>LFIK01000117.1_pt1 | contig 51951 bp, 51 predicted proteins | sample 643401 | NCBI WGS metagenome assembly LFIK01 (sample SAMN03777447, study PRJNA286221) | soda lake metagenome | biome: soda lake; feature: Kulunda steppe; material: water; isolation source: sample T5-Br brine of Lake Tanatar-5 | place: Russia: Kulunda steppe | collected 2010-07
CACGCCCGCGGCGCCGCAGGCCCCACCCGCCCACCCGCCCGCGCCGCCGCGGGCGTGCGCGGCCCCGGGTGCGCGTGGTGGGGTGCTCAGACCGGGACGCCGACCACGCCGAGGCAGTCGCCGTGCTGCACCAGCCCCGGAAAGTGCCGGCTGATCAGCACCCCGGCGCGGCCCGCGTGGTGCAGCCTTGGCGCGGTGCCGGGCGCGCCCAGTGTCCAGACCCGTGCGATAGGATCGCCGGCGGCAAGCCTGTCGCCCAGATCGGCGAGCGGCTCCAACAGCCCGGGACCGTCGGCGAAGGTGAAGCAGGCGGCATCGGGCATGTCGAGCATCATGCTGGGGCCGATTTCGGGTGCACCGGGCAGGATGCCCAGATGATGCAGCAGGTTGCGCACGCCCTTGCGCGCGATGGCGGTTCGGCCGACCGTGGTGCTGCCGCCGCCGCCGAGCTCGGTGGTGACAAAGACCTTGCCCTGCGCCTCGACCTCGGTGTCCAGCATCCCCACTGCGTCGATTTCCAGCATCACAGCCGAATGCGGCGCGTTGAAGGCGCGCATCGCGGCCTCGGACGCGGCCTGCTGTTCCTTGTCCTGGAGCACATGCACGGCGGCGAAGGGCAGGAAATCCAGCGTCTTGCCGCCCGAATGCAGGTCGCACACCAGATCGGCCATCGGCACCAGCACGCGCGCGACGTAATGCGCGATCTTCTCGGTCACGCTGCCATCGGGACGGCCTGGAAAGGCGCGGTTGAGGTTGCCGCCATCGATGGGCGAGGTGCGCCGCGCTGCCGCCACCGCGGGCATGTTGAGCGCGGGCAGGATGATGACCCGCCCGCGGATCGTGGCCGGGTCCAGCGTTGCGGCGAGTTCATGCAGCGCGATCAGCCCTTCGTATTCGTCGCCGTGATTGCCGGCGACGAACAGCGCCGTCGGCCCCGCGCCGTTGCGGATCACCGATACGGGGATCATCACCGACCCCCAGGCGCTGTCATCGCGCGAATAGGGCAGGCGCAGGTGGCCGTGATGCGCGCCGTCGCGGTCGAAGGGGATATCGGGGTGGATCGCCATCGCGGCCTCAGTCCTTGACGAAGATCTGGCGTGGCGTGGTGCACAGGCATTCGGGCCCGTGCTCGGTGATCAGGATCGGCTCGGTGATCTCGAGTCCGCCATCCTCGAACCACAGCGAGGTCATGAAGTGGAACACCATCCCGGGCTTGAGCTCGGTCATGTCGCCGCGCCGGAAGGACATGGTGCGCTCGCCCCAGTCGGGGGGGTAACTCACGCCGATCGAGTAGCCGCAGCGGTTGTCCTTCTCGAACCCCTTCTTGTTGAGCGTTGCGTTGAAGGCGTTGGCGATGTCCTCGCAGCGGTTGCCCGGATAGGCCTGTCCCAGCCCGGCGTCGAGCGACTCGAGGATCGCCTCTTCGGCGTGGCGATAGAAATCCGGGGGCGGGCCGAAGAAAAGCGTGCGCGATTGCGGGCAGTGATACCGGCGATGCGCGCCCGCGATCTCGAAGAAGGTCGGCTCGCCGCGCCGCATGGGCCGGTCGTCCCAGGTCAGGTGCGGGGCGGTCGCGTCCAGCCCCGAGGGCGTCATCGGCACGATCGCCGGGTAGTCGCCCCAGCAGTCATCGATGCCTGCGATCCCGGCGCGTGTGATTTCGGCCACCAGCCGGTTCTTGGCCATGCCGGGTTCGGCGACCTCGAGGATGGTGTGGTGCATGTGTTCGACGATGCGCGCCGCGCGGCGGATATATTCGAGCTCGGACGGGGACTTGATCGCGCGCTGCCAGTTGACCAGCCCGGTGGCGTCGATGAATTGGGCCTCGTGCAGATGCGCGACCAGCGTCTGATGCGCGGCCGCCGAGTAGTAGTAGTTGTCCAGTTCGACCCCGATCCAGCCGGTGTTCCAGCCGCGATCGACCAGCAGCGTGGCCAGCGCCTCCATCGGGTGTTTCTGCGGGTTCTGGACGTAGCTGTCGTCATAGCCGACGATGCAGTCCTCGCCGTTCATGAACACGGTGCGCAGCGCGCCGGCGGCGTCGATCCCGCGCCCCCACCAGACGGGTTCGCCCTCTTTCGGCAGGATCACCGCCTGGTGGACATAGAAGGACCAGCCGTCATACCCGGCGATGTAGTTCATGTTCGACGGGTCCGAGATGATCAGCAGGTCGAGCCCGCGGATCTCCATCTCGGCGCGGGTGCGCGCGATGCGGGCCTCGTATTCGGCGTCGGTGAAGTTGGGGTTGGTGGTGGTCATGGGGGCAGGTCACTCCGTCGCGCGGTTCCGGGGCCGATTTGCACAGCCTTGGCGCCGGGGTGCAAGGAAAACCCGTCTGCGGGCGGGGCGTGGGGCGCGGGGCGCGTGCGGGGGCGCCACAGCGCGCGTCAGAGGTCGAGCCAGATGGTCACCGGCCCGTCATTGGTCAACGTCACCGCCATGTCGGCGCCGAACACCCCGGTTTCGACCCGCAGCCCCGCCGCGCGCAGCGCCTCGCAGAAACGGCTGTATAGGCGCGCGCCCGCATCCGGCGGGGCGGCCTGCGAGAAGCCGGGGCGGTTGCCGCGCGACGTGTCGGCGGCCAGCGTGAACTGGCTGACCACCAGCGCCGCCCCGCCCGTATCCAGCACCGAGCGGTTCATGCGCCCGGCGTCGTCACGGAAGATGCGCAGCCGCGCGATCTTGGCGGCCAGCGCGTCGGCGCGGGCGTCGTCGTCGCCCTGCATCGCGCAGACGAGGATCAGCAGCCCCGGCCCGATCTGACCCGCCACATCGCCATCAATGACCACGCGGGCGTCGCTCACGCGCTGGATCAGGGCGCGCATGGTGGCTCAGCCGCCCATTTCGGCGATGGTTGCCGCGATCGATATGAACAAGACCGCCGCGATCACCGCGCCCGCGATCTTCCACATCGACCAGGGGCGTTCGCCCTGCACGCGCCCGGTCTGGCCGTTGACGATGAAGCGATAGCTCTTGTCGCGGTAGCGATAGGCGGCCATCCAGATCGGCAGCAGCAGGTGCTTGAACCGTTCATCCGCATAGGCGGTGTTGACGCTGCTGATGCGCTGCTCGTCGCCGCCGATGTCGCGGCGGATGTCGTCGCGGATGACCTCGTCCATGCGCTCGCGGGCGACCTCGAACCCCTCGGGCAGATCGACGCTATAGGCCTCGGCGCGGAACCCCGACAGGTATTGCGGGCTGTAGAGTTCCAGCTCGGACAGCGTCCAGGGCTCCAGCCGTCGCACCATCGGGCGCGGCAGGCTTTTCGCCGCCATCACCAGCACGTCATGAAACCGCCGCGCGACATTGCCCGACGCCGGGCGCCAGCGCGTGCGGCGCACGCGCCGGGTCTTGCCCTTGCCGGTGCGCCGGGTGACGTAATAATGCGTGCCGCGCTGGCCGGTGTAGCTGCTGCGCGTGTCGGCGTCGAAGGCCCAGTAGGGCACATAGAGCCCGTTCAGATGCCCGTCCGAGCGCGCATACTCCTTCAACCCGTTCGGCGCGAACCACAGCGACTTGAGCCACGCGCGCATCTTCTCGTGCGCCTCGGCCTCGGACAGGCCGAAGGGGATCACCGCCTGCGGCTTGATGTGACGGTTGGTGCCCGTGTCCGCCACCACGGGCGAGGCGCAGAACGGGCATTCCGACGAATGGGTGTTGGGGTCGAATTCGACCTGCGCGCCGCAGGTGTCGCAGTTCAGGACGCGCGTTTCCTCGATCTCGGTGTCGGGCAGGGCGCGGGCCACCGCCTCGTGATAGTCGAGCGTCTGCAGCGTCTTGACGCGCGCGGCGTCGTCGAGTTGCGGGATGTCCTGCGCATGGCCGCAATATTCGCAGGTCAGCGCCGCCTGGCCGGGCGCGAAGCGCAGCGAGGCGCCGCATTGTTCGCAGGGAAAGCGATATTCGGTTTCGCTGGTTGCCATGTGGTGCCCCCGTCAACTGAAACTCCCGCCCCATTGGTGGAGCGGGAGTGTCGCGGACGCAAGCAAAAGCCCGAACAGCGCCGGGTTTCGGCAGGCTTATCGGGTCACTCGGCGCTGGCTTCGGCGCTGGTTTCGGCGCGGGCGGCGGCGCGCTCCTGCGCCTTCTTGCCCGGCGTGCCCTTGTTGGGGTTGCTGCGCGCGGCCTTCGCGCGCAGGCCCGCGGCTTCGAGGAACCGTGCCACGCGGTCGGTGGGCTGCGCGCCCAGGCTCAGCCAGTGCTGCACGCGCTCCACGTTCATGCGGATGCGATCCTCGCTGTCCTTGGGCAGCAGCGGGTTGTAGGTGCCCAGCTTCTCCAGGAAGCGGCCGTCGCGCGGCATGCGGCTGTCGGCGGCGACGATGGAATAGTGCGGGCGCTTCTTGGAGCCGCCGCGGGCGAGTCGGATCTTGGTGGCCATTATGGTGTCTCCTTCTGAATGGCGTCAGGCCGCCCGGCGGGGTCGGCCCGGAGTTTGGTCATTTCTGCAAGCGCTCGTGGTGACGGATCACCTCCGAGATGATGAAGTTCAGGAATTTCTTGGCGAATTCCGGGTCGAGGTCGGCTTCCTTGGCAAGCCATTCCAGCCGCTCGATCTGCCGATCCTCGCGGGCGGGGTCCGATGGCGGCAGCGCGTGCTCGGCCTTCAGCCGGCCCACCGCCTGCGTGTGCTTGAAGCGTTCGCCCAGCGTGTAGACCAGGATCGCGTCCAGCCGGTCGATGCTGTCGCGGTGATCGGACAGGATGGCGGCGGCGCGCGCGATGTCGTCGGTCATGGCAGGCGGGCTCCGATGCTGCGGGGACGGCTCATTTCTTGCGCCCCATCCCCGACAGGCTGCCGGGCAGGTTCATGCCCGCGCCCATCCCGCCGCCCAGCTGGCGCGCGGCGGCCTGCATCGCGGCGGCGTCCATCTGCGACGGGTCGGGCATGGTGTCCTTGCCCTTGCCGAACATGCCGCCCATCGCCTGCTTCAGCATGCCCTTCTTGCCGAGCTTCTTCATCATGTCCGACATCTGGCGGTGCTGCTTCAGAAGCTTGTTCAGCTCGGACACCTCGAGCCCCGCGCCCTTGGCGATGCGCTTCTTGCGGCTGGCCTGCAGCAGCGCGGGATTGGCGCGCTCCTTTTTGGTCATGGAATTGATCAGCGCGATCTGGCGGCGCAGCATCGAATCGTCGAAGCCCGCGGCCTCGGCCTGCCTGGACATCTTGCCCATGCCGGGCATCATGCCCATCAGCGACTGCATGCCGCCCATCTTGAGCATCTGCTCAAGCTGGCCGCGCAGGTCGTTCATGTTGAACTGGCCCTTCTGGAAACGCTTCATCATGCGCTCGGCGGCCTCGACCTCGAGCGTTTCCTGCGCCTTTTCCACCAGTGCGACGATGTCGCCCATGCCCAGGATGCGGCCGGCAACGCGCTCGGGGTCGAACACCTCCAGCGCGTCGGTCTTTTCGCCCAGGCCCACGAAGCGGATGGGCTTGCCGGTTACCGCGCGCATCGACAGCGCCGCGCCGCCGCGGCCGTCGCCGTCCATCCGCGTCAGCACCACGCCCGAGACGCCGAGCTTGCCGTCGAACTCGGCCGCCACGTTGACCGCGTCCTGCCCGGTCAGCCCGTCGACGACCAGCAGCGTCTCGCGCGGGGCGGTGGCGTCGCGGACGGCCTGCACCTCGTCCATCAGCGTATCGTCGATGTGCAGCCGCCCGGCGGTGTCCAGCAGCACGATGTCGTAGCCGCCCAGCGTGGCCTGCTGCCTGGCGCGCCTGGCGATCTGCACCGCCGACTGCCCGGCCACGATCGGCAGCGTGTCCACGCCGATCTGGGTGCCGAGAATCGCCAGCTGCTCCATCGCCGCGGGGCGGTTGGTGTCGAGGCTGGCCATCAGCACGCGCTTGCCCTCGCGCTCGGACAGGCGGCGGGCGAGCTTGGCGGTGGTGGTGGTTTTCCCCGAGCCCTGCAGCCCCACCATCAGGATCGGCGCGGGCGGGTTGTCGATCTTCAGCTTGCCGGGGTCTTCCGCGCCGCGCAGGGTGGCGATCAGCTCGTCATGGACGATCTTGACCACCTGCTGGCCCGGCGTGATCGACTTCATCACCGCCGCGCCGGTGGCCTTGGCCTGCACGCGCTTGATGAAGTCGCGCGCCACGGGCAGCGACACGTCGGCTTCCAGCAGCGCGACGCGGACCTCGCGCAGGGCGGTGCGCACGTCGTCTTCGGTCAGCGCGCCCTGCCGGGTCAGCCGGTCGAAAACGCCGGACAGGCGTTCGGACAGGTTTTCGAACATGGGCCACCCTTCGTTTTCGGCCCCGGCGGCGCAACGCATGATCGCACCCGCGGGCGAAACCTCGCTGACGGGTGGCGATCCCCGGCCATGCGGGGACCGGAAGCGCTGCACTTCCGGATATCACCGCATCCGATACGCCCATCCGCGCGCCGCGTCAAGCGCGGCATGCGCTCAGGCGACCAGCGTTTCGGCGGCGTGCAGGTCGACGCTGACCAGCTGGCTGACACCCTGTTCCACCATCGTCACCCCGAACAGCCGATCCATCCGGGCCATCGAGATCGCGTTGTGGGTGATGATCAGGAACCGCGTTTCGGTGCGCCGCGTCATCTCGTCCAGAAGGTCGCAGAACCGCGCGACATTGGCGTCGTCGAGCGGGGCGTCGACCTCATCGAGCACGCAGATCGGGGCGGGGTTGGTCAGGAACACCGCGAAGATCAGCGCCAGCGCGGTCAGTGTCTGCTCGCCCCCCGACAGCAGCGACAGCGTCGACAGCTTCTTGCCCGGCGGCTGGCACATGATCTCCAGCCCCGCCTCCAGCGGGTCGTCGGATTCGACCAGCACCAGCCGGGCCTCGCCGCCGCCGAACAGATGCGTGTAGAGCGTGCCGAAGGTGGTGTTCACCTGCTCGAACGCGGCCAGCAGGCGCTCGCGGCCTTCGCGGTTCAGCGCGCCGATGGCGCCGCGCAGCTTGGCGATGGCGGCGTCGAGGTCCGCGCGTTCGCGCAGCAGCGTGTCGTGTTCGTCCTGCACCGCGCGGGCGTCGGCCTCGGCGCGCAGGTTGACGGCGCCCAGCGCATCGCGGGCGCGGCGCAGGCGGGCGATCTCGGTCTCCAGCGTGGCGGCCGAGGGCAGGGCGTCGGGGTCGGCCTCCAACTCGGCGGGCAGCGCGGCAGGGGATGTGATGTCAAGCGTTTCGGCGATCCGTGCGGCGGCCTCGCGCACGGTGGTCTGCGCCGCGTCAACCGCGGTGTCGGCGCGCGCGCGGGCCTCGCGCGCCGCACCCGCCGCGCGCTCGGTGTCGCGCTCGGCCTGTGCGGCGTCGCGGCGCGCGGTCTCGGCGGAGGCGAGCGCGTCGCGGGCGGCGGTCAGGCGCGCCTCGGCGGTGGTGATCCGGGTTGCGAGCGCCTGGCGCTGCGTGACCAGCGCGTCGGGGGCGGCGCGCGCTTCGGCCAGCGCGGCCTGGGCCGTCGCATGCTGCGCGCGCAGGTCGGTGACGCGGTCGTCGGCGGTGCCGAGCCGCGCGTCCCAGCGCTCGCGCTCGCGCGCGATCTCGGCGGCGCGGCGGGCGCGGCCGGCGGCGCGGCGGCGCAGCTCATCCAGCGCGCCCTGCGCAGTCTGCGCGGCGCGGCGGGCTGCGGTCACGTCCGCGCGCAACCGGTCGCGCGCGGCGCGGCTTTCAGCGGGGTCGGGCAGGGCGGCGAGCGCGGCCTCGGCCTCGGCCCGCTGCGCGGCGATTGTGTCGGCGTCCGTGCCTTGCCGTGCCTGTGCCGCGCGCGCGGACTCCAGCGCGGCGGCGGCCTTGTCGCGCGCGGCCTCGGCCTGCGAGCGCGCGCGCCGGGCTTCGCTCAGGCGCTGTTCGGCGGCGCGGCGGGCCTCGCGCGCGCTGCGCTCGGCGGCTTTCGCCTGGGCAAGCGCGGCGGCGGCGGTGTCATGCGCGGCGCGGGCCTCCTGGGCGGCGGTTTCGGCGACCGCGCGCTCGGCCTGAAGCGCGCGCAGCCGGTTGCGGGCCTCCAGCCGCAGCGCGGCGCTCCCGCTGGCGTCCGCGGCGGCGCGGTGCAGCCCGTCCCAGCGCCACAGATCGCCCGCCGCGCTGACCAGCCGCTGCCCCGGCGCCAGCCCCGCCTGCAGCGCCGCGCCGTCGCCCGGAGCCACCACCCCCACCTGCGCCAGCCGCCGCGCCAGCGCATCGGGCGCGCGGACCTGCGCGGCCAGCGGGGCGGCGCCGTCGGGCAGCGGCGGGGCGGGCTCCAGCGGCGGCAGGCGGTGCCAGCCGCTCGCGCCGTCCTCGGCCAGCGGGGCGGCGGGCAGATCGTCGGCCAGCGGGGCGCGCAGATCGTCCCCCAGCGCGGCGTCGAGCGCGCGCTCGAACCCCGGCGCGACGTCGATCTCCTCCAGCACTCCCGCGGCGGCGGTGTCATCGCGCGACAGGCTGCGCGCCAGCGCTGTTTCTTCGGCCCGGAGCGCGGCGAAGCTGCTGTCGGCGCCGGCGCGGGCCTCGCGCGCGCGGGCCTCCGATGTCTCGGCCTCGGCGCGCGCGCTTTCGGCACGGGTTGCTGCGGCGTCGGCGTTGGTGGCGGCAGCGTCGGCGGCGGCAAGCGCAGCTTCGGCGGTGTCGAGCGTCGCGAGCGCCGCCGTCTGCGCGGTCTCGGCGCGCGCGGTCTCGGCCGCGGCGGTGCGCGCGGCGGCCTGCACGCGGTCGTGGCGGGTGCGCAATGCGGCGGCGGCGTCGCGCGCGGCGGCGTGGCGGGCCTCGGCGTGGGCGGTGGCGTCGGTGGCCTGGGCGAGCTCGGCCTCCAGCGCAGCCAAGCGCGCCGCCGCCTGCTCCGCCGCGTCCTGCGCCGCGGCCTCGCGCGCCGAGTGCCCGTCCGAGGCCTGCGCGATCTCGGCCGCCTCGCGTTCCAGCCGGGCGAGCGTCTCGCGCGCGTCGTCGTTGAGCGCGCGCTCGCGGTCGATGTCGCGCGCGAGTTGCGCCAGCCGCGCCTCCTGCGCCGCAACGGCGTCGCGCGCGCGGGTTTCCTCGGCCGCAAGCGTGTCGCGCTGAACCAGCAGGCGCTGCACGATGGCGGCGGCGACGGTCTCCTCCTCGCGCAGGGGTGGCAGGCGGTCCTCGGCCTCGGCGCGGGTGCGGGCGGCGGCACTGGCCTCGGCCTCGGCGCGGGCGGCGGCGCGGGTGGCGTCGGTCAGCACCGCCTCGGCCTCGGCGCGGGCGATGTCGGCCTCAAGCCAGCGCAGATACAGAAGCAGCGCCTCGGCGCGGCGCAGGTCGGCGCCGATGGCGCGGTAACGCTCGGCAGCGCGCGCCTGCCGCGCCAGCGTGGCCAGCTGCGCCGAGAGGTTGTCGACCACGTCGGCGACGCGCGCGAGGTTCGCCTCGGTCGCGTTCAGCCGCAGCTCGGCCTCGTGGCGGCGCTGGTAGAGCCCCGCGATCCCGGCCGCATCCTCGAGGATCCGGCGGCGGGCGCGCGGGCGGGCGTTGATCAGCTCGGCGATCTGCCCCTGCCGCACGAGCGCCGGCGAATGCGCGCCGGTGGCGGCGTCGGCGAACAGCATCTGCACATCGCGCGCGCGCACCTCCTTGCCCTCGATGCGATAGGCCGAGCCCGCGTCGCGGGTGATCCGGCGCGTGATCTCCAGCGTGTCGGTGTCGTTGAACCCCACCGGGGCCAGCCGGCGCGTGTTGTCGATGCTGAGCGAGACTTCGGCGAAATGCCGCCCCCCGCGCGACGACGTGCCGGCAAAGATCACGTCCTCCATCCCGCCGCCGCGCATCGCCGTGGGGCGGTTCTCGCCCATCACCCAGCGCAGCGCTTCCAGAAGGTTCGACTTGCCGCAGCCATTGGGGCCGACCACACCGGTCAGCCCGGGCCGGATCAGCAGATCGGTCGGGTCGACGAAGCTCTTGAAGCCGTTGAGTCTGAGCCGGGTGAACTGCACACGCGCTGCCCCTGGGGTTCTTGATGGGCTGCAATCCTTCGCTCATGCGGCCCGGCTGTCAAGCGGAGCTTCCCCGATATGGCGGCTGGGCGGTGGTTATCCACAATATATCGCGCGACCTTCCACAAGGCGCGCCCGCCGCGCGGGCCTGCCCGCGCGGCCCGGCCCAACGCCCGGGGGCGCGCACGGGACGTGCGGGCGCTTGGGGGGCGGGAGCGGCCGGTTCTCATGGATGCGGCGTCATGTCGCAGTGCATGATCGCAGACATATAGTCATATTCAAACACATGAATAATTAAAGGAGGACGTCATGACCCTGACTCCCACACGCCCGTCGGACACCTATTCACCGCTCTACTTCCTCGCTGCGCTCGGCGCCGGCGGGCTGACGGTGACCTTCTTCATGTGGCTGATGTTCTGGATCCCGCATCCCGGCCAGCCCGTCCCGGTGTTCGAGGACATCACCGCCGCCTTCGCCACCGGCTCGCTGGCCGTGCAGGCGATGATCGCCGTCGCGCTGGCCGGCATCGCCGGGTTCGCCGCGCTCAACATCAAATCGCTGGTCTGGAACCTGCGCCGCTACGCGGCGTGGAAGCGCAGCGACGCCTTCGAGAAATTCGCACGCACCAACGCGCAGAGCCAGGTCCTCGCGCTGCCGCTGGCGCTGGCGATGACCGTGAATGTGGCGTTCATCCTCGGGATGGTGTTCGTGCCCGGGCTGTGGTCCGTGGTCGAGTATCTGTTCCCGCTGGCGATGCTCGCCTTTCTGGGCATCGGCGCGCTGGCCTTCCGGCTCTATGGCGGCTTCATCGGCCGGGTGCTGACCGAAGGCGGCTTCAACTGCGCCGCGAACAACAATTTCGGCCAGATCCTTCCGGCCTTCGCCTTTGCCATGGTGGGCGTGGGACTTGCGGCACCCGCGGCGCTCAGCACGGTGCCGGCGATCTCGGGGCTGGGGATCGTGCTGTCGACGTTCTTCCTGGTCACCGCCGTGGTGATCGCCGGGCTGGCGCTGATCCTGGGCATCCGCTCGATGATGGAGAACGGTGCCAACCCCGAAACCGCGCCGACGCTGATGATCCTGATCCCGCTGATCACCGTGCTGGGCATTCTGGGGCTGCGGCAGGGGCACGGGTTGCACGAACACTTCGGTGCCGCGGCGGCTCCCGGTGATGCGCTGAGCCTGCTGTCGGTCTATGTCTCGGTGCAGGTGCTGTTCGGGATGTTCGGGCTGCTGATCCTGGCGCGGCAGGGCTATGCGCGGCGCTTCCTGTTCGGAGCCGAGAACTCGCCTGGCTCCTACGCGCTGGTCTGCCCCGGGGTCGGCTTTGCGGTGATGGTGCATTTCTTCGTCAACCGCGGGCTGGTCGACGCCGGGCTGATCACCCAGTTCGGGCCGATGTTCTGGGCGGTGACCGCCGTTGCGCTGGCCGCGCAGGCAGCGATGATCTGGCTGGTGCTGCATCTGAACCGGCGCCATTTCGGTGCGCCGAAGTCGCCCGAGGCCGTGCCGGCGGAGTGATCCGGCACACCGGAAACGAAGCGGGCCGCGCGGTTGCGCGGCCCGTTTTGCGGTGCTCTGCGCGCCCCGCGCCCGCACCGGTCAGCGCGCCCACCCACCCACCCGTCGCGCGCCGACCGGAGCGGGCGCGGGGCGCGCGCGGGCGGGCGGGCGGGCTGGGGTCAGCCCCGGTTGTGCGGCGCGGTGAAGTCCAGCACGGGGCCGATGGGCACGATCCGGTGCGGATTGATGGTCTCGTGGCTGTAGTGGTAGTGGCGCGTGATGTGGTCCATGTGCACGGTTTCGGCGACGCCGGGCCATTGGTAGAGCTCGCGCGTGTAGCCCCGGAGGTTCGGATAATCGACGATCCGGCGGCGGTTGCATTTGAAGTGACCGTGATAGACCGCGTCGAAGCGCAGGAGTGTAGGGAGCAGGCGCCAGTCGGCCTCGGTCACGCGGTCGCCCATCAGGTAGCGGTTGGCGGAGAGCCGATCCTCGAGCCAGTCCAGCGTGTCGAAAAGCGCGGTGACGGCCTCGTCATAGGCCTCCTGCGTGGTGGCGAAGCCCGATTTGTAGACGCCGTTGTTGACCGTGTCGTAAATGCGCGCGTTGACCGGTTCGATCGCCTCGCGCAGGTCCTCGGGCCAGTAGTCGGCATCGTTGCCGGTCAGACCGTCGAAGGCGCTGTTGAACATGCGGATGATCTCGGCCGATTCGTTCGACACGATGGTGTTCTGCGCCTTGTCCCACAGCACCGGCACCGTGACGCGGCCCGAGACATCGGGGCGCGCCTGCACGTAGAGATCGCGCAGGAAGCGGTGGCCGTGGAGCGGGTCGCCGGTGGCGCCGGGGAAGTCGGTGGCGAGCGTCCAGCCGTCATCGAGCATGTCGGGATGCACGACCGAGACGCCGATGTGATCCGAAAGCCCCTTGAGCGCGCGGAAGATCAGCGTGCGGTGCGCCCACGGGCAGGCGTAGGAGACGTAGAGGTGGTAGCGCCCGCTTTCGGCCTTGAAGCCGCCCTCGCCCGACGGGCCGGGGCTGCCATCCGCCGTCACCCAGTTGCGGAATTTCGACGTGCTGCGCTGGAACTTGCCGCCCGTCTTGCTGGTGTCATACCAGCCCGTGTGCCATTCGCCGTTGACCAGCTGTCCCATGGGGAGTCCTTTCCTGCTGCCTGTGCCTGATGTGGCCATGCCGCGGATGTGCGCAAGCGCAGCGGCGCGCGCAGCGGCTGTTCGCTGGCGCGCAGCGGGTCACTGCAGGTCGGCGAAGGCGCGTTGCAGGCGGGTGACCGCGTCCTCGACCACCGCGCGCGGCGCGGCGAGGTTGAAGCGCAGGAAGCTCTCGCCCCCCGTTCCGAAGCTGGGGCCGTGGTTGGTGGCGATCTTCGCGTCGCGTTCGACGCGGGCGGTGGCTTCCTCGGCGCGCATCCCGGTGCCGGCGAAATCGACCCAGGCGAGGTATGTGGCCTCCAGCCGCATCGAGCGCAGGCCCGGGATCGCGGCGATACCGGCGTCGAAGACCTGCCGGTTGCCGTCGAGATAGGCGCAGAGCGCATCGACCCAGGCCGCGCCCTCGGGGGTGTAGGCGGCGGTGACGCCGTGCAGCCCCAGCGCGTTGGGCGAGATGCCGAGCGCGCCCATCACCGCGGCGAAGCGTGCATGCAGCGCAGGGTCCGGGATGATCACGTTGCCCACATGCAGCCCCGCGAGGTTGAAGGTCTTGGATGCGGCGGTGAGCATTACCACCCGGTCCATGTGCTCGGGCGCGGCCAGCGGCAGGGGCGTGTGGCGCGCGCCGGGCAGGACCAGATCGTGGTGGATCTCGTCCGAGACCAGCACAAGGCCATGCCGCGCGGCGAAATCGGCGGCGGCGCGCAGCTCGTCCGCGCTCCAGACCCGGCCGCCGGGGTTGTGGGGCGAGCACAGGATCACCATCCGCTCCTGTCCGGTCATGGCGGCGTCGGCGGCATCGAAATCCATGACGTAACGGCCGTCTTCCAGCGCCAGCGGGCATTCGCGGACCGCGCGCCCCGCGGCGCGGATCACGCGGGCGAAGGCGTGATAGACGGGCGTGAACAGCACCACCGCGTCGCCCGGGTCGGTGAACGCCTGCAGGCACAGCGCGGTGCCGTTGACCAGCCCGTGGGTGGTGAAGATCGCGTCCGGGTCCACGGGCCAGCCGTGGCGCGCCTCCATCCACCAGCGGATCGCGTCCTTGTAGGCGCGGTCGTCGCCGAAATAGCCATGGACGCCGTGATCCACCGCGCGGCGCAGCGCGTCGGTGACATGCGCGGGGGCGGCGAAATCCATGTCGGCGACCCACATGGCCAGCCCGTCCTCGGGGGCCACGCCATAGAGGCGCTCCATCATGTCCCATTTCATCGAATGGGTGTTGCGGCGGTCGATGATGCGGTCGAAATTCATGGCGGCGCGGCCCTCCTGTCACCGGGGACTGTCGCGCCGGTGCGGCGTGGGTGCAACCCGCAAACCGCGCGGTTATTCGCGGCGCAGCACATAGACCCGCGCGCCCAAGCCCAGCGCGGGCAGGTGCGGGCCGTGGTCGTCTTCAACGATCGCCGCGCGCCCCTCCTCGGCCGCCGCGGTCAGGCGCCGGGCGAAATCGGGGTCTTCGAGCGTGTGATCGTTGAGCGAAACCACGAACAGCCCGCCGCGGCCCAGACTGTCGATCGCCCAATCCAGGCACTCGGCCGGAGCGGCTCCCGCGCCGATGGCGCCGCAGGCGACGATCGCGCTGTAGCCCGCGTCGCGCAGGTCCAGCGGGTGGTCGGGGTCGGCGTGCAGCAGCCGGCGGTAGACGCCCTTGGCGCGCGCCTCGCGCAGCATGCCGTCGGAGACGTCCATGCCGTCGATGCAGGGGAACCCGGCGGCGTTGAGCGCCACGCCGGACAGCCCCGTGCCGCAGGCGAAATCGAGCACCGCCGCCTCGACGTCGCGGCTGTGGCGGGCAAGCGCCTGCGCGCAGCGTTCGGGGGTGCGGTAGTCCTGCGCTGCGAGCTCGGCGTCGTAGCTGTCGGACCAGTCATCGTAATAGCGCTGCATCTCGGTGCCGCGCGCGACGCTGTAGATGTTGTTCAGAAACCCGCCCTCTCGTGGCATGGCGCTTGTCCTCCTGCTGTTTGGTGCGGTGGTAGCACCCCGCCCCGGGAATGGCAAAAAAGCGACGTATCGGGGCAGTTTGCGACATGCGTGCGCAGATTGCGCTTTTCCGCGGGTTGGCTTACATCCCTGTGCATGACGATCCGCCCCATCCTGATCCATCCCGACCCACGGCTGAAAAAGCCCTGCGCGCCCGTGGAGGCCGTGACGCCCGAGATCCGCGCGCTGGCCGACGACATGCTGGACACCATGTATGATGCCCCCGGTGTGGGGCTGGCCGCGCCGCAGGTGGGGGTGTCAGTGCGCATGTTCGTGATGGACTGCGTCAAGGAAGACGGCGCCGAGCCGCGCCCGATGGTGCTGATCAACCCCGAGATCACCTGGGCCTCGGACGAGGTCAGCACCTACGAGGAAGGCTGCCTGTCGATCCCCGAGCAATACGCCGACGTCACCCGCCCCGAGCGCGTGCGGATGCGTTGGACCGGGCTGGACGGCACCGCGCAGGAGGCGGAGTTTGACGGTCTGTGGGCGACCTGCGCGCAGCATGAGCTGGATCATCTGGACGGCAGGCTGTTCATCGACCATCTGGGGCCGATCAAGCGGCAGATGATCACGCGGCGCATGGTCAAGCTCAAGCGCGAGCGCGCGCGAGAGGGGTGAGCCGATGACGCGCCCGCAGCTGTCCGGATTGGCGCAATGAACGTCGTGTTCATGGGCACGCCGGCGTTTTCGGTGCCTGCGCTGGATGCCGTTGCCGCCGCCCATGACGTCTGCGCCGTCTACACGCAGCCGCCGCGCCCTGCGGGCCGCGGAAAGGCGCCGCGCCCGTCCCCGGTTCAGGCGCGGGCCGAGGCGCTGGGCCTGCCGGTGAGGCATCCAGCATCCTTGCGCGATCCGCAGGCGCAGGCGGCGTTCGCGGCGCTGGGCGCCGATGTGGCGGTGGTGGTGGCCTACGGGCTGATCCTGCCGCGTGCGGTGCTGGACGCGCCGCGCTTCGGCTGCCTGAACATCCACGCCTCGCTCTTGCCGCGCTGGCGCGGGGCCGCACCCATCCAGCGCGCGGTCGAGGCCGGCGACGCCGAGACCGGCATCTGCATCATGGCGATGGAGGCGGGGCTGGACACCGGCCCGGTGCTGCTGCGCCGCGCGCTGCCCATTGGCCCCGGCGACACTGCGGGCGATCTGCACGACCGGCTGGCGGTGCTGGGGGCCGAGGCGATCACCGAGGCGCTCGCGCGGCTGCCCGATCTGGCGCCCGAGCCGCAGCCCGAGGCCGGCGTGACCTACGCCGCCAAGATCGACAAGGCCGAGGCGCGGATCGACTGGGCGCAGCCGGCGGCGGTGGTGGCGCGGCGGATCCGCGCGCTCTCGCCCGCGCCGGGGGCGTGGACCGATACGCCCGCGGGGCGGCTGAAGGTGCTGCGCGCCGCCGATATGCCCGGCTCGGGGGCTCCGGGAACGGTGCTGGAGGCGGGGCCGGGGCAGCTGGTGGTGGCCTGCGCTGACGGGGCCGTCGCGCTCACCGAGGCGCAGCGCCCCGGAAAGCGCCCGATGCAGGCGGCCGAGCTTCTGCGCGGGATCGCGCTGCCGCCGGGAACCCGGCTGGGCGCGCAAGGCGGCGGGGATGATGGCTGAGGCCGGCGCGATTTATGTCGCGCGGGGGGCAGGGTATCTGGACCTCGCCGCGGCCTCGGCGCGCAGCCTGCGCGCGGTGACACCCGGCTTGCCCATCGACCTTTACGCGGACACTCCCGCCCCGGAAGGGGTTTTCGACCGTATCCACCCGCTGCCCGAGGGCGACACGCGCGACAAGATCGCCTGCATGGCGCTCAGCCGTTTCGCGCGCACGCTGTTTCTGGATTGCGACACGCTGGTCGTCGCGCCGCTGGGCGACCTGTTCGATCTGCTCGACCGCGTCGAGCTGGCCGTCGCCCATGACGTGCGCCGCGCCTCGACGCTGGTGCGCTCCGGGTTCCGGGTGCAGACGCCGGCGGCGTTTCCGCAGTTCAACACCGGGGTGGTCCTGTATCGGAAAAGCCCAGCGATGGCCGCATTCCTTGCCGAGTGGGCCGAGCTTTGGCGCGCGCAGGGCGGCGGGCGCGACCAGCCGGCGTTTCGCGATCTGATGTGGCAACGCGACCTGCGCTACCATGTGCTGCCGCCCGAATACAATCTGCGCCGGGTCACGCTGCTGGACGCGGCCGAGCCCGCCGATCTGGTCCCGGTGATCGTGCATTCGCACCGGTTGCTGCAACATCTGCGCCTGCCCGGCGCCGAGCGCGTGCGCGACCTGTCGCGGCTGCTGGAGCTTGAGCGCGCGGCGCGCGCGCAGGAATGGCGCGCCGCCGGGTGGCCACCGCAGATCCTGCCCGGTGAAGACCCCACCGAGCGTTACCTTGCCACGCAGGAGCCTCCGCCACCTGTGCGCGAACCTTGATCCGCGCCGCGATCCGGGGGATACCCGGCACAGGCGGGGCAGGGGATGCGGGGCAGGGGGCGCAGCATGGGGCTGGACAACTGGGACGAGGTGCGCACGGCCTGGCAGGTCGCCCGCGCCGGCACCGTCAGCGGCGCGGCCGAGGCGCTGGGCGTCCACCACGCCACCGTGATCCGCCATGTCGATGCGCTCGAGGCGCGTCTGGGCGTCAAGCTGTTCCAGCGCCACGCGCGCGGCTACACGCCGACCGAGGCCGGCGAGCTGCTGATGCGCGCAGGTCAGAGTGCCGACGAGCAGTTCACCCAGCTTGCCGCGCGGCTTACCGGCGGCGCTTCCGAAATGTCGGGAGATCTGACCGTGACCTCGTTGCCGCTGCTGGCGCCGCTGCTGATGCCGGCGCTTGCACAGCTCTGCGACGACCATCCGGCGCTGCGGCTGCGCTATCTGACCGACACGCGCGTGCTGCGGCTGGAATACGGCGAGGCGCATGTCGCCATCCGCGCCGGCGCCCGCCCGGCCGAGCCCGACAACGTGGTCCAGCCGCTCTGCACGCGGCCGGTGGCGCTCTATGCGTCGGACGCTTACGCTGCGCGGCATGGGCTGCCGGCGGGCGACACCGCGCTGGCCGGGCACCGCTTCATCGCCGCCGAGCCCCGCGCGCCGTTCATGGAGTGGCTCTCGGCGCATTTGCCGGAGGCCGACTTCGCCATCACCGTGACCGCGCCCGACGACAAGCTGGCCGCGCTGCGCGCCGGGCTGGGGCTGGGCTTCGTGTTCGCCGAGGACGCGCCCGCCGATCTGGTGCAGGTGCTGCCCCCGCGCGCGGCCTGGGCCGTGCCGATCTGGCTGGTCACGCATGTCGATCTGCACCGCACGCCCAAGGTGCAGGCCGCGCTCGCCGCGATCAAGGCGCACCGGGGGCATCGGGCGCAGGCCGGCGCATGAGCCCTGCGGCGACCGGCCATCTGGCGATGCTGGCGTTTTCGGCGCTGGTGGCCGGCTCGTTCAGCCTCGGCGCGCTGGTGGCCAACGACATCGCGCCGATGGCGCTGAACGCGGTGCGCTTCGGGATCGCGGCGGCGGTGCTGGCGGTGCTGGTGGCGGCGGGGCCGGGGTTCCGGCGCGTCCATGCCGCCGCGCCGTGGCGGTATCTGCTGCTGGGGTCGGTCTTTGCCATCTATTTCGTGCTGATGTTCGAGGGGCTGAAGACCGCGCCCCCGGTCTCGGCCGGGGCGGTGTTCACCCTGACGCCGGTGATGACCGCGGCCTTCGCCTGGGTGCTGCTGTCGCAGGCGATGACCGCGCGCATGGCGGCGGCGCTGGCGGTGGGGGCCTTCGGCGCGCTGTGGGTGATCTTTCGCGGCGATCCGGCCGCGGCGCTGGCGCTCGATCTGGGGCGGGGCGAGGCGATCTATTTCCTGGGCTGCATCGCGCACGCGGCCTTCACGCCGATGCTGCGGCTGTTCAACCGCGGCGAGCCCGGCGTCGTGGTCACCACCCATGTGGCGCTGTCGTGCTGCATCGTGCTGGTGGTCACGGGCTGGCCCGCGATCCGGGCGACCGACTGGGCCGGGCTGGCGCCGCTGGTTTGGGGCACGATCCTTTACACGGCGGTATTCGCCAGCGCGGCGACCTTCTTCCTGCTCCAGCATGCGGCGCAGGTGCTGCCGTCGTCCAAGGTGATGGCCTATACCTACCTCACGCCCAGCTGGATCATCCTGTGGGAACTGGCGCTGGGCCACGGGCTTCCGTCGGCGCTGGTGCTGCCCGGGGTGGGGCTGACCGCGGTGGCGCTGCTGTTGCTGCTGAAGAACGAGGATGCGGCCCCGCGCCCGGCGCCCTCATGACGCCGCTGCCGGTTGACGCCGTGATCCCCGCGCTGCGCGCCGCGCTGGGGGCGCAGGGCCGCGCGGTGTTGCAGGCACCGCCGGGGGCGGGCAAGACCACGCGCGTGCCGCTGGCGCTGATGGCGGATGTGCCGGGCCGGATCGTGATGCTCGAGCCGCGCCGGATCGCCGCGCGCGCCGCCGCCGAACACATGGCCGCGCTGCTGGGCGAGGACGTGGGAGACCGCATCGGCTACCGCATCCGGGGCGAGGCGTCGGTGTCGCCCGCCACGCGGGTCGAGGTCGTCACCGAAGGGATCCTGACGCGGATGCTGCAGGCCGATCCGGGGCTCGACGGCGTGGACCTGCTGATCTTCGACGAATTCCACGAACGCTCCCTGCAGGCCGATCTTGGCCTTGCGCTGGCGTGGGAGGCGCGCGCGCTGCTGCGCCCCGATCTGCGGCTGCTGGTGATGTCGGCCACGCTCGACGCCGCGCCGGTGGCCGCACTGCTGGACGACGCCCCGATCCTGACCGCCGAGGGCCGCGCGCACCCGGTCGACACCCGCTGGCTCGACCGTCCCCTGCCGCCCGCGCAGCGCTTCATCCCCGCGGCCGCCGAGCTTGTCACCCGCGCGCTGGCCGAGACCGCGGGCGGCGTGCTGGTCTTCTTGCCCGGCGAGGGCGAGATCCGCCGCCTCGCCCGCGCGCTGCAGCCCGCGCTGCCTGCGCTGCCCGCGGACACCGCGCTGCACATGCTGTTCGGCGCGATGCCGCTGGCCGCGCAGCGCGCCGCCATCGCGCCTGCGCCCGCCGGGCAGCGCAAGCTGGTGCTGGCGACCGCGATTGCCGAGACCTCGCTGACCATCGAGGATGTGCGCGTGGTGGTCGATTGCGGGCGCGCGCGGCGGGCGCGGTTCGACCCGGGCTCGGGCATGTCGCGGCTGGTCACCGACCCCGTCAGCCGCGCCGAGGCCGACCAGCGCCGCGGCCGCGCGGGCCGAGTGGCGCCGGGGGTCTGCTACCGGATGTGGGCGCGCGCGCAGGAGGGCGCGCTGCCCGCCTTCGCCCCGCCCGAGATCGCCGCCGCCGATCTGGCCGGGCTGGCGCTGGATCTGGCGCAGTGGGGCAGCGCGGCCGACGATCTGCGCTTCCTCACCCCGCCGCCCGCGCCCGCGCTGGCCGAGGCGCGCGCGCTGCTGACAAGCCTCGGCGCGCTGGACGGGGACGGGCGCATCACCGCGCATGGCCGGGCGATGGCCGCGCTGCCGCTGCACCCGCGGCTGGCGCATATGCTGCTGCGCGCGGGCCGACCGGCGGCGCCGCTGGCCGCGCTGCTGTCGGGGCGTGACCCGCTGCGCGGCGCGCCCGCCGATCTGGCGTTGCGGCTTGCCGCACTGCGCGATCCCGGCGCGGGGCACGCGGATCGCGCCGCGCTGGCGTTGGCGCGGACCGAATCGAAACGGCTCGCCCGCCGCGCACCCGGATCGCCGCCCGAGCCGCTCTCCCCCGGCGCGATGGCCGCGCTTGCCTATCCCGACCGTGTGGGCCTGCGGCGGCGCGGTGACGAGCCGCGCTTCGTGCTGTCGGGCGGGCGCGGCGCGGTGCTGGCGGGGGACGATCCGCTGGCGGGCGCGCGGATGCTGGTCGCCACCGATCTGGACGGCGCGGGGCGCGAGGCGCGCATCCGCCAGGCCGCCGCGCTGACCGAGGCCGAGCTGCGCGCGCTCTATCCCGATGCCATCACCGCGCACACCGATTGCGTCTGGTCCAGGCGCGCCCGCCGGGTAGAGGCCCGCGCGCAGGACCGTTTCGGCGCGCTGGTTCTGTCCGACCGCCACTGGCGCGACGCCCCGCCCGAGGCCGTGGCCCGCGCCGCCGCCGACGGTATCCGCGACCTCGGCCTGCCGCTGCCGCCCCCCGCGCAGCGCCTGATCGCGCGGGTCGACCTGTTGCGCGCGCGCGGCGTCGATCTGCCCGACATGTCCGAACCCGCGCTGCTGGCGGGGCTGGAGGACTGGCTCGGCCCGTGGCTGGGCGACTGCCGCGACGCGGCGGCGATTCGCGCGCTCGACCCCACGCCCGCGCTCGAGGCGCTGCTGAGCCATGACCAGCGCCGCAGCCTCGACCGGCTGGCCCCGCCCGCCTTCGTCACCCCGCTCGGCCGCCGCGTGCCGATCGATTACGGCGCCGAGACGCCGTCCATCGCGCTGCGCCTGCAGGAGCTGTTCGGCGTGACCGAGCACCCGGTCATCGGCCCCGATCGCACGCCGCTGCGGATCACGCTGCTGTCGCCCGCGCAGCGCCCGGTGCAGGTGACGACCGACCTTCCGGGTTTCTGGCGGACCAGCTACGCCGATGTGCGCAAGGACATGCGCGGCCGCTACCCGAAGCACCCGTGGCCCGAAGACCCCACCCAGGCCGATCCGACCCTGCGCGCGCGGCGCCGCGCGCCCCGGAACGGTTGAGATTCGACCCTGCGGATGCTATCTTCCCCCCAGGCATATCGCAGGAGGACAGAAGCCTGTCTTACATCGACACCGCTGCATCCGCAGCGCCCGCCGCCACTCAGGACGCGCCCGGATATGACGGGGCAGCCGTGCTGGAGTTGGTCCTGCACGCGCTCGACGCCGACAAGGCCGAGGATATCGTCACCATCGACCTGCAGGGGCGGTCGGTGATGGCCGATCAGATGGTGATCGCCTCGGGGCGGTCATCGCGACAGGTCGGGGCGCTGGCGCAGAAGCTGCTCGACCGGCTGAAGGAGCGGTTCCGCATCAGCGCGCGCGCCGAAGGGCGCGACACCGGGGACTGGGTGCTGATCGACGCCGGCGATGTCGTGGTCCACATCTTCCGCCCCGAGGTGCGCGCGTTCTACCAGCTTGAAAAGATGTGGGGCGCAGCCGCGCCCGCTGACCGCCCGCAAGGCTGATGCGCCTGCAGATCTGCGCCGTGGGCCGGCTGCGCGGCGGGCCCGAACGCGCGCTGCTGGACGACTATCGCGCGCGCTTCGACAAGACCGGACGCGCGCTGTCGCTCGGGCCGCTGAGCGAACACCAGATCGACGACCGCAAGGCCGCCGCCCCGCCCGCACAGGCCGAGGCGCTGCTGCGCGCGGTCCCGGACGGTGCGCGGCTGGTGGCGCTGGACGAACGCGGCGCGCTGAAAGGGTCCCTCGCGCTGGCCGATCTGCTGGCGCGGTGGCGCGATGACGGCGCGCAGGACGTGGCGTTCGTGATCGGCGGTGCCGACGGGCTGGACCCGGCGCTTGTGGCGCGCGCGGACCTCGCGCTGTCCTTCGGGCCGATGGTCTGGCCGCACATGCTGGCGCGGGTGATGCTGGCCGAGCAGCTCTATCGCGCGGCCACGATCCTTGCCGGCACGCCCTATCACCGCGTCTGAGCCAGCACCACGCCGGGCAGACGCGCGCTGGAGGGCGCAGGCCCGACGCGCGGGAGGGGGCCTCGATGGCCCCCGACCGCGCAGCCCCTGCCAGGATCAGGCGAATTGCGGGTTGCGCATCAGCACCGAGGCGTTCAGCGCCCCCGCGATCGTCACCCAGACCAGATACGGGATCAACAGCATCCCAGCGATCGGATCGAGCAGGAAGAAGCTCACCATCGTCGCCGCCACCGCCAGCCACAGGCAGACCAGCACCACAAGCGCCGCGCGCATCCGTTTCAGCCCGAAGAACACCGGCGACCACAGCGTGTTGAGCGCGATCTGCAGCGCCCAGAAGGCCAGCGCCTGCGCCGAGCCGGGCACGCCCGCCACGCGCATCGCCGCATAGGCCATGGCGACATACAAGATCACCCAGACCAGCGGGAAGGCCCAGCCGGGCGGGGTCCAGACCGGCTTGTCCAGGTTCTTGTACCACTCGCCGGGTTCGAACATGGACCCGGTCGCCCCGGCCGTGAAGGTCGCGGCCAGAAAGGTCAGAAACAGCATCCAGTCCATCGCGCGCTCCCTTGACGCCAGGGCGGGGAGGATAGCTCAGGCGCGGCGTCGGTCCAATGCCCCATCCAGACCGCTCGCCGCGGCGTTGCGCGCGATCATGTCGCGCGCGCGCAACTGGCCGAGCAGGTCGATCACCGCCTCGGGGCGCGACTGGCCACGCGCGGGCTGCGCCGCGGCGCTGACCAGCCAGCCGATTTCCGGGGCAGGGCGGGCGTGCAGCGTGGCCGGGCGCGGGGTCAGCGCGGCGGCGGCGCTGCGCAGCACCGACAGCCCCAGCCAGCCGGCCTTGCGCAGCTTGCCGGTGTGCGCGCGGTGGCGCACCGAATCGCAGTCCAGCCGCCGCAGCGCGGTGTTGATCCCGCCATAGGTGTGGCGCGCGGCGAAGATGCCGGGGCGGCACGACAGCGGCAGCGCCGCGATCCCGGGCTCGGAGCGCATGTAGAACCGATCCGCCACGCGCAACAGCCGCGCCACCAGCGCGCGCAGCTCGGGCGTGGGGCGCGGATCGGCAATCAACGCGGCGGGCGCGATCCCGGCCTCGTCCAGCCACTCCAGCGGCAGGTAGATGCGGCCCGCGCGCGCGTCCTCGCCCACATCGCGGGCGATGTTGGTCAGCTGCATCGCCAGGCCCAGGTCGCAGGCCCGCGCCAGCCGGTCGGCATCGCGCACGCGCATCAGCACGCACATCATCGCGCCGACCGCCGCCGCCACGCGCGCCGAGTAGTCCAGCACGCCCGACAGCGTATCATAGCGCCGCTCCTCGGCGTCCCAGGCGAGGCCCTCCAGCAGCGCCTCGGGCAGCGCGCGGGGCATGTCGTAGTCCCTGACCACCGCGGCAAAGGCGCGGTCGGCGGGCGCGTCATGCGGCGTGCCCGCATAGACGGCATCGAGCCGCGCGCCCAACCGCAGCACGGCGGCGGCCTTGGCGTCGGTCTCGTCCACCGCGTCATCGGCCAGCCGGCAGAAGGCATAGAGCGCCAGCGCCGGGTCGCGCACGCGGCCAGGCAACAGCCTTGAGGCCGCGTGGAACGACAGCGACCCGGTGCGGATCGCCGCGCGGCAGGCCTCCATGTCGGCGGGCGCGATCATTCGGCGGCCATCGGCAGCGGCGCGGCGGGGGCGGCGGCGTCGGGGACCAGCTGGCCCAGAACTTCGGCCGTGCCGATCACGCCCGGCAGGCCCGCGCCCGGATGCGTGCCCGCGCCGGTCAGATAGAGACCCGGCAGTTCCTCGGACACGTTATGCGGGCGGAACCACGCCGATTGCAGGATCCGCGGCTCGATCGAGAACCCCGCGCCGAAGGGCGACAGGTAGCGGTCGCGAAACGTCTCGGGGGTGAACACCACGCTTTCGGTGACGCGTTCGGACAGGCCGGGCAGCAGGCGCTCCTCCAGCATCGCGATCATGCGCTGGCGGTAGGGTTCGGCCTCGGCCTGCCAGTCGACGCCGTTGTCATGGCCCAGATGCGGCACGGGGCTGAGCACATAGAAGGTGTCGTCCCCCTCGGGCGCGACCGACGGGTCGGTGACCGACGGGCGGTGGACATAGAGGCTCATGTCATCCGACAGCTTGCCGCGGATGAAGATATCCTTGACGTGCTCGCGGTATCGGGGGCCGACGACGATGGTGTGATGGCCCACATCGCGCCACATCTCGCGCGTGCCGCGCGTGCCGAAATACCACACATAGAGCCCCATCGACCACCGCGCGCGCTTCAGCTTCGCGGGCGTCCAGCGCTTGCGCGGACGGTTGCGCAGCAGCCGGTCATAGGTGTGGCCGGCGTCGGCGTTCGACACCACGATGTCGGCGGGCAGCACCTCGCCATCCGCCAGCTTGACGCCCGAGGCGCGGCCATTGGCGACCATGATCTCGTCGACCTCGGCGCCGTGGACGACCTGCCCGCCCTGCGACCGGATGACATTTGCCATCGCCTCGGCGATCGCCTGCACACCGCCCATCGCGTAATGCACGCCGAACGCCTTTTCCAGATGACTGACCAGCGCATACATCGAGGTCACGTGGAACGGATCGCCGCCGATGAACAGCGGGTGAAACGAGAGCGCAAAGCGCAGCCGCTCGTCGCGCACCCGCCGTGCGGCGTGGGCGTAGACCGACCGGTCGGCGCGCAGCCAGGCGAATTTCGGCAGCACCTTGATCAGGTCCCACAGCCGGTTCATGGGCCGGCGGCCCAGATCCTCGTAGCCGAACCAGTAGCGGGTTTCGGCGTCCTGCAGAAACTTGCGGTAGCCCGCCAGATCGTCGGGGCTGAGCCGCGCGATCTCGGCCTCGATGGCGCCGTCATCCTGCGAGGCGGCGAAGCGCGAGCCGTCCTGCCAGCGGATTTCGTAGAAGGGCGTCATGGGCTTGAGCGTCACATCGGCGTCGAAATCGCGCCCGCAGGCGGCCCACAGGTCGCGCAGCCCCTGCGGCACGGTAACGATGGTGGGGCCGAGGTCGAATCGGTGTCCGCCCCGCGCGATCGACGAGCCGCGCCCGCCGGGGCGGTCCAGCCGGTCCAGCACGGTCACGCGCCAGCCCTTCGCCCCCAGCCGCATGGCCGAGGCAAGCCCCCCCAGCCCAGCGCCGATGACGATGGCGTCCGTGCCGCCTTGCGCGGTGGTGGTGCGCGTGCTCATGCTGTCCTCCGGTTTGGTGTGTCCATTCTGATTGACAACGGGACCGAACGTCAAGCGGAATTGACAGTTTGGCGTTGCCCGTCCCGGCGCAATGTGACAAGCTGGGTTTACACATTGAGGGATCCATGCAGACCGTCACGCTCAGCCTGTTCCGCTTCGACACCGTGCCCGCGCGGCTGTGGGTGCTGGGCCAGATGGGCGCGGCGCGGCTGTCGCTGGCCCGCGTGCCGGGGCTGGGGTTCTGGAAGCTCTGCGGCTCGGGCACCGGTGAGGGCTTCACCCCGCGCCCCAACTGGGGCGTCTGGGCGATCCTTGCCGGCTGGAACAACGCCGCGACCGCGCGCGACCAGACCACGCAGGCGCCCGTGTTCCGCCGCTGGCGGGCGCGCGCGTCCGAGGCCTATACCGTGTTTCTGGAACCCACCGCCGCGCGCGGGCACTGGGCGGGCGTGCAGCCCTTCGCCCCCGAACCGGGCCCCGAACCGGCCCCCGAACCGGGCCCCGAACCGGGCCCCGAAGGCGGCCCCGTCGCTGCGCTGACCCGCGCCACGGTGAAGCCCGCGCATGCGCTGCGCTTCTGGGGCCGGGTGCCCGACATCTCGGCGCGCATCGGCGCGGACCCCAACGTGCTGTTCAAGATCGGCATCGGCGAGGTGCCGCTCTTGCATCAGGTGACCTTCTCGGTCTGGCCCGACGCCGCGCGCATGGCGGCGTTTGCCCGCACCGGCCCGCACGCCGAGGCGATCCGCGCCGTGCGTGAGAACCACTGGTTCAACGAGGAACTCTACGCCCGTTTCCGCCTGACCGGGACGGCAGGGCGCTGGCAGGGGGGCGATCCGCTTGCCCCAGCCCTGAGCGCCGACCACATCAAGGAGCCCGCATGAAGACGCCTTTCCCCTTCTCCGCCATCGTCGGCCAGGACGAGATGAAACAGGCGATGGTGCTGACCGCCATCGACCCCGGGATCGGCGGCGTGCTGGTGTTCGGCGACCGCGGCACCGGGAAATCCACCGCCGTGCGCGCGCTTGCCGCGCTGCTGCCGCCGATCCAGGCGGTGGCGGGGTGCCCGGTGAACTCGGCCAGCGCGGACGGCATCCCCGACTGGGCCGATGTGACCGACCGCAGCCTCGTCACGCGCCCGACGCCGGTGGTGGACCTGCCGCTGGGCGCGACCGAGGACCGCGTGACCGGCGCGCTGGACATCGAACGCGCGCTGACCCGCGGCGAAAAGGCGTTCGAGCCCGGCCTGCTGGCGCGCGCCAATCGCGGGTATCTCTATATCGACGAGGTCAACCTGCTGGAGGATCACATCGTCGACCTGCTGCTGGACGTCGCGCAATCGGGCGAGAACGTGGTCGAGCGCGAGGGGTTGTCGATCCGCCACCCGGCGCGCTTCGTGCTGGTGGGCTCGGGCAACCCCGAGGAGGGCGAGCTGCGCCCGCAGCTGCTGGACCGCTTCGGCCTGTCGGTCGAGGTGACGAGTCCCAACGACATCGAGACGCGGATCGAGGTGATCCGCCGCCGCGACGATTACGAGCGCGACCACGACGCCTTCATGACGCATTGGCAGGCACAGGACGCAGCGCTGCGCGACGCGATCCTGCGCGCGCGCGCGGCGCTGCCGGGGGTGCGCGCGTCCAACGTGGCGCTGCATGATTGCGCGGCGCTGTGCATCGCGCTGGGCGCCGACGGGCTGCGTGGCGAGCTGACGCTCTTGCGCACCGCGCGCGCGCTCGCGGCTTATGAGGGCGCGGACGAGGTCTCGCGGGCGCATCTGCGCGCGGCCGCGCCGTCGGCCCTGCGCCACCGCCTGCGCCGCGATCCGCTGGACGAGGCCGGCTCCACCGCTCGCGTCGCGCGCCAGATCGCCGAGGTCCTGCCCTGAGTCCTGCCCTGAGTCCTGCCCTGAGTCCTGCCCTGAGCACTGCCATGACTCCGTTTGACGACTCCAGCGCCCCCGAGCGCCCGGCCCCTCCGCCAACGCCGTGGGACAGCGTTGCGCTGGCGGTGACGCTGCTTCTGGTGGACCCCGTGGGCCTGGGCGGGCTGTGGCTGCGCGCGCGCGCCGGGCCGGTGCGCGACCGCGTGGCCGAGGCGCTGCGCCCGCTGGGCGCGCGCAAGCTGCACCCGGCGATCGGTGACGGCGCGCTGTTCGGCGGGATCGATCTGGCCGCCACGCTGGCCGAGGGGCGCACGATCCGCAGCCCCGGCCTGCTGGCGCATGGCGGGCCGCTGATGCTCAGCATGGCCGAGCGCTGCCCGCCCGGGCTTGCCGCGCGGCTTGGCGGCGCGCTGGATGGCGCGGGCGTGGCGCTGGTGGCGCTGGACGAAGGTGCGGACGCCGACGAGGCGCTGCCCCCGGCGCTGGCCGACCGGCTGGGGCTGTTCGTGGCGCTCGACGGGATCGGCTGGCAGGAGAGCGCGCCGATCACCCCCGCGCCCGGCGCGCTTGCCGCCGCGCGCGCGCGGCTGGGCTCGGTCACGGTCGATGCGCAGGCGCGCGACCGTCTGGTGGTCGCGGCTGCCGAGCTGGGCATCGCCAGCGCCCGCGCGCCGCTGCTGGCGCTGGCCTGCGCGCGCGCCGCCGCCGCCTGGCGCGGGCACGACGGCGTCACCGAAGCCGACCTGACCACCGCTGCCGAACTGGTCTATGGCCACCGCGCCGCCCCGCAGCCCGCAGACCCCCCGCCGCCGCCCGAGGACAACGCGCCGCCCCCGCCCCCGCCCGAGGGCGGCGACAGCGACACCCCGCCCGAGCCCCCGCAGGACGCGCTGCCCGACGATATCCTTGTCGCCGCCGCCCGCGCCGCGCTGCCGCCCGACCTGCTCGAGCGGTTGGCGCTGGCGCGGCTGGCACGCGGCGCGCAGGCGCGCGGGTCGGGCGCGGGCGCGGCGCTGCGCGGCAACCGGCGCGGCCGCCCGCTGCCCGCGCGCCCCGGCCATCCCGGCAACGGCGCGCGCATCGATCTGGTGGCCACGCTGCGCGCCGCCGCGCCGTGGCAGGCGGTGCGCCGCCGCCATATGGGCCGTCCGGGGCAGCGGCTGGTGATCCTGCCCGGCGACCTGCGCATCCGGCGGTTCGAGGAGCACACCGACCGCGTGCTGATCTTCGCCGTCGATGCCTCGGGGAGCCAGGCCGTCGCGCGGCTCGCCGAAGCCAAGGGCGCGGTGGAACTGCTGCTGGCGCAGGCCTATGCGCGGCGCGACCACGTCGCGCTGGTGACGTTTCGCGGCAGCGCGGCCGAACTGGCGCTGCCGCCCACGCGCTCGCTCGTGCAGGCCAAGAAGCGACTGGCGGGGCTGCCGGGCGGGGGCGGCACGCCGCTCGCGCTGGGGTTGAAATGCGCGTTCGAGGCCGCGCAGCAGGCACGCGCGCGCGGCATGACTCCGGCGCTCGCGCTGCTGACCGACGGGCGGGCGAATATCGGGCTGGACGGGTCGCCGGGCCGCGCGCAGGCGGGCGAGGATGCGCAGCGCATGGCGCGGCTGCTGGCGGCAAGCGGCACGCGCGCGGTGGTGATCGACACCGCGCTGCGCCCGCAACCGGCGCTGCGCACCCTTGCCGCGGCGCTGGGCGGTGACAGCATCGCGCTGCCGCGGGCGGGGGCGGCGCAGCTCGCCTCGGCGCTGTCGGCGACGCTGGAGGTCTGAGCCGGTGGCGCAACCCACCGCCCCCGCCGCGCACGGCATCCACGGCCAGCGCATCCGCGCCGCGCCGCATGACTGGCATGTGCGCATCGCCGGGCATGGGCCCGATGTGCTGCTGCTGCACGGGGCGGGGGGCTCGGGCGCCAGCTGGGAGCGGCTGATGCCGCTGCTGCCGGGCTTTCGGCTGATCGCCCCCGACCTGCCCGGGCAGGGCCAGACCCGCCCCGGCGCGCCGCGTTTCGGACTGCCGGAGATGGCGAGCGACCTTGCCGCGCTCGCCCGTCACGCGGGCTGGGCGCCGCGCATCGTTCTGGGCCATTCGGCGGGCGCTGCCATCGCGCTGGAGCTGGCGGGACTGCTGGACGCGCGCCCGCGCGCGGTGGTGGGCGTGAACGCCGCGCTCAGCCCGTTTCAGGGGGTTGCGGGGTGGCTGTTTCCGCGACTTGCGCGCGCGATGACGCTCAGCCCGTTCATGTCGCACATGGTCGCGCGCATGGCGGGCGCGCCGCCGCGGATCGCGCGGCTGATCGGGTCCACGGGATCGACCGCCGATCCGGGCATGACGCGCGCCTATCACGCGCTGATGTCCGACCCGCGCCATGTTGCGGGCACGCTGCGGATGATGGCGGCGTGGGACCTGGCGCCGCTGCTTGCGCGGCTCGACCGGATCGACCTGCCGGTGCTGCTGCTGGCCGGCAGCAAGGACCGTGCGGTGCTGCCCGCAGTGTCGCACCGTTCCGCCCGGCGCCTGCCCGAGGCCGCCTGCATCGACCTGCCCGGGCTGGGCCATCTGGCGCATGAGGAAGCCCCCGAGGCGGTCGCCGAGATCCTGCACCCGTGGCTGACCCGCCGCGCGGGGGCCGAGGGGGTGGCGCTGTAGCGCAGTGAGCCCCGGGCCACGGGCCAGTGCTGGGCGTGACGCCCGCAAGGCAGGTTTCGGCACTCGGGCCGACTCGACTCGCACGCAGTCGAAAAATAGAACATAAAGCGAACACTGTGACCTCGCAGGACTCGCCTCATGTCCGACCTCGCCCCCCGCCCGCGACGCATCCTCGTGCTTTGGCTGCCCCGCTTCGCGTCCGAGCGCGCGTTGCGGCTGGCACCGGTGCCGGGGCCCTTCGCCGTGACCGAGGTGCAGGCCGGCGCCGACCGGCTGGTCTGCGTCAACCCCGCCGCCGCCCACGCCGCGCTGCGCCCCGGCATGGCGCTGGCCGAGGCGCGCGCGCTCTGCCCCGACCTTGTCACCCGCCCGCACGATGCCCCGGCCACTGCGCGGCTGCTCGAGGTGCTGCGCCGCTGGGCGCTGCGCTATTGCCCGTGGGTGGGGCTCGATGGCCGCGACGGGCTGGCGCTGGACATCACCGGCGCGGCGCATCTGATGGGCGGCGAGCCCGCGCTGATGGACGATCTGCGCGCGCGGCTGGGGCGGATGGGGTTCACCGCGCGCGCAGGTCTGGCCGACACCCGCGGCGCGGCCTGGGCGCTGGCGCGCTTCGGCCGCCAGACCATCGCGCCCCCGGGCGACCAGCGCGCGGCCATCGGTCCGCTGCCGCTGGCGGCGCTGCGGCTGGAGCCCGAGGCGCTGGCGGGGCTCGAACGGCTGGGCCTGCGCAGCATCCGCGATCTGGCCGCGTTGCCGCGCGCGTCGCTGGCGCGGCGTTTCGGGCAGGCGGTGCTGCTGCGGCTCGATCAGGCGCTGGGCGCGGTGCCCGAACCCGTCGCCCCCGCCGCCGAGCCGCCGCATTTCGGCGTCCGGCTCAGCCTGCCCGACCCCATCGGGCTGCGCAGCGACATCGACGCCGCGCTGGAGCGGCTGCTCGAACGGCTGTGCACGCATCTGCACGGCGCCCAGCACGGCGCGCGGCGGCTGCGGCTGGAACTGGCGCGCGCCGACGGCTCGCGCGCCGAGGCCGAGATCGGGCTTGCCCGCCCCATGCGCCGCGCCGGTGACATGGCACCGCTGTTCGCGCGCGCGCTCGATGATATCGACGCAGGCTTCGGGATCGACATGCTGCGCCTGACCGCGCCGGTGACCGAGCCGATGCCGGCCGAGCAGATCACCACCTCGGGCGCGGCGCAGGCCGATGCGCTGGCCGATCTGCTGACCCGGCTGGGCAACCGCGTGGGGTTCGAGCGCATGACCCGCTTCCTGCCCGCCGACAGCCATATCCCCGAACGCGCCTTCGTGCTGGCCTCGGCGCTGCATGCCGAGCCGGCGCCCGACTGGCCCGCCCCGTTGCCGCGCCCGCTGGTGCTGTTTGCGCCCGAGCCATTGCGCGTCCCCGATACCCCCGAACCGCCCGCGCGCTTCACCTGGCGCGGGCGGCGCTTTCGCGTGCTGACCGCGCAGGGCCCCGAGCGGATCACTCCGGAGTGGTGGCTCGATGATCCCGCCTGGCGCTCGGGGCTGCGCGATTACTGGCGCGTCGACACGCAGGAGGGGCCGCGCCTGTGGCTGTTCCGCACCCCGCAGACCGGCGGCTGGGCGGTGCAGGGCGAGTTCGCCTGAGCTCGCTGCGGCGCAGCGCGCCGGGCGTTGCGCCAGGGCCACAGGCGCGCGAGCTCACGCAAGGATGATGCTGCGCTGCAGCATCGGCGTGCTACGTAGATGTGTGGGAGGAGGCATCCGATCAAGGAGCTTCCAATGACCAACGGACCACCACCCCCCGGACTTCATGGCGTGAACCGTCGCCTTTGCGCGCAGGTCGACCAGGCCTTTGCCAATCGCGGGCTTGGCGCCAATCCCTACATGCTGCGCCGCCAGAAACGGCGCGAGCTCATCTTTCTCGACAGCCTGACCGACGGCGAGCTTGCGCGCCTGGGCCTGCGCCGCGACCAGATCGCGCAGCATGTGTTCCGCGACTGGCTTGGCGGGTGAGTGCCGCGCCATGCGCACCGCGCAAGGCGGGGTTTCCGCTCTGTCGGTGGAAATGTCAGCACGCTTGCCACATCTTCCCCCGTGGGAGGGAACAGAAACTCAATCGAGGTGTTCCAATGGCTTACATCACCGGCAACAACCGCAACGACGACCTGCAGTCCTGGGCGCGGGGGCTGCGCGCGCGGATTGCCTCGGGCTTTTCCGCCTATATCGAACGGCGCGCCCGGACCGGGCAGATGCGGGCGCTCTACCGGCTCAGCGACGCCGAACTGGCCGAACGCGGGCTGACCCGTGACCAGATCCCGCTGCACGTGTTCCGCGACCGTTTCGGCTACTGAGGCCCACCAACACGCCGGCCTCAACACGCCGGCCCCAACACGCCGGCCCCAACACGCCGGCCCCAACACGCCGAATGTGTGCGATCGGCCACCGATCCCGTGGCCTCTTTTGGATGCGAGCGCTAACGGCGCTTGCATCACGACGCCGTAACCCCCATGCAGGGCAGGCAGGCCCAACCTACAGGAGGTGCCGCATGCCGACCCGTGATCTCGAGCGCCGCGGCGCCACCGATCCCACCCCCGCCACCACCGAGATCGCCGCTCTGTTCGATCGCTGGAATGCAGCGTTGCAGACGGGCGATCCGCGCATCGTGGCGGCGCTGTATGCACCGGATGCGGTGCTGGTGCCCACGGTGTCGAACAGGGTGCGCCGCACCCGCGCCGAGATCGAGGACTACTTCGCGCATTTCCTGACCAAGGACCCCCGCGGGCGGATCGTGGAGTCCAACATCCGGATCTATGGTGACATCGCGATCGACTCGGGGCTCTACAGCTTCGCGCTCACCATCGCCGGGGTCGATGTCGACCTGCCCTGCCGCTACAGCTTCGTCTATCGCAGGCTGGGCTGCGACTGGCGCATCGTCGAGCACCACTCGTCGGTGATGCCCGAATAACCCGCCGCGCAACGTTTTGTTAGGGCGTTGCGCCTACGCTTCGGCTCGGGTGTTTCCGGGGCAACGGGTCAGGGTGGCTCGGTGGGGTATGTGATTCGGTTTCCGCAGCTTGATGCAGTGTTCGTGGACCGGCGCAAGCTGGCCGTGCTTCGGCGCGCGCATGGAGCCCGCGTGGCCGAGGCGCATGTGCTCCGCCGGCTTCGATCCATTCACGCCACGCTTGCCGCGATGCGCCTGCTGCATCGGCTGGGCGAGGGGGGCGCGCTTGCCACGCTGGCGCGACGGCTGTCGGCCCACGCCGCGCAGATCGGTCTGACAACGCTGGCCCGCGCGGCGCGCGACGTGGCGATCTGCGCGCAATCGGGCGACCGCGTGGCCTTCGCGGCGGTCTGGGCGCGGCTGAACCGCAGCGCGGCGCGCTCGGTCCACCGGCTGTGGATGCAAGCCGACCTGCGCGTCTGAGCGCTCCCACCCGCGCGAAAGCGGTTTTCACCCTGGCGCCGGCGGCTTAGGGAGAAGTCAGCAACTCCCGGAGGTCCCCGATGCCGTCAGACGCCGCCGCCGATTTCCCGCCCCTTCCGGCCCCGCAGACGCTGGAGCGGATGGTTTTCGCCCCCCCGCAGCTCGCGATCCCGTTGCATCTGGTCGATGCCGACGGGCTTGACGCGTGGTTGGAGACCCAGCCCGACCGCGTGCGCGCCTGGCTGGCGGCGACCGGGTTCCGTGCCGCGGCGGGCGCGGTGGTGGCGATCCCCGACGACACCGGCGCGGTGGCGCTGGCGGTTGCGGGACACGGCTCTGCCAAGACCCGCGCGCGCAGCCGTTTCACCCTGGCGGCGGCGCGCGCGCGGCTGCCTGCCGGGTGCTACGCGCTCCACCATGACCTAGCCGCCGACGATCTGGCGCATGAGGCGCTGGGCTGGCTGCTGGCGGGCTACCGTTACACCCGGTTCCGCAGCGCCACTGACGCCCCGCTCGCGGAACTGCTGCCGCCCGACGGGATCGACACGGCAGCGCTCGAATCCATCGCCGCCGGCGAGGCGCTGACCCGCGATCTGATCAACACCCCGGCCTCGCATATGGGTCCGGACGAGCTCGAGGCCGCTTTTGTCGCGCTCGCCCAGCGCTTTGGCGCCGCGCCATCGGTCACCTATGGCGAGGATCTGCTGCACGCCAACCTGCCGCTGATCCACGCGGTAGGCCGCGCCTCGCCGCGGGTGCCGCGCCTGCTGGACATGCGCTGGGGCGCGGCGGGGCCGAAGCTGACGCTGGTCGGCAAGGGGGTGTGTTTCGACACCGGGGGGCTGAACCTCAAGCCCGGCGGGTCGATGGGGTTGATGAAAAAGGACATGGGCGGCGCGGCCACCGTGCTGGGGCTGGCGCAGGCGATCATGGCGCAGGGCTGGCCGGTGCGGTTGCGGGTGCTGATCCCGGCGGTGGAAAACGCCGTCGACGGCAGCGCCATGCGCCCCGGCGACATCCTGACCAGCCGCAAGGGCCTGACCGTCGAGGTCAACAACACCGACGCCGAGGGCCGGCTGGTGCTGGCCGACGCGCTGACGCTGGCGGACGAGGACACGCCCGACGCGATCATCTGCATGGCCACGCTCACCGGCGCGGCGCGGGTGGCGCTGGGCCCCGACGTGCCGCCCTTCTACACCGATGACGACGCGCTCGCCGCCGCGCTGGGCGAGGCGGCGGCGCGCGTGCGTGACCCGCTGTGGCGCTTGCCGCTGCACCGCGGGTATGAGCCGATGATCGAGCCCGCCACCGCCGATCTGGACAACGCCCCCGCGGGCGGCATGGCCGGGTCGATCACCGCGGCGCTGTTCCTCGACCGGTTCGTCGAGGATGCGGCGCGCTTTGCGCATTTCGATGTCTACGGCTGGCGGCCCAGCGCGGCCCACGCCTGCCCCAAGGGTGGCGTGGGGCAGGGCGCGCGCGCGCTGCTGGCCGCGCTGCCGGGGGTGCTGAAGCTGTGACCGACCCGCGGTTGCTGCCCTTCAACGGTCGCGTCGCGCTCCGCACGCTGGAAGGGCAGGTCGCCGCCGAACGCTTTGTCGATGGCGACCGGGCGCGCGTCACCGCGCCGCTGGCCGATCTGCGCGCCACGCCCGACGGGCCGCGCATCCGCCAGTGGCTGCGCGGCGCGCGCGTGCGGGTGATCGAGCGTCGCGCCGGCATCGCCTTCGCGCAGGCCGAGGCCGACGGGCTGGTGGGCTGGCTGGAGGCAGTGGCGCTGGGCCCGGATCACCCGGTGACGCACGCCGTCACCGCGCCCGCCACGCATCTCTATACCGCGCCCGACCTGAAATCCCCCGATCTGGCGGCGCTCTCCTGCGGCGCCCGGCTGCGCATCACCGGGACCGAAGGCGCGTTCCTGCGCTGCGCCGATGGGTTCGTGCCCGCGCAGCACGTCGCGCGGCTGGATATTCCGGCGGCGGACCCGGTGGCGGTTGCGGCGGGGCTGCTCGGGACGCCCTATCTGTGGGGCGGGAATGCGCGCGCGGGCATCGATTGCTCGGGGCTGGTGCAGGTGGCCTGCCACCTCTGCGCCATTCCGTGCCCGCCCGACAGCGACCTGCAGCGCGCCGGCCTTGGCGCGCCGCTGGACCCGGACGCGGCGCGGCGGCGCGGCGATCTGGCGTTCTGGCCGGGGCATGTGGGCTGGCTGACCGATGCCGACACGCTGCTGCACGCCAACGCGCACCACATGGCGGTGGTGCAGGAGCCGCTGGCCGACGCCATCGCGCGGATGGGCGTGCCTGCGGCGCTCCGGCGGCTCTGAGCGCGCGCAGAGCGGGCTTGTCAGACGCCGCGTCGGTGATAGGCTGCACGAAAATGATAGTGCGGGGGGGTCATGAAAAAGCGATTTGCACTGGCGGCGCTGGCCGCGTTGATCGTGTCGACAGGCGTGGCAACGGCGGCGCCCTGCGGCGGGCCGTTCGGCGCCTTCGTCGACGGGTTGCGGACCGAGGCCGTCCAGAACGGCCAGTCGCGCGAGACGGTCGACGCGTTCTTCAGGGGCGTGCAGCAGGACCAGCGCGTGATCCGCGCCGACCGCGCGCAGGGCATCTTTCAGCGCCCGTTTCTGGATTTCTCGCGCGCGCTGATCTCGCAGAACCGGATCAACAGCGCCCGCGCCAACGCGCAGCGCCACGCGGCGGTGTTCGACGCGGCCGAGCGGAATTTTGGCGTCTCGCGCGGGATCCTGCTGGCGTTCTGGGCGTTCGAGACCGATTTCGGCGCCAATCAGGGCGATTTCAACACCGTCAACGCGCTGGTGACGCTGGCCCATGACTGCCGCCGCCCCGAGTTGTTCCGCCCGCAGGTGTTCGCCGCGCTCGAGATGTTCCGCCGCGGCGATCTGAACCCCGCAACCACCGTCGGCGCCTGGGCGGGCGAGATCGGCATGGTGCAGAAACTCCCGTCGGATATCCTCGATTACGGGGTGGATGCGGATGGCTCGGGCAGCGTGGACATGCGCACATCGGTCCCCGATGCGATCCTGTCGGCGGCCAACATGCTGCGCGGCAAGGGCTGGCAGGCGGGCCAGCCCTGGATGCACGAGGTCGCGATTCCCTCGGGGCTGGATCTGACCCGCACCGGGCTGCGCACCGAACTCAGCGTGGCCGAATGGCAGCGCCTTGGCGTGACCCCGCGCCACGGCAGCCTGCCATCAGGGGGCATGCAGGCCTCGATCATCCTGCCGCAGGGGCATCGTGGGCCGGCCTTCATGGTGTTCCCGAACTACCGTGTGCTGTTCGAATGGAACCAGAGCTTCATCTATGTCACCACCGCCGCCTATTTCGCCACCCGGCTTGAAGGCGCGCCGGTCTACACCGCCGGGAACCCCGAACAGGGGCTCAATCAGGACCAGATGCGCACGCTCCAGCAACGCCTGCAGGCGCGCGGCTCCGACACCGGCGGCACCACCGGCATCCTGGGCGCGATGACCCGCGCCGCGGTGCAGGATGTGCAGGCCGAGCTGGGCCTTGCCGCCGATGGCTGGCCCACGCCCGAGCTTCTGCGCCGTCTGTGACCCGCGGTGCGTGGCGTTTGCATCGAATGCTTCGTAATTCGCGTTTGTCTCGGGGGGCGTTGCGTGTCACCTTCCCAGCATCTGACCAGGATGGTCGGACGTCTTCCAGAGTGGGCATTGCATGCATTGCATGCGCGTGTGGGTGAGGAGGGGGTCCGGCAAGTCCGGGTCCCCTCGCATCCGTAATCCCACCGCATCCGTAATCCCCTCGCATCCGTAATCCCACCGCATCCTTAATCCCACCGCATCAGTCGCGTTGGAGCATTTTCGCGGGACACGGGACAAAGGCCCGAAATCTCCGGTATTGCGCCGCATTCCCGCCATGCGTGGCCGGCATATCTGCCCTCACAACTGATTAACCATGCCCGCGGGCAGAGCAGGAGAGGCGCGGCGATGCAGGCACCATACCGATTCATCGAACAGCTCGGCGGGAGACTGCGCTTCCCGGCGGGCCTGCTGGCGAAGGCCGCCGAGGAACCCACACCCGCCGAGGATCGCCTCGAACGCCGAATCGCGCATCTGGCAACGGAAATCGACGCAGCACCCCCGTCGCAGCGCTTTTTCCGGCACTGAGGCTGCGCGGGCGCGCGGATCGGGTGGGCGCATAGCGATTCGCTATCGCCACCCAAACGAAGCGATATTTGCATCCGGGCGGCCGATCATGGTTCTGTCCTCCGCGTTTCGGCATCACCCGCGCCGGCCGACGAGTTGAGGGAAGGCAGATCATGATCGACATGCACCAGGAAATCCGCGATGCGGTCGCACGCCTGTGCGCGGATTTTCCGGACGAATACTGGCGCAAGCTCGATGCCGAGCGCGCCTATCCGAGCGAGTTCGTCAAGGCCTTGACCGAGCAGGGCTACCTGGCCGCGCTGATCCCCGAGGAATATGGCGGCATCGGGCTGGGACTGTCGGCGGGCGTGGCGATCCTGGAGGAAATCCACCGCGCCGGCGGCAACGCGGCCGCCTGTCACGCGCAGATGTACACCATGGGCACGCTGCTGCGCCACGGCAGCGACGCGCAGAAGGCGCGTTACCTGCCCGGCATCGCCGACGGCTCGCAGCGGCTGCAGGCCTTCGGCGTGACCGAACCCGGCAGCGGCACCAACACCCCCGCGATCAAGACCTTCGCCCGGCGCGAGGGCGACCGCTACATCGTCAACGGCCAGAAGATCTGGACCAGCCGCGCCGAGCATTCCGACCTGATGATCCTGCTTGCGCGCACCACCCCGCAGGCCGAGGTCGCGCGCCGCACCGACGGGCTGTCGGTGTTCATCGTCGACATGACCGCCGCGCGCGAGGCAGGCATGCGCATTTCGCCGATCCGCACGATGATGAACCACGGCAGTTGCGAGGTGTTCTTCGATGATGTCGAAATCCCCGCCGAGAACCTGATCGGTGAGGAAGGGCGCGGCTTTCGCTACATCATGTCGGGCATGAACGCCGAGCGTATCCTGATCGCCTCCGAGTGCATCGGCGACGCGAAATGGCTGCTGGCGCGGGCCAGCGCCTATGCCAGAGAACGCGAGGTGTTCGGCCGGCCCATCGGCCAGAACCAGGGCATCGCCTTTCCGCTCGCGCAGGCCTATGCGCGGATGCGCGCGGCCGAGCTGATGGTCCACGACGCGGTGCGCCGCTACGAGGCCGGCGAAAATCCGGGCGCCGAGGCGAACATGGCCAAGATGCTCGCCGCCGAGGCCAGCTGGGACGCCGCCGAGGCCGCGGTGCAGACCTTCGGGGGCTTCGGCTTTGCCGAGGAATACGACATCGAGCGCAAGTTCCGCGAAACCCGGCTGTATCAGGTCGCGCCGATCTCGACCAATCTGGTGCTGTCCTACATCGCCGAGCACGTGATGGGGTTGCCGCGCAGCTACTGACGGCGGTCCGCGCTCAGACCGACACCTTCACCCCCGGCAGATCAAGCGTCGACAGCAGATCGCGCAGTTCCTGCCGGGCGGCGATGTTGGACAGGCTGAAGCTCTGCCCGCCGGTGTCGCGCAAATCCAGCAGCGTCAGCCCGCGCGGGAACAGCTCGCGGAAGATCACGCGCTCGGAAAACCCCGGCGCCACGCGAAAGCCGATGCGCCTGGCCAGATCGGTCAGCGCGGTGCCGACCTTGCGCTTGTTGTGCATCGCCTGCGTGCCCATCCGGTTGCGCAGCACCACCCAGTCGATGGGCTTGAGCCCCTCGCGCGCGCGGGCCTGCCGCGCGCCCCAGACCATTTCCGCATAGATCGACGGGCCCAGCACCTTGCCGGTTTCCGGGTCGCTGCGTGCCAGCAGGTCGAAATCGACGAAGCTGTCATTCATCGGGGTGATCAGCGTGTCGGCCAGCGAATGCGCAAGCTGGCTCAGCCGTGTGTGCGCGCCGGGGCAGTCGATGAGGATGAAGTCGCTTTCGGGTTCGAGTGCCTGCATCACCTGGCCGAAGGCCACATCCAGCGGGTGTGCGCCGTCGGGGATGTCGGCGGGGGGAGCCTCGGGGAGCGGGCGGTAATCGGGCACCGGCAGGTCCAGCCCGTGGCGGGCCAGATGCGCGCGGCGGTTTTCGACGTAGCGGCCAAAGCTGCGCTGGCGCAGGTCCAGGTCGATGGCGCCGACCCGGTGGCCCATGCGCGCCAGCGCCACCGCGACATGCATCGAGGTGGTGGACTTCCCCGAGCCACCCTTTTCGTTTCCGACAACGATGATATGCGCCACGTGTCTGCGGTGCTCCGGACTGGTGCGGGCACCCCCCGCACCGGAAACGGGCGCGCCCGGCTGGGGCGCGCCCGGTAAGGGTCAGACTTGCGCGCGGGGTGGGTTCAGAAGCCCAGCCCGGCGTATTTGTTCTTGAACTTCGACACCCGGCCGCCGGTGTCCATCAGGCGCGCGCCGCCGCCGGTCCAGGCGGGGTGCACCTTGGGGTCGATCTCGAGCGACAGGGTCTCGCCTTCGGAGCCCCAGGTGGATTTCATCTGCACCACGGTGCCGTCGGTCATCTTGACGTTGATCATGTGGTAGGCGGGATGCGTATCGGCTTTCATCGGTCCCCGGCTCCTTATGCCTTGGCGCCGCCCAGCGGGCGGTAGTTGGTCTTTTCGGCGATGCGGGCGGATTTGCCGCGACGGTCGCGCAGGTAATAGAGCTTCGCGCGCCGCACCTTGCCCCGGCGGACCACGGTGATGCTGTCGATGTTCGTGGAATACAGCGGAAACACGCGCTCCACCCCTTCGCCGAACGAGATCTTGCGCACGGTGAACGACGCGGCGACGCCGCTGCCACCCTTGCGCGCGATGCAGACGCCTTCGAAGTTCTGCACCCGCGAGCGCGTGCCCTCGGTAACCTTGTAGCCGACGCGCACGGTGTCGCCGGCCTTGAAATCGGGAATGTCCTTGCCAAGCTCGGCGATCTGCTCGGCTTCCAGCTGCGCGATAAGGTTCATCGCGGTGTCCTTTCGATGTGGCGCGGTTTTTCCCCGCGTCGTGTGAGCGCCCTCAGAGCTCTTGGTCTCCAACCGGGTCCCCGCCGTGCCGCGCACGGTAAGCCCGCCAGAGGTCAGGGCGGCGTTCCTTCGTCAGCCTCTCGGCCATGTCCCGCCGCCAGGCTGCGATCCTGCCATGATCCCCGGACAGGAGAACCTCCGGGATGTCGTGGCCGTGCCAACTGGCGGGGCGGGTGTAGTGCGGAGCCTCAAGCAACCCGTCCGAGAACGACTCCTCCTCGGTCGAGGCCTGATTCCCGAGCACGCGCGGTATAAGCCGGACCGTCGCGTCGATCAAGGCCTGCGCCGCGATCTCGCCGCCCGTCAGGACGAAATCGCCCAGGCTCACCTCCTCGATCGCGAAATGGTCGATCACGCGCTGGTCCAGCCCCTCGAAGCGGCCGCAGATCAGCGTGACGCCCGCGCCCTGCGCCAGCTCGGCGGCGCGCGCCTGCGTGAACGGCGCACCGCGGGGCGACAGATACAGGATCGGCCAGCGCGCGCGGTCCTGCGCCGGGCCGCGGGTGGCGGCGTCGATCGCGCGGGCCATCACATCGGCGCGCAGCACCATCCCCGCGCCGCCGCCCGCGGGGGTGTCGTCGACATTGCGGTGCCTGCCCTCGCCGAACCCGCGCAGATCGACCGTGTCGAGCGCCCACAGCCCGTGATCGAGCGCGCGCCCGGTCAGCGACTGGCCCAGCACGCCCGGAAACGCCTGCGGCAAAAGCGTGATGACCCGCGCGGTCCAGACGCCCGCCACCCGTGGCGGGCCGTCCATCAGGGGCCGCGGGGTCAGCGACACGCCGGGCTGCAACCGGCCATGCGAGCGGGGCTTGGGCGCGTCGGTCATTCGGCCCAGCCCTCGGGCGGGTCGGCGACGATGCGCGCGGCGGCCAGATCGACCGTCGGCACCACCGCGCGCGTGAACGGCAGAAGCGCGGTGCCGCGCCCGGCGGGCAGCGCGATCTCCAGCAGGTCGCCCGCGCCGTGGTTGAGCACCGCGTGCACGCGGCCCAGCGGCTGCCCGCCGGTGTCGCAGACGGCCAGTCCGATCAGGTCGGCGTGGTAGAACTCGTCATCGCCCGGAGGCGGCAGGCGGTCGCGGTCGGCGAAAAGCCGCGTGCCGCGCAGCGCGTCGGCGGCCTCGCGCGTGCTCACGCCCGACAGCCGCGCGGCGAAACCGCTGGTGACGGGGCGGCCGAGGCTCAGCTCGAACCGCCGCGCGCCATCCTCGGACCACAGCGGGCCGTAATCGGCGATCGCCGCGGGCTCGGCGCAGAAGCTTTTCAGCCGCACCTCGCCGCGCACGCCGAACGCCCCGGCGATGGCGCCCACGCAGACGCGCTGTTCGGTCATGGGGTCCCCTTTCCGGGCGCGTTGCGGCTCAGCCGGCGGGCGGCGGGGGCGGCGGGGGCGTGGAAGCGAAGACCGGGCGGAGCGCATCCACCTCGCCGGCCTTCTGCCAGCCCTCCTGCCCGGCGGACCAGACCAGCGTCTCGCGCGTGAGCGAGCCCTGCGCGGCCATCTGCTTCAGGGTGGCGGGGTCGAACGGCCCCTTGGTCTGCCCGTTCTCGGCGATGTGCCACACGGTCTGCTGCGGCGGAGGCGGGGGCGGCGGTGCGGCGGCACCGGGGGCCTGCGGCGGTTGCTGCGCCTGCCCGCCGCCGGCGGCCTGGCCCATGTTCTGCGCCATCGCCATGCCCAGCCCCATGCCCATGCCGGCGCCAAGCCCCGCGCCCATGCTGCCGTCGCCGCCACCGCCACCGCCCTCGGCGGCCTTCTGCAGCGCCTGCGCGGCCGAGAATTGCTGATACTGCCCCAGATCGCCCACGATCCCCATCGAGGTCCGCTGATCGAGCACCTTCTCGACCTCGGGCGGGAGCGAGATGTTCTCGATGTAGAGTTCGGGCATGGCGAGGCCGTATTCGCTCAGCGTGGGCTCGATGGCCTTGCCGACGACATCGCTCAGATCCTTGGTGTTCGCCGCCATGTCGAGCGCGGGGATGCCGCTGCCCGCCAGCACGCGGCTGACCTTCTGCACCACGATGTTGCGGATCTGGCCCGAGATCTTCTCCTGCGTGAAATCGCCGTCGGTGCCCACGATCTCGCGCATGAACACCGACGGGTCGGTGACGCGAACGGTGTAGGAGCCGAAGGCGCGCAGCCGCAGCGGGCCGAATTCGGGGTCGCGCAGCATGATCGGGTTCTGCGTGCCCCATTTCAGCCCCGGAAAGCGGCGCGTGTTGATGAAATAGATTTCCGACTTGAAGGGCGAATTGAAGCCGTGGCTCCAGTGCTGCAGCGCGGTGAGCAGCGGCATGTTGTTGGTTTCAAGCTGGTAGAGCCCCGGTTCGAACACGTCGGCCAGCTGGCCTTCGTGCACGAACACCGCCGTCTGCCCCTCGCGGACGGTCAGCTTGGCGCCGTACATGATCGAGTTGCCGTAGCGCTCGAACCTGTAGACCATGGTGTTGCGGCTGTCGTCGGTCCATTCGATGACATCGATGAACTGACCCTTGAGGAAATTGAAGACCATTGCCGGCTCCCTCGGTCTGGTGGTGCGGGCGGCGGCGCGCCCCGTGCGCAGTATCGCCTAACTCTCGGCGCCCATCAACTCGTCGACGATCCGGCGCACGATGGGCCGGGCCTGCGCGGCGCGCATCCCCGGGCGCAGGCGGGGATCATAGAGGAGCTGCAGCAGCAATTCGTCATGCGGGGTCAGCAGCGCGAATTCCTGCCGGTCGTTGAAGATCGACGGCCGCGCCTGGCTGCTGTCATTGGGCAGGCCCAGCCCCTGGGCGAGTTCCTCGTGATAGCAGGCGGTGCGCGTCAGGTCAGGGTGCTCGGCGCGAATCACCGCGATCGCGTCGGTGTAGACATCGGTCCCCGCGCGCGAGAACGCCAGCACCAGGCAGAAGGTCGAGCGCGGCATCGTCTCGACCAGCCGCACGGTGTCGTCATCGACCCCCGGCACAAGCTGGCGCATCCGTGGCCCGATCCGGCGGCGTTCGTCCTCGGACAGCACGAGCACGTGGAAATTGCCACGCTCGCCCACCAGCGACACCGGGTGCCCGGTCAGCTCGCCCAGCCGCGCAGCATAGTCGCCCACCAGCGCCCGGTCCTGCCTGCGCATCGTTTCGGGAACGGACTCGCCGAATTCCAGCCGCATCCGCACCGGGTTTTCCCAGCGGCGCAGCGCGGCGGGGGTCTCACGCGCGACGGGGCGGCCGCCGATCATGACGTATTCATCATAAAGCGCGATGCGGATGAAGTTCTCGACCACCATCGAGGGGGTGAACGGGGTGTCGGCGCCGCCGCCATCGGTGCGCATCAGCCCGTCGGCGCGGCGCGACGCCTCGACCCGCCGATAGTAGCGCGCGATCTCGCTGTCGCGCAGCGCGGGCTCCGTGCGTTCGGGGGGTGCAGGCGCGGCGGCAGGAGCGGTCTGTGGCGGGGGCGTGGGTGCGGCGGTCATCTCGGGCGACAGGCACCCCGCGAGCGCGAAGGCGGCGGCGGCCATCGCCGTGCCCGCTGCGCCGCGCCGCGCGCTCATCCGGCGTCGTCCCGTCGTTCGCCGCCCGAGCCCGAACCCGAACCCGAGCCCGAACCCGAACCCGAACCCGCATCCGCACGGGCGCGCGCCGCGCCCAGCGCCTCGCGCAGTTCCGATTCCATGCCCGTCAGCGCCTCCTCGGCGGCGGCGCGGCGGCTGCGGCCCTCATCGGCGATCTTGAGGCTGTCCTCGATCGTGGCGATCAGCGTGTCGTTGGCCTGCTTGACCGCGTCGATGTCGAACACGCCGCGCTCGACCTCCTCGCGGACGGTGCGGTTGGCCTCGCGCAGGTTTTCGGCGTTGCGGGTCAGCAGCTCGTTGGTCAGATCGCCGGCCTCGCGCACCGCCGCCGCAGCCTCTTTCGAGCGCTGGATGGTCAGCGCCTGCGCAAGCTGCGTCTCCCACAGCGGCACCGTGTTCACCAGCGTCGAATTGATCCGCGTGACCAGCGACTTGTCGTTCTCCTGCACCAGCCGGATCGAGGGCAGCGACTGCATCGTCACCTGCCGCGTGAGCTTCAGATCGTGCACGCGGCGCTCCAGATCGTCGCGCGCCGAGCGCAGGTCGCGCAGCTCCTGGGCCTTCATCACGCGGGCGTTTTCGGGGGCGTCGTCGACCTCGGCCTCCTTCTCGGGGATCGTGGTCTCGTCCAGCTCGGCCAGCCGCGCCTCGCCGGCGGCAATGTAGAGCGCGAGCTCATCGTAGAATTCCAGCGTCTTGTCATAGAGCAGGTCGAGCGACTTGATGTCCTTCAGAAGCCGCGTCTCATGGCCCAGCAGCGCGTTCGAGATGCGGTCGATCTGGTCCTGCACACCCTCGTAGCGGGCCATGAAATTCGCCATCGGCGCGGCGCGCCCGGTCAGGCGTTCCCACCAGCTCTGCTCGCGCCGCGTGTCGAGCTCGGTGACCGAAAAGCCGCGGATCGTGCCCACCATCTCGCGCAGGCTGTCGCCGGCGGGGCCGAGGTCCTTGTTCTTCACGTCGCCCAGCATTGCCTGGCTGATCTGCTGCAACTCCTGCTGCGCGCCGGCACCGAAGCCGATGACCGAGCCCGAATTGGCCAGATCGATCTCGGCCATGCGCTTGCGAATCTTCTCGGCGACGGCGTCGTCGGCCTGCTCGAGCGCGACGACCTCGCCCACCGGTTCGGGCAAGGCGTGGGTGGTGACTTCCTCGACTTCCGCGATGATCTCGGTGGCCTTCTGGCGCACGGTGTCCGACATGGGAGTGTATCCTTTCGTTGGTGCCAGGGGCTGCGCCCGTCACGGGGTCCGGTCTGACGAAACGCTGCGCGGGGCCTCGCGTTGCAACCGCTCGCGCAGCACTTCGATCTCGATATCAAGTTCCTGGCGGTCATCGCGCAGAAGTGCCTCGCGGCGCAGGGCGAAGCGGCCTTCGAGGTCGTCCAGAAGCGCCTCGAAATCGTTGCGGACGTCGGCGTTGCGGGTGCGGTTGTAGAGCGCCACGAACTGCGTCGTCGCATCGCGCGCGCCGATCAGGTAGACCGCCAGATAGCGCCGCGCCGTGCTCAGCCGCCGCGGGTCATCCTGCACGGTTTTCAACAACGCGCGGACATGGCGCGAGAAGCTGTCGATCCGCGCCACCAGCGCGCGGTCGGCGGTCTGGCGGATCGCCTCGGCCATGTCGGCAAGATGCGTCTCGGCCTCCTGCACGGCGCGGTCCACGCGGTCGGCCTGAAACCCGTCCACGCCGTCGGCGAACTTGTCGCGCAGCGGGTCGGGGCCGAAGGCGCCCAGATGCAGCGCCGCGCCCAGCGCGCCCAGCCCCAGCGCCTGCAGCACCCCGCCGCCCAGCGCGGCAAGCGCGAGCGCCAGCCCGGTCAGCGCGGCGGCGAAGATCTTGCGCGGGATCGCGGGTTTGCGCGCGCTGTCGCGGGCGTCAAAGGCCGCATGCGCCAGCACCCCGTCGCGCGTGAGCGCCGCCGCCAGCAGCAGCAGCCCGAACGCGCCAAGGTTCAGCCAGAAGCCCGCCGGGTCCACGACGAACGCCTTGATCGCAAAGACGAACGGGACCACGAACAGGAAGTTGACGCGCGCGCCCGCCGGGTTCAGCCGCTTGGGCGCCGCAGGCGTGCCCGCGCCGGGGCTGTAGCGGCCGCCGAATCGCTGTGCCATGCCCTCACCCTCCGACGATCGCGACGTAGACCATCAATGCAAGCAGCAGCGCATACGAGACGTTCTGGAGCCCTTCGCCGGTCATGAATTCCCGCTCGCCCTGTTCAAATGCACCGTCGAGTCTATACGACATCGAGCCCGAAGTCCAAATCCCCAAGCGGCCATCGCAAGCGTGTTTCCCTCGGTGCGGTGGCGATGTATCACCTAAGCCGCGCCCGGGCATCAACCCCTTGCGCAGTCATTCACGGAGCCTGACAGGATTGCCGCGCCGATGAAACCCTTTCTGGTCCTGCAACTGCGCCCCGAGACCGAGGCTGCGGACGAGGAATTCGCCGCCATCCTGCGCCGCGGGCGGCTGGACCGGGGCCGCGTCCACCGCATCCGGCTGGACCGCGAGGCGCTGCCCGACGACCTGTCGCTCGACGCCTATGCCGGGGTGATCGTCGGCGGCGGGCCCGGCTGCGTCAGCGACCCGCCCGAGGCCCGCGATCCGACCGAAGCCCGGATCGAGGCCGCGATCATGGCGCTGATGCCGGCGATCACCGCGCGGGATTTCCCGTTCATGGGCTGCTGCTACGGCATCGGCATCCTGGGCAAGCATCTGGGCGCTCCGGTGACCAAGACCCGCTATCCCGAACCCGTGAGCCCTACCTGGTGCACCCGCACGCCCGAGGCCGCCGCCGACCCGCTGCTGGCCGATCTGCCCGAGCGGTTCGATATCCTTGTCGGTCACAAGGAGGCGCTTGATGCGCTTCCCGATGGCTGCGTGCATCTGCTGGAGGGGCCGCGCTGCCCCTTCCAGATGATCCGCTTCGGCCGGAACGTCTATGCCACCCAGTTCCACCCCGAGGCCGATGGCCAGAGCTTCGCGCTGCGCATCCGAATCTATCGCGACAAGGGGTATTTCCCGCCCGACGACGCCGCCGCGCTGACCGATGCCTGCCGCGATGTGCAGACCGGGGCGTCGGGCCGCATCCTGGAAAACTTCACCGCGCGCTACAGCGACTGACGCGCGCCATGCGGCGCGTGTTCAGTTCCAGCACGACACCATCACCGTCAGATCGCCCGCCGCGCGGGTCAGCAACCCGGGCGGCATGGCGGCGGCTTCGCTCAGCGTGCCGGTGCGCACGCCTGCGTCGGACAGCATGGAACGCAGCGCCTCGGCGCTGGCGGCGAAATGCACGTCCTGCGGCAGGATGCGCGCGCCGTCCTCGCCGCGCGGCAGCAGCATCCCGATCACCGCGCCGTTGCCGTTGAACACCGGCCCGCCGCTGTCGCCGGCCGCCACCTCGATCCCCAGCCGCAGCAGCTCTTCCTCGCCGTCAAGCCCGCGCAGGTCTTCCAGCGCGCCCGTGGTCAGCAGCGGGCGGGCAAGCACGTCCTCCAGGCCGAAGCCGGACACGAAGACCTCGGTCCCCGGACGGGGTGCGTCGTCGGCGAACTGGGCGAAAGCCAGCGGCACCAGCGGGGTTTCGGGCTCCAGCACCGCGAAGCCCAGCGCATCGTCGCTGGCCACCACGCGGGCGTTGTAGGCCTCGTCGATGGTCACGCGCGCGCAGCCGGCGACGGCCTCGGCGCTGGTCAGCACCGAGCCGGTGGCGTCGATGTAGAAGCCCGAGCGCGAGCGCTCGGGGCGCCGCACGCTCAGCCCCGCCAGCAGATCGCGGCGCGATACCGCGCTGGCCTCGCCGATGCCGTCGGGCAGGGTGCCGCCGAAGGTGCTGAAGCTTGCTTCCATCATCGGCAGCACGCGCTCCATCTGCTCGTCGCGCTCGGGCGTCCAGACCAGCGTGAAGCCCTTGATCTGGCCATTCTGATGGCGCGCGACGGTGTGCGAGCGCAACTCGTCGCTCTGCCCGGTCAGCGTGAAGGAATTGTTCTGCCGGCTGCGCGCTCCCTCCAGCGGCACGATGTCGAGCGTCTGCATGATCTCGTAGAGCCCGCCCAGCGTGGCCTGGCTGCCCGACTGGCTGATCAGCAGCACGCGCACGCCGCTGTCATCGACCGGCGTGAAATGCGCAAACGGGGCCTCGTGGCGATCGAATTCGACCATCGCGAGCGGCAGCTCGATGTCGATGCCGGCCTCCTCGTCGCGCCATTCCTCCATGCCCAGCGCGGCAAGCTCGCCCGAGTATTCGCGGATCAGTTGCTCGCGCTGGCGGGTGGTCAGCACGCCGGTGGCGTCATGCCCGCGGTCCTCCTGCCACGCGGTCATCGCGCGCCGCGTGCCGGGGCCGAAGGCGGCGTCGATCCCGAGGTTGTAATAGCCGAACCACTGCAGCGCGACCTGCAGCGCGGCGCGTTCGTCGCGCGTCAGCGTGCGCTCCGAGGCCTGCGCCTCGGCCAGTGTTTCCTCGGGCGGTTCCTCGATCACCGGCTCGGCGATTTCGGGCTCCGGCTCGGGGATGACCTCGGGGGCGGTGTCGGCGATCTCGGGCTCAGGGTCCGCCGCGGGGTCCGACTCGGCGGCGGGCAGCGCGGGCATGGGGACCTCGCCGGCGCCGGGCGGGAAGAACCGGGTGCCGAAGCTCTGGCCTTCGGTCGCAAACGCATCGCGCGGGATCAGCCCTTCGGACTGCAACTGGCGGCGGACCTCGTTCGCGTCGTCTCGGGTCTCGAACGGTCCCAGCACCACCGCATGCCAGCCGCTGGGCAGATCGAAGCCTGACACATTGCCGACGCGCTCCTCATACGCGCGCGCGCGTGCCACGGACTCCTCGCGCGAGGAGTTCGCCTCGACCTGAACCCAGGCGCGTTGCTGCACGGCTTCGGCGCCGGGTTGCGCGGGCACCTCCTGCGCAAGCAGCGTGGCCGCCGGGAGCGCCCCCGATATCAGCGCGACCGAAACCGCCAGCGCCCGTGCCCTGGTCCGTGATCTGATCGAGGTGTTCGCCATGATATCCAATTCCCTGTTGCACTCGTCACGCAGCAGCGGGCGCACCCGCCGCCTGCAAATGGCGCGCGCGGCGTTGACCCCCTCGCGACGCTTGCCTATGGAGGCACAGCTTTAAGCGTTCCCGCCCATCTGACAAGAGCCGATGATGCCGCAAGCACCCGAAAAGCCGCGCAGTTTTCAGGAAATCATCCTCGCGCTCCAGGGCTACTGGGCCGCGCGCGGCTGCGCCGTGCTGCAACCCTACGACCTGGAGGTCGGCGCGGGCACCTTTCACCCCGCGACCACGCTGCGCGCGCTGGGCCCGCGGCCCTGGGCGGCCGCCTATGTGCAGCCCTCGCGCCGGCCCACGGACGGGCGCTATGGCGACAACCCCAACAGATTACAGCATTATTACCAGTTTCAGGTGCTCATCAAACCCTCGCCTCCCGACCTGCAGGAGCTTTATCTGGGCAGCCTGGCGGCGATCGGGATCGACGCGCGGATGCACGATATCCGCTTTGTCGAGGATGATTGGGAATCCCCCACGCTGGGCGCCTGGGGCCTGGGCTGGGAGGTGTGGTGCGACGGCATGGAGGTGTCGCAATTCACCTATTTCCAGCAGGTCGGCGGGCATGACTGCGCCCCCGTCTCGGGCGAGCTGACCTATGGGCTGGAGCGGCTGGCGATGTATGTCCTGGGCATCGACCACGTCATGGACATGCCCTTCAACGCCCCCGATTCGCCGCAGCCGCTGACCTACGGCGACGTGTTCCGCCAGACCGAGGCCGAATATTCGCGCTGGAATTTCGACCAGGCCGACACCGAGATGCTGCTCCGGCACTTCGAGGACGCCGAGGCCGAGTGCCACCGCATCCTGACCGCCGAGGAGCACGACAAGACCGGCCGGCGCATCGTCATGGCGCACCCCGCCTATGACCAGTGCATCAAGGCCAGCCACCTGTTCAACCTGCTCGATGCGCGCGGCGTGATCTCGGTCACCGAACGGCAGGCCTATATCGGGCGGGTGCGCGCGCTGGCGAAGCGCTGCGCGGATGCGTTCGTGACCACGGATGCGGGCGGCGCGGCGGCGTGATGGCCCGGTTTCTGGTGATCCTGCTGCTGGGGGGCGCGGCGCTGGCGGGCGCGGGGGCGTGGTACGCCACCGTTCACGCCTTCTACGACCGGCTGCCGCCGCAGGATAGTGTCGCGCTGACCCCCATCGGCGCGGCCGCCGCCATCGACGTGCCGGTGCGCGATTTCGAGGGGATCGATTCGGACAGCGCGCCGATCCGCTATCGCGCCTGCTTCGTGATGGACGTCGACCCCGCCGCCTTCACGCCCTACCCCGAGGCCGCGCCGCTGAACGCGCCGGGCTGGTTCGACTGCTTCGATGCCCCGGCCATCGGCGCGGCGCTGGAGGACGGCACGGCGCAGGCGATCCTCGGCCAGGGGCACATCGTCTACGGGATCGACCGTGTGGTGGCGGTCTTCCCCGATGGCCGGGCCTTCGCCTGGCACCAGATCAACCGCTGCGGCGAGGAGCATTTCGACGGCAACCCGGTCCCCCCCGGCTGCCCGCCCCCGCCCGAGCGTTAACGAATAGGACCCGCGCGCCATGCCCGAGCTTCTGATCGAGCTGTTCTCCGAGGAAATCCCCGCCCGGATGCAGGCCCGCGCGGCGCAGGACCTGCGCCGGCTGGTCACCGACGGGCTGGTCGAGGCCGGGCTGACCTACGCCCATGCCGGCGCCTTCGCCACGCCGCGGCGTCTGGCGCTGGTGGTCGAGGGGCTGAGCGCCCAAAGCCCCACGCGTCGCGAGGAGCGCCGCGGCCCCCGCGCCGACGCCCCCGCCAAGGCGATCGAGGGCTTCCTGCGCGCCACCGGCCTGACCCGCGACCAGCTTGAGGAACGCGCCGACAAGAAGGGCGCCGTGCTGTTTGCCACCATCGAGACCCCCGGCCGACCGGCTGCCGACATCGTGGCCGAGGTGCTGGAGCACGTCATCCGCACCTTCCCCTGGCCCAAATCCATGCGCTGGGGCGCGGGCGCGCTGCGCTGGGTGCGCCCGTTGCAGTCGATCCTGTGTCTGCTGTCCGACGAGGCCGGCGCGCAGGTGGTCCCGCTGTCGGCGGGCGGGATTGCGGCGGGCGACACCACCCGCGGCCACCGCTTCATGGCGCCCGACCCGTTCCCGGTGACCGGGTTCGAGGATTACGAAGGCAAGCTGCGCCGCGCGCATGTGGTGCTTGATGCGGACGAACGCGCCCAGCACATCCGCGCCGAGGCGCAGGCGCAGGCCTTCGCGCTGGGGCTGGAGCTGGTCGAGGATGCGGGCCTGCTGGCCGAGGTGGCGGGGCTGGTGGAATGGCCCGTGGTCCTGGTGGGCGAGATCGGCGCGCAGTTTCTGGACCTGCCGCCCGAGGTGCTGCAGACCTCGATGAAGGAGCACCAGAAGTTCTTTTCGCTGCGCAATCCGGGGACCGGGCAGATCACGCATTTCGTGACCGTGGCGAACATCGACACCGCCGATGGCGGCGCGACGATCCTGCACGGCAACCGCAAGGTGCTGGCCGCGCGGCTGGGGGATGCGCAGTTCTTCTGGCAGAACGACCTGCGCGCGGTGCGCGAAGGCGGGCTTGAGGGCATGGCCGCGGGACTGGAGGCGGTGACCTTCCACAACAAGCTTGGCAGCCAGGCCGACCGCGTGGCGCGGATCGCCGCGCTTGCGCGCGAGATCGCGCCGCTGGTGGGCGCGGATGCGGACGCCGCCGAGACCGCCGCGCGCATCGCCAAGGCCGATCTGCGCTCGGACATGGTGGGCGAGTTTCCCGAGCTGCAGGGCGTGATGGGCGTCTACTACGCCCGCGAGGCCGGCCTGCCCGAGGATATCGCCCGCGCCTGCCGCGAACACTACCAGCCGCTGGGGCCCGGGGATGCCGTCCCCTCGGCCCCCGTCTCGGTCGCCGTGGCGCTGGCCGACAAGATCGACACCCTGTGCGGGTTCTGGGCGATCGACGAGAAGCCCACCGG
>LFIK01000118.1_pt1 | contig 51690 bp, 50 predicted proteins | sample 643401 | NCBI WGS metagenome assembly LFIK01 (sample SAMN03777447, study PRJNA286221) | soda lake metagenome | biome: soda lake; feature: Kulunda steppe; material: water; isolation source: sample T5-Br brine of Lake Tanatar-5 | place: Russia: Kulunda steppe | collected 2010-07
AAGGTCGTCATACCGCCCGCCCCCCGCGACCGAGCCGAACTGCCGCGTGCGGCCCTTCTCGTCGGTGATCTCGAAGGTCAGCTCGGCCTCAAAGACCGGGCCGGTGTAGTAGCCCAGGCCCCGGACCACCGAGGGGTCGATGATGATGCGGTCGGGGCCGTAGCCTAGAGAACGGCAAATTGATATGATTTCCAACAATTCAAGAACTGCCTCCGAACCGCTTCGCGTATCATGTAGAATGTCGAAAAGGTTAAAGATTATCTCTCGGTCAATTTCCGACAGATTTGGGTTTACTTGGAGGTCTTTCTCATAATCTTCACGCTTATCTCTGTTGCGTTCACTAACTTCGCTTGAGCTTGCATCCAAAAAGCTAAGGACTTTTTCCACGGCGCTTTCGTTTAAGCCCGCGCCTTTGGTGAAATCTCCACTCTCATCCTTGCGGCCGTCACCTAATAGGGCGCGAACCGCATTGATCCCTAAGCGATCTAACTTGTCGATAGCGCGAAGCACAATCCCACGCTCGGCTTCGAATCTCTCAGGAAACGCGTAGTCGATCAGGCCCGCCACCTCCATCACGCCGTTCAGCACCTTGCGGTTGTTCACGCGGATCACGTAGTCGCCGCGCTCGATCCCCGCGGCCTCGAGCGCGTCGGCGAGCATGGCGCAGATCTCGGCGTCGGCGGCGACCGAGGGGGCGCCCACGGTGTCGGCGTCGCATTGATAGAACTGCCGGAACCGCCCCGGCCCGGGCTTTTCGTTGCGCCACACCGGACCCATCGCGTAGCGCCGGTAAGGGCTGGGCAGGTCGTTGCGATACTGCGCGGCGACGCGGGCCAGCGGCGCGGTCAGGTCGTAGCGCAGGGCAAGCCAGTCGCCGTCTTCTTCCCAGGCAAAGACGCCTTCGTTGGGGCGGTCGACGTCGGGGAGGAACTTGCCCAGCGCCTCGACCGTCTCGACCGCGCTGGTCTCGAGCGGGTCGAAGCCGTAGCGGCGATAGACCTCGGCGATGCGGCGCAGCATGTCGTCGCGCGCGGTAACGTCCGCGCCGAAGCTGTCCCGAAACCCCTTCGGCGTTGCGGCGCGCGGGCGCCGGGTTCCCTTGGCTTTGGCCATGATCGCGTCCGCCCCTGTTTTCCTGCGCGCCCGGCCTTAGCCCAAGGGGGCAGGCTGGGCAAGGCTGCGGAGGGCGCAACGATGGCGCGCATCGCTCCGGATTGTTGCGCGCGCATGGCCGTTTCGCAAAGATGCCGCGCGCCGGACACGGCGCGCGCCACTGTCCCGGCCCGCGCGCGCCACAGTTCGCGGCCACACCGGCGGGATGGTGCGCTGCTTGAAAGAGCGGCTTATCTGGCCCACATACGACCGGACAGGCGGCGGACGGCACCGCCAATGGACTTCTCTGACAGAGGCGACACAATGAGCGAGACAGGTTTCAGCAGCTACCCGGTGCTTCCGCTGCGCGACATGGTGGTGTTTCCCCACATGATCGTGCCGCTGTTCGTGGGCCGCGACAAATCGGTGCGCGCGCTCGAAGCGGTGATGGCCGAGGAAAAGCAGATCCTGCTGACCGCGCAGAAGAACCACGCCGACGAGGACCCCGACACCGACGCGATCCACGCGGTGGGCGTGCTCGCCAACGTGCTGCAACTGCTCAAGCTGCCCGACGGCACCGTCAAGGTGCTGGTCGAGGGCCAGCGGCGCGTGCGCATCGCGGAGTATCTGGACAATGACGCGCATTTCGAGGCGCAGGTCGAGCTGCTGGAGCAGACCCCCGGCGACCCGTCGGCGGCGCGTGCGCTGACCCGCTCGGTCCGCGCCGAATTCGAGCGCTACGCCAAGATCCGCAAGAACATCCCCGAGGAGGCGCTGACCGCCATCGCCGAATGCGACGAGCCCGAGAAGCTGGCCGATCTGGCGGCGGGGCATCTGGGCGTCGACGTGGCCGAGAAGCAGAAGCTGCTGGAAACGCTGGACGTGGCCGCGCGGCTGGAAGCCGTCTATGGCATGATGCAGTCCGAAATGTCGGTGCTTCAGGTCGAGCGCAAGATCAAGACGCGCGTCAAGTCGCAGATGGAGAAGACGCAGCGCGAGTATTATCTGAATGAACAGATGAAGGCGATCCAGAAGGAGCTGGGCGAGGGCGAGGACGGCCAGTCCGAAGTCGCCGAGCTCGAAGCTCGCATCGCCGAGACCAGGCTGTCCAGGGAAGCCCGCACCAAGGCCGAAGCCGAGCTGAAGAAGCTCAAGACCATGTCGCCGATGTCGGCCGAGGCGACGGTGGTGCGCAATTACCTCGACTGGATGCTGTCGCTGCCCTGGGGCAAGAAAAGCCGCGTCAAGAAGGATCTGGGCCGCGCGCAGGAGATCCTCGACGCCGATCACTACAGCCTGGAAAAGGTCAAGGAACGCATCGTCGAATACCTGGCCGTGCAGGCGCGCAGCGCCAAGCTGAAGGGGCCGATCCTGTGCCTTGTGGGGCCGCCGGGGGTGGGCAAGACCTCGCTCGGGCGGTCGCTGGCGCGCGCCACGGGGCGCGAGTTCATCCGCATCAGCCTGGGCGGGGTGCGCGACGAATCCGAGATTCGCGGCCACCGGCGCACCTATATCGGGTCGATGCCGGGCAAGATCATCCAGTCGCTGAAGAAGGCCAGGACCACCAACCCGCTGATCCTGCTCGATGAGATCGACAAGATGGGGCAGGACTTCCGCGGCGACCCGGCCTCGGCGATGCTGGAGGTGCTGGACCCCGAACAGAACGCCACCTTCGTGGATCATTACCTCGAGGTCGAATACGATCTGTCCAACGTCATGTTCGTGACCACGGCGAACAGCTACAACATGCCCTCGCCGCTCCTGGACCGGATGGAGATCATCCCGCTGTCGGGCTACACCGAGGACGAGAAGCTGGAGATCGCGCGCCAGCACCTGCTGCCGAAGGTCATCAGGAACCACGGCCTGCGCAAGGGCGAGCTGACGCTTGGTGACGACGCGCTGCTGGAGGTCGTGCGCCGCTACACCCGCGAGGCCGGCGTGCGCAACCTGGAGCGCGAGCTTGCAAAGATCGCGCGCAAGGCGGTGACCCGGATCATCAAGAAGGAGGCCGAGCAGGTCGAGGTCACGGCCGAGACGCTGCCCGATTTCCTGGGCGTGCCGCGCCACAAGTTCGGGCTGGCCGAGGCCGAGCATCAGATCGGTGTCGCCACCGGGCTTGCCTGGACCTCGGTCGGCGGTGACCTGTTGCAGATCGAGGCGCTGCGCCTGCCCGGCAAGGGCCGGATGAAGACCACCGGCAAGCTCGGCGACGTGATGAAGGAATCGATCGACGCGGCAAGCTCGTTCGTGCGCTCCATCGCGCCGCAGATCGGGGTGAAGCCGCCGCGGTTCGAAGGCATGGACATCCACGTCCACGTCCCCGAAGGCGCGACGCCCAAGGACGGCCCCAGCGCGGGGGTGGCGATGGTCACCTCGATCGTGTCGGTGCTCACGCAGATCCCGGTGCGCAAGGATGTCGCGATGACCGGCGAGGTCACGCTGCGCGGCAACGTGCTCCAGATCGGCGGGCTGAAGGAAAAGCTGCTTGCGGCGCTGCGCGGCGGCATCACCACCGTGCTGATCCCCGAGGAGAACGCCAAGGACCTCCCCGAGATCCCGGACAACGTGAAGCAGGGGCTGACCATCATCCCCGTGGCGAATGTCCGCGACGTGCTGCGCCACGCGCTGGTGCACCAGCCCGAGCCCATCGACTGGGACGAAGAGGCCGAGGAAGCCGCCCGCCTTGCCCGGATCGCCGAGGGCGGCGCGGACCACGCGCAGGCCCGCGCGCACTGACCGACGCCCGATCGCGGCCCCGGCAGGCGATGCGCCGGGGCCGTGCGAAACCCGTCGCGCGATCCCCTCTTGCGCCCCCCGCGCGGGGTCGCTAGAAGCGCAGCCGGCAGGGGCGATTAGCTCAGTGGTAGAGCGCTTCGTTCACATCGAAGATGTCGGGAGTTCGAATCTCTCATCGCCCACCATCCCCCCCCGTGAGACGCTGATCGCGCAGCGGTCTATTCGCCATAGGGCAGCCAGACGGTCTTGAGCTGCGTTGCACGCAGTGCGAAGGCGCGGCCCTGGCCGTCGGGTCCGGTCCAGTCGCGGGCGGTCTCGGCTTCGGTCCAGGTCTGCTTGAGGTTCCCGGCGGCGGCCTCTTCCACCATCCGCGCGCCGTCGGCGGTGCCCACATACCACAGCGCGTCGACGTCGTCGTGCTCGGCAAGCGTGCGCGCCAGCGCATCGCGCGCGCCGGTGACGATGTTGATCACCCCGCCCGGCAGGTCCGAGGTGTCGAGCACCTGATAGAGGTCGCTCGCCGCCAGTGGCGCGGTCTGCGACGCGATCACCACCACGCGGTTGCCCATCGCCACCGCCGGCAGCACCAGCGACACCAGTCCCAGAAGCGGCGCGGCCACCGGGCAGGCGATGCCGAGCACGCCCAGCGGCGCGCGCAGGGTGATGGTCAGGTGCTTCGCCGCCGTCGAATGCACCCCGCCATCGACCTTGTCGGCCTGCGCGGCATACCAGAAGATGCGCCGGATCGCGGCGTCGACCTCGGCCCGCGCCGACGCGGCGCTCGCGCCCGCGGCCTGCAGCCGCGCGGCGAATTCGCCCGCGCGGGCGGACAGGTTCTCGGCCAGGTAGAACAGCACCTGCGCGCGGGCGTGGCCGGTCTGCGCGGCCCAGCCTGATGCCTTGCGCGCGGCCTCGACCGCGTTGCGGATGTCCTTGCGGTTGCCCAGCCCCGCCAGCCCGCCGCCCGCCACGGCGTAGGCGTGCCCGCCATCGGGGCGCAGCTGTCGCCCGCCGATATAGAGCTTCGCGGTGCGGTCGATCCCCGCGCCATCGCCCGCGCCGCCCGGCAGCGGGTCGGGGGCGGGGGGCGCGGCTTGGGCCTTCCGCGTGTGCTTCGGTGCGGGCTTGGGCGCGGGCGCGCGCAGATACGCGGCCATCCCCTCGCGCCCGCCTTCGCGCCCGAAGCCGCTCTCGCGCATGCCGCCGAAGGGCGCGGCGGCGTCGAACAGGTTCGCGCCGTTGATCCACACCACGCCGGCGCGCACCCGCGTGGCGATGTCCATCGCCAGCGACACGCTCTCGCTCCAGATCGAGGCGGCGAGGCCGTAGCGCGTGTTGTTGGCCAGCGCCACCGCGTCGTCGGGGGTGCGGAACGGGGTCAGCGTGACCACGGGGCCGAACACCTCTTCCTGCGCCAGCACCGAGGCCGGGTGCACCCCGGTGACCAGCGTCGGCGGGTAGAAGCAGCCATCGGCGGGCGCGCTGCCCTGCGTGAGCGTCGCGCCCTCGGCCACGCTCTGCGCGACCAGGTCGCGGATGCGGCCCAACTGCACCGGGTGGACGATGGCGCCGATGTCGGTGCATTTGTCCAGCGGATCGCCCGTGCGCAGCGTGGCCAGCCGCGCGCGCAGCAGCGCCTCGAACCGCTCGGCCACGGCCTCGGCGACAAGGATGCGCGTGCCCGCGCAGCAGACCTCGCCCTGGTTGAACCACACGCCATCGACCACGCCTTCGACCGCCGCGTCCAGATCGGCGTCGGCGAAGACGATGAAGGGCGACTTGCCGCCAAGCTCGAGCGTCAGCGCCTTGCCGGTCCCGGCGGTGGCGCGGCGGATCGCGCGGCCGACCTCGGTGGAGCCGGTGAAGGCGATCTTGTCGACGCCGGCATGCGCCACCAGCGCCGCGCCGGTGGCGCCGTCGCCGGTGACGATGTTCAGCACGCCCTTCGGCAGGCCCGCGCCTTCGGCGATCTCGGCCAGCGCCAGCGCGCTCAGCGGGGTGTATTCGGCGGGTTTCAGCACCACGGTGTTGCCGGCGGCGAGCGCGGGCGCGATCTTCCACGCCAGCATCAGCAGCGGAAAGTTCCACGGGATGATCTGCCCGCAGACCCCGTGCGGCGCGTGGCCGGGGAACTCATCCGCGCAGACCGCCGCCCAGCCCGCGTGATGATAGAGGTGCCGCACCACCAGCGGCAGGTCGATGTCGCGGCTCTCGCGAATCGGCTTGCCGTTGTCGAGCGTTTCCAGCACCGCCAGCAGCCGCGCGTGTTGCTGGATGCGGCGCGCGAGCGCATAGAGGTGCCGCGCGCGGTCGTGCCCCGGCAGCTTCGCCCAACCGGGCTGCGCGGCGCGCGCGGCGCGCACCGCGGCGTCGATGTCGCCCTCGGTGCCCTGCGTGACGCGCGCCAGCGCCGCGCCGGTGGCGGGGTTGGTGACGGCGAAGGTGTCGCCCTTGGCGGTGAAGCGGCCATTGATGAAATGCCCGAAGCCCTCGGCGTGGCGGGCCAGCCAGGCTTGCGCGACCCCGGCATCCTCGGGCGCGGGGCCGTAATCCAGGCGATCCAGAAGCGCGGCGATCTCGGTCATGCGCGAAGGCTCCTTCGGTCAGGCAAGCGCGTGGCGGTGCGCGGCGCTGTAGCGCCCGGTGGCGTGGTGGTGCAGCTGGCGCTCGATATCGCCCAGCATCGACGAGGCGCCAAGCCGGAACAGCGCGGGCGAGAGCCAGTCGCGGCCCAGCTCCTCGCGCATGAGGATCTGCCAGGCCAGCGCATCGCGCGCGGTCTTCATCCCGCCCGCGGGCTTGAAGCCGACCGTGTGGCCGGTCGCGGCGCGGTAGTCGCGGATCGCGCGCGCCATCACCAGCCCCACGGGCAGCGTGGCGTTCACGCCTTCCTTGCCGGTCGAGGTCTTGATGAAATCGGCGCCCGCCTGCATCGCCACCACCGAGGCCGCGTGCACGTTGCGCAGGCTGGCCAGATCGCCGGTGGCGAGGATCGCCTTCAGATGCGCGGGCCCGCAGGCGTCGCGCATCGCCGCGACCTCGTCGTAAAGCGCCGCCCAGTCGCGCGACAGGACATGCGCGCGGGTGATGACGATGTCGATCTCGGCCGCGCCTTCACCCACCGCATGGCGGATCTCGGCCAGCCGCAGCGGCAGCGGCATCAGCCCCGCCGGGAACCCGGTGGCGACCGAGGCCACGGGCACGCCGCTGCCCTCGAGCGCGCGCACCGCCCCGGCCACCAGCGTGGGGTAGACGCAGACCGCGCCGACGCGCAGCGGCAGCCCAGCCAGCCCCGGCCCAGCCAGCCCCGGCCCAGCCAGCCCCGGCCCAGCCAGCCCCGGCCCAGCCAGCCCCAGCGCCGCCTGCAGTTCGGGCGCGAGCGGCTGGCGCGCCTTGGCGCACAGCCGCGCCACCCGCGCCGGCGTGTCGTCGCCCGCAAGCGTCGTCAGGTCCATGCAGCGGATCGCGTTGACCAGCCACGCGGCCTGCGCCGCTCCCTTGACGCTGCGCCGACCCGAAAGCGACCCCGCGCGCCGTTCGACCGCGCGCGTGTTCACCGCGTGGGTGTCGAACATCGCCACATCCAGCGCGATGCCGGGGTTGCGCCGGTTGCTGTCGGTGGGGTGGGCGGTCATGGCTCCTCCAGATCGATGCGGTCGGCGATTTCGGGGGCGATCAGCCCGGCATGCAGCATCAGCAGGATCAGCCTGGCGTCGAGCGTGTCGCCATCCTCGAGCGCGGCCTCGACCCGCGCGTCGGCGGCCTGCGCCGCGATGGGGTCGGTGCTGTCGGCAAAGCCCTCATGCCCCAGCAGGCAATAGCCCATCAGCGCGGCGCTGGTGGCGTCCGAGCCTTCGGGGTGGCGGCGGTGCAGCTTCAGGACCGTGAGCTTCACCGCCTCGGGGATCAGCAGCGGATGCACGCCCGCCCCGCGCAGCGCGTCATCAAGCGCGGCGATCGCCGCCGAGCGGCCGAAAAGCTGGAACAGGCGCAACATGGGCGCACCTTAGCACGCCCGCCGTCCGGCGCCAGCGGCAACCCGCCGCCCTTGAAGCGCGCCCGGCAATCGCCAAGTATGCCCGGCAACGAACGGAGGCTGCATGACCTGGGAAGGCTGGTCGCTCAAGCTGGGGCGCGTGGCGGGGATCGATCTGTGGATGCATGCCACGTTCCCGCTGCTGTTCATCTGGGTGGGGTTCATCTACTGGGTGCAGACCGGCACGCTGGCGGGCGTGCTGTTCGGGCTGAGCTTCATTGCGGTGCTGTTCCTGTGCGTGATCCTGCACGAATACGGCCACGCGCTGACCGCACGGCGCTACGGGATCGGCACGCGCTACATCACGCTTCTGCCCATCGGCGGGCTTGCCGCGCTCGAGCGGATGCCCCGCCGCCCGCGGCACGAGATCATCGTCGCGCTGATGGGGCCGGCGGTGAACATCGTGATCGCGGCCGCACTCGCGGTGCTGCTGACGCTCACCGGCGGGTGGGTGGCGCCGGACATGGACGGGCCGATGCTGATGCCCGCGAACTTCCTGCAAACCGTGCTGTTCGCCAATATCTTCCTGGCGGTGTTCAACATGATCCCGGCGTTTCCGATGGATGGCGGGCGGGTGCTGCGCGCGGCGCTCAGCCTGCGGATGGGGCATGTCTCGGCCACGCGGGTGGCGGCGCGCGTGGGCAAGACGGTGGCGCTGGGCTTCGGGGTGCTGGGGCTGTTCGGCAACCCGCTCCTGATCCTGATCGCCGGGTTCATCTGGATCGGCGCGGCGGGCGAGGCCGGCGCCTCCGAGATGGAAGCGCAGCTGCAGGGCCGCCCCGTCGCCCGCGCGATGATCACCGATTTTCACACGCTCGCCCCCGGCGCGCCGCTCGGCCACGCGGTGGACCTGACGCTGGCGGGCAAGCAGACCGACTTCCCGGTGCTCGATGCCGGGCGGCTGGTGGGCGTGGCCAGCCAGGCCGCGATCCTGCGCGGGCTGCGCGATCACGGGCTGCACGGCCGCGTCGCCGAGGTCATGTCCGAGCCGGTGACCGCCGATCTGCACACCGATCTGGCCGAGTTGATGGAGAACCTGCAGCGCGACCCCGAACACCGGCTGATCTGCCTGATGCAGCGCGGCGCGCTGGTGGGAGTGATCGACATGGAGAATATCGCCGAATTCCTGCGCATCCAGGCCGCGCTCAGCGAGCGCTGAGCGGTTTCGCGCGCGAAACCGGCGCGGCGCAAGCCGTTGATCGCGCACGGCTCCGGGGCGCGCGCGGCGGAAACGCCCTTCGCCGGGCTGCGGCCCTTGCAGCGCCGCGCCGGCGATGGTCTAGTCGCGCCAGCCCCACGCAGGAACCCGCACCCGATGAATGATCTGCTCTCCACCGCCTCCGACAGCTACGATGCCGCCTCGATCGAGGTGCTCGAGGGGCTGGAGCCGGTGCGCAAGCGCCCCGGCATGTATATCGGCGGCACCGATGAACGCGCGCTGCACCATCTGGTGGCCGAGGTGCTCGACAACGCCATGGACGAGGCCGTCGCCGGCCATGCCAACCGCATCGAGATGGAGATGCACGCCGACGGCTCGGTCACCATCCGTGACAACGGCCGCGGCATCCCCATCGACCCGCACCCCAAATTCCCCGACAAATCCGCGCTCGAGGTGATCCTGTGCACGCTGCACGCGGGGGGCAAGTTCTCGGGCAAGGCCTATCAGACCTCGGGGGGCTTGCACGGCGTGGGGGCATCGGTGGTCAATGCGCTGTCGGATCACATGCGGGTCGAGGTCGCGCGCAACCGCACGCTCTACGCGCAGGAATTCAGCCGCGGCATCCCGCAAGGCCCCGTGGCGCAGGTGGGCCAGGCCCCGAACCGGCGCGGCACGGCCGTCACCTTTCATCCGGACCCCGAGATCTTCGGCAGCCTCGCGCTGCGCCCGTCGCGGCTGCTGCGGCTGGCGAAATCCAAGGCGTATCTGTTCTCGGGCGTGGAAATCCGCTGGAAATCGGCGCTGCCCGATGGCGACACGCCGATGGAGGCCACGTTCCACTTTCCCGGCGGGCTGGCCGATTACCTTGGCGAGCAACTCAGCGGCGCGGTCACCTATGCCGAGCGCCCCTTCGCCGGGCGGGTCGAGTTCGCCGAGAAGTTCAACCAGCCCGGCGCGGTGGAATGGGCGATCAACTGGACACCCGCGCGCGACGGCTTCGTGCAGAGCTACTGCAACACCGTTCCCACGCCCGAGGGCGGCACCCACGAATCCGGGTTCTGGGCGGCGGTGCTCAAGGGCATTCGCGCCTATGGCGAGCTGGCGAACAACAAGAAGGCCGCCCAGATCACCCGCGAGGACATGGCCGCGGGCGGCTGCGCGCTGGTGTCGTGCTTCATCCGCGAGCCCGAATTCGTCGGCCAGACCAAGGACCGGCTGGCCACGCAGGAGGCCGCGCGGCTGGTCGAGGGCGCGGTGCGCGACCATTTCGACAACTGGCTCGCCGCCGACCCCAAGGCCGCGGGCGCGATCCTCGATTTTCTGGTGCTGCGCGCCGAGGAACGCCTGCGCCGCCGCGCCGAAAAGGAGACCAGCCGCAAATCCGCCACCAAGAAGCTGCGCCTGCCCGGCAAGCTGGTGGACTGCACCGCCACCGCGCGGGCGGGCACCGAATTGTTCATCGTCGAAGGCGACAGCGCCGGCGGCTCGGCCAAGATGGCGCGCGAGCGGCGCACCCAGGCGCTGTTGCCACTGCGCGGCAAGATCCTGAACGTGATCGGCGCGGCCAGCAGCAAGCTGGGCCAGAACGCCGAGATCAGCGACCTGTGCCAGGCGCTGGGCGTGGGGCTGGGCACGAAGTTCCGGCTCGATGATCTGCGCTATGACCGGATCATCATCATGACCGACGCCGATGTGGACGGCGCGCATATCGCCGCGCTGCTGATGACGTTCTTCTACACCCAGATGCGCCCGCTGATCGATGCCGGGCATCTGTATCTGGCCTGCCCGCCGCTGTTTCGGCTGACGCAGGGGCCGCGGCGAGTCTATGCGCTGGACGAGGCCGAAAAGGACCGCCTTCTGGCCGAGGGGCTGGGCGGCAAGGGCCGCATCGATGTCAGCCGCTTCAAGGGGCTGGGCGAGATGGACGCCAAGGACCTGAAGGACACCACCATGAACCCCGCCACGCGCAAGCTGATCCGCGTCAGCGTCGACGACGACATCCCCGGCGAGACCGGCGATCTGGTCGAGCGCCTGATGGGCAAGAAACCCGAGCTCCGCTTCCAGTATATCAGCGAAAACGCGCGCTTCGTGGATGAGCTGGACGTCTGAGCCTTGATCGCCGCGCGCGGCTACGTCGCCACATAGCGGTCGCGGCGGTGGTTGATGGCGATGATCAGATTCACGATCACCGCGCCCACCAGCGAATAGCCCACCAGCAACGGGTCGATCACCATGAGCGCGGCGGCGAACAGCGCCGCGTCGAAGGCCAGTTGCACCCAGCCTGCCTGCACGCCCAGCCTCTCCTGCGCCCAGTAGGCCAGGATGCCCACCCCGCCAAGGCTTGAGCGGTGCCGAAACAGCGCCAGAAGCCCCGGCCCCGTCACCACCCCGAACAGCACCGCCGCCGCCAGCGGGTCGAGCCTGTCGAAGCTGACCACCAGCGGGATCAGCAGGCTGAACCCCGACAGCAGCGCCACCGCAACGAAGGTGCGCAGCGTGAACCCCATCCCGATCCGCGCCAGCGCCAGCGCATAGAAGGGCAGGTTGATCACGAAGAACACCGGCCCGAACTCGTAGCCATGGTGATACGCGACCAGCACCGCGAGCCCCGCCGTCTGGCCGGTCACAAGCCCGGCCGAGGTCAGGATGAACACCCCGAAGGCGCACAGCGCCGCGCCGAAGACAAGGCCCTGGAAATCCTCGAACGCCGAATGGCGCGGGGTGGCGGGGTCGCGCATGGCTCAGTGCGCCGCGGTGTTGGAAAACAGGTTGATGACCAGAATCCCGGCCATGATCAGCCCGATCCCGGCCAGCGCCGCCGCATCCAGCTTCTGGCCGAACACCAGATAGCCGATCGCGGCGATGAAGCAGATCCCCAGCCCCGACCACATGGCATAGACCACCCCCACCGGCATGAATTTCAGCGTGATCGACAGCAGGTAGAACGAGATCGCGTAGCCGACCACCACCACCGCCGACGGGCCCGCGCGCGTGAATTGCTGGCTGGCCTGCAAGGCGGTTGTGCCGATGGTTTCGAACAGGACGGCCAGGCCCAGAAACAGCCAGTGCATGATGCGTGCTCCGCATGTCAGAAGGGACGACGATGCGCGCACCCTGTCAGACCCGGGCGCGGGCGGCAAGCCGACCCGGCGGCCCCAGGCTGGTCGGTGATCATTCCCGGCCCGGTTGTCTCAGGCGCCGGGCGCTGCCGTCGAATGACGCACCACCAGATTGACCGGCAGCGCGACGCAGGCGGCGGGCGTGTCGGCCCGCTCGCGCAGGCGGCGCAGCATCAGCGCCGCGGCCTCGGCGCCGATATCGGCGGCGGGCATGTTGACCGTGGTCAGCGACGGCGACAGGTGCGGGGCGACATCGACATTGTCGATGCCCGCCACCGACAGCGCGTCGGGCACCGCGATCCCGCGGCCCTGCGCCTCGAACATCGCGCCGATGGCCAGCAGATCCGCCGTGCCGATGATCGCCGTCGGGCGCGGCACCGTCTGCAACAGCGTCATGCACCCGGCGCGCCCGGCGCTGATCGACAGCGCCTGTTCGCTGATCTGCGAGCGCGCCAGGGTCAGCCCCTGCGCCTCGAGCGCGGCGCGGATGCCGCTCACCCGCGCCTGCTGGCGGTCGTTGTTCTGCAGATGCCCGCAGATCACTCCGATGTTGCGGTGCCCGGTCTCGATCAGGAAGCGCGCGACCAGCTCTCCGGCCTCGTGGTTGTCGACGGTGACGCGGTCATGCTCGGCCACGCCCTCCCAGACCTGCACCAGCGGCACCTGCGCCGCGCGCAGCAGGTCCCATGACGCCGGCGGGCGGTGGCCGCCGACCACCACCAGCCCGTCCACCCCGTGCGAGACCAGTTGCGCGATCGCCACCGCCTCGGACGCCGCGTCGTATTCATGCGAGGCGATCAGCAGTTGCAGCCCGCCCGCGGCGAAGCTGCGCTGCATTTCCTGCAGCGCCACCGAAAAGATCGGCGAGTTCACCGTCGGCACCACCACCCCGATCGTGTCCGACTGCCCCGAGACCAGCGCCCGCGCGCGGCGGTTGGGAACGTAGCCCAGCCGCGCGGCGACATCGCGGATCCGCTTCAGCGTTGCGGCCTGCACAAGCTCGGGCTGCGACATCGCGCGCGATACCGTCGCGATCGAGCAGCCCGACTCGCGGGCGATATCGGTCAGGGTGGGTTTTCGTCTGCGCGCCATGCTGTGGTCCTTTCATGAAAACCTTACACTGATAAAGCCCTGCGGAATAGAGGAAAAAATAGCGATAAAGATTCGTATTGACAGAATGCCGCACTTCATGAAAGCGTTTACAAAGCGCGGGAAGCGATGGCAGGAGGGGCTGCAGGTGTCACGCAGGGTATCGATAGGGATGGCGACCATCCTGGTCGTCTGCTTCCTCTGGCTGGGGGCGACCACGCTGATGGGGCTGATCCCGCCGGGCCGATTCCCGTCGCCTGCCGAAACCTGGTCCGCATTGCAGCATATCTGGGGGCGCGGCTATGGCGGCGGCGATCTGCTCGAGCATGCCTACCATTCGGTGCGGCTGGTGGTGATGGGGTTCGTGTTCGCCATTGCCACGGGGGTGCCGCTGGGCCTGCTGATGGGCTGGAGCCGGCGCGCCGAGGCGTTCATCAATCCGATCTTCCTGATCATCCGTCCGATCCCGCCGCTGGCCTGGATCCCGTTGGCGATCCTGTGGCTGGGGCTGGGCGACGCGGCGAAGATCATGGTGATCTGGTTCTCGGCCTTCGTGCCGTCGGTCATCAACACCTTCGCCGGCGTGCGCAACATCGACCGCCCGGTGATCGAGGCCGCCTACATGCTGGGCATGCCGAAAGTCCGCTTCGTGACCGAGGTGCTGATCCCCGGCGCCAGCCCGATGATGTTCACCGGGCTGCGGCTGTCGCTGCAGGCGTCGTGGACGACGCTGGTCGCGGCCGAGCTGGTCGGCGCGTTCTACGGCATCGGTCGGGTGCTGAACGTGGCGCAGCAGGATCTCTATCCGGGCATGATCCTGGTGGGCATGGTCACCGTGGCCATCCTGGGCTGGGGCACCACGCGCCTGCTGGGCGTGGCCGAGGCGCGCGCCCTGCGCTGGAACACCGCCGCACTGGCCGCGAGGGGATAAGCCATGCAACGACAGATCAGTTTCGGTCAATCGGTGGTGCTGGGCTTTCTGGGGCTGGCCTGCTTTCTGGGCATCTGGCACAGCCTGGCGATCAGCGGGCTGGTGTCCAACATCTTCCTGCCCTCGCCGGTCGAGGTCTATGACCGCTTCACCACGCTGCTGGGCCGCCGCTTCGCCGGGGCCACGCTGCCCGACCATCTGGCGGCGAGCTTCATGCGCTTTGCCTACGGGTTCCTGCTGGCCGCGGCGATCGGGATCCCGCTGGGCCTGCTGATGGGCTGGTATCAGCTGCTCGATGACATCGTCTCGCCGCTGTTCGACGCGCTGCGCTTCGTGGCGCCCATCGCCTGGGTGCCCTTCGCGGCGCTGTGGTTCGGCACCGGGATCGGCGGGCCGATCCTGATCATCTTTGCCGGTGCGTTTCCGCCCTGCGTGATCAACGCCTATCGCGGCGCCAAGTTCGTGGACCCGCGGCTGATCGAGGCGGCGAACATGCTGGGCACGCCCTCGCGGCGGGTCATCACCGAGGTGCTGCTGCCGTCCTCGGTCCCGTCGATCATTTCGGGGCTGCGGGTGTCGGCGGGGCTGGGCTGGCAGTCGCTGGTCGGCGCCGAGCTGATCGTGGCCTCGGCGGGCGTCGGCTACATGATGGTGCAGGGCCAGGCCAACATCCAGACCGACACGGTGATGGCCGGCATGGTCGCGATCGGGCTGGTGGGGCTGGCGCTCGACACCGCGTTGCGCGGCGCCGAACGACTGATCCAGAAACGCCGCGGGCTGGACCACTGAAACCGCAGGGCAAGCAGGAGAACCACGCATGGGAGTGATCCGGTTCAAGGATGTGGGCAAGATCTTCGGGCCCCGCAAGACGGGCTTCGTCGCGTTGCAGGACATCAACCTCGAGGTGCGCGACAAGGAGTTCGTGGCCATTGTCGGCCCCTCGGGGTGTGGCAAGACCACCTGCCTGCGCATGGTTGCGGGGTTCGACAGCGCAACCGACGGCACCGTGTCGGTGGACGGCACGCCGATCAAGCGCCCCGGCCCCGACCGCGCCGTGGTCTTTCAGCAATTCGCGCTGTTTCCGTGGAAAAGCGTCTACGACAACATTGAACTGGGGCTGCGAAACCTCAACGTCAGCGCGTCCGAGCGCGCCTCGCGGATCGACGCGATCCTGAAGCTGATGAACCTGACCGACTACGCCAGGCACTTCCCGCACCAGCTGTCGGGCGGGATGCAGCAGCGCGTGGCGATCGCGCGGGCCTATGTGCTGGACCCCGATGTGCTGCTGATGGACGAACCCTTCGGCGCGCTGGACGCCCAGACCCGCGTGGTCATGCAGGAGGAACTCGTCCGGCTGGCGCGCAAGAACCCGCGCACGGTGATGTTCATCACCCACGCGGTAGAGGAGGCCGTCTATCTGGCCGACCGCGTGGCGATCATGACCCGCGCCCCCGGCCGCATCAAGGAGGTGCTCGACGTCGCGTCCATCCGCAACGCCGAGGACTGGGACAGCCACGAAAGGATCGAGGACGTGATGGACCTCGAGAGCTTCGTGCATCTGCGCACGCATATCTGGCGCAGCCTGCGCGAGGAGAAGGCGGCTCAGCACGCCTGAGCCGGACAGCAAGGACCAACAAGGAGGACACCCCCATGAAACCGACCCTGAAGGCCGCGGCGCTTGCCACGGCGGCAAGCGTGGCCACGTTCGGACCCGCGCAGGCCGAAGAGCTGACGCCGATCAACCTGAGCTACCAGCCCGCGCTCTACTGGGCGCTGCCGTTCTATCTGGCGACCGAATTCGGCTGGTGGGCCGAGGTCGGCCTGGACCCCAGCTTCACCACCTTCCCCGCGGGCGCGCCGCAGATCGCGGCCGCGCAGGCCAATGACTGGGACGTGGGCGGCACCGGGTCGGTTCCGGCGGTTCTGGGTGCTGCGCGCTTCGGGCTGGTGACCGCGGGTCTGACCAATGACGAAAGCGCCGCCAACGCGCTGATGGCCACCAACGACGCGATCGAAGGCTTCCGCGAGGATCCCTCGAGCCTTGCCGGCGAGCGCGTCCTGCTGACCACCAACTCGACCGTCGATTACGCCACCCGCGCCTGCCTCGAGATGATGGGGCTGGGGCAGGATGACGTGACCTTCGTCAACCTTGGCCAGGCGCAGGTGATCACCGGCGTCATCGCCGGCGAAGCCAGCCTTGCAGGGGTCTGGGCGCCCAACACCTACACCCTGCAGGAACGTGCCGACAGCGACTATCTGTGCAGCGGTGCGGATGCCGGCGCGATCGTGCCCGGCGCGCTGGTGGTCCGCCCCGGCTTTGCCGAGGAGAGCCCCGAACTGGTCGCGCGTGTGCTGGCAGCGTTCCTGCGCGGTGTGGTCTGGGCGCGCGAGAACCCCGAAGAGGCGCGCCGCCATCTGGTCGATTTCTACTCGGATGGCGGGGTCGAGATTTCGGACGCCGCGGTCAACGCCGAGTTCGACCTGCGCCCGACCTTCTCGCTCGAGGAGCAGCTCGAGCTGCTCGACCGCACCGACGGGATGAGCGACATCGACCAGTGGCTGACCGCCATCGGCGACTTCATGACCTCGGTCGGCACCACCGACGTCACGCCCGATGCGATGGATTACATCGACGGAAGCTTCATGCAGATGGTCATGGACGACCCCGAACTGCGGGCCTTTGCCAACAACGAGTGAGCCCGAACCGGCCTGCCGCCGTGCTCGGCGGCAGGCCTTTTCCCCAAGCTGAAACGAGACCGAGATGGCGATCACCTATCTGAAAAAGGCAGCCAAGACCCCCGAGTCCGAATCCGCTCAGGCGCAGAAGGTCGTGGCCGAGATGCTGGCCCGGATCGAGGCCGAGGGCGAGGACGCCGTGCGCGCCTACGCGCAGAAGCTTGACGGCTGGTCCGGGCCGATCGAGGTCGCGCGTGCCGAGATGGACGCCCGCGCCGCCGAGGTGCCCGAACAGGTCAAGGCCGACATCGCCTTCGCGGTCGAGCAGGTGCGCGCCTTCGCCGAAGCGCAGCGCGAATCCGTGCGCGATTTCCAGATGACCATGCCCTCGGGGCTGGTGGCCGGGCAGAAATGGGTGCCGTGCAACGTCGCGGGCTGCTACGTGCCCACCGGGCGCTATGCGCACATCGCCTCGGCGGTGATGTCGGTGGCGACGGCCAAGGCGGCGGGTGTCGGCACGGTGATCGCGTGCTCGACCCCCTATCGCGGCGGGGCGATGCACCCCTATGTCCTTTATGCGATGCGCGAGGCCGGCGCCGATGTGGTGATGACGCTGGGCGGCGTGCAGGCGATCGCGACGATGGCCTACGGGCTGTTCACCGGCAAGCCCGCCGACGTGATCGTCGGCCCCGGCAACAAGTTCGTGGCCGAGGCCAAGCGCACGCTGTTCGGCAAGGTGGGCATCGATGTCTTCGCCGGCCCGTCCGAGGTCGGCATCATCGCCGACGCCACCGCCGATCCTGAAATCGTGGCCATCGATCTGGTGGGGCAGGCCGAACACGGGCACGAATCGCCCGCCTGGCTGTTCACCGACGACCGCGCGCTGGCCGAGGACGTGATGGCGCGCATGGATGCGCTGATCGCCGCGCTGCCCGAACCCGCGCGCGACGCCGCCACCTGCGCCTGGCGCGACTATGGCGAGGTGATCGTGTGCGACACCCGCGCGGAACTGGTCGAGGTCTCGGACCGCTACGCCTCCGAGCATCTGGAGCTGCACTGCGCCGATCTGGAGTGGTGGAAGGACACGCTGACCAATTACGGCTCGCTGTTCGTGGGCGAGGAAACCACCGTGGCCTTTGGCGACAAATGCTCGGGGCCGAACCACATCCTGCCCACCAGATACGCCGCGCGCTATTCCGCGGGGCTGTCGGTGCACAAGTTCCTGAAGCCGCTGACCTGGCAGCAGGCCGACCGCGCCGCGTGCAAGGAGCTGTCGCTGCGCACCGCGCGAATCTCGCGGCTGGAAGGGATGGAGGCGCATGCCCGCACCGCCGACGCGCGCATGGCCAAGTATTTCCCCGGCCACAATTTCGACCTCGGCGACCCCGTCGAATCGGTCTGAGCGATGGCGCCGCTGCCCGATCTTGGCCGCCCGCCGGAAATCCCGGACGAGGCCATCGCGCAGGCCACCGAGCTGCTGCGCGCAGGCCGGTTGCATCGCTACGCCGAAGCGGGCGGCGATGGCGGCCCGGTGGCCGAGCTCGAGCGCCGTTTCGCGCAGCTTGTGGGTCGGCGCTACGCGGTCGCGGTGAACTCGTGCGGGGGGGCGCTGTTCCTGGCGCTGCGCGCGGCGGGGGTGCGCCCGGGCGATCCGGTGCTGATGAACGCCTTCACGCTGGGCCCGGTGCCGGGGGCGCTGGAACACGCGGGCGCCCGGCCCGTGCTGGTCGAGATCACCGAGGATCTGGTGATCGACCTGGACGATCTGCGCGCCAAGGCGCGCGCGTCGGCGGCGCGGGTGCTGATGCTGTCGCACATGCGCGGGCATCTGTGCGACCTGGACGCGCTCGGCGCGCTGTGCCGCGACGAGGGGATCACGCTGATCGAGGATTGCGCCCACGCGCTGGGCGCGGCCTGGGCGGGGCATCCGGCGGGCAGCTTCGGGCAGGCGGGGTGCTTCAGCTTCCAGTCCGGAAAGCACGTCAACACCGGCGAGGGCGGGGTGCTGGTCACCGATGATGCCGACATCGCCGCGCAGGCGATCCTGCATTCGGGGAGCTACCAGCTGCACGCCCAGAACGGCACGCCGCCGCCTGCGGATGTCATGGCGGCATGGTCGGGGCGGTGCGGCAACTTCTCGCTGCGGATGTCGTCGCTCGCGGCGGTGCTGGCGCTGCCGCAGTTGCCGCTTCTGCCCGCGCGGGTGGCCGACTGGAACGCCAGCCACGACCGCATCGCCGCGCGGCTGCGCAGCGCGCCGGGCTTCGTGCTGCCCCACCGCCCGCAGGCCGAGGCTTACGCCCAAAGCTCGCTGCAGTTCCGGCTGCGCGACCGCGATCACGCCGGGATGGCGGCCTTCGTGGACGCCGCGCGCGCCGCCGGGGTCTGGGTCAAATGGTTCGGGCGGCAGGCGCCCGAAGGCTACAACTCGAACCCCGCGCAATGGCCGGGCGCCGACCCGGCCGAGGTGCCGCGCGCCTGCGCGATCCAGGCGACGCTGTGCGATATCCGCCTGCCGCTGGGGCTGAGCGCGCCGGATTGCGCCGCGGTCGCCGACGCGCTGATCGCGGCGGCGGTGCAAACGGCGCGCAAGGTGTCCTCCGATGCCCCGGCTTGACGCGCTCTTTGATCTGACGGGCCGCGCCGCGCTGGTGACGGGCGGCAATTCGGGCATCGGGCTGGCGATGGCGCGCGCGCTGGGCGGGCAGGGGGCGCGGCTGCATCTGGCGGCGCGCGACCGTGATCGGCTGGAGGCCGCGCAAGCCGAGCTGGCTGCCGACGGGCTGGACGCGGTGATCCACCCCACCGACCTGACCGATACGGACGCGCTGCAAGCGCTCGCCCATGCGGCGGGCGCGGTGGATATCGTGGTCAACGCCGCCGGCGTGAACCTGCGCCAGCCCTACGCGCAGGTCACGCCCGCAGCCTTCGATCTGCACATGGCGCTGCACCTGCGCGCGCCGTTCTTTCTGGTGCAGCATCTGGCGCCCGCGATGGCGGCGCGGGGCTGGGGGCGGGTGCTCAACCTCGCCTCGCTGCAGTCGCAGCGGGCGTTCGCCAATTCCGCCCCCTATGGCGCGGGCAAGGGCGGGATCGTGCAGCTGACGCGCGCGATGGCGCAGGAGTTCTCGGGGCGCGGGATCACCTGCAACGCCATCGCGCCGGGCTTCTTTCCCACCCCGCTGACCGCGCCGGTGTTCGACGACCCCGCGCTGGCCGAGGCCAACGCGCGGCGCACCGCCATCGGCCGCAACGGGCGGCTCGAGGATCTGCACGGCGCGACGGTGTTCCTGTGTTCGGACGCCAGCGCCTACATCACCGGCCAGACCCTGTTCGTTGACGGAGGATTCACCGCATCATGACCCCCGACACGATGCAGGCGCTGGTCTATACCGGCCCGAACCGGATGGAACTGACCACGCAGCCCGTGCCCCGCCCCGCCGCGGACGAGGTTCTGGTCCGCGTCGCCGCCGTGGGGATCTGCGGGTCGGACATGCACGCCTATCACGGCCATGACGCGCGCCGCCCCCCGCCGCTGGTGCTGGGCCACGAGGCCGCGGGCGTGATCGCCGCCGGCCCGCGCGCGGGCGCGCGGGTGGCGATCAACCCGCTGGTGGTGGACCCCGACTGCCCGGTGGCGCGCGCGGGCCGTCCGCACCTGTCGCCCGGCCGGGCGATCATCTCGATGCCGCCGCGCCCCGGTGCGTTTGCCGAATACGTCACCATCCCCGAACGCAACCTGCTGGCGGTCCCGGATGCGCTGCCGCTGCGCATCGCCGCGCTGAGCGAGCCCGTCGCGGTGTCCTGGCACGCGGTCCGCATCGGGCTGGAGCGGCTGGGCGAGCCCGCGCCGCGGGTGCTGGTGCAAGGGGGTGGGGCCATCGGCGTGGGCGCGGCGCTGGTCGCGCGCCACATGGGCGCGGCGGTGATCGACGTCGCCGAACTCCACCCCGGGCGGCGCGCGGTGCTGTCGGCCGAGGACGGGATCGCGGTCTTCGACCCCACCGCGCAGGATCCGGGCGCGGACGGCTACGACCTGATCGTCGATTGCGTCGGCGCGGTGGCCACGCGGCAGGCGGCCTCGCGGCTGGTGCGGCCGGGCGGCGTGATCGTGCATGTGGGCCTTTTGCCCGGCAATGACGGCTACGACATCCGGCGCGTGACCTTGCACGAGATCACCATCACCGGCAGCTACTGCTACACCCCCGAGGACTTCGCCGCCGCGCTGGACGCGCTGGCCGGGGGCAAGCTGGGCGCGCTGGATTGGGTCGTCGCGCGCCCGTTCGCCGATGGGGTGGCGGCGTTTCGGGACCTCGATGCCGGGCGGGTGGACGCGGCCAAGATCGTGCTGGACCTTGCTGCGGACTGAGCCGCACGCAACAGGCGTCAGCGTGAGGCATCGAGCGCTGCGATGATCGCCCCGAAATCCGCCGCCTTGAGCGATGCGCCGCCCACCAGCGCGCCGTCGACATTGCCGATGGCGAAGATTTCCGCGGCGTTGGACGGCTTGACCGACCCGCCATAGAGCAACGCGATCTCGGGGTCGGGAAGCGCGGCGCGCAGCGTGTCGTGCACCTCGGCGATCTGTTCGATGCTCGGCGTGCGCCCGGTGCCGATGGCCCAGACCGGTTCATAGGCAATCACGGTGCTCGCCGCCGTGGCGGCCTCGGGCAGCGACTCGCGCAGCTGTTCGGTGACCACCGCCAGCGTCTGGCCGGCGTCGCGCTGGGCCTCGGTCTCGCCGATGCAGATGAGCGCCACCAGCCCGGCGGTGTGGGCGGCGCGCGCCTTGGCGGCCACCAGCGCCGAGCCTTCGCCGTGATCGGCGCGGCGCTCGGAATGGCCCAGGATCACGTGGCTCGCCCCCGCATCGGCCAGCATCGGCGCGGCGATGTCGCCGGTATGCGCGCCCGTCGCCGCCGTGTGGCAGTCCTGCGCGCCGACCTGCAGCGCGGTGCCATGCGCGCGCGCGGCCATCGCGGCGATCAAGGTGGCGGGCGGGCAGATCAGGACCTCGGCGGTGCTGGGCATGTGATCGCGCAGCAGCGCGTCGATCTGCGCCAGATCGGCGGCAAGCCCGTTCATCTTCCAGTTGCCGGCGGCGAGTTTGCGGGGCATCGACGTCTCCTGCAATGGCGCACCCGGCATCCGGGCATGTTTGCGCCGTTGGTTCCCTTGGTGGCGCACGCGCGTCCCGCGCGTGCAGCGCCCGCGAGGTGCAACGGGGCGGGTGGGTGGGCGCCGAGCGGGCGCTTCCCCCGGCCAGGGTCGCGCTCAGCGCTCGCCCGGTGCGTCCACGTTGCCGAACTTGATCGATTCGCCGCAGCCGCAGGCTTCGGTCACGTTGGGGTTGCGGAACCTGAAGCCGCTTTCCAGCAGCCCGGATTCATAGTCGATTTCGGTGCCGAACAGGAACATCTGCGCCATCGGCGCGATGATCACGCGCGCGCCGTCCTGTTCGACGACCTCTTCGTGCTCGCCGACCTCGGCGGCGGTTTCCATGGTGTATTCCATGCCCGCGCAGCCGCCCTTCTTCACGCCGACGCGCAGCCCCTGCGCGCTCTCGCGTTCCATCAGTCGGGCGATGTGGCGCACCGCGCGCGGGGTCAGGGTGACAGGAGGGTTTCCGGGGATGCCAAACATTCACACAGCCTTCATGGTCGCGGCGCCCGTGTCGGGCGCGGGTGTCGTGTCTGCCGAAACGGGCGCCGCGAGCGCGTCCGCCGTGTCGGGCAGGGTGGTGCCGCGTCGGGCGATGACGCGGGCGGGGTTGCCGGCGACGGTGGCACCGGCGGGCACGTCGCGCGTCACCACGGCGCCGGCGCCGATGATCGCGTCGCGGCCCACGGTGATGCCGGGCAGGAGGATCGCGCCGCCGCCGATCCAGACATTGTCGCCCAGCGTGACGGCGCGCCCGGTCTCCACGCCCGCCGCGCGCGCGTGCGGATCACGCGGGTGATCGGCGGTCAGGATCTGCACGTTGGGGCCGATCTGGCAGCCCGCGCCGATGCGGATCTCGGCCACATCCAGCAGCACCGCGCCGAAATTCACGAAGCAGCCCGGCCCGAAATGGATATGGCGCCCGTAATCGACATGAAGCGGCGGGCGGATCACCGCGCCGTTCCAGCTGCCCAGCAGCGCGCCCAGCGCCTCGGCGCGGGCGGCATCCTCGCCGAGGATGGTGGCATTGTAGCGGCGCATCAGCTCCTGCGCGCGGGTGCGCATGGCCACCAGCTCGGGGCACCCGGCATGGTAGGGCTGTCCCGCGATCATCAGATCATACTGGCGCGCCGCTGCCGTCATCACATGAAGCCCAGTTCCAGCCGCGCTTCGTCCGACATCATGTCCATGCCCCATTGCGGTTCGAACGTCATGTCGACATCGACCTGCTTGACGCCCGGCACCGCGTTGATCGCATCGGCCACCCAGCCCGGCATCTCGCCCGCCACGGGGCAGCCGGGCGCGGTCAGCGTCATGGTGACATGGACCGCGTTCTCATCGTCGATGGCGATGGTGTAGATCAGCCCCAGATCGAAGATGTTCACCGGGATCTCGGGGTCGTAGACGGTCTTGCACGCCTCGACGAGGTTTTCATAGAGCGGGTGGTCCGTGCTCGACGGGCGGATCAGCGGCTCGCCCTCGGCCGGGGTGGGGGCAGCGTTGGCGGTCATGGGAACCCTCGCATGGTTGTTGAGTGAATACATAAGGAATTTCGCCCGATCCGTCCAGTGCCGGGCGCTTCCGCCCAGGGTGTCGCTTGGCAATCCGTGCGAAATCGCGCAGACAGGCGGCGCCGCCACCCAGGGACCCTTCCGCGATGCGCTTCGCTTTTGATCTTCACGCCCGCGACGGCGCCGCGCGCACCGGCGTGATCCGCACCCCGCGCGGCGAGATCCGCACGCCCGCCTTCATGCCGGTGGGCACCGCGGCCACGGTCAAGGCGATGCTGCCCGAGCAGGTGCGCGCCACCGGTGCCGACATCGTGCTGGGCAACACCTATCACCTGATGCTGCGCCCCGGCGCCGAGCGGGTCGCGCGGCTGGGCGGGCTGCACCGCTTCATGAACTGGGATCGGCCGATCCTGACCGATTCGGGCGGGTTTCAGGTGATGTCGCTCGCCGCGCTGCGGCAGCTGACCGAGGAGGGCGTGCGCTTCGCCAGCCATATCGACGGCGCGCGGCACATGCTCTCGCCCGAGACCAGCATGGCGATCCAGCGCGCGCTGGGTTCGGACATCGTGATGGCCTTCGACGAATGCACCCCGTTCCCGGCCGACGAGGCCACCGCGCGCGCCTCGATGGAGCTGTCGATGCGCTGGGCCGAGCGCTCGCGCGCGGCCTTCGGCGACCGCCCCGGCCATGCGCTGTTCGGCATCCAGCAGGGCTCGGTCTACCGCGACCAGCGCGCCGAGAGCGCCGAGGCGCTGCGCCGAATCGGCTTTGACGGCTATGCCATCGGCGGGCTGGCGGTGGGCGAGGGGCAGGCGCTGATGTTCGAGGTGCTCGACGACGCCCCCGCGATGCTGCCCGAGGACCGCCCGCGCTATCTGATGGGCGTGGGCAAGCCCGACGACATCGTCGGCGCGGTGGTGCGCGGGGTGGACATGTTCGACTGCGTGCTGCCCACGCGGTCGGGGCGCACGGGGCAGGCGTTCACGCGGCGCGGCGCTGTGAACCTGCGCAACGCGCGCCACCGCGACGATCCGCGCCCGCTCGACGCCGACTGCACCTGTCCGGCCTGCCGCAACTACAGCCGCGCCTATCTGCACCATCTGATCCGGTCGGGCGAGATGCTGGGCGCGACGCTGCTGACCTGGCACAACCTTCACTATTATCAGGATCTCATGGCCGGGCTGCGCGGGGCGATCGCCGCCGGCACGCTGAGCGATTTCGCAGCCGCCTTTCACGCCGCCCGCGCCGAGGGCGATATCGAGCCGATCTGACACCCCCATTGCGATGACATCGCCAAGAGCCCGCGCATGACCGATCCCACCGACGACCCCCGCCTGACCCGCGCCGAGGAGCGCATCGCGCATCTGTTGCGCGTGGTGGACGAGCTGTCGGAGCTTGCCGCCGACCAGGCGACCCGCATCGCGCGGCTGGAAGCGCGGGTGGAGCGGCTGAGCGCCCGCCAGACGCAGGCCGAGGGCGACGAGGGCGGCGGGGTCATCCTCGGCGACGAGCGCCCGCCGCATTGGTGAGCGGTGGGGTGCGGCGGGTGCGCCGGCAGTGCGCCTCGGGGGCCGCGTGTCACGGCGCGCGCGGCGACGACAGCCCTGCGGCCCGTGATCTCACTCGAACCGCTCGCCCGGCTCCACGCCCCAGAGCTTGCGCGCCTCGACCCAGCCGCGGGTGCGGCCGAGCTGCAGCTGGCACCAGTCCTGCGCGCAGCTGACAAGCCGCCCCACAACGCCGCGCTCAAGCTTCGCCACCGCGGCGGCGTCGGGCTGCGGGTGGCGGCGCAGGGTGACCATGTCCTCGGTCACCATCGCCGTGCGCACGCCCGACAGCAGCGCGAAGTGCATCCAGCCGCCCTTGCCCTCGGCATCCTCGACCCGGCGCCAGTGCTCGAATTCGCCGGTCACGCGCAGCGGCATGTCGCGCAGCCGGTAGACCCAGTCGATCCGGTGCGCCGTGCTCGGCCCGCGCCGGGCGTTGGCCTCGGACGCCTTGAGCGACACGAAGCGCGGCATCGGCAGATCCGTCACCGGCCCGCGCCCGGCCCCATGCCCCGGCGTGCCCGGCTCGGCGCTCCAGCCCGGCGCCACCCCGATCAGCAGCGCCACCAGCGCCGCTCCCAGCCATGTCTTCATGACCCTGCCTGTCCTGTCTGGCGTGCGGACCGCTGTGGCGCACACGCTGCCCGATTTCAGTGCCCTCGGCGCTTGTCGCGCGCGCCGTATTGCGTCACCTTGCCCTGATCCGCGCGACGTGAAAAGCCCTTTGGAGACCCCGATGCCCGCAGAACGCCTGAGTGTTGTTGTCACGCGACGTTTGCCCGAGGCGGTGGAAACCCGCCTCAAGGAGCTGTTCAACGTCGAACTGCGCGACCCCGACGCCAAGATGACCCGCGAGGAGCTGGCCTCGGCCATGCGCCGCGCCGACGTGCTGGTGCCCACCATCACCGACCAGATCGACGCGGCGCTGCTGGCGCAGGCGGGCGAGCGGCTGAAGCTGATTGCCAATTACGGCGCGGGCGTCGACCATATCGACATCCAGAGCGCGCGCCAGCGCGGGATCCTGGTGTCGAACACCCCCGGCGTGGTCACCGACGACACCGCCGACATGACGCTGGCGCTGATTCTGGCGGTCAGCCGGCGCATTCCGCAGGGGCTGGCCGAGATGCAGGCGGGCACCTGGGCGGGCTGGTCGCCGATGGCGCATCTGGGCGCGCGGATCGGGGGCAAGCGGCTGGGGATCCTCGGGATGGGGCGGATCGGGCAGGCGGTGGCGCGGCGCGCGCGCGCCTTCGGGATGCAGATCCACTATCACAACCGCAAGCGCCTGCGCGCGGAGGTCGAAACCGCGCTCGAGGCGACGTATTGGGAGAGCCTCGATCAGATGGTCGCGCGGATGGACGTGATCTCGATCAACTGCCCGCACACGCCGTCCACCTTTCATCTGATGAACGCCCGGCGGCTGAAGCTGATGAAACCCACCGCGCTGATCGTGAACACATCGCGCGGCGAGGTGATCGACGAAAACGCGCTCACCCGCGGGTTGCGCGCGGGCGAGATCGCGGGCGCGGGGCTGGACGTGTTCGAGCACGGCCACCAGATCAACCCGCGCCTGCGCGAGATGCCCAATGTGGTGCTGCTGCCGCATATGGGCTCGGCCACGCTGGAGGGGCGGGTCGAGATGGGCGAGAAGGTGATCATCAACATCAAGACCTTCGCCGACGGTCACCGCCCCCCCGATCAGGTGGTCCCGGCGATGCTGTGAGCGGGGAGCGGCACGCCCCCCCCATCCGGTTGGTGCAAAATTCCACAGATCCCCTGCGCGCGCGCGGATTTATGTGCGCAAGCGCAAGTATATCTTCGGAACAGACATCGACGCAGGAGGATTCCTCATGACCGCACCATCCCCCTCAGCCCCGATCGCCGGGCTGCACCACGTCACCGCCATTTCGGGCCCCCCGCAGCCGAACCTTGACTACTACGTCAGGACGCTCGGCCAGCGGCTGGTGAAGAAGACGGTGAACTTCGACGCGCCCGACGTGTATCACCTCTATTACGGCGACGGCGAGGCCGCGCCGGGCTCGATCCTGACCTTCTTTCCGTTCATGAACGCGCGCAGGGGCACGGCCGGGCCGGGCATGGCGCAGGCGTTCTCCTACGCCGTCGATCCGGCCGCGATCGACTCGCTGGCGGCCGAGCTTGGCGGCACGCGCGCCGACCGCTTCGGGATGCCGGTGCTGCAGCTGCGCGATCCCGACGGGCTGGTGGTCGAACTGGTCGGCGAGCCCGGCGCGCCGGCGCGGCCTGAAGCCTTCTTCGGCGCCTCGCTGTGGCTGGACGACCCCGAGCCCACCGCGCGGCTTCTCGCCGACGGGTTCGGCTATGCCGAGGTCGGCACCGAAACCGGCGCGGGCGGGACCTGGACGCGCCTGGCGCTGCCCGGAGATGCGCCCGGCCGCGTCATCGACCTGTGGCGCTCGGACACGCCCGCGCGCGGACGCCCCGGCGCCGGGACGATCCACCACATCGCGTTCCGCGCGCAGGACGATGCCGATCAGGACGCCATCCGCGCGCGGTTGATCGATCTGGGCATGGAGGTGACCCCGCGAATCGACCGGCAGTATTTCAACGCGATCTACTTCCGCGAGCCGGGCGGCGTGCTGTTCGAGGTGGCGACCGATCCGCCGGGCTTCGCCATCGACGAGGCACCGACCGAACTGGGCACCGCGCTCAAGCTGCCGCCGCAATACGAAGGCCGCCGCGCCCAGATCGAGGCCGCGCTGCCCCCCGTCACGGTGCCCGCATGAGCGGGGCCGATCCGCACGCCTCCGGCGCGCTTTTGCGCGCCGGAGCGGGGCACGGGGCTGCGCGCGGGCTGGTGCTGCTGCACGGGCGCGGCGCTTCGGCGCGCGATATCCTGGGGCTGGGGCAGGCGGTGGCCGACGACGCCACGGCGATGGTGGCCCCCGAGGCCGCGGGGAGTTCATGGTGGCCGGTGAGCTTCCTGGCGCCGATGGCGCAGCTGCAGCCGTGGCTCGACAGCGCGCTGGCGGCGGTGGACCGGGCCGTTGCCGCGCTCGAGGCCGACGGGCTGACGCGTGACCGGATCGCGCTGGCGGGGTTCTCGCAAGGCGCGTGTCTGGCGCTCGACCACGCTGCGCGGCGCGGCGGGCCGTGGCGCGCGGTGCTGGGGCTTTCCGGCGGGCTGGTGGGCACCGCCGACGCCGGCGGCGCGCGCGCGCAGGCGCTTTACGGCCACGCGCCCAAGCGCTTCGACTACGGGGCGCGGCTGGACGGCGTGCCGGTGCTGCTGGCCTGCCACAACGCCGACCCGCACATCCCCGAGGCGCGCGTCACCGAGACCGCGCAGGTGCTGCGCGACATGGGCGCGACGGTCGATCTGCGGCTGCATGGCGGTGCGGGGCACGGGCTCGGGCCGGGGGACGTCGAGGCAGCGCGCGCGCTGCTGGGGGCGGGCTGAGGCGCCTTACGCGCTGCCGCGCAGCTCCGACACGCGCCGCGCTTCGGCCAGCAGCGCGGCAAGCACCGGCGTGTGCGGCTCGCGCCACGGCGCGATCAGGCCCACCACCTGATCGGGGCCGCCACCGGACAGCGGCACCGCGCGCAGCCGCGCGTCGCCCGCCACCAGCGCGGCGGTGGCCTCGTTCACGATGCTCAGCCACGGCCCGGCGGTGACATGCCCGATCAGCGCGAGGATCGAGTTCGACTCGACGCTGGGGCGCGCCTCGACGCCGGCTTCAGCCAGCCGCCGCGCGATGATCCGGCGGTTCTGCATGTCGGGCGTGAGCAGACACAGCGGCAGATCGCCCACATCCTCCCAGCCCAGCCGCGCCGCGCCCGCAAGCGCGTGGTCGCGACGCATCAGCAACACGTAGCGTTCGGCATAGAGCGGCACCTGCACCACGCGGCCCAGCGGTTCGCCATCGAGATAGGTCAGCCCGGCATCGAGCGTCAGGTTGCCGATCTCCTCGCGCAGCTCGGCCGAGGTGCGCGCGCGGATCTCCACGCGCACATTGGGGTGACGGCGCAGATAGGGGCCGGTCAGCCGCGCCACCATCGCCAGCGCGGTGGGAATCGCGCCCAGGCGCAGGTTGCCCGACAGCCCCTCGCGCGCGGCGCGCATCTCCTCGCGCAGGGTGCGCGCGTCGGCGACGATGCGCCGCGCCCAGTCCAGCACGCGCGCGCCCTCGGGCGTCAGGCCCTGATAGCGGGTGCCGCGCCAGACCAGTTGCACGCCCAGCTCGGCCTCGAGCGCGCGGATCGCGCCCGACAGCGACGGCTGGCTGACGCCGCAGGCTTCGGCCGCGCGGCCGAAATGCTCTTCGGTGGCCAGCGCGATGAACATCTCGAGCTTGTCGAGCATTTCCGGGGCTCCTGCGGGCGCATGCTGCGGCGATCCTGCGCGCGGGCGGCGGCGCGCGCAAGCCCGCGCCAGCTTCGCACTTGTTGCGCGGCGCAAACGGGCCTACATCCGGTCGCATGGCAGGTTTCCTTTCCCTATCGCGCTGGCGTGGCCCTGCGGTCGCGGTGATCCGGCTGGACGGCATGATCGCGCCCGGCGGCCCGGGGCGGCTGAGCGATCAGGCGCTGGCGCCGCTCCTGGGCGCGGCGTTCCGGCGCGGCAAGCCGCGCGCGGTGGCGCTGGCGATCAACTCGCCCGGCGGCTCGCCCGCGCAGTCGTCGCTGATCGGCGCGCGCATCCGGCGCCTTGCGGCCGAGCACAAGCTGCCCGTGCACGCCTTCGTCGAGGATCTGGCGGCGTCGGGCGGGTATTGGCTGGCCTGCGCGGCCGATGACATCTGGGTCGATCCGAACTCGGTCGTGGGCTCCATCGGCGTGGTCTCGGCAGGCTTCGGCTTCGACCAGTTGATCGAGCGTTACGGGGTCGAGCGGCGGCTCTACACCTCGGGCGCGCGCAAGGCGCTGCTGGACCCGTTCAGCCCCGAAAGGCCCGAGGATGTGGAGCGGCTGCGCGGGTTCCAGACCCAGATCCATCAGGGCTTCATCGACTACGTCAAGGACCGCCGCGGCGACCGGCTGGCCGACGAGAACCTGTTCGAGGGCGATGTCTGGATCGGCGCGCGCGCGGTCGAGAAGGGCCTTGCCGACGGGGTCGCGCATCTGGTGCCGAAGATGCAGGCGCTCTATGGCGAAAAGGTCCGGTTCATCCCCTATGGCCCGCGCCGCCCGCTGCTGCGCCGCTTCGGCCTGTCGTTGATGGAGGACGCCTGGGCCAGCGCCGAGGAGCGTGCGCTGCGCGCGCGCTACGGGTGCTGAGCCGATGCTGGTCAAGATCGTCACCCTGTTTCTGGTGTTCATGGTGGTCATGGGCGCCATCCAGCGCGCCATCGCCGGCCCCAGGGCGCGCGACCAGCGCCGGCTGGGCCGGCCACGGCGCTGCAAGCGCTGCGGGCGGTTCCTGATCGGGCGCGGCGACTGCGGGTGCGGCAAGTGAACGGGCCGCGCGGGTAGCGCGCATGGTGGTCGATCTTGCCCAGATCGCAGGCGGGCTTGTGGTGCTGCTGATCGCGGGCGACCTGCTGGTGCGCGGCGCGGCGAGCCTGGCGCTGCGGCTGGGCATTCCGGCGATGATGGTGGGCATGACCGTGGTCGCCTTCGGCACCTCGGCGCCCGAACTGGTGGTGTCGGTCAAGGCGGTGTGGATCGGCGCGGGCGGGTTGGCGCTGGGCAACGTCGTGGGCTCGAACATCGCCAATATCCTGCTGGTGCTGGGGCTGCCGGCGCTGATCGCGCCGCTGGCCATCGATCCCGGGCTGCGGCGCGACATGGTGATCATGCTGGCGGCGACGGTGCTGTTTCTGGCGCTGGCGGCGACGGGCGGGTTCGGGGTGTGGCAGGCGGTGGTGCTGCTGGCGGCGCTGGGGTTGATGCTGGGCGACAATCTGCGCCGCGCGCGTGCGATCCGGGCCGGGAACGGGCGCATCGCCGCGCCCGAGATGCCCGAGGATGCCTCGCCCGAGATGCCGGGCTGGAAGCTGGCCGGGTTTCTGGGCGCCGGGCTTGTGGGCCTGCCCATCGGCGCCGAACTGCTGGTGCTGGGCGCGGTCGACGTGGCCGCGGCGCTGGGCGTCAGCGATGCGGTGATCGGGCTGACGGTGGTGGCGCTGGGCACCTCGCTGCCCGAGCTTGCGGCGACGCTGCTGGCCGCGCTCCGGCGCGAGACCGGGGTGGCGCTGGGCAACGTGATCGGGTCGAACGTGTTCAACCTGCTCGGGATCGTCGGCGTGGCGGCGCTGGTGGGGCCGATCGCGGTGCCGGTTGAGCTGATGCGCTTCGACCTGTGGGTGATGGCGGCGGCGTCGCTGGCGCTCTTGCCGTTCGTGTGGCGCGGACGCGCGATCACGCGCGGCGCGGGGCTGGCCTTGTCGCTGGCGTATCTGAGCTACATCGCCGTGCTGGGTGCAGGCGCGGGGGGCACATGACGGGCAAGGCACTGGTGACGGGCGCGGGCAGGCGCGTGGGGCGCGCGATGGCGCTGTGGCTGGGCGCGCGCGGCTGGGACGTGGCGGTGCATTACGCCAGCTCCGCCGCCGGGGCCGAGGAGACTGTCGCCGAGTTGCACTCGGGCGGCACGCGCGCCGTCGCACTGCGGGCGGACCTGACCGACGAGGCCGCACTCGCCCCGCTGGTCGACCGCGCGGCGGCGGCGCTGGAGGGGCCGCTGACGCTGCTGGTCAACAACGCCTCGATCTTCGAGCGCGACAGCATCACCGATGCCACCCGCGAGAGCTGGGACCGGCACATGATGTCGAACCTGCGCGCGCCCTTCGTGCTGACCCAGCGCTTCGCCGCGCAGGCGCCCGGCCCGGTGACCGATGCGCAGGGCGAGCCCGTGGCGCAGGCGCAGGTCATCAACCTGATCGATCAGCGGGTGTGGCGGCTCAACCCCGAATTCATGTCCTACACGCTGGCGAAATCGGCGCTGTGGACGCTGACGCGCACCGCCGCGCAGGCGCTCGCACCCCGGGTCCGTGTGAACGCCATCGGCCCCGGGCCGACGCTGCAGGGCCCCGACCAGTCGCCCGAGGGCTTTGCCGCGCAACGCGCCGCGACCATCCTGCGCCGCGGCACCGATCCGGGCGAGATCTGCGCCGCGCTGGGCTATCTGCTGGAGGCACGCGCAGTCACCGGCCAGATGATCGCGGTCGATGGTGGCCAGCACCTGGCCTGGCGGACCCCGGATGTCATTGACACCGCATGAGTTTTTCTGAGAGAGGGGTGACACTGCGACATTCTGCCCTACATCGGAAGCCGAAAGGAGGGCGCATGTCCGCACCAAAGACCAACCTCGAAAAGCAGAAACGCCGCCATATCGGGCCGATCCTGGGCATCACCCTGGCGCTGGTGTTCGCCGGGCTGTTGCTGCTGTGGTTTCTCGGCAGTGTGCTGGTGGAAGAGCCGGTGGACACCGAGGCCGCCAGCCCGACCGACGTGCCCGAGGCGGTGATCGATCCGGTCAGCCCCGATGACAGCCCCGCCATCGAAGAGGGCGATCCCGCGGACTGACGGGTTGCCTTTGCGCGCGGGTCGGGTATCGGCTTCGGTCATGAACACGACATCCGATGCCTGCCTGACGCTCACCGCAGACACCCCCGAGGCGACAGCCGAGGTGGCGCGCGCGCTGGCGCCGCTGGTGGGGGCAGGCGACACGCTGCTGCTGCACGGCCCGGTCGGCGCGGGCAAGACGCATTTCGCGCGCGCGCTCATCCAGACACGGCTGGCGGAGGTCGGGCGGCATGAGGATGTGCCGTCGCCCAGTTTCACGCTGGTGCAGACCTACGCGGCCGGCGATCTGGAGATCTGGCATGTCGATCTCTACCGGCTGAGCCACCCCGACGAGGTGATCGAGCTGGGGCTCGACGAGGCGCTGGCCTCGGCGCTGTGCCTGATCGAATGGCCCGACCGGCTGGGCGCGGCGCCAGGCGGCGCGCTCGACATCACGCTGCACGACGGTCCGGAAGAGGACGCGCGTGTGGTGGCGTTTCGGGGAGCATCCGAACGCTGGTCCGGGGTGTTGGCGGCGCTGCGCGCAGCGGGCTGATCGGGCGCGGCGTGGTCGGCGGCGCGCCCTCCGCGCCCAGGCGTCGCCCACCCTCCCACCCCGCCGCCTGGGCGCGGAGGGCGCGGAGGGCGCGTGCGTCAGTCCACCGCCCCGAGGTGCCGTGTCCCGCGCGCGCGGGCGAGCGCCATCTGCCGGTGGCGTTCGCGAAAGCCTGCGCGCTGCGCGTCGGTGAACTCGGCCACGCAGTTGTGGCACTGCACGCCGGGCTCGTGGTCGGGGTGCTCCAGATCAGCGGGCGCGAGCGGGCGGCGGCAGGCGTGGCACAGGCTGTGCGGGCCTTCGCGCAGCCCGTGTTCCACCGACACGCGCCCATCGAACACGAAGCACGCGCCGTCCCAAAGGCTCTGCTCCTCGGGCACCTGTTCGAGGTATTTCAGGATGCCGCCGCGCAGGTGGTAGACATCCTCGACCCCTTGTCCCAGCAGATAGTTGGTCGATTTCTCGCATCGGATGCCGCCGGTGCAGAACATGGCGATGCGCTTGTTGTGAAAGCGGTGGCGGTTGGCCTGCCACCACGCCGGAAAATCGCGGAATCGCTCGGTGCCGGGGTCGATGGCGCCCCGAAAGGTGCCGATGGCGACCTCATAGGCGTTGCGGGTGTCGATCACCGCGACATCGGGCGCCGAAATCAGCGCGTTCCAGTCGGCGGGATCGACATGGTGCCCCGTGGCTGCGCGCGGGTCGACATCGGGCTGGCCCATGGTGACGATCTCGCGCTTCAGGCGCACCTTCATCCGGCCGAAGGGCATTTCGGTGGCGGTGCTTTCCTTCCACTCCAGGCCCGCGCAGCCGGGCAGGGCGCGCAGATGCGCGAGCACCGCATCGACGCCGGCGCGCGGCCCGGCGATGGTGCCGTTGACGCCCTCGCGCGCCAGCAGCAGCGACCCGCGCACCCCGTGCCGCGCGCACAGCGCCGCCAGCGGCCCGCGCAGCGCGTCGGGGTCTTCGAACCGGGTGAAGTGATAAAGGGCGGCCACGGTGATCATCCGGGCGGATGTAGCCGCGCGCCCGGTCCCGCACAAGAGCCGCGGCGGCATTGACGCGCGCGCCCCTCGGGCGTAGCGATGGCGCGTCCCGCAAGGCCGCGAAAGGGGGTTCCGATGACCGACACCGCGCTGATCGTGATCGATGTGCAGAACGATTTCTGCCCCGGCGGCGCGCTTGCCGTCGCAGGCGGCGACCAGATCGTGCCGGGTGTCAACGCCCGCATGGCCGAGGCCGCGGCGATCGTGCTCACCCAGGACTGGCACCCCGCGGGCCACAGCTCGTTCGCCAGCCAGCACCCCGGCCGCGCGCCGATGGAGGTCACGCGGATGCCCTATGGCCCGCAGGTGCTGTGGCCCGATCACTGCGTGCAGGGCAGCCCCGGCGCGGCGTTCCACCCCGACCTGCAGATCGACCGCGCCGAACTGATCATCCGCAAGGGGTTCCGCCCGGCCATCGACAGCTATTCGGCGTTCTTCGAGAACGACCACCAGACCCCGACCGGGCTGGAGGGGTATCTGCGCACGCGCGGGCTGATGCGGTTGCACATGGTGGGGCTGGCCACCGATTTCTGCGTGAAGTTCTCGGCGGTCGATGCCGCGAAACTGGGGTTCGAGGTCACGGTGGAGCTGGAGCTGTGCCGCGGGATCGACCTTGATGGCTCGATGGCCGCGGCGCTGGACGAGATGCGCGCCGCCGGCGTGGCGCTGGTCTGAGACGGCGGGGGGCGGGGGCATGACCACCGATATCTCCACCCGGGTCTACAACCACCGCTGGAAGCTGGACCCGATCGTGCGGTCGCTGATCGATACCGATTTCTACAAGCTCCTGATGTGCCAGTCGGTGTTCACCAACCGCCCCGACACGCGCGTCACCTTCAGCCTGATCAACCGCTCGGCCGATGTGCCGCTGGCGCGCCTGATTGACGAGGGCGAGCTGCGCGAGCAGCTGGACCACATCCGGTCGCTGTCGCTCTCGCGCGGGGAGTCCACCTTCCTGCGCGGCAACACCTTCTACGGCAAGCGCCAGATGTTCCGCCCCGATTTCATGGAATGGTTCGAGGCGTTCCGCATGCCGTCCTACCACCTGGAGCGCGTGGGCGATCAGTATGAACTGACGTTCGAAGGGTCGTGGCCCGAGGTCATGCTGTGGGAGATCCCGGCGCTTGCGGTGCTGATGGAGCTGCGCTCGCGCGCGGTGCTCAACCGGCTGGGGCGGTTCGAATTGCAGGTGCTCTATGCCCGCGCGATGACCAAGCTGTGGGAGAAGATCGAGCGGCTCAATCGCCTCGATACGCTGCGCATCGCCGATTTCGGCACGCGGCGGCGGCATTCCTTCCTGTGGCAGGACTGGTGCGTGCAGGCGATGCTCGAAGGGCTGGGCGAGCGTTTCGTCGGCACCTCGAACTGCCTGATCGCGATGCGCCGCGAAGTCGAGGCCATCGGCACCAACGCCCATGAACTGCCCATGGTCTATGCCGCGCTGGCCGAGGGCGACGACGCGCTCGCGCGCGCGCCCTATCAGGTGCTCGCCGACTGGCACGCCGAGCATTCGGGCAATCTGCGGATCATCCTGCCCGACACCTTCGGCAGCGCCGGGTTTCTGGAGCGCGCGCCCGACTGGCTGACCGGCTGGACGGGAATGCGGATCGATTCGGGGCGCCCGGAACTGGGCGGCGAGATGGCGATCGACTGGTGGACGCGGCGCGGCGAGGACCCGCGCGAGAAGCTGCTCATCTTCTCGGACGGGCTGGATGCGGACCGGATCGAAAGCCTGCACCAGCGCTTTGCGGGCCGGGTGCGCGTCAGCTTCGGCTGGGGGACGCTGCTGACCAACGATTTCCGCGGGCTGCTGGCCGACGATGCGCTGGCGCCGTTTTCGCTGGTGTGCAAGGCGGTGGCGGCGAATGGCCGGCCCACGGTCAAGCTGTCGGACAACCCCAACAAGGCGATGGGCCCCGCCACCGAGATCGACCGCTACAAGCGCGTCTTCGGCGTGGGCGCACAGGAGGCGCTGACGGTCGAGGTGTAGCGCGAAGGGCGCCGTCAGCAGGCGGCTCCGGAACGCGACACCAGCCGCTGCCCGCCGCGAAAACCGCGCATCGCCCCGGCGCGCGCATGGACCTGGGTGCGGCAACGCGACAGCGCGGCGACGGGATGCCCGGGCCGGGGGGCGTCATGCCGGTCTTCACCCCATGACGGCAAGGCTGTGCGCCTGCCGCCGCCCCCCCCCACCGGGTTCGCCGCGCCTGCATCAGCGGCCGCGGATGCGTGGGTCGAGCGCGTCGCGCAGCCCGTCGCCGATGTAGTTCACGCTCAGCACGGTGAGCGAGATGAACACGCCGGGCCAGACCACGCGGGCGGGATACTGCTCGATCCAGTCGCGGCCATCATAGAGGATCCGCCCCCAGGTCGGAAAATCCGGCGGGAAGCCGAGGCCGAGGAAGGACAGCGCCGATTCGGTGATGATCGCGGTGGCGATGCCCAGCGTGGCCGACACCATGATCGGCGACATCACGTTGGGCAGGATGTGGCGCGTGTTGATCCGCCGCGAGGGCGTGCCGATCGAGCGCGCGGCCAGGACGAATTCGCGCTCCTTCAGCGCCAGCACGTCGCCGCGCACGATCCGCGCGGTCTGCATCCAGCTGGTGATGGCGATGGCGAACACGATCAGCAGGAACACCCCCGTCGCCTGCCCGAACATGCCTTCGAGCGTGTCGCGGAACAGCGTGACCAGGATCAGCAGCAAGGGCAGCAGCGGCAGCGCCAGGAACAGATCGGTGAGCCGCATCAGCGGGCCGTCCATCGGCTTGAAATACCCCGCCAGCACCCCGATCAGCGTGCCCAGCAGCAGCCCCAGCAGCATCGCCACCAGCCCCACCGCAACCGAGACGCGCCCGCCATACATCATCCGCGCCAGGATATCGCGGCCCAACTGGTCGGTGCCCATCGGGTGCGCCCAGCTCGAGCCCTGATTGCGCGAGCGGATATCGATCAGGCCGGGATCGACCGCCCAGATCCACGGACCGGCGGTGACGAACAGCAGGATCGAGATGAACACGATCATCCCCGCCAGCGCGCCCTTGTGGGTCTTGAACTGGTCCCAGACGTCCCACCACTGGTTGCGCGGCGGGCGCAGGTCGTGGACGTCCTCGGCCGGGGGCGGCGGGGTGCCCGAAGGCTGCATCGAGGCGTCAGTCATAGCGGATCCTCGGGTCCAGGATGCCGTAGAGCACGTCGGCGATCAGGTTGAACAGCACGATCAGGATCGCGAAGATGAAGGTGATGGTCTGCACCATCGGCCAGTCGCTGACATAGATCGCGCGGATCAGCGCATCTCCCAGCCCGTTCACGCGAAAGATCTGTTCGGTGATGATCGCGCCGGTGAACACCGTGGGAATGCCGATGGCGATCACGGTCACGACCGGGATCATCGAGTTGCGCAGCACATGCACCAGCACCACGGTCTTTTCGCGCAGCCCCTTGGCGCGCGCGGTGCGCACATAGTCCTGGTTGAGGTTGTCGAGCATCGAGGCGCGCATGAAGCGGCTGATCTGGCTGGCGTTGAACAGCGCGAGCACCGCCACGGGCATGGCGATCTGGCGGACCTGGAACACGAAGCTGTCCCAGTCGCGCACCTGATGCGTGGTGTCATACATCGACGGGAACCACCCCAGCCAGACCGAGAAGATCAGGATGAAGACCACCCCGGTAAAGAAGGTCGGCACCGAAAACCCCACCATCGACACGAAGGTGCCGGCCTGGTCGAACCACGAATACTGCCGGTAGGCCGAGATCACGCCGATCGGCACCGCGATCAGGATGCCGAACAGATAGCCCAGCCCCACGACCCACAGCGTCTGCGGCATCCGTTGCACGATGATGTCCCCCACCGGCGAGCGGGTCTGCCATGACAGGATGCGCGGGCCTTCGACCCCGATGTTCCAGCCGGTGGCGTTGGCGATCATGTGCGAGGGTTCGACCACCACCATCATGTGCAGCCATTTGACATACCGCACCAGCACCGGGTCGCCCAGGCCCAGCGCAAGGCGCATCTGCTCGCGCACCTCGGGGGGGATGGTCAGCGGCAGGCTGGCGGTCGGATCGCCCGGCGCCATGTCCAGCATCAGGAACACGATGAGCGAGATCACCAGCACGGTGGGCACGGCAAAGGCCAGCCGGCGAAGGGTGTAGTTGAGCATCGGCGGGTGCCCCGCGGGTTGCGGCGTCAATCACGGATGCCCGCCCCGGCGGCGCTGGCCGGGGCGGGCGGGGTCAGGGGTGGATCACTCCTCGATCCGGTACCATTCGGCCTGGTTCCAGTGCTCGGAATCCCAGACGTTCATGACGATCCCGCCGACGGTGGTCGATGCCGCCGACACCCGGCCGCGCGCGACCAGCGGCAGATGCGCGAAGTCCTGCACGAACATGTCGTTGAGCGCGATCACCAGCTCGACCCGCCGGTCGGGGTCGGGCTCGCGGTTCAGTTCGGACCAGAGCGCGTCATACTCCTCGTTGCAGTAACGGTTGATGTTCTGGCCCTGCCACTGGGTGTCGGGCTGCGGCTCGCGTCCGCAGCGGCGCTGTTCCAGGTGCGGCGTGGGGTCGGTGCCCTCGAACAGCGAGGCATACATCTGCACATCGGCGTAGAACTTCAGATAGGTGTCCGGGCTGCCCGGGTCCGATCCGAAGAACACACCGGCGTCGATGTTGCGCAGCCGCGTGTCGATGCCGATCTCGCGCCACCACTGCTGGATCAGCGCCTGGAAGTCCTGCCGCACGGCGTTGGTCGAGGTCTGGAACAGCAGCTCCAGCCGCTCGCCATCCCTGGTGCGGATGCCGTCGGAGCCCATCTCCCAGCCGGCCTCGTCCAGCAGCTCGTTGGCGCGGTCGATGTCCTGCACAAGGCACGCGTCGTTGTTGGGCGAGGCCATCGCCGGCGGCGCGACGATGAAGTTGCAGGTCGGCTGGCCCATCGGGCCGAAGCCGATCTCGGTCAGCAATTCGCGGTCGATGGCCAGCGACAGCGCCTCGCGCACGCGGATGTCCGACAGGATCGGGTGCGGGTGCTGACGGGTCGCGCGCTCGCCCTCGGGCAGGCTGGGCGAGGGGTCGGTGAAGTTGATCTCGATCCGCTCCATCAGCGGGCCGAAATCGACCAGCAGCTCGCCGCGGCCGCCAGCCTCCATCTGCTCGATCACCTCGGGGGCGAGCTGCAGGTTCCATGCGTAGTCCATCTCGCCGGTCTGGAACACGGCGCGCGCGGCACCCGCCGCGTCACCGCCGCCCGCCCAGGTGATGGTCTGGAAATAGGGCTGCGTGGGCACGCGGTAGTTGGGGTTGGCTTCGAACTGCACCACGTCGTTGGGCCGGAAATCGGTGACCACATAAGGCCCGGTGCCGATCGGGGCGAAGTTCGCATCGGTGCATTCGGGCGCGCGGGTGCCGGTGCAGTCCTGGAACTGCGCGCGCTGGATGATCGGCGAGCCCGCGCCCACGAAGGGCAGATAGGGGTTCGGGGTCGCGTCCTCGAAGCTCACCACGATGGTGCGGTCGTCCACGGCCTCGACGCTCTCGACGCCGGCGAAGCGGTCGCGATAGGCGCACCCGCCTTCGGGGTGGGTGCAGTATTCCCAGGTGAACACCACGTCATCGGCGGTCACCTCGGTTCCGTCGGACCACAGAAGCCCCTCGGACAGCACCCAGGTGATCGATTTCAGATCCTCGCTCACGCCGCCATTGTCCAGCGTCGGAACCTCGTCCACCAGCCACGGGGTCAGCTCGCCCATGTTGTCGAAGCGCGCCAGCGGCTCCAGCACGATCGAGGCGGCGTTCATCTCCTTGGTGCCGCCGGACAGGAAGACGTTCATGGTCGAAATGGCTTGCCAGTAGATCATGTTCAGATGACCCGACGAGCCGCGCTCGCGCTCCTGGGCCAGGGCCATGCCGGGGATCAGCGCCGCGGCGGCGACCGCGCCCATCAATGCCGTTCTGTGTCTCATGCGTCCTCTCCTTGCTGGATGCTTGTATTCGTTGGGGTGGCGCCGGTTGATCCGGCGCTCTGGTCGTGCGCGGCGCTGTCAGCCTCGAGAAGGTGGCAGGCCACGAAATGCCCGGGCCGATGCTCGCGGTAGGGCGGATCGACCCGGTGGCAGATCTCCATCACCTTGGGGCAGCGCGTGCAGAAATTGCAGCCCTTTGGCGGATTGGCGGGCGAGGGCACGTCGCCCTTGAGGATGATGCGCTCCACCCGCGCCTCGAGCGCGGGGTCGGGCTCGGGGACGGCGGACATCAGCGCCTCGGTGTAGGGGTGCAGCGGGCGCTCATAAAGCGCGTCGCGGTCGGCGAGTTCCACGATCTTGCCCAGATACATCACCGCCACGCGGTCGGCGATATGGCGCACCATGCTCAGGTCGTGGCTGATGAACATGTAGGTCAGCCCGAACTCGTCCTGCAGCTTCTCCAGCAGGTTCACGACCTGCGCCTGGATCGACACGTCGAGCGCGGCGATGGGTTCGTCGCAAACGATGAACCTGGGGTTCAGCGCCAGCGCGCGCGCGATCCCGATCCGCTGGCGCTGCCCGCCCGAGAACGCGTGCGGGTAGCGGTTGGCGAAGTTGCGGTTCAGTCCGACCGCGTCCATCAGCTCGAACACCCGCTCCAGCCGTGCCTTGCCCGACAGCTTGCCGTGTTCTTCCAGTGGCTCGGCGATGATGCCCGCCACGGTCATGCGCGGGTTCAGACACGCCTGCGGGTCCTGGAACACCATCTGCATCGCCGGGCGCATCCGGCGCAGCGAGGACTGGCCCATGGTGCCGATCTCGGTCCCGTCGATCCTGATCGAGCCTTCGGTGATGTCATAAAGCCGCAGCACCGCGCGCCCGCAGGTGGACTTGCCGCAGCCGGATTCGCCCACGATGCCAAGCGTTTCGCCCTCGTAGATGTCGAAGCTGACATCGTCGACCGCCTTGATCGCGCCGACCTTCCGGCGCAGCAGCCCGCCCGCGATGGGGAAGTGCATCTTGAGGTTCTTCACCTCGACCAGCTTCTTGCGCGGGCGCGCGGGGGCGCTCATGCCGGCGCTCCGCTGCGGTGGTCCCAGTGGCAGGCGACGTCATGGCCCTGCGCACCCACGGGTCGGCGGGCGGGGTTTTCGCGTGCGCAGCGGTCGAACGCCTGGCCGCAGCGGGCGCGGAACGGGCAGGCGGCGGGGTGCGCGCCCAGCAGCGGCGGCTGGCCCTCGATGACGCGCAGCTGCGCCTCGCGCGGTTCGCGCAGCTTCGGCACCGTCTGCAGCAGCGCGCGGGTATAGGGGTGCGCGGGGTCGGCGAACACGTCGCGCACGCGGCCATGTTCGACGACCTGCCCGCCATACATCACCATCACCCGGTCGGCGATGCCCGCGATCACGCCCAGATCATGCGTGATCCAGATGATCGCCATGCCCAGCCGCGCGCGCAGTTCCTTGACCAGCTCCAGGATCTGCGCCTGGATCGTCACGTCGAGCGCGGTGGTGGGCTCATCCGCGATCAGCACCTTCGGATCGCAGGCCAGCGCGATGGCGATCATCACCCGCTGCCGCATCCCGCCGGAAAACTGGTGCGGAAAGTCCTTCAGCCGCCGTTCGGGGTCGGGGATGCCCACCAGCGCCAGCAATTCGGCCGCCCGCCTGCGCGCTTGCGCCTTGTCCATCCCCATGTGACGGCGCAGCGGCTCCATGATCTGGAAACCCACCGTGAACACCGGGTTGAGCGAGGTCATCGGGTCCTGAAACACGAAGCCGATGTCGCGCCCGCGCACCGCGCGCAGCGCCTCGGGGCCCATGCGCAGCAGGTCCTGCCCCGCCAGCATCGCCGTGCCGTCGCAGACATCCGCCGGCGGTGTGGGCAAGAGCCCGATCAGCGACATCATGGTGACCGACTTGCCCGAGCCGGACTCGCCCACCACGCCCAGCAACTCGCCCGGGCGCAGATCGAAGCTGACGGCGTTCACGGCATGGATGTCGCCGGCACGCGTGCGGAATACGGTCTTGAGGTCCCTGACATCAAGGACCGGCGCAGAGCCGTCGGGCATCTATCCCTCCCCGGGACGTATGAGATCGTTGACAAGCAAGGTCTTGCGCCTCGCCTTGCCAAAAGCATGGCCGATTTCTGCCATGCCTGACAAGCGGTTTTCCCGGGCTCTGCGCAAATCGCGGGCAACCTGCCGGAACTGCACAAAAAAACCCCCGGCACGGGGCCGGGGGTTTCGAAGCGCAACAGCCGTCGATCAGCAGCTGTAATACAGCTGATACTCGATCGGGTGCGGGGTGTGCTCGTAGGCGTAGACCTCTTCCCACTTCAGCTCGATATAGCCGTCGAGCTGGCTCTTGGTGAACACGTCGCCCGCCAGCAGGAATTCGTGGTCGGCTTCCAGCGCGCCGATCGCCTCGCGCAGCGAGCCGCAGACGGTGGGGATGCCGGCCAGTTCCTCGGGGGGCAGGTCATAGAGATCCTTGTCCGAAGCCTCGCCCGGGTCGATCTTGTTCTTGATCCCGTCGATCCCGGCCATCAGCAGCGCCGAGAACGCCAGATACGGGTTGCAGGACGGATCGGGGAAGCGGGCCTCGACGCGCTTGGCCTTGGGGCTTTCCGACCACGGAATCCGGATCGAGGCCGAACGGTTGCGCGCCGAATAGGCCAGCAGCACGGGGGCCTCGAAGCCCGGGATCAGGCGCTTGTAGCTGTTGGTCGAGGGGTTGGTGAACGCGTTCAGCGCCTTGGCGTGCTTGAGGATGCCGCCGATGAACCACAGCGCCTCCTGGCTGAGATCGGCGTATTTGTCGCCCGCGAAGAGCGGCTTGCCGTCTTTCCAGATCGACATGTTGCAGTGCATGCCGGTGCCGTTGTCGCCCTTGATGGGCTTGGGCATGAAGGTCGCGGTGCGGCCATAGGCGTGGGCCACGTTGTGCACGACATACTTGTATTTCAGCAGCTCGTCCGACTGCTTGGTCAGCGAGTTGAAGATCAGCCCCAGCTCGTGCTGGCACGAGGCGACCTCGTGGTGATGCTTGTCCACGTTCATGCCCATTTCCTTCATGGTGGTGAGCATTTCCGAACGCAGATCCATCCCGCCATCGGTGGGGTTGACCGGGAAGTAGCCGCCCTTCAGGCCCGGGCGGTGGCCCATGTTGCCCTGTTCGTATTCGGTGTCGGTGTTCCACGACCCGTCGATGGCGTCGACCTCGTAGGACACCTTGTTGGTGGCGACCTGGAAGCGCACGTCATCGAACACGAAGAACTCGGCCTCGGGGCCGAAATAGGCGGTGTCGCCGATGCCGCTGGACTTCAGGTAGGCCTCGGCCTTGACGGCGGTGCCGCGGGGGTCGCGGTCATAGTGCTCGCCGGTGTCGGGCTCCAGGATGTTGCAGTGCAGGCAGATGGTCTTTTCGGCGTAGAACGGGTCGACATAGGCGCTGTCGGTGTCGGGCATCAGCTTCATGTCCGACTGGTCGATCGACTTGAACCCGGCGATGGACGAGCCGTCGAACATCAGGCCTTCCTCGAGGAAGTCCTCATCGACCTGGTCGGCCATCATGGTGACATGCTGCAGCCGGCCGCGCGGGTCGGTGAAGCGGATGTCGACGTATTTGGCGTCCTCGCTCTTGATCAGGTTCAGAACGTCAGAGGTGCTCATCGCTTGTTCATCCCTTTGCTGTTGTGGGGTATGGGTCTGGGGTTCGGGGCGCCGCGCTCAGAGCGCATCGTCGCCGGTTTCGCCGGTGCGGATGCGCAGGGCCTGTTCGACGGGCGACACGAAGATCTTGCCGTCGCCGATCTTGTCGGTGCGCGCGGCGGCGACGATCGCTTCGATGGCGGCGTCGATCTGGTCATCGGGCAGGACGACCTCGATCTTCACCTTGGGCAGGAAGTCCACGACATATTCGGCGCCACGGTATAGCTCGGTGTGCCCCTTCTGGCGCCCGAAGCCCTTGACCTCGACCACCGACAGGCCCTGCACACCGACCTCCTGCAGCGCTTCCTTGACTTCATCGAGCTTGAACGGCTTGATGATCGCCTCGATCTTCTTCATGCTGGACACCCCCTCGCCTTGTCCGTTGCCGATCCGTCAGACCATTTCGGCGTGACAGGGACAATGCGTGCTGCCCCCGGGGCGAGGGCCTGCGGAGTGGATTCTGTGGCGGCGCCCGAAATTTGTGCAAAATGGCGCTTTGGTGGGCAGTTTTGAAATCCTGGATGCGCGGCCGTGACTGAAATCATGACATGTGCTCAAATGCGCGACGCTGAGTTGCGCGCCATCGACTCGGGGTGTGTGAGCGGCGAGGGGCTGATGGAGCGCGCCGGGGCGGGGGTCGCGGACGCGATCCACGGCCTCTGGCCGGGGCTTGCCGGGGGCTGCGCGCATGTGCTTGCCGGGCCCGGCAACAACGGCGGCGACGGCTATGTGATCGCGCGACTGCTGGCGGTGCGGGGCTGGGGCGTGCAGGTGTTCGCCATCGGCGATCCCGCGCGCCTGCCGCCCGATGCGCGCGCCAACGCCGCGCGCTGGCAGGCGATGGGCGGCGTGGTTCGCCCGCTCGGGGATGCGCCGGCCGCCCCTGTGCCCGATCTGGTGGTCGATGCGCTGTTCGGCACCGGGCTTTCGCGCCCGCCCGAGGGCGCGGCGCTGGCCGCGCTCGAGGCCGCGGCGCGCGGCGCGGCGCGCGCGGTCGCGGTGGACATTCCCAGCGGTGTGTGCGGCGAGAGCGGGCGCGCGCTCGCCGCGCCGCTGGCGGCCGATCTGACGGTGACGTTCCACCGCGCGAAGCCCGGGCATTACCTGGCCGATGGTCCGGCGCGCTGCGGGCGCGTGGTGGTGGCCGATATCGGGCTGCCCGATGACGGCAGGGCGCATCCGCGGCTCGCGCAGCCCATGCGCGGGTTCGTGCAGGCGCGCGCCGGGCACAAATACGATCACGGCCATGCGTTGGTGCTCAGCGGCGGGGCAGGGCGCTCGGGTGCGGCGCGGCTGGCGGCGCGCGGGGCGCTGCGGGTGGGGGCGGGGCTGGTGACGCTGGGCGCGCCGGGCGCGGCGCTGCACGAGATCGCCTGCCAGATCACAGCGCTGATGCTGACCCGGGTCGATGACGGGGACGCGTTGCGCGGCGTGCTGGTGGACCCGCGGCTGAACGCGCTCTGCCTCGGCCCCGGGCTGGGGACGGGGGCGCGGGCGGCGGCGTTGGTGGCGGCGGCCCTTGCCGCGCAGCGCGCCACGGTGCTGGATGCCGACGCGCTGAGCGTGCTGGCCGGCGATGAATCCCTGCGCGCCGCGCTGCATCCGGGCTGCGTGCTGACCCCGCATATGGGCGAATTCGCCCGGCTCTGCCCCGATCTGTCCGAGCGCCTGACGGCACCCGCCACGCGCGGGCCGGCCTTCGGGCGGCTCGATGCGGTGCAGGAGGCCGCGGCGCGCTTCGGCTGCACGGTGCTGCTCAAGGGCCCCGACACGGTGATCGCCGCGCCGGAGGCGGCGCCGGTGATCAGCGCTGCAGCCTATGACCGCGCCGCGCCGTGGCTGGCGACCGCCGGGGCGGGCGATGTGCTGGCGGGACTGATCAGCGGGCTTCTGGCGCAGGGGCTGGAGCCGCTCCGCGCCGCCGAAACCGCCGCCTGGCTGCATGTCGAGGCCGCGCGCCGGTTCGGCCCCGGGCTGATCGCCGAGGACCTGCCCGAGGCGCTGCCGCAGGTGCTGCGCGGGCTGCCGAGTGACTGACCCCGATCGAGAGGCCCACAACGATGCCCGACTACCCCGCCCTTGCCGCCCGCCTGCGCGCGCTGACCGATGGCGAGCATGACGAGATCGCGCTGATGGCGACGCTGGCCTGCGAGATCCACCACAGCGACGCGCGCTTCGACTGGACCGGCTTCTACCGCGTGACCGAGCCGGGCGTGTTGCGCATCGGCCCCTATCAGGGCGGGCATGGCTGTCTGGTGATCCCGTTTTCGCGCGGGGTGTGCGGTGCGGCGGCGCGCAGCGGGCAGGTGCAACTGGTCCCCGATGTCGACGCGTTCCCCGGCCATATCGCCTGCGCGTCGTCGACCCGGTCCGAGCTGGTGCTGCCGGTGCATGACGGGGCAGGGCGCTTGCTGGGCGTGCTCGACATCGACAGCGACCAGCCCGACGCCTTCACCGACGACGACGCCCGCGCGCTGGAGGCGATCCTGGCAGAGGTGTTCGCGCAAAGCCGTGGCACGGCTTCGGCGGGGGGCGGTGCGACGGACGCGGCCAGCGGGGTCGCATGAAAAAGGGGGCCGTGCGGCCCCCTTCGCCGGTGCGTGCTGGCGGGCTCAGTCCTCGGCGGTGTCGTCGAGGTTTTCCTCGACCGGGCTGAACTGCGCCAGATAGGCGAAGATATCCTCGCCGCTGCCGCGCAGGCGGTGATTCATGTTGCCGCGCGCACGGTTGTCGCCCAGAAAATCGCGCAGGAACCCGGTCTGGTTTTCCAGATAGGCGAGGAAGTTCTCCTCATCCCAGACCAACCCTTGCTCGCCGGCCTCGACCATGCTGGCCGAGAACCGGGTGTAGCCCTCATACGAGCCGGCCACGCGGCCGATCACACCGTAAAGGTTCGCCCCGGTGGGGCGCACCTGCGCGATCACCTCGCCATCGGGGCTTTCGATCCCGTGGCAGGCGGCGCATTGGCGAAAGTTCTCCTCGCCGGCTGCGGGGTCTCCGGCCAGCGCGCCGGTGGCGGCAATCGGCCCGACCAGCAGGGCTGCGGCCCCGATCGTCATCATCTTGTTCATCGTCGTCCTCCTGTATCGCCGGGGCTGTGCCCGACCCTGTCGGCGTGGCCCGGGCTGGCGTCATGATGACGCGCGACCACAGCGCGCGGCCACATTATCAGCCCATGTGCCGCGATCAACGCGACCTTGTGGCACTGTGCGGGTGCAATGGAAAACGGCCCGGCACGACGCCGGGCCGTTGCGCGTTCCGTCGCCGATGCCTCAGGCCTTTTCGGCCTGGATTTCCTGACCGGTGGCCTGGTCGACCATCTTCATGCCCAGCCGGACCTTGCCGCGGTCGTCGAAGCCCAGAAGCTTGACCTTGACCTCCTGGCCCTCCTTCAGCACGTCCGAGGGGTGGTTGAGGCGCCGGTTCTCGATCTGGCTGACATGGACCAGCCCGTCGCGCTTGCCGAAGAAGTTCACGAAGGCGCCGAAATCGACCAGCTTGACCACGGTGCCGGTGTAGATCATGCCGACCTCGGGCTCGGCGACGATGCCGTGGATCATGTCGCGCGCCTTGTCGATGGCGCCCTGATCGCTCGAGGCGATCTTGATCATGCCGTCATCGTTGATGTCGACCTTGGCGCCCGAGACCTCGACGATCTCGCGGATGATCTTGCCCCCCGTTCCGATGACGTCGCGGATCTTGTCGGTGGGGATCTGCATGGTCTCGATCTTGGGGGCATACTGGCTGAACCCGCCCGGGGTGGACAGCGCCTTGTTCATCTCGCCCAGGATGTGCATCCGCCCGTCCCTGGCCTGTGCCAGCGCCTGTTCCATGATCTCGAAGGTGATGCCGGCGACCTTGATGTCCATCTGCAGGCTGGTGATGCCCGCTTCGGTGCCCGCAACCTTGAAGTCCATGTCGCCGAGGTGGTCCTCATCGCCCAGGATGTCCGACAGCACCGCGAAGCGGCCGTCGGATTCCAGGATCAGCCCCATCGCCACGCCTGCCACCGGCGCCTTGAGCGGCACGCCCGCGTCCATCATCGACAGCGACCCGCCGCAGACCGTGGCCATCGAGCTGGACCCGTTCGATTCGGTGATCTCGGAGACCACGCGGATCGTGTAGGGAAAGTCGGTCGCCGCGGGCAACACCGCCTGCAACGCGCGCCATGCAAGCTTGCCGTGGCCGATCTCGCGCCGTCCCGGAGGGCCGAAGCGGCCGACCTCGCCCACCGAATAGGGGGGGAAGTTGTAGTGCAGCAGGAAGTTGGCCTTCCATGTGCCGGTGAGCGCGTCCATGAACTGCTCGTCATCGCCGGTGCCGAGCGTCGCCACGCACAGCGACTGCGTTTCGCCGCGGGTGAACAGCGCCGAGCCATGCGTGCGCGGCAGCACGCTGGTTTCCGCAACGATCGGCCGGATCGTGGTGCTGTCGCGCCCGTCGATGCGCGGCGCGCCGTTGATGATGTCGCCGCGCAGGATCTCGGCTTCGAGCTTCTTGAACGCGGCGCCGAGGTTCTCGTCGGCAAGCTCGTCCTCGCCCAGCGCAGCGCGCACGGCCTCGCGCGCGGCGGCGATGGCGTTGGTGCGCTCCTGCTTGTCCTTCAGCGCGAAGGCGGCGCGCATCAGCGGCTCGCCCTTGGCCTTCACCGCGGCATAAAGCGCGCTGTAGTCCGGGGGCGTGAAGTCGAAAGGCTCCTTCGCGGCGCTTTCGGCGAGCTCGATGATCAGGTCGATCACCGGCTGGCAGCTGTCATGCGCGAACTTGACCGCGCCCAGCATTTCGGCCTCCGACAGCTCATAGGCCTCGGATTCGACCATCATCACCGCATCGCGCGTGCCCGCGACCACCAGATCCAGCCGCTGCTCGGAATTCTCGCGCAGCTTGTGCATGTCCTCGCAGTCGGGGTTGAGGATGTATTCGCCGTTGGCATAGCCCACGCGCGCCGCCGCGATCGGCCCCATGAACGGCACGCCCGACAGCGTCAGCGCCGCCGAGGCCGCGATCATCGCCACGATGTCGGGCTCGTTCACCAGATCATGGCTGAGCACGGTGCAGATCACCAGCACCTCGTGCTTGAAGCCGTCGACGAACAGCGGCCGGATCGGCCGGTCGATCAGCCGCGAGGTCAGCGTTTCCTTTTCCGACGGCCGCGCCTCGCGCTTGAAGAAGCCGCCCGGCACCTTGCCGGCGGCGTAGTAGCGTTCCTGATAATGCACCGTGAGCGGAAAGAAGTCCTGCCCCGGCTTGGCCTGCTTGGCGAAGGTGACATTCGCCATGACGCTGGTGTCGCCCAGCGTGGCGATGACCGAGCCATCGGCCTGGCGGGCAACGCGGCCCGTTTCCAGTGTCAGCGTTTCACGGCCCCACTGGATCGATTTCGTCGTGATATCGAACATGTCTGCATCCTGTATGGGAGCGTTTCCGGGCGTATCCCGGCCCTCCCGTCCAAATGGCGGCCCCATTGCCGCCGACCCCACATCCCAATCGCATCACGCCGGGGTCAGGGCGTCACGTCTCGGATGACCGCGCGGATACAGGAAAACCGCAGCCAAGGAAAGCGGCGATGCGCCCGTGCGGGGGCTGGCCGGCCGGAAACGGGGTTGCAGGGTCGCCGTGCAGGGTCTACGTAGGCGACGTTCTCAAACCCGAGCCTGGCTGCATGCAAAACATCGTCCTGACCGTTCATCTTCTGCTCGCGCTGGCGCTGATCGCCGTGGTGCTTCTGCAGCGCTCCGAAGGGGGCGGGCTGGGCATCGGGGGCGGCGGTGGTCCGCAGGCAAGCCGCCCGCCGCTGACCGGGCTGGCCAAGATGACCTGGGCGCTGGCGATCGCGTTCATCGCCACGTCGCTGACGCTGACGGTGATTGCGGCGCAGCAAAGCGCGACGACCTCGGTGCTGGACCGGCTTGGTGTGCCCACGGTGCCGGCGCCGACCCCGGCCGAGCCATCCTTGCCCGATGCCGATGGTCTGCTGCCGCCGCCCGCGGACGATGCGCCGCTGACGCCGCCGCGCGCCGACTGAGCGACATCATCACCACACGCAACCGCTGAGCGTGGGGCGGCCGGGGTCGGCTTGCGCTGCGGGAGCGATTGGCCTATGCCTCGGGTCCCGTGGCACGCGGCAGGCCCAGACACGTCACGGGGAGGTTCCAGAACATGGCGCGGTATGTGTTCATCACCGGGGGTGTGGTGTCCTCGCTGGGCAAGGGGCTGGCCTCGGCCGCGCTGGGGGCGTTGTTGCAGGCGCGCGGCTTCACCGTGCGGTTGCGCAAGCTGGACCCGTATCTGAACGTCGACCCCGGCACCATGTCGCCGTTCGAACACGGCGAGGTGTTCGTCACCGATGACGGCGCCGAGACCGACCTGGACCTCGGCCATTACGAGCGCTTTACCGGTGTCCCCGCGCGGCGCACCGATTCGATCAGCTCGGGCCGCATCTACATGAACGTGCTCGAGAAGGAGCGCCGCGGCGACTATCTGGGCAAGACGATCCAGGTGATCCCGCATGTCACCAATGAAATCAAGGACTTCCTGTCCGTGGGTGACGGTGAGACGGATTTCATGCTGTGCGAGATCGGCGGCACCGTCGGCGATATCGAGGGTCTGCCGTTCTTCGAGGCGATCCGCCAGTTCGCGCATGAGCGCCCGCGCGGGCAGTGTATCTTCATGCATCTGACGCTGCTGCCCTGGCTTGCCGCCAGCGGCGAGCTGAAGACCAAGCCCACGCAGCATTCGGTCAAGGAACTGCGCGCCATCGGCATCGCGCCCGACGTGCTGGTGTGCCGGTCCGAACAGCCGATCCCCGACAAGGAGCGCGCCAAGATCGCGCTGTTCTGCAACGTGCGCCCCGAGGCGGTGATCCCCGCCTACGACCTGCGCTCGATCTACGAGGCGCCGCTGGCCTATCACAAGGTCGGGCTGGATCAGGCGGTGCTGGACGCCTTCGGCATCGCTCCCGCGCCGCGCCCCGACATGCGCCGCTGGGAAGACGTGATGGACCGGCTCGAGAACGCCGAAGGGCAGGTCCGCGTGGCCATCATCGGCAAGTACACGCAGCTCGAAGACGCCTACAAGTCGATCAAGGAGGCGCTGACGCATGGCGGCATGGCCAACCGCGTCGGCGTCCATGTGGAGTGGATCGATGCCGAGATCTTCGAGCGCGAGGACCCCGCGCCGTATCTTCAGGGCATCCACGCGATTCTTGTGCCGGGCGGCTTCGGCGAGCGCGGCACCGAAGGCAAGATCCGCGCTGCCGCCTGGGCGCGCGAGCGCAAGATCCCGTATCTGGGTATTTGCCTCGGGATGCAGATGGCGGTGGTCGAGGCCGCGCGCAACCTGGCGGGCCTGCCCGATGCCGGTTCCGAGGAGTTCGACCACGAGGCCGGCGCGAAGCGGTTCACCCCGGTGGTGTATCACCTGAAGGAGTGGGTCCAGGGCAATCACCGCGTCGAACGCCGCCCCGGCGACGACAAGGGCGGCACCATGCGGCTGGGCGCGTATTCGGCGACGCTCGCCGACGGTTCGCGCGCGGCCGAGGTCTATGGCGGCACGAAGATCGAGGAACGCCACCGCCACCGCTACGAGGTCGACATCGCGTTTCGCGAGAAGCTCGAGGAGGCGGGCCTGCGGTTCTCGGGCATGTCCCCCGATGGGCGGCTGCCCGAGATCGTCGAGCACGCGGGGCATCCATGGTTCATCGGCGTGCAGTTCCACCCCGAGCTGAAATCCAAACCCTTCGCGCCGCACCCGCTGTTCGCCGACTTCATCCGCGCCGCGGTGGAGACCTCGCGCCTCGTCTGACACGCTGCCCGGGCCTGCCCCCCGGTCGCGCCGCGGCGCCCACCCACCCGCCCCGCCGCGGCGCGACCGGGG
>LFIK01000120.1_pt1 | contig 51079 bp, 42 predicted proteins | sample 643401 | NCBI WGS metagenome assembly LFIK01 (sample SAMN03777447, study PRJNA286221) | soda lake metagenome | biome: soda lake; feature: Kulunda steppe; material: water; isolation source: sample T5-Br brine of Lake Tanatar-5 | place: Russia: Kulunda steppe | collected 2010-07
ATGAATTTTTTATTTCCCTTGATTTTGTCTCTGTTAACAACCTCACTCACAGATTCTAAGGTTCCCTTTGAATGCAAACAAAACATGCTAAAGGAAGGCGTAGAATTTGCTGTTGAAAATCCGAAAGAACTTGAAGGTACGTACAATTTGAGGATGATTCCCACCTGGGATTCTGATGCCGAAATAAGTACAGCAGAACTAACTTTAAAGTGGGAAGAGAGATATGTTGAACTGGGAAAAAAACCTTTTTTTACTCCGTATGTAAAATATCCACTAATTGGTTTCATAGAGGGTGATGTTCAAAAAACAACCATTTCTGGTTTAAGTGATAAATTATCAGCTTCTGATACGTTTAACCCCGCGTTTCGATTCATTACTGAAACCAATACTCTCAGATTTCCCGGTGGAAAAGTAGACCCGGATTGTGAGGACTGCTTATTTATCAATGCAGACGGTATTGGGTTTGAACTCAAATTAAAACGTAAAGTTGGGACTGTATTGGTCGGTGAGTGGATTGAAGATTTAGGCATTCTGAGTTTTAAAAACCCAGAAGGGGAGCGGATCAATCAGGCCAGTGGATATTTTTGTGCAGAATTAAAACAGTAACATATATAGATTCTAATCAGATCAGTTAATGCATATAAAACAATCAAAAGCTTTATAGCAGGAACAATTATCCTCATCCCGGATAAGTATTGAATCAAACAAAACAAGAACCTGATTCAATTCCTATGAAACGTCTCTTTGTACTGACACTGCCCGTTCTGTTTATCTTTTCGCTGAGTAACGATACCAACGCACAAAACTCCGAGTTGGGTGTGATTATTGGTGAGCCGACCGGGGTGAGTGCTAAATTCTGGACCTCCGGCCGTTCAGCCATAGATCTGGGTGTGGCATGGTCGCTGGGTGATTCGGGTAATATGCACCTGCATTCAGACTATCTGTGGCACTTCTGGATGGACTCCGGAGTGGCGTTTTATACAGGGCTCGGTGCCCGAATTCTCTTTGATGATGACACTCAACTGGCGGCCCGCATTCCAATCGGTTTGCAGTTTAATTTAGCCAGAAGACTCAGCCTGTTCTTTGAACTTGCTCCGACACTGCCCATCATACCGGAAACTCAATCCAATTTTGATATCAATGGGGGAGCGGGATTAAGAATCAGATTTTAAGTTCTGTTTAATTCGTAAACCTCGGTTTATGAAATTCCGGTAGTTTCAAAGTATTCTGTGGCTAATCGTACTGTTTTTGGCAAGAGTCACAAATGTATATCCTGCGGCCTGACATCCGTGTTTTTTGAATGTTTTCACCGCAAATATGACACGGTTTTCCATCCCGTCCAAAAAGGAAGTGGCGATAATCGCGGCGCATCTTTCCTTCGGATTTTAATTTTATAGCCAGGTCATCGGGCGTGGTAAGCCCGCCTGTTTGATATGAACGTCCGGTAATGGTTAAAGCCGATTTTGAGAATTTATCAACGGCTTCATCAGAAAGATCCATTGGACGCATTTTGGGATGAATGCGTGCATCATACAGTATTTCGGTTCGAAGATAGTTACCAACACCGCTCAGAAAGCCCTGATCGAGCAGGAGGGAGGCGAATGATTTTCTCCTGAATTGATCATCTAAGCTTCGTTCGGCAATGGTCTCCGGGTCAACACCTTTCAGAAGATCGGGCCCCAGTTTGCTCAGGTAGGGATGTTCATGAAGAGAAACAGAATCCATCACGTCAATTTCGCTGGCGCTGTAGAGCAGAGCTGAGTTGCGATCCGTTCGGATTTCGAGCCGAAGCTCACGATTGGTTTTAGGGTATTCGCCCGCCGGCTTGATAAACCACTTTCCGTAAAGTTGATTGTGGGAATAAATGTGGAAGTCCTCTTCGAATGAAATGACCAGACCTTTTCCGTACGCCTCCACGTTTTGAACCTGCTTTCCCGTCAAATCCCTTTCAAACGGTTTCAGATGGTCGTGATAAAAGTAGAGATAGATGGGAGACTGTTCTCCGATTGCGTTTCGGATTTTGTCGGCTTCGCGATGAACTTCGGGTCCTTCGGGCATTTTATTGATTAAGTAAGGTTTTTTGGTAGAGGAATCTAAACGGAAATTGAGTTTGGATCATTCTCGAATAGCCACAGAAACACGGAAATCAATGTTTATTAAATGCATACGTGGTTTTTATCCGGAACTATTTAAACGACTATCATCTAGTTCTATGTTTTCAACCACCCCTTGCCCCTCCTTGCGAAGGAGGGGATTTATTTGATTAAGCATGGTATTTCTATCTTTTACTCAGTTTAGAGGTGCATTTTTTACAGTGATCGGCTTAATATTCAAAAACCGGTGAATCACAGAAATACTATGTTTTTCGAAATTTAATCAAACCGGAACCTCTGCGGCAGGATTTGATGTTCTGCCGGTATGAATCAAACAGACGAAATTTACGACTTTATTGTGATCGGCTCGGGGATGGGCGGATTAACGGCGGCATCTCTTTTGGCCAAGGACGGTCACTCGGTTCTGGTTTTGGAAGCCGCTCTTGCTATCGGTGGCTGCAGCTCATCTTATTATCGCAAAGGATATATCTTCGAATCAGGTGCAACCACACTGATCGGTTTTGATGAACATCAGCCACTCAAAAAACTGGAAGAGACACTCGGTATTACCATTCCAAAGATGAAGCTGAATCCATCGATGAAGGTTCACCTGAATGGCCGGGAGATTACCCGCTATGAGGATCGGGAAGAGTGGATTGAAGAGGCTGTCCGTCATTTTGGAGAGGGTAAATCACAAGAGCTTTTCTGGAAGAAATCATTCCAGGTGGCTGATGTTGTCTGGAGAGTATCTGAAAAGAACGTTGCATTTCCGCCTCAATCTCCGAAAGATTGGCTCAGCCTTCTCAAAAACGATCCGCGGGACGTGTGGGTTCTTCCCTACGCCATTAAATCGGTGAAGGAGTTTGCGAGAGATTGTAACATTACCAACCCGGAGTTCTTTCAATTTCTGGATGAACAGCTTCTGATTTCCGCTCAGTCCAAATCGGATGATACACCGTTTTTGTTTGGTGCACCTGCCATCACCTATACAAACTGCTCCAACTACTCGGTTCCCGGCGGGCTGAAGAATATGGCGGAGACGATCAGGGATTTCATCACAGAAAAAGGTGGGAAAGTTCAAACCAAAGAGAAGGTATTGTCGCTTGAGAGAGAGAATGGAAGTTTTAAAGTGACGACCTCTAAAAACCGTTCGTATAAAGCCCGGCAGGTCATTTCCAATATTCCGATCTGGAATATGGAGGACATTACCTCAGGTTATATGGCCGATTACTTCAAAAAAGAGTCTGAAAAATATAGCGAGGCGTGGGGCGCCTATACCATGGGAGTGGTTACGGATGATGTATATCCCTCCGATATGCCGCTTCACCATCAGGTTCACATCAGGAATCCGATTGAAGGAGTTCATTCCGATTCAATCTTTGTCTCATTTTCGCATCCCGATGATGAGGAGCGATCCAAAGATGGAGCTCGGGTTCTGAATATTTCCACTCACACGGAAACGGACTACTGGTTCTCCCTGAATGGAAATTATGATGCTGCGAAAGAGAGGGTACAGCAGGAGATTATTACCGTTCTCAGCGAACAGCTTCCCTATTTTAAAGAAGCTGAAATCAAGCTCGCATTTTCGGCAACACCGGTTAGCTGGGAAAACTGGGTCTACCGGAAAAAAGGGCGTGTGGGTGGCATTCCACAGAGTATGGACCGTTCACTGCTCGACTGGACACCCAACACACCGCCCTTTGATGGACTCTATCTTTGCGGTGATACGGTGTTTCCGGGACAGGGAATTCCGGGCGTAACTTTAAGCGGATTTCACGTATATTACAGAGTTCAAGAACAACTCAAAAAACAGACGTTTCATTGAATTACAATAGCGACAACTATTCACCCAATACGCAATTTTCGATTTTTCCACCAGCGGTAAAGCATCTTCTTATCATCAATCTACTGGTCTTCGTGGCCCTGATGAATCCGATGCTACAGCAGTACCTGATGATGTTTGGAGCGTTATGGCCGGTTGATTCCGGAAACTTTGCTCCCTGGCAGTTGATCTCCTATATGTTTATCCATGCCAGTTTCGGACACATCTTTTTTAACCTGTTTGCTCTCTGGATTTTTGGGCAGGGTATTGAAAACTTCTGGGGAACCAAACGGTTTGCAGTCTACTACTTTTTAACAGGAATCGGTGCCGCGCTCATTCATATGTGGATCGGCGGAACGGGTGCTCCCACGGTGGGAGCTTCAGGTGCGGTATATGGAATTCTTCTGGCTTTCGGTATGATGTTTCCCGATCGCTATATTATGTTATTGATACCTCCAATCCCCATCAAGGCAAAGTACTTTGTCGCTATTTTTGGTGTAATTGAATTGATGTCCGGTTTAATGCGGCCAGACAGCGGAATTGCCCACTTTGCCCACCTGGGTGGAATGGTAGTAGGGTATATTTTAATCCGTTACTGGGGTTTAAAAGGCGAACGGCGCGCTTAATACAGATTTAAGAATGAATATGTATCAGCAAGACTCATTTTGGAACTCATTTAAACGCGGCTTTTACCGAATGCCGGCCGTGATCCGTACGCTCATTGCCATCAATGTGATCGTTTTCATATTCCAGGCTTTTTTCGGTGGCATTCAGATCGGCGGACAAACACTTAACCGATTCATTGTGAACTGGTTTGGTTTTGATCCGCACTTGGGTACAGCCATTACACAACCGTGGCGATTTGTAACCTACATGTTTCTGCATGGAAGTGGATTTCACCTTCTGTTTAATATGCTCTGGCTCTGGTGGATGGGGCGTGCTGTGGAAGAGGGACTCGGGCCACGCTCATTTGCTGTTATCTTTTTCGGTGCAGGTATAGGCGGGGCTGTTTTCCACATAGCTCTTTCATTTCTATACGGAACCAGTATGGTGATCGGTGCGTCCGGTGCGGTATTTGGCGTGATGGTCGCTTTTGCCTATATGTACCCGACCATGCCGATAATGCTATTCCTGCTGCCGCCCATTCAGGCGCGCTATGTGGTAGCCGGGCTCATTGTATTTGATGTGCTGTTTATCGGTGCCGGTGATAACGTTGCACGGCTGGTTCACCTTGGCGGTGCGGGAATCGGCTATCTGCTGGTAAAAGCACACTACAGCGGTGTTGATCTGTCAAAATTTGTTCGCCCTATTGAAAGAATATGGAATCCGGAACTCTCCAAGTCGTTTTCATCATCCAAAAAGAAAGAGAAGCGAAAAAAGAAAAATAAGAATATGTACTCCGTAAGTGATGTGGAGATTCTGGATGAGGAAGAGGTATCAGATCTTGACGAAATCCTTGAAAAAATCTCCAAACACGGTTACGATGGCCTGACTTCGGAAGAGAAGAAGAGACTTTTTGATTTAAGTAAGAGGAACTAATTTCAGTTGACAGTTGACAGTTGACAGTTGCCAATGTGCAATGTTCAAAAGTCAGTTGTATATATTCTGATTTTGGTGATATATGATATCTTGATTTAAAATTTTACCAAATCAACTTGATTATGGGAGATTTCAAGGACCTGAAGGTGTATCAAAAATCATATCGTTTGGCAATGGAAATTTTTTTGTTGACCAAATCTTTTCCTGGTGAAGAGAAGTACGCTCTTATCAGTCAACTGCGAAGATCATCCCGATCAGTTTCAAGGTCTATTGCAGAAGGGTATAGAAAAAGACAATATCCAAATCATTTTATAAGTAAAATGAGTGATGCTGATATGGAAAATTCTGAAACCCAGGTTTCCTTGGACTTTGCTTATAGTTGCGGGTACATTTCCGAAGAAGAAAACGATAAACTGCAGTCCATCTCCGAAGAAGTTGGAAAAATGCTTTATCACATGATGACTTAGCCTGAGAAGTATCAAGGCCGAGGAACGATTTGATTGGCATTCTTGGTACTGCTTTAGAATACCAATTACCAACCGCCAACTGTGTACTGCCAACTATTGTGCTTGTTATTTGGAATTTTATATGAGTGTGTTATTCAAAAGTTTAAACAAAGTTAAATGAACAATCCGATTAAACGAAGAAAATCAATCACTGTAAATGTAGGAGATGTTCCTGTTGGCGGGGGGCACCCTATTGTGGTGCAATCGATGACCAATACGGATACCGCGGATATTGATGAAACGGTGGATCAGGTTGATCATCTGCATCAGGCCGGGTCGGAGATTGTGCGGATTACCGTAAATAATGATGCAGCAGCTAAGGCTGTGCCTCATATTAAAGAGAAGCTGCTGAATCGCGGTGTAATGGTCCCGATTGTGGGAGATTTTCACTATAACGGACACAAACTTTTGACGAAGTATCCGGATATGGCAGAGGCGCTGGCTAAGTTTCGGATTAACCCGGGAAATACCGGTACAAAAACACGTGATGAGAATTTCTGCACCATCGTGGAACAGGCGATTAAATATGACAAGCCTGTGAGGATCGGGGTAAACTGGGGGTCTTTGGATCAACAGCTGTTAGCTCAATACATGGATGAAAATAACAGCAGAGAAAATCCGAAATCTTCCAAGGAGGTAATGCTCGACACAATGGTGGAGAGTGCCCGTCGATCAACGGCACTGGCTGAGGAGGTTGGTCTGCCATCAGACAAAATAATTGTGAGCTGCAAGATGAGCGGCGTGCAGGATCTGATCAACGTATACAGAAGAATTGCCAGAGACCTGAAGTATCCGCTGCACCTGGGACTCACCGAGGCCGGAATGGGCATGAAGGGAACCGTGGCGAGTTCTGTGGCGCTGGGCGTGTTACTGCAGGAGGGAATCGGAGATACTATCCGGGTTTCGCTAACCCCGATGCCCGGAGCAGACAGGGCCGAAGAGGTTCGGATCAGTCAACAGATTTTGCAGTCGCTGGGAATCAGAAGCTTTATTCCACAGGTAACGTCTTGTCCCGGTTGCGGACGAACCAAGAGCACCTATTTTCAAGAGCTGGCCGATGAAATTCAGAATTACATCGTGGAGTCGATGCCCGTGTGGCGGGAAGTTTATCCAGGTGTGGAGGAGATGGATGTAGCCGTGATGGGCTGTGTGGTGAACGGTCCCGGAGAGTCGCGTCATGCCAATATCGGAATTTCCCTTCCCGGTACCTTTGAAGAGCCTAAAGCTCCGGTTTATGTGGATGGGGAGCATTTTACTACACTCAGAGGCGAGGGAATTGGTGCGGAGTTCCGTAAAATTCTGGACGACTATATTGTGAAAAATTACAGTAAAAACACTGAAAGCGTCTAAAACAACTTTTGTTTTTACTGCATTACAACTCTGTTATTATTCAGTGTAAATGTCTTATGACTCTAATGTTGTGGAGTTCTTATTCTTTGGTTTCAACGAAATGAGATAATGAGCATCAGATAACATTTCATTGCCACGATGAGAGCAAGACTCTTTGGCGCACCAAGAGTGGATTTCACGAAAAGGCTTACATATTCGGACATCAAATATTCTGCTGTTTCCCTCTCAATTTTGTTGAATTTGACAGTTAAATTACAGATTTTAATGTAAGCGCTTACACTTAAGGTTGCGGTATGTGGAAGCTGATCACGTTGCTTACAAACAATAACTGTAGAGGAACCTTTGTCTAAAACGATATATGATATTGCGAAAGCTGCCGGAGTGAGTATAGCTACGGTATCCAGGGTGTTCAATCAGGCGGAAAATGTAAAACCGCAGACCAGAAAAAAGGTATTGAAAGTAGCGGAAGAGATGGGGTACCATCCGCATGTTTATGCTCAGGGACTTGCCAGCAAGAAAAAGAACAGAATTTTGATGCTTGCCCCGGTTATGTCGAACTATTTCTTTACAGAAGTTCTAAGAGGTATACAGGACAGCCTTGCTGAAGAGAACTTTGAACTGAATATTGTAAACATCGGCCGAAAAAAAGATGCCTTTAAACAAGTTTCAGAAACATTGAAAAAAAGATGGGCTGAGGGATACCTGCTGGTTTCACTTCACTTTTCTGATAAAGAGCTTAAAACGTTAAGTCGATACGATACACCACTCTGTTTGGTTGATGACTTTAGCAACCTGTTCGATTCAGTTAGTTTTAACAACGAGGAGGGAGCGTTTATGGCTACAGACTACTTTTTAAAGAAGGGTTACAAACGGATTGCCGTACTATCAGCTGATGCTACTTCCATACCTATCCGGGATCGAATTGCCGGATACAAAAGGGCTCTTTCAGAACACGATATTCCATTTGATGAAAAGTTGATAGTAGTCGGTGATAATATGGAAAGAGATGGCTTTACTGAGTTGAGCGGTTACCAGGCAATGAATAAAATTATAGCAATGGATCCGCTTCCCGACGCGGTTTTCTGTACATCCGATACGAAAGCCGTTGGCGCCAAAAAAGCCCTGGAAGAGCAAAAGGTTCATATTCCCATCATAAGTTTTGATAACCTTACAATTGCCGAGTATATCGGACTTTCTACAGTAAATCAGCCGATGTATGACATGGGTTTTCGTGCTACAAATAAATTAATACAGAGGTTACACAATCCGGAGCTGCGAATCAGCAATGAGGTACACTATCCGGAACTTGTAATTCGCTCTTCATCAGAGAAATTAAACGAAGTAATAACATGACATCACGATTTTTAAAAACAATTTTACTACTCATTATTCTGGTATTATCTGCCCAGACGGTTAGGGGACAGGTGATAACTACCGATCCCGCGTTTCCAACAGAAGATCAGCCACTCACAATTATATTTGATGCATCTGAAGATCCGGGTGGGGAGTTAGTTGGTTATACGGGTAATTTATATGCTCATACAGGGTTGATTGTCTCAGAGTCTGCACAGGGATCAGGGAATTGGGAGTATGTGATCGGTACCTGGGGTAATAACAGTTTACAGCCTCAATTAACAAGTTTGGGGAACAATCGCTGGGAGCTGGAAATGAATGATATCCGGGAATTTTATGACGTGCCCGAATCTGAGGATAAGATATATCAAATCGCTATTGTTTTTCGCAGTTCAGATGGCAACAGACAATCTCGTCCGGATATTTTTATCGATATTTTCGAAGAAGATCTTTTAGTCCGTTTCACAAATCCTTCTGTCACATCTCTCAATCCTTTTTTCGCAGAGATGGGGCAAAATGTTGAACTTCGAGTGGAAGCTTCATCATCCAACTCAATAAGTTCATTGACGTTATTTGAGGGTGAAACAGAAATTGCGTCCACAACTGAATCCACGCTTGAGTATACCTACAATGTTACAACAAGAGGAAGAACGGATTTCTATACAGTTGTGGAAGATGATGAGGGTGGGGTGGAATCTGATTCACTCTATATAATTGTTAACCCTGAAGTAACAGTTCAGGCACGTCCACAGGGTGTGGAAGATGGAATTCACTACCACGAGGATCCCTCTACGGTTACGTTCTCTTTCTATGCGCCCGATAAGGAGTTTGCCTATCTGATTGGGGATATGACCGACTGGGAGGTCCGTGAAGAGTATTTTATGTATCTGGACAATACAGACCCAACGGGGGATCGGTTCTGGATTACACTGGATAATCTGACTGCGGGCGATCAGTATCGATTTCAATACTTTATTGATGGCGAAATAAGGGTAGCGGATCTCTTCTCAGAACTGGTACTGAACGATGATTTTGATCAATATATTGACGATTCAGTCTATCCCAACATGCCGCAGTACCCTCATGGGCTTACCGAACACGCAGTAACAGTAATTGAACCGGGTCGGGAAGAGTACGAGTGGCAGGTAACCGATTTTGAACGACCGGCAAAAGAGGAGCTGGTTATTTATGAACTTCTGCTCCGTGATTTTGTGCAAGAGAGTTCGTTTGATGTGTTAACAGATACACTGGATTATCTAGAAAACCTGGGTGTAAATGCTATAGAGCTGATGCCGGTCTCTGAATTTGACGGCAACATCAGCTGGGGGTATAATCCTGTTTTTCACGGTGCGCTGGACAAATCATACGGCAGCCGAGAGGCATTTAAGCGGTTTGTTGATGAAGCTCATTCCAGAAGTATGGCGGTTATATTGGATGTGGTTTATAATCACGCTCATGATAAGTCTCCGTTAATCCGCGCTTATGGATCAAACCGGAATGTTAACCCGCTGCTTGGTCCGGGACACGCTTATAACGTTTTTTACCACCTAAACCACGATCATCCCTATATCAAGTACTGGCTGGATAGAATGAACCGGTACTGGCTTGAAACATATAATGTTGATGGCTACCGATTTGATCTAACCAAAGGTTTTGCAAGCAATGTGAATACCGGAAATAATCTGGACGGTTACAACTCACAGCGTATTACCAACCTGAAGCGGATGGCAGACAGAATGTGGGAAGTTGATGAAAGTGCTTATGTGATATTGGAGCACTTTGCGGCAAATTCTGAGGAGACGGAACTATCCAATTACGGAATGTTGCTGTGGGGGAATCAGAATCATAGCTACAGTCAGGCCTCTATGGGCTTTACTGAAGATTCGAATTTTTCCGGAATTCATTTCAGAAATCGAGGTTGGAACAACCCATACCTGATTGGATATATGGAGAGCCATGATGAGCAGTGGATAATGTTCAGAAATCTTAATTTCGGAAATGATATCAATGACAATCACGATATTACCGACTTGGATGTAGCTTTGAACCGACAGAAACTGACGGGAGCTTTCTTTTTCACGATTCCGGGACCAAAAATGGTGTGGCAGTTTGGTGAATTGGGTTATGGCGGCGGACCTGATGAGTGCCTGAAGCCCGGAGGTTTTGGAGATGACGGGGCATGTTTGGCGTCTGATCCGGGACGTACCGATGAAAAGCCTGTAAGATGGGACTACTACGAAGATGAGAACAGATACCGTTTATACAGAACGTGGTCTGAACTCCTAAGACTTCGTCACTCAAGTCCGGTATTCAGCAGCGGTAATACAGAATTTGAAGCCTCTTTAGGAGATGGAATAAAGTGGATTCGACTTCAGCATGAAGATATGGATGCAGTAATTGTTGGAAACTTTAGTGTGCTTTTCCGGGATGCAACGGTTGACTTTACGCAGCAGGGCGAGTGGCATGAATTTGTAACCGGCAATTCATTGGATGTCGGAAATGTTAGACAGAGTTTCAATATGGCACCGGGCGAGGTTCGGATCTATACAAGTAATTTTGTTGAACCTGCTGAAGAGAATGTATTCTTCCAGGTTGGAGAGAGTGATTTTGGTCAGCTTATTCGTGAGCTGAGTATTGACTCTAACTACCCGAATCCGTTCAATCCAACCACACGGATTACATACGAGGTACCCGAAGCAGGTGCTGTTGTGCTGGATGTGTATGATGTGCTGGGCAGGAGAGTGGCTACTCTGGTAAATGACAATGAACATCCAAGAGGATCATTCACCGTCGATTTTGATGCCGCCGAATTGAGCAGCGGAGTCTATATTGCAAGATTGAAACAGGGCGGACAGGTTGTATCAGAGAAGATGACGTTAATCAAGTAGAGAAGCGGATTTATCGGATTTAAGGATTACGCAGAATCCTCGTGGTACGCCTCAAAGGCGAGCCACGAGTGTTTTAGAACATAGATGTCTTAAATTTTGAGTATCAATGTAATGATTCGGTTTGTCTCATATTCCGTAGGAATATCCTGTCTGTAGAAAATGTACACCCTGTTAATTCTATCGCTCCATCGTTAGCGCCCTGTAATTCTGTATCTGTTTTAAAGATCAACATTCGGAAGGAAACACCTAACGGTGCTTTGGTGTTGATGGCTCTCTGTTATTCTTCAAGCAGGAGGCTCCTACGGAGCCATCATTTACTTGGCTGGGTGTTAATACTACAAACAGAATACTCCTCCGGAGTAGGTTTGATTGTCCAATGGATAAGCTCAAAAGTTAAATTGTAGAACTGCGCAGAAATTACTCGTGGCACATCTCCAAGGCGTGCCACGAGTGGTAATGATCCACTATCCCAGAAACAGTTGAGCCGGCTACTGTTTATTCTCATACTACCATAGAAAACATTCCGTAGGAAGGACCTGTTTTTAGCACAATGTTTAGATATCAAGTAGCGCTCCGTTGGTGCGTCCTATTCTAAACGCTGTAAACGTTGTGATTAACGCGTAGAATAACAAGAGGCTCCTCTGGAGCCATCATTTACTTGGCTGGGTGTTAATACTACAAACAGAATACTCCTCCGGAGTAGGTTTGATTGTCCAATGGATAAGCTCAAAAATTAAATTGTAGAAATGTGCAGAAATTACTCGTGGCACGTCTCTAAGGCGAGCCACGAGTGTTTTAGAACATAGTTGTCTTAAATTTTGAGCATCAATGTAATGATTCGGTTTGTCTCATATTCCGTAGGAATATCCTGTCTGTAGAAAATGTACACCCAATCAATTCAACCGCTCCATCGGAGCGCCCTGTAATTCTGTATTTGTACTAAATATCAACATTCGGAAGGAAACACCTAACGGTGCTTTGGTGTTGATGGCTCTCTGTTATTCTTCAAGCAGGAGGCTCCTACGGAGCCATCATATATTCCTGGCTGGGTGTTAATACTACAAACAGAATACTCCTACGGAGTAGGTTTGATTGTCCAATGGATAAGCTCAAAAGTTAAATTATAGAACTGCGCAGAAAATACTCGTGGCACGTCTCCAAGGCGAGCCACGAGTGTTTTAGAACATAGATGTCTTAAATTTTGAGCATCAATGTAGTGATTCGGTTTGTCTCATATTCCGTAGGAATACCCTGTCTGTAGAAAATGTACACCTAACCAATTCAACCGCTCCATCGGAGCGCCCTGTAATTCTGTATCTGTTTTAAAGATCAACATTCGGAAGGACACACCTAACGGTGCTTTGGTGTTGATGGCTCTCTGTTAATCTTCAAGCAGGAGGCTCCTACGTAGCCGTTATAATCCCGGGGCTGTGTTAATACTATAAACAGGGTACTCCTTCAGAGTTAGAGCTTTAGTTTTGTTGAAAGGGTGTGGCCAAAACCTAAATTGTCGAATTGCGCCGATATTACTCATGGCACGCCTTAAATTCGTGCCATGAGGGTATAAAAAAAGCCCGTCCGGCTTTCACCGGACGGGCTTTCAGGTATGATTACTTAACGAACTACTCAGTTAAGTTCCACAGAATAGCGGTAGATAGGACCTGAAAGATCAAGTTCTACCGTATAGTTTCCTGCTTCTTGAATCGGGATGTTATCCGCTCCTTCTTGTAGTGTTCCATCCGCGTTCTCAGAACCGTAATTAAGATCCCAGGCATCGTTTGCACGGAATTTAATTTCACCGGCAGTCAGATCAACGGTTAATCTCCAAACCTTATCATCAACATCATAGGTCAAGTCGGTGTCTGCATCCCATCCACCGGGAGTAGCATCTCCAATCAAGCCCCACTCTGTGCGGAGTGTTTGGTAGGTAAGATTATTCAGGTCTACATTGATTTTGTAGTAACCTGCATCTTCCATTAAGAGATTACCTCCACCCGGTTCAAGTTCACCGGCTCCACCGCCCCAGTCACCGTCATCCCAGTTCCTTTCAGCAGTGAATTTGTACTCTTGTCCACCATCAGCAAAGTAAACATAACCTTCATATCGGTTGTCATCACTCCGGGATGCTAATGCAGGTGCATCAGCCGGTGACCAGTCATTTGTGTAACCACTGGCAGACTGATATCCGCCGGGTACATAGATTTCCGGAAATTCAATGATGATTTCGTAAGGAGTGAAGGCGAAGATGAAGACTTCTGATATCCGATCTTCAACATCTGCGTTTACGTGTGCACGTATTCGCATCGGTATCTCCGTTTCAATTCCAAAAGGTACACCGGCTACGTTGAGTCGGTTATTTACCTGTGCAACCGTTAATGAAATGGAGGTTTGATTTGTCTCTACAAATGTTACTGGATTTTCGAAATCCGATCCGTCAACATCCATTTCGATGGTATAGGTTACAGCTGCGCTGAATCCGAAATCCGGAGCGTTCCACGAAAGTGTAAAAAGCTCTTCGTCGGCATCTTCTTCATTCAGCACAAAGCTTTCCCCGCCGGAATGTGAAGTAAGGGCAGGGGTGCCCGGATCTGAATTCACAACGGGTCCCACTGAGTCTTCACACGAGGTGAAGAGCAGCAGTCCAAAAATCGCGATTAACGATATAATTAAATTTTTCATGGCGTTTATACTTTAAGTTTAAAATCGTTTAGTATCCCGGGTTCTGAGACAGATTCAGATTCGAATTGATATCTGAAGATGGAATCGGGAAAATTTCGTAATGGCTGCTCGTGCCTGTTCCTGCCTGGCTGCCACCTTTCCATGACCATAGGTAGTTGTCGCCGGTATAGCGATCAAATCTGCGCAAGTCAGTTCGTCGGTGAGCTTCCCAGTAGAGTTCACGGCCACGTTCATCCAGAATGAAATTCAGATTAAGGTCGCCTGCGTTGATGTTTGCTTCTGGCCCGCCGAATGCACGTTCGCGCAATTCATTCACATAGGCAACAGCCTGTGGAACAGATCCACCGGATGCTCCGCGCAAGGTTGCTTCAGCATAGATCAAGTGGAAGTCGGCAAGACGGAATACAGGGAAGTCTGTGTATACAAAGTCTGTACGCGGTGCGGGTGAACCGTCACGCTGTACATTTTTCCATTTGCTTACCGAGTAGCCTTGGTTGAAGTCTCTGTAGTCATCGATTTCAAGTGATTGTCCGTCGGTAAAAAACATCGCTCTATTTTCAGATGCACCGGCTTCCAGAGAGTAGGTTCCTTCATTCAGGTCTACGGTAAATGTGTAAACACCGGCTTGATTAACAACAAGGTTGCCTCCACCGGGTTCCAATCCACCTTCACCATCGTCGCCCCAGTCGCCGCCGCCCCAGTCACGCTCGTTGGTAAACTTATACTCGGCACCTGCACTGGCGAAGTAAACAACACCTGTGTAGACATCATCACTGTTTTCAGAAATCAGTTGAACACCATCTGCCGGCGACCAGTCGTTTTCGTAACCACTGGCAGCCTGGAATCCGCCTACGACATATATTTCAGGATAACCACCTGTATTTTCAGTTTGCGCACCTGCAAAAAAGTCGCTGCTATCAAACAGATTTACAAACTCGGGTGTGGTTCGGTGACCGGCCCAACCGCCGTTAATTCCAAACGAACTGGCGCTCATATTACCGCCCACAGCAGCGTGTACGATAAATGTGGTACCACCGAATGTTCTCATGTTTTCGCCATCCTGAGGGATACCAAAAATGATCTCTTGAGACTGGTTGTTGTCAGCCAGGAATAGATGCTCATAATTTCCATCCAGTTCGTAAACTCCGCTATTGATTACATTCTCAGCATAGGTGAGGGCATCATCATAGCGATCCTGTCCAACATAAACCTCTGCATTGAGATATAGCTTGGAAAGAAGTGCCCAGGCTGCACCGCGATCTATTCGACCGTATTCGGATTGTCCTGCACTTAACAGTTCATCTTCGATATCAAGCAGTTCACTTTCTATGAAGGCAAACAGATCGTTTGCATTGGTCTGCTCGGGCTCAAAAGCACCGATTGGATCATTTTCAGTTACAAACGGAACATTACCGCCAAAAAGGTCGAGTGCATGCCAGTAACTGAAAGCCCGAAGAAATCGAGCTTCTGCAAGATAACTTTGAATGATCGATTCGTCACGGTTTTGTGCTTCACGAATGAACTCATTGGCCGTTGTTATTTGGTAAAATACGCGGCTGTACATTCCCATTACGAAGTCGTTAGACGGACCCCATGCCTGGAAATTATATTCCGGCAGGCCCGGGTCGTTCCACGCCACAACGGCTTCATCGGTTGGTAGAGTTTGATGTACCCAAAGCTGACGAATATAGCTGGAAAAACCTTCGTCAATACCCTGGATATCACCCTGTCCGGCAGGACCTTCCTGACCGGTTACGGCATAACCCGCATATAGTTTTGCTAAAACCTGACGGAAATCATCAGGAGTATCATACACTTGGGCAGCAGTAACCTCACTGTCATCGATAGGAGAGGTATTCAGGTCGTTTACACACGACGTGGCAAAGGCTACTGTCAGGCCGACAAGCGCGAATGCTAATATTTTAAATTTGTTATTAAACATAATCTTCAAGATTAAGGTGTTTCAATTAAAAATTGAGGTTCAATCCCAGTACGAAGGTACGTGGCCGGGGATAGAGGTTATAGTCAATTCCTCCGAAAACCTCAGGATCCTGCCCGCTATACTCGGTGATTGTAAATACATTCTGTACGGTTGCAGAAACTCTCATCGATGAGACAACATCAAGCAGTTGATTAAACGTATACCCAACGGAGATGTTATCAAGTCTGAGGAAAGATGCATTTTCAACAAAATGGTCAGAATGATACTGAGCATTTACAAATCTGCTGCTGTTTACAAACTGAGTTGGATTTGTTAAGAACCCGGTATTGTTGAATGTCTGGCTGATGATGGCATTATCTGACGCAACGTTGTTGTAAACGTAGTTGCCGATACTTGCACGGGCAGCAAAGGACGCATCCCAGTTTTTATACTCATATCGAGTTGAGAAACCGAATGTCCAGTCAGGATTTGGGCTTTTATGGCGATACATATCAGCCTCGGTAATCTGTCCGTCACCGTTTCGATCTACATAAAGACCTTCAATCGGCATGCCATTATCATCATACACCTGCTCATACACGTAGAATGAATTTCGCGGATGACCTACGCTATGAATCTGTATGGTATTACCGGTACCTCCGGCAATGCCACCGGTTTCAACACCGATATAGCTTGGATCGTCAATTGTTGTGAGCTTGGTAATCTCATCTGTGGTATAGGTAGCGTTGAACGATACCTGTAAGAATGAATTCTCGGTTGAGATTAGTCGGCCTGTGATATCAAACTCAATACCTTGTACTTCCAGAGTTCCAACATTTGATAGCACCCTGTTGGTGAAGTTGGTTCCCGCAGGTACGGGTATCACATTCAGAAGGTCCTGGGTTTCTCTGTGAAATACTTCAACTGAACCAAAAATCTGCTCTTCGTTAAAGCTGTAATCCAGACCTATGTTATAGGTAGTTGTCTCTTCCCACTTCAGGTTTGCATTGTATCCTTCCGGACGCAGAGTAGTTACAAACTCATTACCGAACGGATAGCGTGCGGTCTCTTGAGAGAATGTATAACGTGCCAGGTACGGGTAGTTACCCTGGCCAATTCGCTGTTGCCCAGTAACACCATAACCAAGGCGAAGCTTCAATTCACTGAGTCGGTCAAAATCTGACATGAAGTTTTCGCGATGCATGTTCCATGCAAAAGCAAAAGAAGGGAAGAGGCCCCATCGGTTGTCTTCTGAGAACCTGGACGTTCCATCCTGACGCAAGGTAGCCGTGAACAGGTAGCGATCCATCAGAGAGTAGTTTGCACGTCCAAAGAACGAAACAATATAGTACTCTGTGGCATACTCGTTATCCGTATTCACCACAACAACTTGCGAACGGTCGAAGTTGGTTGAGAAAGTTGAACCCTCTTCATAGTGGTGTTCCCAAGAGTAACCGCCGGTTAAATCCAGTCGGCTGTTCTCAAATTCTGTGTTGTAGTTCAGATAGAAGTCGAGAAGCTGGTTCTCTTTTCTCTGATCGTAGTTGGTGCGCACACCGGGTGCAGCTCCTCCAATCTCCCAGGCCGCCTGATCAGATACAGTAACCAGTCCGTCTCCTACGTCTGAGTAGTCAAAGCCAAGATTTAACGTTGCGGTTAAGTCAGGCAGTTGAACAGGTTTGTAGTCGATCTGAAAATTACCGATTGCACGATATACAGTTGATTCATCATTTCTCTGATCAATCAGCGCCATTGGGTTAATAGGAGCAATTGGAATTGGATTTCCGTCGCCATCTGTCCATGTGTAGAATCCACCGAATGGTGCGCCTTCACCGAGCATTACAGGTTGTGTGGGATCGTAAGAAATCGCTGACCCGATAGCACCTGTGTCTGCAAATCGGTTGTCTACGCGTACACCCCTGAAGTTAACATCAGCACTCAGCTGATCATCAAAAAATGTTGGGTTTACGGCAATAGAACCGGAAAGACGGTCATTGTTAGATGTTTTTAGTACACCTTGGTTTCCAGAAAAACCGAGAGAAACACGGTATGGAATATCGTATGCCGAACCGGCTACACTCAGATTATGATCTTGAGTAAACGCATTCCGGAATAGCTGATCTTGCCAGTCAGTGTTTTCATTACCCAGAAAGTTAAGAGCAGATGCGCTGATGTTTCCGGCAGCAACCTCATCTTCAACAAATGTGCGGAACTCATCGCCATCGAGTACGCCAATGCGATCATCGTTTGTTTGATAAGAGAATCGTCCATTGTAGTTAACCTGTAAATCCTGTCCGGACTGGCCGCGTTTGGTAGTAATGATGATAACACCGTTTGAAGCACGAGAACCGTAAATAGCAGTTGCGGAAGCATCCTTCAGTACGGTAATGGACTCAATGTCGTTCGGGTTGATTGTGTTGAGCGGATTTCTCATCCCTGCAATACCACCGTCATCCAGAGGAACACCATCCACTACATAAAGCGGATCGTTACTGGCTGCGAGGGAAGACCCACCACGGATACGGATGGTTGCCCCGGCTCCGGGTGCACCACTGTTTGATGTAACCTGAACTCCGGCTGCACGTCCCTGGAATAACTCTTCAGGTGATGTAATCGCACCCTGGTTGAAGTCTCTGGAACTAACAACACGGATTGATCCTGTGTTATCGCCCCGTTCCTGAACACCGTAACCGATAACGACCAGTTCGGAGAGCGCTTGAACGTCTGTGCTCATTTGCACGTCGATCGTTTCACGCCCGTCTACCGGTACTTCCATGGTTACGAATCCGATGTAAGAAAAGATTAAGACATCGTCTGCATTAACTCTTAATGAGTATTGGCCTTCGAGGTTTGTTGTTGTACCTCGGTCGGGAGTTCCTTGCACGGTGATGTTAACACCGGGCAGACTTTCACCCGTTTCTAGTTCTGTAACCGTACCACTGACTGTGATTTCAGACTGCGCATGCGCCGGTAATGCATACGAGCAGAAAAACATAATCAATAGCAGGCTGAGTAGCTGTTTTACCTTCATAAAATCTACCTGTTTTTTTGATTAATGGAATAGATTAAAATTGTTATGGTTTGAAAGCGCTTCAATTGTTGGTTTTATCGTTTAGAACGTGATAATGTCTTTAAAAAGGCACTATAAATTCTTTCTTTCACTTGTATTTAAGATGAACTTATGAAAACGCTTACATCTTGTCTTATTAATCTAATAATTTTTTGTGAAGATTCCTTAAAGAGAGTGTATAATTCTTTCTAAATATCAGTTTTAAAAAGAGTTTGCTTTACTTCATATCCTTGATTTAAAATAATAGAAGCTAAAATACTCTCTTATCAGATACTTACGGGAATAAAAAAAGATTGGCAGTCAAGTAAATCGTTTGATTTGGTATGGAGGTTAACTGATTTTGTGTAAATATAATCACTATCATGGCATCGGTTTTTGCGTCATGATTTGCCGGATGAACAGCTGGTACATTTTCCTACATCAATTTATTTATATACGATAGAAAACGATAAAATTCTGTTTTATGATATCATTTCTTAGAAAAAAGGGGATTGAACTTTCACTGAAAACCTATGTAATTACGGCTCTTTCGTATATGGCACTCGGCCTGTTTGCATCCCTGATTATCGGGTTGATTATCAGAACAGCAGGAGAGCAGCTTGATATCGAGATGTTTATTACTATAGGTCAAACGGCCATGGATCTAATGGGGCCGGCCATAGGTGTGGCTATTGCTTACGGACTTAAGGCCCCTTCACTGGTTCTTTTTGCATCTGCTGTGGCCGGGGGCTTTGGTGCCTCAGCAGGCGGACCGGCCGGTGCATACATTGCTTCCGTTCTTGCAACCGAATTTGGGAAATTGATTTCCGGCTCTACTAAGGTGGATATCATAGCAACACCGCTTGTGACTATTTTTGTGGGGTATTTATCAATGAAGGGATGCTCGCTTTCGGAGAGTTGATTAACTGGTCTGTAAATCAACACCCGCTTATTATGGGAATTTTGGTGGCATCTTTAATGGGTGTTGCTCTTACGGCTCCAATTTCAAGTGCCGCTATTGCAATAATGCTTGGTCTTGATGGTCTTGCCGCCGGAGCCGCGACGGTAGGGTGTTCAGCCCAGATGATCGGTTTTGCAGTGAGCAGCTATCGTGAAAATGGAGTTGGCGGGCTGATCGCGCAGGGGATAGGGACATCCATGCTTCAAATTGCAAATGTGATCAAAAATCCGTTCATCTTAATACCTCCCGTTTTGGCCGGGGCACTGCTGGCGCCTTTTGCCACACTTGTTTTTATGATGGAGAACACACCTGAAGGGGCGGGCATGGGTACAAGTGGTTTCGTTGGACAGATCTTCACATTTACGTCAATGGGTTTTAGCTGGGAGGTGGTGGCTTACATCCTGGTATTGCACATTATCGGCCCGGCAATTCTGGCGTATATCATTTCAGAGTTTCTCAGAAAAAAGAACTTTATCAAGGAGGGAGATATGCTTTTGAGGAGTGAATCCCAGTAAGAAAATTCGGTTATGACCAAATCATCTCCATAGAAAATTTTTCTTAATAAAAAGTTTACATAGATTTGTCTTATATATTGCAAGGCAATGAAATAGATTCATCTATAAATAAAAATTATACACCTAAATAATTTAGGTTTTTATCGTTTTTGCGCCAATCAGGTATATGTGTAAGTAAATGACAGTGATATTTTAATCTTCTATCAGTTACCGGAGTAGATCAAGAAAAGACAAGGCTTTTTCTGAAGATCAGGCTCACTTGATTGCTTCCAGAGGTGGACGGTTTTGGTCTGAATAAATTCATCTTTTTGTGTGATGTTGGATGCAATACAGAGCCGGGTAGAAGGTCTTAGTTTATCCAGCAGTAACTGATAGAGTTGCTCATTACGATGGGGAGTTTCCATAAAAATTTGAGTCCGGTTCTTTTGCGCCGACTCTTGTTCAAGGTCGGAAATCTCCCGCACACGCTTGCCTTCATTCAGAGAAAGGTAGCCGTGAAAAGTGAATGACTGGCCGTTCATTCCCGATGCCATCAACGCCATAAGAATAGATGAAGGACCAACCAGGGGTATAACTTCAATATCGTTGTCGTGAGCCAGTTTCACCAGTTTTGCACCGGGATCAGCTACACCGGGAGCGCCGGCCTCCGACATCAATCCCACATCCTGCTCTTTAAGAAGCTTCAGAAAACTGTAAACTTCCTGATCGGGTGTTTTTTTGTTTAACACACGCATCGTCATTTCGTAGGGAGGAGTAGGATGCTTAATCCACTGCAGGAAGCTTTGTGTTGTCTGTGGCTTTTCCACTATAAAACAGTTAAGGGATTTGATAATCTCCAGGGTATACTCAGGAAGAGCTACATTCTTTTTGCGTTTGCTGATCGGTGTAGGTATAAGATATAATTTATGCTTTTTCATACTCCTCATCCCGGTCAATTCGTTCAAATTGAAGCTGTTCTTCACCGTGTTTAATTCGACGGTATGCGTATCTGGAGCCATATAGTGCAATTATGATTGTAACAACCAATCCAATGGCCGTAACTCCCAAATTTACTTTAATCACACTTTGCTGCAGTTCGTAAGTGGGCATTAACACTATGGGCTTGAATGATTCCGTGTTATATCGTACTGGAATCAGTTCAGACTCCATGATTACCTGTGCCATTTGAACTGGTAATCCAAGCTGCTCTTCTATAACTTCATTATCATTTGTGGTAAACTGGATGACAACGTATCCGTTTGTTTGCGCTGCGATCTGTTTAACGTCAAAGTCAGTAACTGTGGCAATATAGCTCTCACCATTCTCATAGGTATTCTGAATACCAAAATAAGTTGTTGCCTGGTATCCAAACTGGTAGACAAAATAGATCGGCAAGAGCCACACTAAATAGACGAAATAGTATTTATTCATTGTTTAATCGGGGTGTTCTTCGTTAATGTCATGCTGATTTGTCCGGAGTGAAACCTGCTCCATCAAGTCGATTAAAGCCGGATCATATATCAGCCGCTGTTGAAAATCCTGATGCATGTGTGTACCTGACATGTGGAACCAAAATCCCACGGGTAACTGGTCGAAAAAGATAGCCTGAATTTTTGTATCTCCGGTATAGACCAGCGTTCCGAAATCTATACCGTTGAGTAGTCCCATACGGTTATCAAAAAGGGCACCATAGTCTGTAAAATCACGTGTTATTTCTGATCGATCCTGATATGGAGCTCTCATCAGATCTAAAACCATTTCGGATGAACTTTCTGAAATCTTACTTCCGTCATGCACACTCTTCAGAAATGAAACTGCTTCTGTTGCAGTGGTTTTTGGAAAAAGATCCAGAGCATCACGCTCCTCCATAAAGGAACGGCCGAGTCGATTTCTGTTAAAATCATCGATCCATTCTTCTCTGGCAGATTCGTCATTCACAAAACGTTCTGACAGATCGATGACATGCGTTCGATATTCACTGCGTCGATTATTCCAGTGGCTGATCAGTTCATCAATGCTATTATCAGCTAAAGTTTCTGAAATGGACAGGTAGAGGCCGGAGTAAGGAAGCGGCATTTCAGTCACTTCAAGATTAAATATCTGTTTGAAAGCGTCCCAATCGTAGGGTTGTATGTTCCACCATAAGTAGTCGGAGAGTGCGGGGTCATTAAAATAGGAGAGTAACCTAAGTGAGTGGTTTATCGAAATAGTGCCACTATCGATCCAGTCTTGCTGTTCCGCATAAGTCAGCGCGTCGTTGTGAACAGAGTTGTCGACTTTTGGCAGCACAAAGCTTTTTATCTCTTCCAGGGCTATTTGCTGCTCTCCGTCAATGTTACCGTTATCAATTTCAATGGAGTAGGCGGTTATCAGAAACAGATTTGAGAGTGTACCCATAGGCCGGGGAACATCGGCTTGAAAGTAAAGGGTAGAGTCGGGGTGCTCAAGTACAATACTTGCAATTGATACGTGGTGAGGGTTCTCCTCTATATACTCCGATAGTCCGCGAAGAGATTGTGTTTTGGGTACCCATTCTGACCCCTCCATAAACGCTTCTCTGTTGTCCAGAAACGTTTGAAAAGCGCCCCAGTTCAGCCCTATAACCACAACTCCCAAAACTAGTGCCGTAGCCAAAAATGCAGATATGAATTTTAATAGTCTCATGGATATGAATAAAAGGAAGTTTTGTGACCCGAATATGAAGCAGAATTATCTGCTCTCTTTATAGAATGTATTTACCTGAAGCAGTCTGTGATAAAATTGATTGTTATCGCGAAAATAGACGAAGGCGTGATACTGCTGCCGTGTTTCAGGGAACAGTGTATCGAACGCCATATCATCCACTCTGTTGTTTTCTGCCAACACATATTTATATCGATACGTGCCCTCTTTCATAACAACAGATTGAGTCCACCTGCCGGTTTGTTCATCAAAGTTCATTTTAAATTCCTGATTAAGTTTCCACGAATTAAAATCCCCAACCAGATAAATTTCTTGGTCATCATTTATGTGTGAACCCGCATCAAACCTGAATTCAACATCTAAATAGTTTGTGCTGCCAGACTGATCAGGCCCAAACCGGTGGGGAGCCCCAATCGCTACAGGCTGGGTAAACCCATCGGCATCATCCCGCAAAATAACGTTCCACGGTTCACTGCTTCTGTCAACATCCAGAATGGTTCTGCTCAGTTGTTCAACATCGGTCAGATTCAGGATCCGGAATTCATAATCTCCCAAAAATGGCCGGTTATGAGAGAGTTCAAACTGTACTTCATTAGGATTGGAAAAATCAAGTTCTCTTGCTTCGGGAGCACGTCCCCAGAATTGGTTTTGGCTGTAATAGAAAGAGAGATCGAACTGAGGTTGATCCAGCCAGTCCGGCAACAGATATCTGCTTACAGGGCGATGCATTACCCTGTGCCGGTATCTTGCCGATCGAAGGGTTTCAGCAGTGGATACGATAGTCCCCTCGTTTTCAAAAACGAAAAAGGGCAGAGAGAATTCGAGCTCTCCGGTATCTCTGTTGTGAACGTGAAGCATATAGTTACCACTGACTCTGAACCCCACATTGTGGTTTGGAAATTGATAAGGATACGACCGATAGTAAGGTTGTGTTGTGCGGCTTAAAATTCCACCGGGAATATCATGCCGGCCAAAACCGGTGAAAAACTGGTCGGGGGAAAGGCCTGACTCAGACCAATCGGGGTTATGGTGGGTAAATGAGATTTCATAAGAGTGTGAGTCGAAGCCAAGAGTTTCAAACCGGAGTGTAAGCTGAACATTGCTGTTTAAATTCAAAAAAGGAGCTTCATTTGGGCGATCAGAAGGGTAGAGCTGTACGGAGTAAATCGGATGTGCGGGGGCAGCGGATTGCGGAAGTGTAAAATAGTGTTCAATTGAACCAGCTTGAGTTGCTCTTCGGTCGTTTGCAGTCCGCTCGGTTCCTGAACATCCATGAATTGTAAAGATGAGGAGTGGAATGATGAAAGTAGAGAACAGGAGGTGACGGTATGACTGAATGTTATAAATAATACTGTCCCTCAAATACAAATGTTGCCGGCCCTTCCAGTTTAATATTTTTATAGCTGCCGGTCGTATCGTCAAAATCGAAATGCACCTTTAACATACCGCCTCTTACCTTAACATTATAACTAAATGAACCATCGCCAATCTGCTGAAGATGATGCCATGCCAGTGCAGAAGCGATGGCACCGGTTCCGCAAGCAAGGGTAAGATTTTCTACTCCGCGCTCGTAGGTTTGCAGGCAGAGCTCATCGGAGTTAATTCCGGCAATAAAGTTTACGTTGGTACCAACAGGCTGGTAGTAGTTATGGTATCGCAGATATCGCCCGTCTGTAATTAGTTGTTTCTCATCTTCAAGCTGATCTTGCTGTACGGGGCAGACAACGTGTTCGGTATTCGTATAGACGTTTAAAACGGCTTCTGACCCTACTTTTTCCTCTGCTACCTTCGTCTCGAGTGGAAATGAGATTATAACATTGTTTTCATCAACAGAAGCTTTATAAATCTTGTCATGAACCCGGAAACTAAATTCAGTCGGTGAACCGAGCGTTACGGCGTAAGCGGCAAAACAGCGGGCTCCGTTTCCGCACATTCCGGCATCACTGCCGTCCGGGTTTTTATAGACCATCACCAGATCCGCCTTTTTTGATGAATCGTAACAGAGGGCTATCAAACCGTCACTGCCCACACCAAATTTCCGGTCGCAAAGAACCGGGGCGATTTTGGAGAGTTCATCATCATCGATTTTAAGTGTGCGGTTATCGAAAAGGACAAAATCATTGCCCGCACCCTGCATTTTTAAAAAAGGTAAAGTGTTGTTATCCATACGTCAGTTACATTTCTGTGAGCGCGGGGAGGTGTTTCCAACCCTCTTTTTCATCAATCAGGGGATCCATCCCCCGCATCAGGCTGCTGTAGCGCATCGAAAGTGTGGTAAAAATGTACTTAAGCTGCACATTCTGATAGAGCAGCTGCTTCAGATCCTGCAGGTGTTCAATCATCTCAACAATACGTGCATCTTTCATGGATGCCGTAAACTTTTTAATCACCTCCAGCTGATCTACATTGGTGATCAGTGTGCTTTCTCTCTGTTCACGATAAACCAAAATATCGCGCAAAAATTGCTCAAGAGAATTACAGACGGCTATCTGATTCTCGGTATTAAGCTTACTGTTCCAGTCGTTGATGATTTGAAGAAGCGCGGGAACATCCTGTGTATAGGAATATCTCAAAAATTCGATGATCTCGGTTCGTGTCTGTTTTAATGTTTCTACATCGAAGTAACGCGCAAGTGCATAATTACCGTCAGCCATTCTGGCTAAAAATGAGGCCTCCTCTTCTGACTTATTATCATATTGGATCAGCCCATTTCGAATCTCCTCGTCAGGAAGGGGATTTAACCGGATTTGCTGGCACCTTGATATAATTGTTGGAAGCAGCTGGTCGGTTTTTGTTGCGGTAAGTATAAATACAAGCTTAGAAGAGGGCTCTTCCAGAAATTTCAGAAAGGCGTTTGCAGCCTCTTTTCGCATAGTATCGATCTCAGTGATGATCACCACCGTTCGTCGCCCTTCGTTTGGGTTGTATTTCATCAGCGGCTGAATGTCTGACCGATAGTAATCGATGGGATAGAATGCCCGCCTGTTTTTTGAGATGTTTTCGCTGTTCAGAGCCGGACGAACTGCAAAATCAACAATTTCGTATGGATCTTGTGCAACCATCTCAATTCTGGGCTGTATCTCACTTTCACCCTTCGATGGAAACGGAATAAAAAGGTGGATGTCGGGGTGAGCAAACCAGCTCGATTTTTTCGACTCTGCGGTACCTTTTAAATCAGTTAGGTTATCCACCCCATTGATCGCCTCAGCCATGGTTAATGCAAACGCAGTTTTCCCAACCCCGGATGGCCCTGTCAGCAGATATGCATGACTCAGCCTGTCACTTTTCAGAATTCGTTCAACTTTCTCGCGGGCGTCGAACTGCCCTACAAGTCTGCGGTCTCCAAACGATATATTTTCTTTCAGTAGGCTCATCAGGTTAATTCATTTAAAGATCTATTCATCCCAGATATAATCAAAAAGTAGTACACCGGCAGCAATGGTTGTTCCGCAATAACCAACCAGCGCGGCCAGATCATTCAACTCTGATCCGTCGGGACCGCTAACCAGGGCAATTGTGGTTGTACGGGTTAAGATAAGCAGCAGTGGAACCAATAGCGGGATACATAAAACAGAAAATACTGCTCCTTTTCGATCTGCTTTCGAGATCATAGCAGAAACCAGGGTGGTTACAGATGATAGTCCCGCGGCTCCAAACAGTATAGAAAGCAGAAAGTATGGCAGATGGATGATTGTCATGTTCATCATCACAATGTAGAAAAAAAAGGTGAAGACATGGAGGATTAAAAGAAACAGAAAATTGTAGACCAGCTTTCCGGTGTATACCTCAGTAGCCCTGGAGTTGAGCCGGAGCAGTTCCCATGTTTTCTTCTCCGTTTCCTGCACAAAAGATCTAATCATCCCCGTCATGGCAGCAAATAGAATGACAATCCATACCAGTCCGCTTTTGGGAGTAGGGTCGAGCTGTTGTGCGCTTAATGTGAATAGAATAAGCAGCAGGGCAGCACCCGTAAACGCAAGGAGTGTATTAATCGCATATTTTGTGCGAAGCTCCTGCGTGATCTCTTTTTTAAGAATTGTAAGTGAAGATTTAAGCATAAAATGACAGGTACAATGTGTGGCACTAAAGGTACAAAATTTTAACAGAGAGATGAGGGGAATTTACCTGCGCATATGATCGTTTTTATGATATAAAACAGGCTTGGAAAATAATCCGGGTCACTTCAGAATAATATTGAAGAGTATGCTGTATGCTCACTATATTCAGACGTACAAAAAACCGGATCTTGAATCATTTTTATGAATATCCATTCACTACTCGAAAAATCGACTATTCTAGCCAATCTTGATGTAAACTCTAAAGAAGAACTGCTCGAAAAGATGATTCAGGCACTATCCGGCCAGGTTGATTCTGAGCAGCTGGAAGAGATACGTAAATCTGTTTTCGAAAGAGAGGAGATCATGTCTACAGGTGTAGGCAAAAGCTTGGCCATCCCACATGGGAAAGTAAAATCGATAGATGAAAATTATGCCAGTTTCGCTAAGTTGAAAAATCCGATCGATTACGAATCTATTGACGGTGAACCGGTTCAAATGGTATTTTTACTGGTTGGCCCGGAGTCTAAACACACCATTCACATTAAACTTTTGAGCAGAATTTCCAGATTGATGAACAGTGTCTCCTTTCGCGAAATTTTAAGCGACTGTGATACGCCGGAAGAGATTTATGACGCATTTCATCAAGAAGAGCAACGCTATTTTGCCACCTGATATTAGCGCCTATGAAGAGTGCTCAACTTTCATATACATTTAAATTTCTGCTGCTTTTTCTGAGTTTCTTTTTTATTCAGAGCCAGCAATCAGTATTCAGTCAGATCTCTTCTGAAATCGATTTTATGATCGATCGAAGCAGGGCAAATGATGCATTCTGGGCTATCCAGGTGTCCGACAGTTCTGGAAAAATACTTGAGGATTTGAACGGAAATAATTTAATCCGGCCTGCCTCAAACCTGAAACTAATCACATCTGGCGCTGTAATGGATGTGCTGGGCAAAGATTATCGATTTACCACAACACTTTATGGGAGGGGAGATATAGTCGGAAATCGCTGGGTGGGCGATCTGATTGTAGAAGGAAGTGGAGACCCATCAATAAATGGTGAATTTTACGACGATCCTCTTTTTTTGTTTGAAGAGTGGTACCAGGTGCTGGACTCTTTGGGCATCGAGCAAATTGACGGAAGCATTATTGCCTACGACGGACTTTTTGATGACGTTCCTTATCCCCGCGGATGGGAGTGGGACGACCTTTCGTACTACTACGCTCCGGAAATCAGTGCTCTCTCATTCAATTTTAATGTGGTGGATCTGGAAGTTGTAGCTGAGGGATCTGTTGGCTCCCAACCTACCATTCGCTGGTTTCCTTTTAACACACCATACGTCGAGTTTTTAAACCAGCAGACGATTACACCGGCCGGTACGAAGTTTAATGAATCGTACCGCAGAGTGCTCGGTACAAACACGATAATCCTTCGAAGTACACTGCCCCAGGGATATTACGAAACGGAGCCTCTTTCGGTGCTTTCGCCATCAACCTACTTTATCGATACGTTTTCCCGCTATTTGGAGGATAGCGGTATACGGGTTAGAGGACAGCTTATTGTAGAAAGTGATTACTATTCCTGGAAACGTGATGGATTTAAAGTACTCTCAACGCATACCTCTGAGCCGCTTCATAAGATGATAACCTGGATGAACCGTGAAAGCGACAATTTGTTTGCTGAAATGCTGACGAAAAAAATAGGCAGTCATGTCTACAATACACAGGGGAGTACCGAAATTGGGCTTCAGGTTATTAAGGAGTTTATGAACTCGGCAGGTATGGATACTTCTGTCGTCAGGCTGAGAGATGCTTCCGGAATGGCTCCGGCCAATTTGATTCGGGCTTCGGATTTAAATCTGTATCTTAATTCCATCAAGGATAAACCATGGTTCGACGCCATGTACGAATCACTCTCCGTTGGCGGATTGAACGGAACACTCGGGCACCGATTCAGGAACAGTTCATTTAGTGAAAAATTTTATGGAAAATCCGGTTTTATGTCCGGTGTGCGAACATTAAGCGGTTATCTGACAACAAACTCAAATCAACAGCTAACGGTTACGATTGCTACAAATAACTACACGGCGTCGACGGCCCACGTGGACTGGGTGCACGAAAGAATCCTGGAATATCTACATAATACCTATTAGACGATGAGTAAACAGCCGCAGATTTTAATAACGGATGATGAAAAGAGCATCAGAAATATTCTGCGGGATATACTTGAATACGAGTCATATAAAGTTGAAGAAGCTGAGAACGGGAGTGAAGCACTTGAAATCATTTCCGGTAAAGATGTAGACCTCGTAATTCTCGATATTAAAATGAAGGGGATGGACGGCATTGAGACTCTCGAAAAGATAAAGGAGAAGAAGCCGGGATTGCCGGTGATCATGATCTCAGGCCATGGAACCATCAAAATAGCCGTGGACGCCACAAAGAAAGGGGCTTACGATTTTCTGGAAAAACCGCCTGACCTTAACCGCCTGCTCGTAACGGTTCGAAATGCCCTGAAGAGCAGTGAGCTGGAGCGCGAAAATCGTCAGATACGATCGGAGTTGCATGGTGCATCAGAAATTATTGGTGAGAGTGCGCCCATCAAAAAGATTAAAGATACTATTTCCAAGATCGCTGCAACCAACAGCCGCGTTCTCGTTACAGGAGAAAACGGAACAGGAAAAGAGCTTGTTGCAAGATCCATTCACAGCCAGAGCAGAAGGGCTTCTAAACCTTTTGTTGACGTGAACTGCGCCGCTATTCCCTCCGAACTACTCGAAAGTGAACTGTTTGGTCATGAGAAAGGATCGTTTACAGGTGCTGTAAAGCAGCGTATCGGAAAATTTGAACAGGCAGATGGCGGAACTCTCTTTCTGGATGAGATCGGTGATATGAGCCCCGATGCGCAGGCAAAAGTTCTTCGCGCACTACAGGAAAATAAGATTACCCGTGTGGGAGGTTCAGAAAATATCGAAGTTGATGTGAGGGTGATATCAGCAACGAATAAAGATTTACAAAAGGCGATCAGTAATGGAGAGTTCAGGGAAGATCTCTACCACCGATTGAGTGTAATACCAATTCATATTCCGCCTTTGAGAGAACGAAAGGAAGACATTCCCCTTCTGGCCAGGAAGTTTTTATCTAAACTGGGAGAGGAGGATATCGTTTTTTCGAACAAAACATTTTCTGAAGATGCCATATCTGCTTTGAAGGCGCACACTTGGTCAGGTAATATCAGGGAATTACAGAATGTAGTTGAGCGACTCGCAATCCTTTCGCCCGATGATGAAATTACGGCCGATGACGTGAGAAGGCTCGTGGTTGGTAAACAGAGCTCAGGGAGGGTTGTGGGAGAACTGATCGATGACCTGGAGAGTTTCCAGGCGTTTAAAGAGGAAGCTGAAAAACTCTTTTTGGTTAAAAAACTGGAGAAGTATAACTGGAATGTATCAGCAACAGCAGAGGCTATTGAAATTCGAAGAAGCCACATCTACAACAAGATGAAGAAATACGATATTGAGCGATAATTAAAGGCAAACTAAGAACTGAATCATCAGAATAATTAATCTATGTCAGCAAAATTAATTGATGGAAAAAAGGTAGCATCAGAACTGAAAGAACAGATCAGGGATGATGTAGAGAATTGGGTGAAAGCGGGTAACAGGCGTCCTTTTCTACAGGTGCTGCAAGTGGGAAATGATCCGGCGTCTTCAACCTACATCCGTGCTAAAACCCGATCCTGCGAAGAAGTTGGAATTGATACCGATACTACACACCTACCGGATACCGTTTCAGCAAAGGAGCTTAAATCAGTGATTCAGGGATTCAATGAAGATGATTCGATTGACGGCATTCTGGTTCAGCTTCCATTACCGTCACACCTTTCGTCACACGCCGTTATTGAGAGCATCGATCACCGGAAAGATGTGGATGGATTCCATCCTATGAATATTGGCCGATTGACGCTCGATCAGCCGACGTTTAAATCGTGTACACCGGCCGGTATTTTTGAACTTTTTAAATATTACAGCATCCCTACAAAAGGGAAACACGCCGTGGTGGTTGGAGCCAGTAATATTGTGGGAACACCAATGTCTATCATGCTTTCCCGGGAAAATTCATCCGGAAAGGCAACCACAACCACCTGCCATAAATTCACGAAAGATATTACTCAGCACACGATTTCTGCAGATATACTGGTTGTTGCTGCCGGACAGCCAAACCTGATTAAGGCGGAAATGGTGAAAGAAGGGGCTGTGGTGATTGACGTTGGAATTAACCGGGTTGCCGATGAAACCAACGAAAGAGGCTATAAGTTAACCGGAGACTGTGATTTTGAAAGTTTGAAAGATAAAGTGAGCTGGATCACGCCGGTACCCGGCGGCGTGGGACCTATGACGGTAGCCATGCTGATGAAAAACACACTTCTTGCAGCTAAGAAGTCAATCTACCCGGATTGATGATCTTTAAATCCCTATGATCGAATTACCACGTCTGAAACCTTTTCTACTGTTCCTGATACTGATCACATCAGTAACCGGAATATCTGCAGTTTCAGCTCAGTACAGTTATACTCAATCTAATCAGGACAATTCTTCTTTAAAGGTTGATATTACGGAGCAAAAATCACCAACGGCAGCATTTGTACGCTCGTTGGTTTTTCCCGGCTGGGGGCATTTTTATGCGGGTGATCAGCACAACAGCCGTGGGGCTGTGCATCTGGGATCTGATGCCGCTTTAATCGGATCGATATTTGGATTTAATGTTCGTGCAAATCGAATAGAAAACGATTTTATCACTTTTGCTAACCTCAAAGCCGGAATAGATCTGGCATCAAGAGACCGTTCTTTTCGGCTTGCCGTGGCTGATTTTAATTCACTTGATGATTATAACGACTATCAGTTGCGCGCCCGTAACTGGAATCGGCTGATTGAGGACACACCTGAAAACAGGTGGAACTGGCAGGGTACCGAAGATCGTAACAGATTCAGGGAAATGCGATCCGATTCAGATCGAATACGAAGTCAAATTCCGGCACTGGCCGGCATCATGGTTGTGAATCGAATCATCAGTGCGATTAGTGCATATAATCGTGTACAAAATGATTTGGAATCAGCAGGTACAAACAGGGCTGAATTGACGATACTGCCTGTGTTCAGTCAATCGGATTCCGCCATTCAAAGAGTTGAAACTTCGGGAGCAGCAGCGCATCTTAAAATCCGTTTTTAAATACGCCGGGATCTCATCATGAACCGATTTAAACTTACATTCGAATATGAGGGGACTGATTTTAAGGGATGGCAGCGGCAACCTGATGTACGAACGGTTGAGGGGGTTATTGAGGAAGCACTCAGTAAACTTTATCAGAAAGAGATCAATATTATTGGTCAGGGGAGAACTGACTCTGGTGTTCACGCTCTGTCGCAAACAGCACATGCTGATCTGCCGGACCGCTACTCTCTCAACCGGATTGAACACGCTTTGAGGGGATTACTGCCCGGGGATGTGGTGCTAAAGAAGATTGAACCGGCTGATCCAAATTTTCATGCACGATTTGGAGCCATCAAAAGAGCATATCGCTATCAGGTATCGCCTTTACCTGCTGCTATTCACAGAAACTATGTCTGGTGCTATTTTCAGGATATGAATGTCGAACTTTTGAAAACATGTGCAGAATTGGTTTTGGGAGAGCACGATTTTATCAATTTTTGTATACCCAACGAAGAGGAGTTCGGAACAACAATCTGTTCAATCACAGAAAGCAATTGGACAGAAGATTCCGGACTTTTGGTATACGAGATAGAGGGAAATCGGTTTTTACGCCACATGGTACGCCGGCTGGTAGGAAGTATGATTCAGGTATCGGTCGGGAAGATCAGCTTAAACAAATTTGAAGGTCTTCTAAGTGGTGATGAAGTTCGCCAAAAAGCATTTTCTGCACCTGCCTGCGGACTATTCCTGACAAATGTTATCTATCCGTGATCGGTTCATGTTTACAAATTGATAATGCTGGCGTAACGATTATTTAAGATCATATCTTCATTATTGAGCCATACGTTTAACCAAACTCAGTTTATGTTAATTGGCTCAAGTTTTAATTCGAAACTGGATGATATCCTGTTAACGGCATTACGGATCTCAAGAGAGACAAACAGTGAACGAATAGAAGTAGAACAACTCAATAAAGCCATAAAGCTGGATCGACTGGAGATGAAAAACTACCTCGAGTATCTCAGTGACAAAAACATGGTTGCACTATCTACGATTGGCGGGCCATTTTTATACGGGCATATTGAGCTAATGCCTGATGGCGTGAAGAGAGCTGAGAAGATCATAAGCAACAAAAGGAAAGCAGATTAGTGGTGTAAAAAGTATAATTCCTGATATCTTCATCTTACTGCCGGGCAATTGATTCCGATGAAAACTGAACGCAGTTCTCTTTTGCTCTCTTTTACACGATTTTCCCTCGCCTTTTGCAGAAAGTTTCCTACCTTTATAGCGACTTTTAAAAGATAAATAAAACGAGCTATATAATGATTATTGGAGTACCTAAAGAGATAAAGACTCTTGAAAATCGTGTATCTCTGCAGCCGGGCGGCGCTCTTCAATTGAAAAATAAAGGACATAAAGTTCTTATTGAAAAAGGAGCCGGACTTGGAAGCGGTTTTACAGACGAAATGTATGAGCAGAGCGGCGCAACTATTGTTGATGATGTAGAAGAGGTTTGGGAAAAAGCCGAAATGATTATGAAGGTGAAGGAGCCGATAAAAGAGGAGTATCCTCGCATGCGGGAAGGTCAGATTATCTTCACATACTTTCACTTTGCTGCAAGCCGTGAATTGACAGAAGCTGTTCAGAAATCGAAGTGTATTGCTATTGCTTACGAAACCGTAGAAAAAGCCGACGGTTCACTTCCACTGCTTGTTCCAATGAGTGAAGTTGCCGGACGTATGGCTGCTCAGGAAGGAGCAAAATATCTGGAAAAAACATTCGGAGGCCGTGGTGTGTTGATGGGGGGAATTCCCGGAGTACCGCCAGCTAATGTTTTAGTTCTGGGTGGAGGAATAGTTGGTGTTAACGCTGCAAAAATTGCAGCCGGAATGGGTGCAAACACAACAATTCTGGATATCAATATTCCGAAACTGCGGTATCTCGACGACGTGATGCCTAAGAATGTGAACACACTCTTTTCAACTGAAGGAACCATCAGGAATCTTCTTCCTACGACGGATCTGATCATTGGTGCGGTACTCATTCCGGGTGCCAAAGCGCCAAGTTTGGTTACCAAAGATATGCTTAGTTTGATGCGTCCAGGTACGGTAATGGTTGACGTTGCCATTGATCAGGGTGGATGCTTTGAAACTTCAAAAGCCACAACCCATGATGAACCGATTTATGAGGTTGATGATGTTGTGCACTACTGTGTAGCCAACATGCCGGGGGCTGTTCCGTACACGTCTACTCTGGGTCTGACCAACGTTACACTTCCATACGCTGCACAAATTGCGAATAAAGGATGGGAGAAAGCACTGAATGATGATCCTGTTCTGATAAAGGGATTAAATATTGCTGACGGTAAGATCGTCTACAAATATGTTGCAGATGCATTTGATATGGAGTACAATCCCATCGAAGATGTAGTGTAACCATTATTATCAACTCTTGAAGATCGCTTTAATCCCGGCTGATTCAATTCAGTCGGGATTTTTTTATCCGGCTACCACAGTTCAGAATTTTAGTATTATTGACTAAATGATATGCGGATATCGATGGCCAGAGTAGCGCTGAAAGGATAGGTAAGATACTTGTTTAATTGTGATATCTCGGTTTTTACCAAAAGCTTAAAAAACAAAACCCCACCGGTTTACACCGACAGGGTTTTAATTTGATAGAATCTTAGAAGAGCTCTATCGCTTTTCAACCGGTGTCCATTCCAGGTTCTTTTCACCAATGTAGAGAGCTCTTGGACGAACCAGCCGGTTGTTTTCTGACTGTTCGATGTAGTGAGCAGACCAGCCGCTAAAACGACTCATGGTGAAAATACAGGTATAAAGATCGGGCTGTATACCGATAGAGTAGTAAACTGTAGCTGAAAAGAAGTCAACATTTGGATCGATGTCTTTTTCTTCCTTCATGGTTTTCAGCATGTCTTCAGACCACTGATAAAGATTTTCATGTCCGGTCTCTTCAGAAAGTTTTTTCGACATTTTTCTAAGGTGAACAGCACGGGGGTCAAAGGTTTTGTACACCCTGTGGCCAAAACCCATGATCTTCTCTTTATTTTTCAGTTTCATCTTTGTGAACTCTACCGCATCTGCGCTGTCGCCCTCTTTTTCAAGTTCGAGCAGAGTGTTCATAACAGCGGTGTTGGCACCACCGTGGAGCGGACCTTTCAGGGCACCGATCGCACCGGTTACGGCAGAAAACATATCCGACTCAGTTGCACAGATGGTTCTGGCCGTAAACGTTGAAGCATTCATTCCGTGCTCTGCATGCAGAATAAGGCAGAGGTCCATGGTTTTTTCAGCAGCATCACCCGGTTTCTCACCGTTAAGCATATAGAGAAAATTAAATGCTGTACTGCCTTCTTTAAGGGGAGATACAATCTCTTTGCCTTCTCGGGATCTGTCGAAAGCTGCGATAATGGTAGGTATCTGAGCCGTCATTGAGATCGCGTGATTGCGGCTGTCTTTAGCCTTATCACCGGTACTGTCTGTTTCAAAGTCAGCCAGCATAGAGACAGCTGTTCTTACAACAGCCATTGGCTCTGCTTCTTTATTGGTAGTTTTAATGTATTCAAGAACCGGTTTTGGCAGTTCGCGCTGATTTATCAACTGCTTTTTAAGATCGTCAAGTTCAGACTTATTGGGAAGCCTGTCGTTCCATAGCAAAAAGCAAACTTCCTCGAAAGTTGCACTATCTGCCAGAACATCAATATTGTACCCTGAATAGATTAATTCACCCTTTTGGCCGTCAATAGAACTCTTAGTGGTAGAAAAAGCAACAATACCGTCTAAACCCCTGTTGATATGCGGATATTCGCTTGTATCGATATTATCCAAATTATGGTGCGCCATTATTTTAGTCCTGTTTTAATTAACATTATTATCTCTGCAAATGCGTGATATTACATCTTAAAAAAACTGAACGTGTCTCCTAAGAATGGATAACCTTAATGAATATAAATCGTTCAGTGAGCGTCAACTTCTTTGGCACGCAGAAATTTTCTTTTTTATGCTAATAAAATACAAAAAAGTAAGCGCTTTTAGAAGTAGTTTTAGAGGTAAAAGTCTGTTAAGAGTTGTCCTGCTTTCCTGATTGACTCTTTGCTTCGTTCCACAGCTCATCCATCTCTTCCAGGGAAGCTTCCACTATGGATCGTTTATTCTCTTTTAGTCTCTTTTCAATATGCTGAAATCTGTGAATGAATTTTTTATTTGCCCCGCGTATGGCATCTTCTGCATTTAGCCCAATCAGTCTTCCTACATTCACAAGGCTGAAAAGGAGATCGCCAAACTCTTCCTGCTGTTCCTTAGCCGTCTGATTTTCAACCGCGTTGCGCCACTCATCAATCTCTTCATTCAGTTTATTCCATGCGAGCTGCCACTCAGCCCAGTCAAATCCAACATTCGCCGCTTTTTCCTGCATTCGCTGTGCCCGAATCAAACCGGGCAGATGTTTGGGTACTCCATCCAAAATGGATTCACGACCCTCTTTCAGTTTGATCGCTTCCCAGTTTTCGGCTACCCGATTCTCCTCATCGGCCACGGTTTCGCCGAATACGTGAGGGTGCCGGCGGATCAGTTTTTCAGATATACCCTGGATCACATCACCGATATCAAAACTGTCGGTTTCGGTTGCCATCTTGGTTTGAAAAACCACGTGAAGAAGAAGATCGCCCAGTTCCTTGCAAAGCTCATCCATGTCGTTATTGTCGATCGCTTCCACGGCTTCATATGCCTCTTCAATCAGGTTATCCTTAATGCTGTGGTGCGTCTGTTTTCGATCCCATGGGCACTCTTTACGTAGAATAGCAATGAGTTCAACAAGGTCTTCAAATTTTCGGGATGGCTTCATGGGCAGATTACAGTGTGTGAGTTGAGCATTATCAGTATGCAGAGAAGATAGAAAGATTGTTTAGATATATGTAGAGTGGTTTGGGGAATAAATGAAAAGTAAAAAGGTAAAAGTGTGAATTGTCCTTCGCTTTATGATTGGTACTTTTAACTACTACGAACAAGAAGGTATTCACAAAGATCACTGTGAACTCTCAATGAAATACACGTCGGAATTCGGGAGATGAGAGTACCCTTGTTCTCGACAGTCTATCGGTGACAGATTGGTAGAATATGTGTTTATTGTCTTGAATCAATGTTTTTTAGCCTGTTCGAACACACCCCTAAATTCCCTCTCCCCGAAGCGCTCGGGACAGGCAAGAGGGGACTTTCCTGTCACCTCCTCAACAGTGTTACCCGCTTTTTGGGCAAAATTAGGAGTTCGAAGTGACGGCAATAATACCTTGTCCGTTGAAGCCTGAAGCCTGAGACCTTTACTACGTCTGTTTTTTCTTTTTCTCTGCAGCAGGGAAGAGGATATTGTTTAAAATCAGCCGATAACCGGGGCTGTTCGTATGCAAACTCAAGTCCGTTGGCGGATCACCAACCCGGTGCGTATAATCTTCAGGATCGTGCCCCCCATAAAACGTAAATGTGCCCGAGCCGTAATTCCCGTGTAAATATTTTACCTGATCTCGTCCGGGTGACTCTGCAAGCACTACAGCACTGCTCTTAATCTTATCTCTCTGAAAAGCGGTAGCCTGTCCATAAAATCCGCGAATACTGCTCACGTGGTTTTGAGTGAGCATGGTTGGAACCGGGTCCCATTTGGCAGAAAAATCGAAAAGTGTAAAGTAGTCGAGACTCTCACTGATTCGATTCAGATCTACTTCAATATCAATTGTGGCGTGTTCATATTCATAGGGATCCGTTACCACCTCAAAATTTTCAAATGCGAATGTGTTCTCGAAATTAAGCCGGTTGTTAACATCCGGAGCGATCGGGTCACCGTCAATTTCCGTAGGGATGATATCGAGGCCGTCGGCAGCCAGTGCAATATCGAATGTATCGGTAGCAGAGCACATGGCAAACATAAACCCTCCGTTGCCCACAAAATCACGTATACCGTGAACAATATCGAGCTTAAGATGACTCACTTTCTCATAGCCGAGCTCTTCAGCCAGAGCCCGTTTCTCCTGCACCTGATTGATATACCAGGGAGCGTTTCGATACATGCTCCAGAATTTACCAAACTGGCCGGTAAAATCTTCGTGGTGCAGGTGGAGCCAGTCGTAATTACTCAATTCACCGGATAAAACTTCGCGGTCGTAGACGGTGTCGTACGGAATTTCTGCATAGTCGAGAGCCAGGGTAACGGCGTCATCCCACGGCAGAGAACCGGGGGGTGTGTAGACGGCAATGTTCGGGGCTGCTTCCAGATTTACAGCCGCCATATTTACACCGGGATTTTCTACTTCACGGATGATTTGAGACGCCTGAGACTCAGAAATTATTTCAATACTCACATTTCTAATCCGGCTCTTCCTCACAATATCGTGACTCTCTGTAGTGAGAAAACTTCCGCCTCTGTAATTCAGAAGCCACTGGCCTGTTTCACCTTCATTCAGGTGATTAAAAATAATCCCATAAGCTTTCAGATGGTTACTTTGAGACCCATCCATGGGGATTAAAACCCTATTTTGTGCTGTGGTATTTAAAAATACTGAACAGATAAAAAGAGCGGTCAATACCACCGTATTAAATAACTTCATCACAAATACTCTGTTTGAAATTGTTGCAATTTTTCCCTCGCAAATGATGCATAAAATCCACCGGGAAATGAAAGTATGATATCTTCATAAAACTGTTCGGCATCCGCTTTTGTAAATTCAGTCTGCACATCGGGATAGAAAAACCTTTCTTCGGCAGTGCGATCCCCGTCGATGATAATTCTTCCCTCTACAATCTGTTCAACCAGGAGAGCACGATCCCACATCAGGCGTTCAAGCAGGGGAGACCCGGAATTGGATTCAAGCTGCTGATTGATAAGCTTCAATTTAAGCGGACTGTATTTTTCCGGCAGGGCGGTAGATAGTTCAACGGTCAAATTATCAACAAGGGGTGCTCGTGGGTTTTCTAAAAGAGGGGATAACTGTTCAACGGCCTGATCGTAACGGCCCGTGTGCAGTGCATACATTCCTTCGCCAAGGGTTTTTAAAACTGAGCCGGTAGTGTCGGCACGCGTGCCGTTTTGAATCCACATTCGGAGCTTGATGGCATCATTTGCGTAGTATGAATCATTTCGTCTCTCAAGAGATCTGAGCTGAATTTCAGCAAACTCTGAATCACCGGCAAAAAAATCGGACAGAGCAGAGAAGTATCTGACTTTTTCAGATAGGTTTGACTGATCTGTTGCCCGGTCGGCTCTCGCCAAATGTTGACGAGCCGAACTAAAATTTTGATCAAAGATAGCTATCCGGCCTTCAGTATAGAGAGTGTATGGATCACCGGTACCTGATCTATCTCTAAGCGTTTGAAACCATCGGCCGGCACTCTCCCTGTTCTTGAAAACATCAAGGGAAAGCTCAACCAGCCTGGAGAGTACTCTGTCTGCCTGTTGATAGTCGGGCTGTTCATTAATTAGCTCTACGGCAGTTTCGTATGACTTTTGGTAGAGAGTGTGTATGGAATCTGCCGGAGTTAAGTTATTCTGTTCGGCAAAGTTTGCCCATTGCAGATAGGTATTGCTCAATTCGTCGTAGGCGCGATACCGGGTTGTCAGGTTTGTGCTGTTTTGATAATATTTGAATGCATTCTCAGCATGCTGAAACTGTTTGGCCGATAGAAACCGGTTCCCTAAAGAGAAAAGTGAGTATACCGAGTAGGGAGTCTCTTCTTCGTAGTGACGCGCAAAGTTATATGCTCTTTGATACTCTTCGGTCTCTAACAGTAGCCAGGAGAGGAGCTGGTAGAGGGCAGAGTATGCTTCGTGAGATACAGAGAGGTCGAGTAATAGATCTTCCAACTCAAACGAAGCGATGTCATACAGCTGCTGATCTCTCATCTGAAAAAATCGTTGCTGAACGATTGACATCTGCCGCGGAGACTCCAGGATCAGCTGATAGTACTCATTGACCGATTCATCAAACCTTCCGGCCTGTAAATAGGTGTTGGCAAGTTCGTTCAGAAACAGTGTCTGATTGTTGAGCAGATCACGTGCCTGTTTGTATGTGTGTATCGCTTCATCATATTCTCGCCGGTTGTTCATAGACGATGCAATAATATAGTAAGCCTGAATATTCCCTGATGCGTTTTCGAGTGCAGCATGCCAGGCTTCGAGGGCTTTTTCGCGTTCACTTTTTAAATGTAATATCTCCCCCAGAAGTCCCTGTGCCTGAAGTGTTACATAACCGCGTCGGATTTGATTTCGGGTCACCTCTTCAGCCCGGTCCAGATTACTGGTTTTGATCAGTACATCAACGAATTGATCAAAAAACACATACGAGGCCGGGTTCTGCTCGTGAAGATCGCTGAGTATAGGAACGGCCTCTTCATAATTTTGCTGCTGAATCAGCTGTGTTGCCGTCTGGAAATCTCTGTTCTGAGAAACAGAAATTTCTGACATCAGCAAAAAGGCAAACAGTAAAAGCGGAAGACCTTTTTTGAACATCAGGAACGGTTAAAAAGTTGATTGAAAATTGTTGGAAATCGACGTTTTACCTGTTGGTAGAAAGCGTGCAGGGGAAAACCGACTACATTATTATAGTCACCGTGAATCTGTTTGACAAACACGGCACCGAAATCATCCTGTATGCCATAGGAGCCGGCTTTATCCATCGGACTGCCGGTTGCAACATAATCTTTGATTTCTGATTCATCTAACGCACCGAATGTTACTTTCGTCTTCTCCGAAAAAGTGTGGCTGCTGATCGTCTTTCCATTTTTATGAGTCGATGCAAGATACACGCCGCTGTAGACCTCATGGGTTTCTGAACTCAGATTTTGAAGCATGGCTTCAGCATCATGTTCATCAACCGGTTTGCCCAGATAATTACCGTGCAGCGTAACAATGGTATCTGCCGCAATTATAAATGAATCCGGATGTTCATGCCGAACAGATTCTCCTTTCTGTTTTGCAAGCGACTCCACCAAAAGGTCGGGTGAGAGGCTTTCATCCATCACTTCTTCAATATCTGACGGGTAGATTTGGAATGTAAGATTGATCTGTTTTAGCAGTTGAGCGCGTCTGGGGCTGGCCGACGCCAATATGATTTTCATTTTTTATAAATCTCTGTGAAAGAACATTTTTCAGGTTTCCGATATTTGAATAACTTAAACATCGATTTGGCTTATTGAAAATATAGCTTTGCCGAGCTCATAATTTTTTTTGCTCAGATAAAATAAAGAATGTCTGTTTACTTTCATTAAGTTCCGAATTATCAGAAGAAACGATCATTAAACTAATTTCAGAATGTCTGCAAGACGGCGTAATAAAAAAGACACTAAACCGATGCTATTCACTCCCCTGAACTACAAATTGATTGGGTTGGGAGTGTTGTTGATTGTTGTAGGTTTTACGGCGATGAGATTGGAAAACGAGGTTTACGGAATCATATCCCTCTACTTTTCGCCTGTTGTAATTTTGGCCGGTTATATTTTGGTGATCTATGCTATTTTAAAGCGAGATCACAAGCTGGATGAATCATCACCCAATACAACCTCGTAAACATTTTGGACAGGCTCATTAACTATCTTTTCTGGATCATTCTCATTTTCCTTTTTGTATTGGAGGGGAAACTGAGTGATCACTTAATGATTCTTTCCGGCCTGGGCCTCTCATTAATTGTTGTTTATCTTGCATTTTTCCTGAACTGGATTACCCTCGATGCTACCAAGTCGGCCATCGTGCTGGGTACAATAACATTTGGTTTTGGTGGTGTATGGCCTGCATTGGCACTCATATTTTTCTTTCTCAGCAGCAGTCTGGTTACGCGTAATAAACGTCCGGATGGTATTGCTAACGGCTCTGTTCCTCTCAGGCCTGATGATCCCTATCATATCAGCAGAAGAGACAGTTATCAAGTTTGGGCAAACGGATTTTGGGTGGCTCTTTTCTGCCTGGCATGGTTTCTATTCGAGTTTGAGTACATCCTTCTTGGCGTATATGGTGCAATTGCGGCCGCAACAGCTGATACCTGGGCTACAGAGCTGGGATCCAGAAAAGCCGGACGCACACGACTCATTACCACGTTTAAAAAAGTTGAACCCGGAACAGACGGCGGCATAAGTTTTACCGGCACTTTAGCGTCCGCAATTGGAAGTATCGCGATTGCTTCTTTACTTCTTATTCAACCCGATCCATACGATCTGAATATAGCAATAGTGGTAGCTGCAGCAGGTTTTGCCGGATCCGTGGCTGATTCCTTCCTGGGAGCGATATTTCAAACCCGAAACGTTCAACTTTTTAAATCAGACAGCATGGTAGAACGGGATGCCATGTTGAAAAACTGTTTTGTAAATTGGCTGGCCACCGGAACAGGTGGTTTTATTACTCTACTAACGATTAAAATAATGACTCTATGAAGTGGTACAGAAAGCTGCACTGGCAAATTATCATTGGGATGATCCTGGGACTTATCTGGGGACTTTTTTCCAGTGTTGTCGGTTTAAATGAATTTACCAGCAATTATATTCGTCCGTTTGGCGACATATTTATCACGTTGCTTAAACTGATTGCAGTTCCGCTTGTGCTGGCCTCACTTGTGGTAGGAGTATCAAACCTGAACGACATGACTCAGCTCTCCAGGATGGGAGGGAAAACCATCGCTATCTATATGGTTACAACGACTCTGGCTATAACAATTGGCTTAGGTGTTGTTAATGTTATGCAACCCGGCAAAGCGCTTCCTGAGGAGACCAGAACAAGTTTGATGGAGAGCTATGGCGGCTCCGTTGAAGGTCGCGATCAGGCAGCTCAGGAGCTTTTGGATCGTAGCCCGCTGGATTTCTTCGTAGACATTGTACCCGAAAACTTTTTTGAAGCGGCTTCAGATAATTCGAATATGCTTCAGGTGGTTTTTATTGCCATTCTGATAGGAATCGGTATCGTGAAAATACCCATTCAAAAAGGACAGGTGTTGATAAACGTCTTCGAGTCGCTCAATGATGTGATCATAAAGATCGTGGATTTGATTATGAAGACCGCCCCATACGGAGTATTTTCATTGATGGCCGTGGTAATCGTGGATCTTGCAGGTGATGATCTGGGGCAGGCACTTACACTTTTGAGCGCTCTGGGCTGGTATACAATTGCTGTGGTTATCGGTCTCTTTCTGCATGTAATGATCGTCTACTCCAGCCTCTTTAAAATATTCAGCAAGATGAGGTTAAGAGACTTCTTCAAAGCAATTCAACCTGCAGTACTCTTGGGTTTCAGTACCAGTTCGAGTGCAGCAACGCTTCCGGTTACGATGGAGAGGGTTGAGAAAAATCTGGGTGTGGACGAAGAGGTATCCAGTTTTGTACTGCCGGTCGGTGCAACCATCAACATGGATGGAACAAGTCTTTACCAGGCCGTTGCCGCTGTTTTTATTGCGCAGGCACTGGGCATGGACCTGACGATTGCGCAACAGCTCACCATTGTTTTGACGGCAACCTTGGCTTCGATCGGTGCGGCGGGTGTTCCCGGTGCAGGTATTATTATGCTGGTGATTGTGCTGCAGACAATACAGGTTCCTATAGAGGGAATCGCATTAATTCTGGGAGTTGATCGTATTCTTGATATGGTGCGAACCGCTGTAAACGTTACGGGAGATGCGGCCGTATCTGTTGCTGTGGCTCACACGGAAGGAAAACTTGGAGCACTACATTTTGATGAAGATGATATTGAGGCGTAGATTTATAACTGTATTGTAAAACATTTTACAAGTAAGCAGACAATATTACATGACCGAAAGCATTTAAGAAGCGAACTCCTGAAGGGAGTATGGGGTTATGCTACATATTCATCAAGCTTCTGAAGCTCGAATAAATTAACGACTACTAGTATGGAACAAAGAGTTGGGATTTGCACTCAAAAGAGCAACTAACCGAAACTATCCCATGACTTTGCTTATAACATTATTAGCTTCATTAGCTCTGTTCGCCTCAGAGACAGACACAGCATCAGCCTATGATGAAAAACTTCAGGAGGGGATAGAGGCTTTTTATAATACAGAGTGGGAAAAAGCTGACGATCTGTTTAAAGAGTTGATGGATAAGGATCCGACAGATCCACAGCCTCATTTCTTCTCTTCCATGATGCCGTTTTGGGAGTATTTCTTTATTGATCAGAATAAAGAACTGGCAAATGAATTTCTGTCCCGGTCTGAGAAAGCAGTAAATCTTGGTGAAAAGAAACTGGATGCATCGCCTAACGATACAACTATGGTTCTGCTGCTCAGTGGTCTGCATGGCTACAGAAGTCTGGTTGCTGCAGGAGAGAGTAACTATCGCGTTGCCATTCGCAGCGGTATGACGGGTTTCGGCTATACCCGACAACTCCTCTCATTGGATACAGATCGTCCCGACGCCAGAATAGGCAGAGGAATGTTCTACTACATGATGGGAACAGTTCCATCCGAATTGAGGTGGGCCACCAATATTGCAGGGCTAAGGGGAGATATGGAGAAGGGTTTTGAAGAGCTTAAAATCGCAGCTGAAAGTGACAGCTATGTGAGCAATGACGCGGCCATGTTGTTAATGTACCTCTACAATTTGGAGGAGCGGTACGATGAGGCACTGCACTATGCGGAAGAATTGACAGAACGGCTCCCAAAAAATGTAATTTTTAAATTTAAAAAAGCAGAAATTTTAGAAAACTCCGGCAATAAAGATCAAGCGAGAGAGTTATTTGCAGAGATTGCGAAGATCGATAATCAACGTCTGCCCGCATTAACGGAAAAAAGCAAACGCAAGGCAGAACAACTCACAGATTTAACACAAATTTATTAGAATAGGGTATATAATGTTCCGTTTTAATCCCTATTTTTGTTTTATAATTTAAGTAGAGATAACAGAAACCACTAAACCGCCTATGGGGAAACCGTTACAGAAGGTAACTTTTTCAGTTCTGTCTTTTTTTCTGGCCTTTTTTACGCTTTATGCGCCGGCTGCCCATACGCAGGTGGCGATACAAGATGAAAGAGGACTCGAAATTGTATTCAGTGCTTCAGGTTCCCTTACCCAAACCCAGTTAATACAGCTAACACCGGATGATCTCTCCAGGTTTTTCAACACTGACAGAGCCAAATCTGTATCCGAGTGGGATAATCGTTCAGATCAGGCGGGTATTTTCTATGTTCAGGATGGGAATGAAGAGTTTGGTATTGGTGGTATCGTACCTGAAAACTCACCTGCCGAACGACTCTTCTATCTGAATCTGCAAAACAGAACATCTTCTCAATTTGCAGGCCTGCAGATTGCATTCGATTTTATTTATCAGTCATCTCCTGAAAACAGTAACTACTCACTGCAGCTTCGGTATAGAATCGGCAATCAGTCTTGGACTGACGTTCCCGGAGCCACAGTAAGCAGTTCTATGCTTAAAGATAACATTCGAAACTGGAATACTTTTTCTATCCAAACCTCTCTGGACGGCATCTTATTGAATCGAGATGAAACTATTGAATTTGAATGGGTGGAGACGACCAACTCGATGGATGTTCAGGATATTCCTGTAGCTTTCCAACAGATAGGATTTTTCCCGGATACATTTTCACCTGAAATGATACAGCGCGGTGATTTGATTGTTAGTGAAATACTTCCATCGACGGATATTCGAGGACGGTCAATTGAGTTTATTGAAATTTATAACCCTACCGAGAGTGTCAAAAATCTGAAGGGGCTGGAACTTCGTACGCAAACCGGTTCATTTTTTGTCCGTTCCGACTTTGAAATCGCTCCACACAGTTTTGGTGTGATGCTTTCAGAAGAATCATCTCAGGTTTTAGAGACAGAATTTGCTCATCGTTACAGTGGCACACTTTTACCTGATAACAACGGATATGTGGAACTCTATATGGATGGAAGGGAGCTGGCTAAAGCAATGTTTGAACGTACAGATTCAGATCGATCATTGGAGTTGAATCGTATTGCAAATGCTTTCGACGGGTATTCGAGTCTTCAGCATTTCCGCCCTTCAAATACCGTTTTAACCGGCTCTGTATCTGCCACACCCGGAAGAGATGGGAATACTCAAAAATTATACAGCAAGGATCTGAATGAATCCGGATGGCACTTTTTAACCCCTCCCGGATTGCTTGACGAACGGCTCAGCCGACTGAATCCCCAGCAAATTCGTACGTTAAAAGCCGGCGAAAATATTTCGACTGATATTGATCCAAATGAGCCCGTTCTGATCTACTTTGACAGTGAAAGAGAGCGCAGGATCTACTCTAATCAAACCGTACAAACCGCACCGGAAGAAGGATATAGTATCCGCGGAACTACAGCGAAAGCGATATCTGCACCGGGTGATAAACCCTTTAAGTTAAGAAACCTGACTAATGAAGCCGGTCAAAGAGTTTCACCGGTATACCTGTCTTGGAACAACTCTGAGCAGCGTTTTCAGCTTCTGTATGATGGCGAAACTGAAGTTAGCAGATGGAATCCTCTTATCGTCCATGAATCTGCTGAAATTCCATCAACCGGAACAGCGGATAGAAGAAGAGGGCAGCAGGGAGTACAGCTTGACCGGATGATCTCATTCACTCTATCTGAGTTAACCCGTGATGGTTCCAGAAATCAATTGGATCAAAGTGTGGTTGGATTCTTAAGAGAGATTCGCGGACAATCTGGCAAGCGATATGATTTACCTAAACTGCTGCCAATATCTGCAGATGAAACAGTTGTCAGTGATCTGAATAAGCTGCACATCGCTTCATCAGCCGCTTCAAACAGGGCCAATAGTTTTGTCCATCTCCCATACGAGCTGGATCAGGAGTATCAGTTTAATCTCGGTGTAACTTCAACAGACCGCACCTATCAGGCGGTTTTGGATTGGTCTGAAGCAGAAGATATTCCGGATGAATGGATGCTTACCCTGGTTGATCATCTGACAGGACGTGAAATTGATATGAAGGAGCAGACAAGTTATGAGTTCAGGTTAAATATGGCTGATAACGGCTTCAAAGAGAAGGTTATGGAACCTGGTACCATCGTTCCTTTCAACCCTACAGAGGAAGAGCGATTTACGGTAACTATGAAGCCGTTTGAATCTGCTATAGGAATGAGCGAAGAAGCGGAGAGGCCCGGAAGTGTTGAATTGCGCCAGAACTATCCAAATCCATTCAATCCATCTACCAATATTGTTTTTTATCTGCCCGAGCAGCAGCCGGTTAAAATCGGCGTTTATAATATTGTTGGCCAACAAGTAGCCCTTCTTGCTGATGAAAGCCTGGGAGCCGGTGAGCATGTTATCTCATGGAACGCTTCAGAAATGCCAAGCGGTGTATATATTGTGCAACTTGAGGTTGGCAGCCGAATTTTTACAAGAAAAATTACATTGATTAAGTAGACGGCTCGGTAAGAGATATAAGATCAAAAAATGTCCGACAAAACCTTTTGAGGCAATATTGGCATTTTCATTTGAACAAGAATATCTTACTGATAGTCATTTAATAAATTTCAATTAAATTAATTACAGCAAAACTATTCATGCAGTTTAAAACAGCTCAGGGCGTGGATGTGCCCGAAATTGGCTTGGGTACCTACAAACTATTTGGTAAAGAGTGCAAGAAAGTGGTCGCAGACGCATTAAGTATCGGCTACCGACATATTGATACCGCTCAGATGTACAAAAATGAGAAGGAGATAGGGGACGCAATACAGTATGCAAACGTACTCAGAGAGGATATTTTTCTAACCACAAAAGTGTGGCACACAAATCTCGCTCACGATGACGTACTCCAAACAGTAGAGGAGAGTCTGACCAACCTGCAATCCCACTACGTGGATCTCCTCTTAATTCATTGGCCGAATGATCAATACTCCCTGGAAAAGACGTTAGAAGCGATGCTCGTTCTGAGAGATCAGGGAAAGGCGATGAATATCGGTGTTTGTAATTTCCCATTGGGATTAACAAAAGAGGTTCTTGAGGAGTTGAGAGTTCCGATTTTTACTAATCAGGTTGAGTTCCACCCATTTCTGGAGCAGTTTGATCTGTTGGATTACTCTTACGATAACGATTTTCTGATTACCGCATACAGTCCGCTTGCGCAGGGTAAAGTGATGGAAAACGAAACACTGCAAGAGATTGGAAATGCCTATGGAAAATCTCCCGCACAGGTGGCCCTTAGATGGCTGATTGAGCAGGAGAACGTAATAGCCATTCCAAAAGCTTCCTCCCGGGAACACCTTGAGAGCAATATAGATATTTTTGATTTTGAACTGGAGGACGATCACTTTCAGGCTATTGATGATCTGGAGAAAAACCATCGGTTAGTAAACCCCTCTTTTGCCCCCGACTGGAGCAAGTAACCTTATAAACTGAAGGAACGATAAAGCAGATAAACTCTTTTTTGATGTTGTAATTAATCAACAAATACGAAAGAGTTTATATGCTAAAGCGATCTGACTACTTCATATTGTCTGCCGCGATCCTGTCGATGATTTTCTCCATATTTTTATGGTTTGGGGGAAATCAGGACGCCGGCTTATTCGTAGGAATTTGGGTTCCGTCTATACTCGGTTTTGGTGCCTATTTTAAAATTCTAAAATATCGAGGTCGGTCATGAATATTCCCTTCCTATTTTCTTCAGGTATAATTGTTGTAATACTATTCTTGATCGGTTTGGTCTACACGTTTAAAGAGTTTAAAGAGATGGAAAGCCATCCTCAGGATTTTCGGCGTGACCGGTCAGATGATCCCGAAATTGTTGATAAATAGACAATTTGTATCATATATATACGACAGTCCGGATTTCAGACCTTATTCCCAGTAGGTAACAGAGGAGGCAATCGGTTTTTTCTCATTGTTCTTAAACAGACTGACTCGAACAGCATGATCTTCTTTACTGTGGGATAAGTAGATTTTATCTCCGGCTACACTTTCCGACAGATACTGAATGTCCAGCTCACTGCAAGATTTATCTCTTGTAAACTCCGCCGGAAGATGACCCGTTATCCAGTCGATATATCTCACATTATTTACATGATTGTTCATGTCCAGATCGTTGTAACTCACTTCGGTGATAAATCTCGACTTGTCTCTATCCAGTAACTTGATCGGTTTTTTATTCGGCTCGATTGTGTGAGTGCTGTTCTTTATCCCCAGTTCTGATATTTCTGAGGGTGTGCGAACCGGCCGTTTTGTTTTCATATCAAGAACCATCCACTGGCTGATTGACTTCGCCAACAAATCACCCTTCTCGTTTTTTAGTTCATAATCCCTGAATGCTCTCAATCCGTCACCCGCGGTTGGCCAGGTAGTCACCTCAATATCTTCCCATCTTTTGGGGCGATGCATGACCTTAACGTGCATTTTATAGAGTACCCAAGTCAAGCCATTTTGATGGAGCTGAGATATATCAAAGTTTAAATGATGAGCATGAATTCCTGCTGCTTCCTGAAAGTAGTTGCAGATTGATGAGAGTGTAGCTTCTTCATTTTGATCCACTTCATATGAACGGACTTTGAAGGGGATGGTGTAGATTTTTTCCATGATGACTGTTTTTATAGCAGGTTAAACCGTCGAAATGTTAACATAAGAATTTTACCATTGGGATTTTGCACGGTTGGTGGATCGGGACTCAAATTCAAAGAGGGATTAAACCCCGTTCGGGGTTTTTCCATGACATGTACCTTTTAACCCTGCATTTCATGCAGGGCTAATTACATTCATCCGCCTCAGGCGGATTTGTTGTTTTTACTGAATGATTATTACCAAAACGTTTAGATCCGTGAACAGCGGATCAATACAATTAGCCACAAATTGCAATTCGGGGATTGGAGGAACAGGAATAATTAAACGACTCCTAAGGAGTCCAATAACCTAACTTTGAGTTTGTGCATTATCCTGCATTCCAAGCGGAGTTAATTACATTCATCCGCCTCAGGCGGATTTGTTGTTTTTACTGAATGATTATCACCAAAACGATTAGATCCGTGAACAGCGGATCAATACAATTAGCCCCGAATCGCAATTCGGGGTTTGGAGGAACAGGAAAAATCAAACGACTCTGAAGGAGTCCAATAACCTAAATTTGAGTTTGTGCATTATCCTGCATTCCAAGCGGAGTTAATTACATTCATCCGCCTCAGGCGGATTTGTTGTTTTTACTGAATTATGATCACCAAAACGTTTAGATCCGTGAACAGCGGATTAATACAATTAGCCCCGAATCGCAATTCGGGGATTGGAGAAACAGGAATAATTAAACGACTCTGAAGGAGTCGAATGCCCGAACTTTAAATTAAATATTATTGAATTTATAGCTCAAAGAGGATTCTATGGCTCATAAAATACGGATTCAGGATGTTATCAACAGTTTGTGGAAAAGTAATTTTTGATTGTACCCCTGATGCCCTTAGCTTTATTTCAGTTCTTTGGAATAGTTAAAACGTGGTGTCCCGATATCGAACCTTATGATA
>LFIK01000121.1_pt1 | contig 50906 bp, 48 predicted proteins | sample 643401 | NCBI WGS metagenome assembly LFIK01 (sample SAMN03777447, study PRJNA286221) | soda lake metagenome | biome: soda lake; feature: Kulunda steppe; material: water; isolation source: sample T5-Br brine of Lake Tanatar-5 | place: Russia: Kulunda steppe | collected 2010-07
GTATGACACTCAATTCTATATAACAGTTATGAACCAAAAGAGGTTGTATATTGATATCCATTTTTTGTATCAAATCCTTCTAGAAATACATGGTCTGTATTTATTGTTTGATAATGTGTATCATTTCTCATTTCTAATAGGATTTGTTTTAGTGTAATTGGATTATTATTTTTTTTATGAATACTTAGATAATGTGGTAATTCATTTTCATCCCAAAATTGAGTTCTTCTATCTCTAATAATAATAATATCTTTATCGGTAAAAGGTTCATTCAACTCTTTTTTGATGTCATCTCCAATATCAAATAATGCAATACTAAATGGTAAGTTTCCAAGTTGTTCTTCTTCTAATATAGTATCTAATCGTTCAAAAAGTTCATCGTATTGTTGTTCTTCTTCTTCTGTTGTTTCATCAACAATATTCCCGTGTATATCGTAAATCTTCATCTTATTAAATATTATCAAGATTTGTATCTTTATTTCAATTTTATAAAATAATTTATTTGGTGGTTTATATTTAACTCATAAATAACTATCTCAAAATCTAGTGGTAGTTATTTTCTATATAAAATTGAATAGGTATTTAAATATGAATACAAACACATATATAAGAGAGAACTGAGAATGGTAAAGATTTACACCAACGAATATGAGGCTTCTTCAAAAGAGTTTGAAAATAAAATGAAAGAAATAGAAACCATGTATACATATCCATTAGACCACTTTCAGAAATATGCAATTGATGGTATTTATCACGATAAAAATGTTCTTGTAACAGCACATACAGGAAGTGGAAAATGTTTAGGATATAATACACCAGTATTAATGTATGATGGTAGTATTAAAATGGTGCAAGATATTGAAACAGGTGAAAAAGTAATGGGTGATGATTCTACAGAACGAAATGTATTAACTACAACTATTGGTAAAGAAGAAATGTATAGGATTCAACTAGAGAATGGTGAAACATTTACATGTAATAAAAGTCATATATTGTGTCTTAAGTATATTGTAGAACCAAAAATATACAATAAAAATAATAAATTTATTATTGAAGGATTTTGTCCCAAGGAACAAGATATTATTCATTGTGAGATAGGATATCAGAATAATTCATATATTTATTGCAATGAAAAAGCCTATAAATTATATGCTTATTTAAAAGAGAGCATATATTTTAATATTAGTTTACAAGATTACATATCTTTACCATTGACAATACAGAACAATTGTGTTATGTATAAACAAAAAATAAGATTTGAAGAGGTGTATACATACATTGACCCATATTTATTTGGTTATTTGCTTCTACAAGAATCGATTGACAATATATATATTCCAAATAATCAACTTCTTTACATTATGATATCAAAACTCGAAAAGTATAATTATCATCTTGTAAAAAAATATAATAATACATATTCTATTCAGAGTAATTCACAAGATGATAAACTGAAAGAAGAAGTGAAAAGAGTTGAGTTATTTGAAAGAATACATAATCCCAATTCAGAATATGTAATTCCAAAAGAATATAAGATAAACTCACAAAGGTTCTTGACAGATTTAGTTGCAGGTATTATTGATGCTTGTAACCAACATAATAATTATCACTACATTGTAAGTTTCAAGAATAAGAATATTGCTTTAGAATTAAACTATATCTTGAATTGTCTTGGTATTCGTAATGAAATAAAAACGATAATGAAAACATATTATTATAAGGACAATAAATATGTAAGAAATACAAAGATTTATAGTGTATATATTAAGATTACGAGAGGTGTATATCTTCCAACTACAAAACGTATGAATAATTACAATATTTTAGATAATTTAAACAAGCATAATGAGGATGAGAATCTTGAAGAAGATTTATTTTCAAGTGAAGATCTTGAATATTCATTTCGTATAGAAGAACTTGGTATGGGTAATTATTATGGTTTTACATTAGATAAAAATCATAAGTTTGTATTAGGTAATTTTATTGTTTCACATAATACAATGGTAGGAGAATATGCAATCTCACATCATTGTAGTAATAAAAAGAAGGTAATTTATACATCTCCAATTAAGAGTTTATCTAATCAAAAGTTTCATGAGTTTACAGAAAAGTTTAAAGACACATCATTTGGTATTCTAACAGGTGATATAAAGTTTAATCCAGAAGCAGATTGTTTAATTATGACAACAGAAATATTAAGAAATTATGTTCTCTCTTATCACAAGAAACAACACTATGAATTAGATTTTAATATTGATATTGAAAAAGATTTGGGTTGTGTTATCTTTGATGAAGTTCACTATATAAATGATAAGGATAGAGGAAAAGTATGGGAAGAGGTAATGATTTCATTACCAAAACAAGTGCAGTTTGTCATGTTATCAGCAACAATAGATAAAGTTGAAAAGTTTGGTCACTGGTTGCAAGACATAAGAAAGAGAGAAATCATTATCACTTCTACATCTTTAAGAGTTGTTCCATTAACACATTATGGATATTATATTGTTCCAGAAAAAACAACCAAAGAATTACAAAAGTTAAATAAACATATTGATTATGGTAAAACTTATAAAGAAATAGTGAAGCAAAACTTTATACAAATACAAGATAATAATGGTATATTTACATCTTCTTATCCTTTAACATTACATAAAATTAAAAATATGTGTGAATATCCTATATTTGTAAAGCCAAAACATGTTTTAAATGAGGTTGTATTGAAGCTCAAAAATGATAGTTTGCTTCCTGCAATATGTTTTGTATTTTCAAGAAAGAATGTTGAAACATATGCTCAATATATTCAACATAATTTGTTGGATGATACAGAGAGAAATCTTAGTCATCAAATAGAGAAAGAATGTTTATTTATTCTTAAAAACAAAATCCCGAACTATAAAGAATATACAGCACTTGAAGAATACAATACAATTTTAAATCTTATTAAAAACGGCATTGCAATTCATCATTCAGGAATATTACCTATTTTCAAAGAAATGATTGAGATGATGTTTATGAAAGGATATATTAAATTATTATTTGCAACAGAGACATTTGCAGTAGGTATTAATTTACCTACAAAATGTGTATTATTTACATCTCTTCATAAATTCAATGGAACAAAGTTCCGATATTTATATTCTCATGAATATACGCAAATGGCAGGTCGTGCAGGGCGTAGAGGGATTGATAAGCAAGGTGTTGTCATTCATTTAAATAATATGTTTGAGGTTCCTTATACACACGAATATAAAGAAATTATGACAAATCAACCACAAACATTAATTAGTAAGTTTAAAGTTCACTCTAATTTACTACTCAAATACATTGACAATGAAGAAAATATAGATTATGAGAGATTACTTGAAAACGTTACTAGTAAAAGTCTATTAATTCAAGAAATTAAAGATGAAACTAGAGAAGTGAAAAATATCTACAATATTATGAATGATAAAGTAAAAAATTACAAGATAATTATAGATAAATTACAAACAAACATAGAAGATATGGAATTATACAATTGTTTAGAAACAAAATTAAGAACTGCTTCTAAGAAAGATAAGAAGAAAATACAGAATGAATTAAATAGAATACGTCAAGAATACAAGTCATTCAAAAATGATTATAAAGAATATTGTACCTTTTTAACATTGGAAAAAAATCTAAGAGAGAAACAAAAAGAAATGGAACAATTATATGATTTCATGAATGTAGAACTACAACTGCAATTAAACTTCTTAATACATCACAACTATATAAAAGAAACTAATAATTGTTTTAATATTACAAAGAAAGGACAAGTATGTTCTTTCATACAAGAAGTGAATGGTCTTGTTCTCTCTTCTATATTATATGATATGCAATCAAATACATTACCATTCTTAGAAACTGCAAAAGATTGGGTATGTTATCTAACTTGTTATCTTCCATTTCGTATTCAAGAAGATAAAAGAGAGATAAGCTCTGTCTTGGAAGAACATCGAGGTTCCCCACTTTATATATTATTATTAGAAACAGAGAAGCGAATGTTGTCACTCTACAACTCACACTTGGAGATTACTAATAGTGAACCATCGAATGAGACAGAGTTTGAAATACATTATGATTTGATTGACATTATGAAAGATTGGTATGATGCAAAGGATGAAGAAGAGTGTAAGAGTATATTGTATAGTAAAGTAAAAGAAAAAGGTATATTTATAGGTGAGTTTATGAAGCAAATTACAAAATTATCGAACTTATCTAAAGAGTTAGAAATGGTTTCTTCCTTAATGGAAAACACAAAACTAAAACATATATTTTCTCAGATTGAAGAACAAATGCTTAAACACGTAGCACAAAATATTTCTCTCTATATTTAATTCAAATTTTCATTCTACAATAGGGACAAGTTGTAATATGTTGTAAGCATTCATAACATATTTCGTGATTACATTTAAACAAAGTTATTATAGGTTCTTCTTTATAACATATAAAACATTCTTTTTTTTCTTTTGTATAGTGTTTATAAAGTATCAATTTATCTTTATAGGTAAGTTCATCATAGAAAGAAACAAAGAGTAAATGAATAGTTTCTTTCGGTATTTTATGACAACTATTTTCTACTAATCTTAATGCTATTGACATGTCTTTTACATCGTAATTCAAATATTCAATATAGTATAAGAGAGAAAGGTTCCAATCTATTTTTTTATCAAAGTATAGATGATATAGTTTTGACAATAGTTTTATATAAGATGATTCTCTAATATTATCTTTACTTTTATAATACATTAAATAATATTTTTCAGCTTTATCATAATCTTTAGATATATCATCATAATAAGTAGCAATAAGATAAAGCGATTCTATATTTTTTTTATTGTATGCCTTTATATAATATTTTTTCATTATATTATATTCTTTGATACTACGATAATAACTACCTAGAAGATTGAGAGCATCTGATGAACCTTTTTTAATTGCCATATTATAATATTTTAACATCAATTCAAAGTTCGGTTCTATTTTATCATAATATAATCCAAGGTTCATCATTGCCTTTTCAGATTTTCTTGTTCTTATTTTCTCTATACAATATTTTATCATATTTTCATATGTTTCATAATTGTCAATAAAATATTTTTCAAGACTTTGTTTATCGGTTTTCATTTTGTTTTATATCATTCATATAAGTGATATATAATTTTCAATTTTTTAAAAAAAAGTAATTAAATACACAAGAAGTGAAATATATAGTTTAGAAAGAGAATAATTGTTATAGACGTGTATAGAGATTATAAAGAAGGTAATAGAGTATAATTATGAATAGAAGATAGTTATTTTATATCAATAAGAATTTTTCTTTTAATATTAAATTCGTCTTTAAACAAATATAGTTTGAAATTAAGTTGTTGGAAAATATTATATTCGGTTGTATTTACATAACTAGTGATGAATTTCAAAGTTGGAATATAAACAATGTAGTGAAACATTTCATCATTACGTTGAATTTTTTCAATGATATAACCAATATGTTTATTTTGGAGTATTTTTTCATCGTGAAAACATAGGTGAAGAATATGACAATCATTTTGAATATGACGAATAGAACGCATACAATTATTAATATATTCCATTTTCTCTCTTGTAGTCCATTTTGAATAAAATGTTTTCATTTCATTGCTCATTTTGTAAAGGTGGAGTAAGTCTTGTATCTTGATAATATTGAGCATATCAACAAGTCTACGTATTGGACTTGTAATATGTATGTATACATCTAAATTTAATATATCGTGATGTATAAAATCTTTATTATAGAGCATATACTTACCGCCGTGACTATTCCATCCCCATACAAAGTTTTTAATATTAGATGGTAATTTGTCAATTTGTTTCTTTTTATCTTCATCAATAACGAGTGTTTTTAATACACGATATATACCATCTTTATGACTCTCTAATGTTTTTGCAGAATAAAAGTTCATTAAGATCATTAGATATGTAATTATATCGTGACTATCTCTTATATCATCACAAAATCTAGTGTCTTTATTTCTATTTAATGTAGAGATGAGATTAAATGTTTTTGTATATGTTTTATCACCTAACAGACTACTTGTGTCTTCTTCATATCTATAATTTTTTGATACTTTAATAAGACAATTTGAGAATGTATAATTTATTATTTTATTTTCTCTAAAGAGTATGTCTATAGTAAAGGCAAAACGTCTTTTTCCTTCTTTAAGACTAAATAGTGCATCTGACAAGATGCTTGGTAACATAGGACGTTTTCTGTCTGGTAAATATATTGTGGATATTCTCTCTGAAAATGAACTCCATAAATTCATTACATCCATCCACAAAACGACATTTGAAATGTATATACTTAAGATATGATTATCATTATCGATTTCTTTTATACTAAAAGCATCATCATAATCCTTTGTTGTATTTGGGTCAATAGTAATAATATTCCATAAAGTTCTATCCTCCATTGTATAATTTTCTAGGACTTTATGAATGAGAATATCTTCTGTATTTTCTTTTAATACTTTATTTGCCTTGCTAGTTATCTCTCTTATTGAGGAATGTAAACTTTTACAATATAATTGATATTCGTATAAGTTTTCTAATTTATCAACATCTCCTATGACATTTATAATTTTGCCAACAGGGTGTATATCATTTAATGTCCATCTATCAAAATGAATAATGGTATATTTACTTTTTTCTTTTTTATAGAACCCAACTTTTGACAATTTATAGGGAACAACAAATTCAGGTAGCCGTATATCATCGGGAATAAATTTAAAGTAATACTTTTTACCTACCGATCCATACATTTTATCGAATATAAGAATACCGCATATTGTATACTTTTCAGTATAAGTAGAATATATCACTTCATTTAATTTTCCCTCGTTCGTGATTGATATAATATCGTGATTGAGAAGTCTAGAGTTAATTGGATTTATGTTATATTTACTTTTATCTAGTTTTTCTAATGTATTGATATGAAACAAGTCCCACTCTTTATAGTGTCTATCATATGATTTAAACTTTGCAGATAAAAGTTGTTCGCACATAATAAAAGGATTATATGTGGTTCTTCTGATATTATACATTTCAATTTTATCTAATACTTATACTTTATTTATATTTGTAATAAGCAATTCTTCATAGGATATGCAAGTTTCTTTCGGTAGAGAAATAATTTATTCTCTCTTATTTGATATATAATGTTCTATATTATGAAAATCAATAGTACCATTTGGATTTAGAATAATGTTTTCCGTTTATTACTCTATCTAGAGAGAAAACTTAATTACATTGATTTAATTTTATAAAATTGAAAATGTTCTCTCTATCAATTAGTCTCCATCTATATACATGTCTCGTATTGTAAAAGTGAAAGGACAACCTGCTTTAATTTCTATATATGAAGAAGATAAAGGAAGATTACTTGAGTATCGAGGAAAAAAATATTATGTAGTAAAAGACAATAATGATTTTGAACCTGCCTTTAAAACTTATGGTATTTATTTGATTACAACTTACGTCACACAACTAGTTCCTATCTTCCAATTGGTGCCTGACTATTCTCTATGGAACGAGAATATCAATCACTGGGATGTCGCAAATGTTCAATCGTTTAATGGTTTCTTCTTTCAATGTAGTAGTTATGACCAAGCTACACATTGGAACACTATAAGTGCTATATCTATGAATTATATGTTTTACAATTGTAAATTACTTAATAGTAAAGTTCAATTAGATACATCCAATGTTCAATCGATGGATCATATGTTTCTAGGATGTTGGTATTTCAACCAACCTCTTGATTTTGATACAAGTCAATGTAGAAGTATGTGGTCTATGTTTGGTGAATGTTATAATTTTAATCAAAATATAGAAGATTGGAATACCGAACAAGTAGAAGATATGGAATTGATGTTTTCAAATTGTCGAAATTTCAATCAATCTTTGAATGCTTGGAATACAAAAAAAGTTGTAAATATGAGTTGTATGTTTGAAGGTTGTCGAAGATTTAATCAACCTTTGGATAAATGGAATACAAGCAATGTTTTGTATATGAAACATATGTTTTGCGAATGTTCTCTCTTCAATCAAAATATAAATACTTGGAATGTATCGAATGTCACCACTATGGATGGAATGTTCTTTGAATGTGTTTCCTTTAATCAACCTTTGGATAAATGGAATATTTCTTCTAGGTGTTCCTTGATATATACTTTTGAAGGGTGTGTTTCATTTACTCAACCTTTATCTTTTCACGTTGTTATGAAATATATAAATGATGCTTATAAATTTAAACCTGATTATAAACCTGATATAAGAGAGAAAGATTGTCCTTTAACTCTTCATCAAATATATCGTATGGAAAAAGGTAAAAAAGAACTTGCACACAATTTATGTAATACTATTAAAGAAGAATTGTTAGCGTTTACTCTATCACCTGAACGTGTATTTGATTGGTATTATACATCAAACGAACTTTTAGAAATAAATAGAAAACTAAAATAACTAGTATAAAACAATTAAAAACTATATAATTATTATATGTATTTGAGAACAAGTCAATAATAGAGTATGGACTTTGAACAATATCTCGTGATAATGATATATATTATTTTAATTATAATACCAATTGTATCATTTTTAATGTTGATATTATATATTTTTTATACAATTATAAGACGAGCATGTCGCAGAGAAGAAAGTGACCAACAATTAAGTGAAATGATAGAAAATGAATTAGATAATCAAGATAGGACTATCTATGCATTAAGAGATAGTTCGATACAAGATTGGAATGGCAGATTAACAAATATGAATGATGAACAATTATCATCCCCGATTTTTGTTCACACATACACATATATTGATTACAATAAAAATGATAAAGAATATACGTGTTCGATTTGTATTCATGAAACAAACAAAAATGCAGTTCGAACGAATTGTGGTCATATATTTTGCGATAGGTGTATAAACATGTGGTTATTGAATAATACTACGTGTCCCTATTGTCGTTATAAAATAATATAAGTTAATGTAGTATTTTTGTTCTATATTTTTTACTTTTTTTAGATTTTTTTCTATGTTTTTTATTTGATTTAGTTTTATGTTTTTTACTTGTTTTAGACATATTTCTACCACCTTTTCGTTTAGGTGCTTCGGGTATGATTGAATCAAGTTTTGAAGCTTCATCTAAAGCGTGGATGATTTCCTGTGAGATATCAAGCAATTTAGTAAATAGTTCTAGAAATTCTATACATTTTTTATTGGTTAAAGAGAGAAGATGTCTATAAATTGGGTCATTTATATTTTTATTATGGTATGTATCAATTACACTATACAAAAAGAGACTATAAAAGAAACGTGCAGAGATGAGTTGTTCTTTTGTTTTGAGTTTAAGTTGTTTTAGTTTATGTATGTGTAACATATCTATCAACAAGTTTCTAGAGTCATAATGATTTATATTATTAAATAAATACAAACATATATATGAAAAATGATAAAACAAATAAATCACAAAGTTTTTAGCACTATTTTTATCAAGGTTTAATACAGATTGTCCTTCAACAGATAAATGTTCTATATTATCAAGTTGATAGTTAATATATTCTTTAATTGTTGTAATCATATCGGATGATAATTGATGTGGTCCAGGTTTGCTATATTTCTTTGTATAAGTTATCAAGTTAGATATATGGTGCTGTATAATTCTAGTATCTAACGCATATTGAACGTAAGGGTTTTCATCGAATGATGTGTCGTAAAAAAAAGCTGAAAGACCACTATCTCTTTTGTCTAGAATCGCTACTTCTTTATCAAAGCTTATTGTTTTCATATAATGTTGTTTACATGATTTTAAGATGTGTTCTACGTTCCGACACTTATCTTTTTGTCTTTGTTCCATTATATATAATTCATATTATTTTTTAATTGTAATATGTATTTTTTTTGATTTTTTAAATACTTTTTCTTTGATGTCTTCTTTAGCTATAATACCATTGTTAATTTCCTGATATTCGTTTTCAAATATATTTTTTATAAATTCATAAGTTTTATAAAGTATATTTTCATTACATCTTCCAACAATTAATACAGAACCAGTTCTAAATATCATAAAGGACACTTCAATACAATTACCATCGCCATTTCCTTTACCACCTTTTGAACATCTTGTGCTACATTCACATAATCCATTTTGTATTTTTTTATTTTTATTATAATAAAATTTAGATTGAATGCCTGGATATGAACATGGGTCATACATTGTAATTAACCCATATTTCATTTTAAGTTTATTGAATAATTTTTCACGATTAATGTAATAACCACAAGTAAAGTTTGAGTTTATGAGAACAGTTTCGATAGTATCATAATCATACTTAACTTTATAAGATGTAATATTTTCAATTAATTGCTGTAGAAGTGAAAGTCCTTTTTCAAGTATTTCTTCATCTTGAATACCAGGTATTTCTATTTTCCCTGAATTAAATACCTTTATATGGAGTTCTTTAAAACACTCATTTTTCTGTACACGAATTACTAATGCAAAACAATTATAAAATGCACTTTTTTTCTTTGTTCTAGTTGTGATAAAGTCTTTTTTAGACAATCCACACGATATTTTTTGTACTTTTTTATATTTACTGCTTTTATCTGTATTCTTATTTATATATTGCAATATTTCAGATTGACATATTTTTTCTTGTTTAATATATTCTTCAACCTGGTTGCTTTCTTGTTCTGAAAAGCTTGTTAACTTTATTTGTTTTTTAATAATACCTGTTTTTTGTGTATAATATTCTATAATTGGGATTTTCCAGAATAATCCAGAGATGTCCATATACTCTTTAATATGTTTTCCATCCTTATCGAAAAGTTTCATATAGATTATCTTTGTTTTTGTTGATATATATATATCTCCACATTTAGGCATGTCTTTATTAATATGTTCTTCAGTATGAATACTTTCAAAATCATTAGAACTTGAGTTTATAAATTCATCCCATTCATCATCGATATCATTATGGATTTCCATAGTTAGTATATTATTATAATGGCTCTTTAAATAATTCTAATTCAATTATTTTTTAAAATATTAAGTATATCTTTTATTCTAAAAAAAATATATTTCAACATATATGTAGTATTGATTTCATTATTATGGATAAGAAACTTGTATATTTGGTAAACATCTTCATTTGATGGATATTTTATGAATAGAAACTTAATAAATGCTATTACAAATTCATATTCATTCATATTATATTTACGAAGAATATTGTAAATGTAATTATCAAATTGTTCCAACTCCTTTATTCTCTCTATATGTTGCAAAACATCATTCCATAATGAATTATCAATAATAGAACTAGATTTTAAGTCATTTTTATTTGATTGTATAAAATTAACCATACTACGAATGTCATTTTTGAACATGTTAATAATTTCATCTATTTTTTTGTTATGAATATCTAATTTTTCTGAATGAATGATATTTTTTAAATAGCTAAAAATATATTCTCTTGAAAAGTTATTGAAATGTAATTTTAAGAATTCTTTTTGTAGTGTTTTATCAATTTTACTTATATAATTGCATATGAGACAAAATCTCACATTATTATTTTCACTATGTATAATTGATTTAAGAGCTTGTTGAGCTGATTTTGTCATATAATCTACTTCATCTAATACGACAAATTTTAGTCCATTTCCGAACAACGTCTTTGTATTTATAAAGTTATAAATTTGATTTCGAATAATATCAATACCTCTATCATCAGATGCATTCAAATGAATGATTAATTCTTTACCTTTTTCTTTATTTTTGATTTGATGTTCTTTAATAAGGTTAATTGCAGTGGTGGTCTTTCCTGTTCCAGGTGGACCATATAGAAGCAAGTTTGGGATTTGTTTTAATTCCAATATTTTTTCTAATAATTTTCTATTATTATCTTCTAAAACTATACTTGTAAGATTTGTTGGGCGATACTTTTCGGTCCATGTATTAGTCTTTATATTCATTATATAAATAGATTATTTGTTTTTATATATTACTTTTTATTCTATTATAAGATATAAAATTGAATTAAATATAGAAGTGGATAATATTGTATAGATATGGAAATCTTAAAACATAATGATACGGGATATTTGAGTTTGATAATTGGACCAATGTTTTCAGGAAAAACAACAAGACTGATTGAAATGTATGAGAGGTTAAGTTTTTGTTCAAAGAACAAAAAAAGTAGAGTATGTGTTATTAATTATATTGAAGATAACAGGTATGGTAGTAGTTCTATGTTAGTTAGTCATAAAAAGAGAATGATAAATTGTATTAGTTTAGATAAACTAGAGAGTCTTATTAAAGATAGTAAATATATAAAAGAGTATGATACATTTCTTATTAACGAAGGGCAGTTTTTCGAGGATTTACAAGAGGTTGTTCTAGAACTTGTAAATAATTATAAAAAGAATATATATATTGCGGCACTTGATGGTGATTATCTTCGAAGACCATTTGATAATGTAATGAGTTTAATACCACAATGCGATGATATTGTCAAATTGAAATCATTATGTAAAAATTGTCGTGATGGTACAGAAGCATTATTCAGTTATAGGATTACAAATGAGCAAGAAGTAAAAGTGATTGGAACAGGTAATTATGTTCCATTGTGTAGAAAATGTTATAATAAAGTTTTTAATAATATATAAAAATAATATAAATGATATTTATTGAGTTATTTATACATGGTATTCAAATATGAAGAAATGGCAACAAAAGAGACAATGAATTACATTGATGAAAAAACGAATACGATTATGGTAAAGACGTATGATGATAGTGGGAATTGTATAATAAAGAAGAAAAGAGGGCGTAAAAGTAAGAAAGAGTTAGAGATGTTAAGAAAGAATATGGGTGCAAAAGGTAATATGACAAATACAAAGGATGAGAAGATACCTAAAAAGCGAGGTCGAAAACCGAAAGGTGGTAAAATAATAAAGAGTGCAATAGATGATGAAGATTATTATACAAACAAGATACCGAATATAATATTAAAATTAAAGTGTACGGAGAAGGATATAGATGAAAGTTCGCTTTTTTTAACTCATTTCAAGTATGTTCCAGTAGTGCATAATGTGAATGCGTATGATAACAATGATACAACAATTAATCCAACAACTTCGATACATTATTGTAATCTAGAGCAGAATAATACAACTTTAGAAAAAAATATAATTGTTGAGAATAAAGATGTTTCAGAAAGTAATATAGACAATACGAAGTTGATATGGGATAAATTAAAGAATTTACAACATAAGTTGCATTCTAATATGGTAACAGACAAAAAGTCTAATTGTTTTTGGTGTACTTATAATTTTGATAATCCTCCAGTATATATACCTAAATTATTTATAAACGATACATTTGAGGTATATGGTTGTTTTTGTAGTCCCGAGTGTGCTGTTGCATATTTATGCAATGAACAGATAGATACTTCTATTAAATGGGAACGTTATAGTATGTTGAATAATATATATAGTAAGATATTTAATTATACTAAAAATATTAAACCAGCTCCTAATCCACATTATATTTTGGATAAGTATTATGGTAACTTATCGATTGAAGAGTATAGAAGTTTATTAACAAATGATAGTATATTATTAGTTCTTGATAAGCCTTTAACAAGAGTATTGCCTGAATTACATGAAGAAAATAATGATATTCAAGGTTTTAAGAAAGATGAATATCATAAAGAGTATCGTTTATCTAGAAATAAACCAACAATTCAACAACTTCAATTAAATGATAATAAATGGGGTCTATGATACTAATTCTGCATTTTTCTCTCTTCATATTGAGAAGAAACATTATCCATAAAATGTCTAATTTCACTCATCATTTTTTGTTGAGTAGTTGTATTATGTTCATTTTTTTCCATAGTTTGTTTATTTTCTTGAATACGTTCTTTAATAGGTTTTAAATAATCTCTGATTACATTTATATGATTATAATTGAATAAAGCAAGTTTTAGAATTGTTTCATTGTAACTATATGAAGTTTGCTTCATTACCATATCTATAATTTTATTTTTGTGTTTTATGACAAGACTTTTTTTAAAAATATGTTCTCTCAATATATTTTTAACATTCTCTTTTGGGATTTCATCCATAATTTAAATAATTAAATAACTTTATATTTTATTATTGGAAAATATATAATAATTGTTTCTTGTATAATATATATAATGCTATTAGAAAATACATGTCCTCCTGCATTAATATATATAATATTTTCAATGATACAAATAATCATAGATACATCAAAAGGGTTATTTAATGTTGCATTTGTTAAGTTTTGGGTTTCACTAATTTTTACATTTTTATTAAATTACTTATGTGAAAGTGGTTTAGGTATTATATCGTGGATACTTGTATTTATACCTTTTATATTAATGACATTAATTATAACTATTATATTACATGTCTTTGGTTTGGACCCTGAAAAAGGAAGGATACAATTCAACGGAAATGGTATAACACAAGAAAGACATGATGAGTACATAGATAATCGACCTCATCACCATCGTGTCATAGATCGTGAAAGACATAAAAAACGAAAAGAGGATAGTTGGGATGTTCCTTTCAGAGAGAATGGAAGAATAGATAGAATGCAGAGAGATATGAATGAAATAAAAGAGATGCAAAAGAAGATGATGAGAGAAAAGAGACGGAGAGATAAAGAAAGTGTAGATGTTTCTTCTTATACAAGAACACGTGCTGAGGATCCAACTCAGTTTGAATATGATGAAGATATTGTAGAAGATACAGGGTTAGATGTTTCTAGAAAAGAAGTAAGTCATTTAGAAGAAGATGTGAATGATATAATTAGTAAAGTGAAAAAAGAGAGTCAAGAACAAACACAAGAAGTAGATGTGCCTGTTCCGAGCGAAGAAAATATATTGGATAGTGGAAGAAGTCCCTTATGTCCACAAGGTTGTTTTCAAGCAACAAGTATTAGTGGAAATTGTAGACTAGGTGAATTAGATGGAGAAGTAAAGATGGAATGTCCTTGGGAATGTAAGGAGCCATCTTTTGATATCGACCAAACTAAAAGATGTAGAGTTGATACAGACTGCCATGAACATTGTCGTCCTTTTAGTTATTTTGATTATGAACATAAAGAACAAAAACAAGATGTATATGTAGAGTTTGAGCTTCGTAATGAATGTGAAGGAGAACGTGTAACAGTTCAATTAGTCTATCCAAATAATACCATAACTATTATTGAGAATGAGACATTAACAAAAGAGTTCCGTAAATTTAAAGTTCCAGCGAAGAACAATGGAGAGATGCCAGTATCAATTCAATTCAGAACGTTTAATACAAGTGGTGGACCTTGTAGAATACAATTAAATAAATCAGTTAAACTAGGTGGTGTTGAAAAGTTTATTCCAAGTAATATTAACGGCCCACGTTATAATACATTCAAGGAGCGAAATGATAAAACTCGTATGTCTGCCATTGAAAATGGAGGGTTTTATTGGAATGATACATATATTGTTAATTTTAAAGAAAAAGCACAAGAAGTAGAAGGTTTCAGTAATGGTTTACGTTTAAAATAATACGCCCTCTTCATCTTGGAACATCTAATGATATACATCATTTACATCTAGGACAGGTTGAAGTTTATACTAAAAATGGAAAAAAAGTAACATTGAAATGTAACGAACCTTGTTATAATCCTCTAGGACCGGAAGAAGGAAATCCTGTTTCTAATGTATTTGATGGAGATGTAAATAGTATATATCATTCAAGATGGAGAGGGCAACGTGATGAACCAAATCCATTTTATGGAACAGAAGATCATTTTATTGATTTGGTTATGGAAGGTGTTGATGATATTAAAGATATTGATAAAATAAAGGTAACAATAACACATCCTCAAAATAGAAGAATTGAGGATGCTATTATCAAAATAGTAAAAGAAGAGAATATAGTTTGGCGTAGTATATTTAAGGGACAACATAATGTGTATACATTCAAACCAAACGAGAAAGAAGACCCACATAAAGGTAAAAAACTATTAATAAACCTAGCACCAGCAAGTGAGAAAAACAATGATTTTTATACTTCAAAAGATACGAATTATGATATATTCCATTGCGATGAAAACACTTGTAATTGTGAGAATGAAGATTGTGATGTAGCTGGGTTTTTAAATGTATCTCAATTAAGAGGATTTAGACTTCGTGATTGCAAAGATATAGAGTATAAGTTTAAAACATTGGGACATGTGAATACAAACAATCCACTAATTATAAAGACACCATATGGGAAAGGTAAATATGAATTAGAAATAGGATTAGGTGATTGTCGATGGTATCGTGACCAATATCCACGTCTTGTTTTAGAACAAAATGGACTAGTTTATAATTTGATAAATAGTAATGAACATAATAATAAAAAGGCAAGTACGATTAAGAAAGAAATTAATATTACAAGTGACAATATAAAAATATATGATCCAAGAGAGTCTGTATCAGGAAGAGGAACCTCAAATGAGAGATTAGTGATCGAAGAGAGAAATATTCTTCAACCTACACGTATTGGATTTATATCTCTTAAAAAGTTATAAATAATTGATTTAAAAAAAAATTATATATTTTACATATTATGATATATGATTTTTTCTATTATAACATTATAGGATTTACCCTTTCTTTATCTGGTTTCTATTTATTGGAATATATTTCTCATCCGAATGATTTTGGTACGAGACTAACTTATCATAAAGATGTATTGACATATTGGACCATTGATAAGATTGTATCGATTAAATTATTATACGATGAATGTATTGTAAATAAGATTGGTAATATTTATCAACGGATAAGAACTCCATATGAAGAAGAGAATAGTGATTTTATATATAAGAAAGGAGAAGAAGAGATAGTATTTAGAAGATTGGTTATTGATGATGAATATTACTATAGTGAAAATAACAATGGGATGGATATTGTAAATCCGTTTATTAGTATAGAGTTACATATAAATAATCGTGTTCATGATATTACGAAGAAAATGAAGCATTTTTGTATTGTAGGGAATACATTTGATTATAATTTTTTTATAAATTTTCTGAATAAATTTTGCAATGTGAAGAAGAATATGTTGATTTCAACGATGAATATTCATATTGTAGATACAAATTGTGATATTGCAGAAATATCAATGAATAAACATAAAATAATGATTACAAAGAATGGTTATAATATTAAATAATTAATTTAAATATATATATTAATACATATTAAGATATATAATGAGTAATATTCAAGAAATATATCATAGATTACAAGATAGTTGGACATTATATACACATCTTCCTCATGATACAGATTGGAGTATAGATAGTTATCGTGAAGTTCTTACTTTTAATAATGTAGAAGAGGCAATATCATTATATGAAAGTATACCCGAGACGCTTGTAAAGAATTGTATGTTATTTTTAATGAAAAATAATATAAAACCTGTTTGGGAAGATGAAATGAATAAGAAAGGAGGTTGTTTTTCATATAAAATAAATAATAAGAATGTATATGATGCGTGGAAGAACTTATGTTATAGTATTATAGGTAGAACAGCATCTAGTAACGAAGATATTTTTCAACATATAAATGGTGTATCCATTTCACCTAAACGTAATTTTTGTATTCTAAAAATATGGATGGATGATGATACCTATAAAGACCCGAAAGAGATCATTCCTATACCATCTTTGGAATGTAATAGTGTTTTATTTAAATTACATTCACCAGAATATTAATTGATTTTATTTCTTTTATTTAATTCAATGAGGAATTGTTCCCATTGTTTAATTTTATCTCTCTCTTCAGTTTTTTCATCTTCTAGAAGAGGAATGATCAAATAACGTATCATTATTAATGTTATAGTAAATACTACAACTAACTCAATTAATGCTATAATTAATTGATTTATTTCAGGTGTAAATAATTTTAAATTTCTCAAATATGGAATTAAAAATGCGATCATAAAACGTTCAAGAACTTTTTCAGTTGTAATACCAAAAACAATACCTAGAGTTGCAGGAATAAGTTGCTGTTCAAGAATAAAACTACGCATATATATAATAAGATATTAAGTTTTTGGTAATTGTGCTAATCCGAGAGTTAAAACACCCAAATCAGCAACATTATATTTTACTACAAGTGGTAAATCATTTTCAAGCATTAATTCTATAGTATTACATAAATTTGTGCATTTAATAAAATAATTAAGATATTTCAATGGAAACTCGCCCTGAATAATATTTGTTGAATCTTGTTTCTTTGTATATTCTAGATTACCATCACATTCAGAACGGATAATTTTAACACGTGCAAAAGGTCCTTCAAGACTAAATATTAATTCATCACCTATACATTTTATTTCAATCCTGTCAGAAAGAGGTGATAAATCTCGTATGATTTTCTGAAAATCACTGGATGGCATATTAATGACAGAAGAAAACTTAACATCAGGAACTTCTAACTCTTCATAATCAGGTTCAATTAATCTTAAAAGTTGTGTTTTACATTGTCTTATATTTCCATTTTCAAATTTTAAACTTAAATATTCTACAACACCATCTTTATAATGTTTATCTTCTATATATATAGTTAGTGTATCATCATTATCAATTGTATTAATTAATTTAAATAAATGAAACATATTTACACCTATCACTATTTTATTATGTTTGCAAAAATATTCTTCAAAGTTCTCTGCTTTTAAATGTAAATGACATAAAATAACATGAGACTTATCCATATTTATAATACGAAGACCATCTTTTTGAAAAGTAATATTCGTTTGAAGAAGAATATCTTTCATGGCAGTCATTAAAGTCCTAAAAGGAGCAATTTGAACAGTCTTTATTTCTAATACATTTGTAGTCATTATTTATATATATTTTTATATTATCTTTAAATACTTAAATATAAAAACTTATAATAATTATGAATAAAGAAATCTTAAAGGATGAAATTATAGATATTATTTCTTCGTTACAAGAAGATGAGTATAATAAATTTTTAAATTATGTAAAAAACTATGATATAATAAAAAAAAGAAAAATAGAAAAAATGAGGAAAAAGCAAGAGAAGATAAGTAAAATAACAAATAGTATAAACTCTTTTATCGAGGATTATTCTAGTAAAAATCCATATTTTTATATTCCTGAATGTAATATTTTTCTTAAATATGATAATACAAATTATTCAATTATTCATAAAAACCTAATATGGTATAATTTATTATCTCAACTGAATAAGTATCCTTTACTTTTAAAACATAAAGATAATATAAATAAAATATTTTATCAAAATATAAAAAAGAATATATTAACATCAGCAACTCCTGATTCTACAACTATACAAAATATTATTTCATTTTTCCAAAAGTTTTTTTGTCCAAATAAAGATACAGCCAAATATCTGTTAACCATTATTGGTGATTGTATTTTAAAGAAAGAACCTTCCAAAGTATATATTACACTTCATAAAATAACACCATTTCTAATTTTTTTCGAAGATACGTTACAAGAAGTATTATATGGAAAACAAAACTTAAAAAAGAATTTTATTAGTAAATATTTTAAATCCAAATATCATAATCATGATTATGAAAATATACGATTTATACAAACACACGAAATAAAAAAATGCAATATATTATGGGATATATGTAAAACATATATTGAACAAAATATATATAATATTATTGTTGTTGCTTGTCATTATTCTTATCGTTATACATCTAATGAAAAGTTTATTCAACAATATTGTAATAATAATGAGATAAAGGAATATTCATTATATATGAATAAACGTTCTAGAAATGATATTGTAAATGATTTTATAAAGACATATATTCAAATAAATAGTAACATGAATATATCTGATAAAGAAATATATTATTTATTCCAATGTTATCTCAAAGAATTAAAAATTCCTAAGATTATGTTTCATAGTGAATTTAGAGAAGAAATAAGTAAAATCATTACGTATGAGAATGGATTATGGAAAGGAGTTACAAGTAAATACTTGGAACACATTCATTACTTCTTAAACAGCTTTTTTAATATCCATTTTGATATAATTGTTAGTGTAGATTATTCTTCAACCTATGAAATCAGTGAAATATGTGAAATATATAATTTATGGAAAAAATCAAACGCAAACACAATTTCATTTGTTTATAAAGAAGAAGATATATTAAATATCATATCTCACTTCTATCCTGATATTAAAATAGAAGATAATCGAATATTATATGGTATTTATACGAAACTATGGGATAAGAAAGAAGATTTACAAAAGTTTACTAGTGAAATACGTGAACACGGCTATGAAGAATATTATAAATGGGCAAAATCCAATAATATGTTTGTTATTTCTAAAGAATATTATACTTATTATTTTACATCTTTGAATAGTTAAAACACCAACCTAATCCAAATATGTTTTAAGTTTCTTTTTTTTCTCGTTCAAGGTCATTTTACAATTTGACTTCTATCATATTCTCTCTTTATTAGATTTCTATAAATATATATTGGTATTTATTCCTTATTTGATCCAAACTCTCCAGAGCCTCTTGGTTGTTTATGTTCACCGAGATTATTTAATTTTCTTGCAACACGTTGACGTTCAACTGAAACAATTCTACCTTGTCTATTTCGTGTCAATCTATCTTTTGTTAAACCTCCTCTACTTCTATGTGCAGTTCCATTCATTACTTGGGCTCTTGAACCTTCTATTATGTTATACATTTTACCTCCAATAGAATACTTATCACCTACTCGCACAGCTCTAGGATGAGATACTCTTCTACCTCCTACTCTACTCTTTAATGTTGTATTTCTTCCTCCTCTTCTCTTCTCTTTCTTAGTTTTAGGCTTTGGCATTTATAATTTATATTTAGATAATAAATTATAAATTATTTATTATTGTGGCCCAAATATTCCAGAACCTTTCTTTTGTAGATGTTTGCCTAAATTGTTATTTTTTCCTGCAGCCTTGCTCATTGCCGCAAACTTAATTCTCTCTCCAGTATGAATGAGACCATCTTTAGTAACACCACCACTTGTTCGATGTGCATTTCCATTCCATACTTCAGCCTTTGTACCTTTTATTTTAGGATATACTTTACCATTAATTAAGTAACCACCTTCTACTTTCTTTGCTCTACCAAAACTACGAGTTCTTGCTTTAGAAGTTTTTTTTCCTTGTCCTTTTCTTACTTTCACTCCTCTTTGTTGCTTCTTCATTTTTCTCGTGCCACCCTTGATTTTCATTATATGTTATAGAGAGAAAATAATTTATCTTATTTTAAATCTTAAACGCCATTGTTGTATTTCTCTAGATGTTAAACGATTTTCAGGTTTATTAAATATAATTGCTTTTTTGGGTAATTTCAAATCACCAAGACAACCTTGTCTAAATCTTGGATTATTGGTTGTGCAAAAATAAAACGGGGGTCCAAAATATCTAGGCAATTGATTGCTCATATATATTAGCCTACAATTTATCTTCGTAAATTACCTATTGTTTTTATCTTTAAAAACAATACTCTATCAGAAACATCAGTAGAACGAATTGGATAGAAATTTTTTCTCATATCCTTTACTAAAACTCTTCTTGAAAGATTACTAAATAGTGCGTTTCTTCTTCTGTCTGTTGTGTATATCTTTGATGAATAATTAAACCAATTTATCGTATGTGCCATATATGTATAAGAGAGAAAATAATAATATTATTTATTTTGATTATCTATAAAACGAAATATTCTTTGAATATCTAACTTTGTAATATCGTATTTTTCTATATTCTCAAGTAAAAGTTTTTCTTTATTTTTCTCTCTTATATTTGTAAAAAAAGAAATCAAATCTTTTCTATCCATATCTAGCTTATAACACAATGTCATTAGAAATATTAAATTGTTATATTCTGTAGAATATTTTGTTAATATCTTAGTAAATTGTATATCTTTCTTTCCTACATTTGTTATATCTCTAAACTCATTATGAATAATATTATTGTTATATATAGTTTTCAATAAAAATGATAATTCATTAAATATCCATATCTGTCTTTGAAATGTTATTCTATCAATGTAATCTGCATAACAAAAATTATTTAATATCTGATAATAAAATTCTATTATTTTATTATGTTTCTTTTTTTTATTAATAAATATATTTGGTATGTTCTCATGGAATAATAATGATAATGTTGTTCTATCTGTCTCATTCACAATATGAGAATGTTCTTTGATATTTACCTTATTTTTTAATAAATAACTTACTTTATCTTTCATCTCTTTTCTTGTGTTTTTATATTTGAGAATATTATTTGTATTTAAAATTGCATTTAACTCACTCAAGGTTGAATTATCACAAATTTTTAGTATGTAATTCATTGTATGAAAATCACAATCTATATAATCACATATATTATGAAATACATTTTCTTCATCATACAACTTTGGTATTTTATAAAGGATAAGATTATTCATATCTTCCACTTTAGGAGTAGTTAAATGATAACATCTACATACACCCATAAGTTCTCTTATTTTTTTATCATTACAAATATTACCAATACATATTATAGGAATAATTGTAGTATCTTCTCTTTTTTGTTTTTTTGTTTTTTTACCTCGTATTATTTTTATTAAGGATGTAATTGTTCCTTTATCTCCCATATTTAAAGCATCTATTTCATCCATAATTATACATATATTCTTTTTCTTTTTAGAAAAAAAAGATATTACACTTTTCTCGCTTTGTTGATTTTTAGTAATAGACTGAATAAATGACTTATTGCGATTGTCACTTGAATTATACTCAATAATATCATAATCTAACTCTTTTAGTATATTTTTTATAAAATAAGTTTTCCCTATAGAACAATCTCCATATAAATAAAATCCTCTACTTACTATACAATTATATTTATTAATCTCAAAATCTAAAATATCACTCTTTATCTGTTCTTTTAATTCCAACCTATTTAATATCTTATCATATGTATTGTCATAATTGAACATATATACTATAAACAACATTTATTTAAGTTAAATAATACATAGAATTCTATTAGAACCATTTCTTTAATTCAAGAATCTTGTCTCCCTTCTTCCTACTATATGCAGGTAGTGCATGAGGCATTGGCATATTACTAACATCCCTCTTGTATTTTAAATACGCATCTGCCTCATTGAATACAGAGGGTATACAATAGTCAAATACTATTTTATTTAGTTGTTTTACTTGTTCTCTAATATTATTTGGTTGATGAGCAGAGTATTGTAAAAATAAACTTCTCATTATTATTCTTAAATTTGTTTCATTTTGTGGTGCTACATTATATAATCCTTTCGATAATTTATATACACCTGCGCGTATACCATTCTGTATAATGTTCATATTTTCTCTCGAAAAAAAAGCTCTAGATAATGTAGTTTCTTCTATATTTCCTTTTAAACCACCACGATAACTAGTAGTATCATTATAATTGATGCCTGGATGTTTAAACAATTCAAATTGAAATAAATTAGGCTGTGAAATATCTACACGTCCTCCTTTTCCTCTTCTAAGTTCTGATTGAATTGTATCTTCTATTGTTGAATATCCATAATTCATTTCTATACAAATACAAAAGAAAAATAAATTTATAATATATATATATAAATGTTTATTCAAAATAATTTTCATTGGTTATCAGTAGTGTTTATATTAATTGGAGTTTCTATTGTTGTATTTATGTTTCAAAATACAAAGGAATGGGATTTTAATAGAATTGTTATTGTAACTGCCATTTGTCTTTTATTATTTATGTTAGTATTAATAGGTTATTTAGTACACAAGTCAAAGTATGAATTAAAATGGCCTCCCGTTATTCCCGATTGTCCTGATTATTGGGAATTAGAAGATGGAAAATGTGTTCCAAATCGAAAAGGGACCAATGTAGGAACTTGTAACAAACCAATCCGAGTTCCTGAACACTTAAAAGGACCATCTGGAATTAGAAAGAAAGCTGAATGGGCAAATAGTTGTGGTATTGTATGGGATGGAGTTACCAATAATCCAGAAGTTACTAACTTTTCTCTCTATAATTAATATTTTATATGCAAATAATGTGATGTACTATACATTTATTTTTTCAGTTTTAGTTTTGTTTTCGTCTTTGTTTTCTTTTCATTCATTGTAGAAATACCATTTTGTTTCATTTCTCTTTCTTTTTTGTAAAGTTTATATTGCTCTCTAAGTTCTATTAATTCGTTTAACCATAACATATTCGTAGTACTATCTTTAAGTTTATTATACTCTTGTTCTTTCTCTTCTTTTTCACTCATTAATTTAGTTATATTTTCTTCAATAACACTATCAATTGGCATATTTCTAAGATACTTATAATCTGTATCATTGTCTAATTTATCATATCCTCTGCTTTCCAATAAATGTACCACTTCTTCACGTTTTTTCCTCCTTAAATCTAAATCATCGTTACATTGTTCCATTATAAACTTTGCTTTATTGGATAATAATTTTATTTCTCTCTCATATTGTTCTAATTGATATTGTTTACGTTTTTCATAGTATATCATACGAACATTATAGTAGTCGTCAATAATGTCAAGTATGTTATTATATTTCTTTAATTTTTGCTTTGAATCAAATAGATGCATATTTGTGGTAGTTTTAGTAGTAATCAAGTTCATCGTCTTTTCAAGAGCATTGTAATAATTATTTATCTTTTGATTTTCTAGTTTATCTAATATTCCTTTATTGAACTTTACAATTAAATTAACATTTACATCTGTACTCATATCCTTGTATTCTTTAATAATAGCATTATTTTTACCATTTTTATCTTTCGTATCATCCATTAATTTTTCGAGATATAATTTGTAATCATCTGTCCATACACCAATCGGAAGTTCTAGAATTTCAATTTCATCATTTGTCTTTCTCCTGTATACACCCTTGAATAAATATTTATGTTCTTCCATTTTAATAATACTTCCCTTATAGCCTTCGTAATAAGGTTCTATATCATTTAGAACATTTTCATTTTTCAATCTAAGAATAATATGTTCTATAATTTGTGCAGGATTATAAGAGAGTATATTTGTGCTAAATCCAGTTCCAATACCTTTTGTCCCATTCACTAATATCATTGGAATAATCGGTGCATAGAACTCTGGCTCAACTAATTCACCATCATCATTTAAATAATCTAAGATTGGAACATCCTCTTTTCTATAAATATAACTTGTTATCTTTTGTAATTGAGTATAAATATATCTTTCCGAAGCTGAATCATCACCACCTTGATACCGACTTCCAAATTGTCCAATCGGAACTAGAAGATTTATATTGTTTGAACCTACAAAATCTTGAGCCATTCCAACAATCGCTTTCATTAAACTATTTTCACCATGATGATATCCACTATGTTCAGATACATAACCACCAAATTGTGCAACTTTTATTTCTTTCACTAGATTTCGTTTTAATGCTGAATACAATATTTTTCTTAAACTCGTTTTTAATCCGTCCATCATATTTGGTATACTTCTTTCACAATCATATTTTGAAAAGTGGATAAGCTCTTTGTTAATAAAATCACTATATGAAATTGCCAATTCTTTTACATCCAAACGACTATCTTTTTCATAATTCTCTAACCACAATTTTCTATCTTGTGTACGATTTTTGTTAAATACTTTATCAATATCTTCATCACACGTATCTTTATCATAATTAAAGGAAACAACTTTCTTCTCTTTAAAATACTCTTTAAACTCTTTTGCTGTGCTTGTTCCTAATCCTTTATAATATTTAATTGTCCATCCTTTATGATTATTCTCTTTTTTCCAATTGTAATATTCGTGTTCATTATAAAAGTTTAATTCTCTTGTTCCTTTTCTAGCTTTCAAGATAGGAGTATTCATGTAAGTGATAAAATTATTGTGCTTCACTAATTCACCCCATAAAGAATGAAACATGTTTATACAAAGACCCTTAATATGATGACCATCTACATCTGAATCACAAAGAAGCATAATTTTTCCGTAACGAAGATTTTCTTCAATATCTTTTCTATCTTTATATTTCTTATTCAACTCAAGCCCCATAATTTTCTTAATATCATTGATTTCATTATTATCTGCAATCTTATTAATCGATGCATCTCTTACATTCATTAACTTACCTTTTAATGGATAAATACCAATGTAATTTCTATCTTCTTTAGACAATCCAGATACAATTCCAGCCTTTGCTGAATCACCCTCACATAATATCAAAGTACAATCATTTGACTTTGGTGTTCCTGCATAATTTGCGTCAATTAACTTATGAACACCTTTTACATTTTTTGTTTTCTTACCATCTGTCTTTTTCGCAAGTTTATTATTTTTTACATTACTTATATTAATGGCTTGCTCAAGAACTCCCAACTTGGCAACCTTTTGAATAAATGTTTCACTTACTTTACACGTAGAACCAAACTTTGACACTGGTGTATTCATGTAATCTTTTGTTTGACTATCAAAAGCTGGGTTCTCGATCACACAATTCACAAACAACATTAATTGTTCTTTTATGGAAGAAGGAGATACTTTCACTTTCTTCTTTGCTTCAATATGTGTCACAATACCTCGAACAATTTGGTTCAATATATATTCAATATGTTTGCCACCACGATTTGTATAGATACCATTCACAAATGATACTTGTGTAAACTCTTCTACTGGTGTAAGAGATATTGCATATTCCCATCTATCATTTGCTTTCTCATATACACGTTTACTTTCAGATTTATCACCAATATATAGATTTACATATTGTTCAAATGTCTTTATAGGAACTAATGTAGAATTAAACTTTACTTTTACATTCTTTGATGTTATTGCTGAAATATCATAAGTTCTTTTCTTTAAAAGTGAAAACATATCATCATTTAATTTATCTATTCCAAAACGTTTGTAATCGGGTAACCACGATATTTTTGTATATGGTTTTGATTTACATTTTGTAATTTTAGGTTTCTCTATACAACTTAGATTATCTTTAAACTCTTGGGTATATTTTAAACCACGGATATGATCAATCGTCTCTATCTTTCCCCATAATGAATAAATAAGAACTAGTTTAAATCCAAATCCATTTTTCCCTCCAACAATCCTCTTTTGTTTCTTGTTATAATTTGTCGACGTTCTTAAATGACCAAATATCATTTCTGGAATCCAAATATCATATTCAGGATGTTTTGCCACATCAATTCCATTACCATCATTAAATATAGTGATTGTTCCATCCTTTTTATCAATCGTCACTTCTATATTTTTTACTGGTAAATTATTCTTTTTATCTTGCTCAACCTTTTCCTCCATACGAATATAATGGTCTCTTGCATTTACAATACCTTCATCGAAACATTTATATAATCCAGGTATCCATTTGAACTCTTTGTATACCATTTTATTAGATACATCATTGTATGTCCAGTTTAAAATTGAATCTTCTTCAATAGAACCAATATATGTATCTGGTGTATCTAATATATGCATCCTATCACTTTTCTTTTCATATACATTTGCAAGGTCTTTATCACGAACGCTCATTCTAGTTGTGTATAGTTACTATAACATTACTATTTATATTCATTTTCAATTTTATATAAAATTGAAAGCATAAACTTATAAAATACTAGTATCAAACATTATGCTTTCTATTATTATCACAAGCTTACCGAAGAGTAACGGAAATCATAAAAGTCATTCACTTGAAATAAGTAAAACAGATACTTGGGACTACATATTTGATAGAATATCTTCTATCATAAATATTCCGACACGTTATATCATTCTTTACTACACCATTGATGAAAAAATATTTTCAATTGATAATTATACCAAATATATACAAAATTATAGTCCATACTCTTTAGTTTTAGAAAAGAAAGTTATCTTTTTCAAATTTAAGTTTAACAAATATATTGATAAAATACACTTGAATGAGTTTTATCAATATATTTCAAACACATTAATTGAACCCAAAATGAGAGAGAAAGTATTATGGGATACAATTTATTATATCATAGAAGAACTACAATATAAACCGATTATATTCGACTATTGTTATACTATTATAAAAAATGATACACTTATTAAAAGTATTACAAATGAAAAAAATAAAATATATATGATGTTATACTATCATATCATTAATTATAAAAATATACAAAGTGAAAAAAATATGATAAATGAATGTAATCAATTGATAGATAAAATAGAAGAAAAAATAACAATATAATATATAATGTTCTCTTCTAGATATAGACGCTATTATATATGTTATGGTAAAAATGGTGAAGGTAAATTAATATGTCCACCTAAGATAGCTACTTTAGAAATTGATAATTCAAATATTCAGAGACAAATAAGCTCTAGAATGAGATTTGCACAACGTATTCGTAGAAATTCACAATTAAGATAAAATCAATCCTTTTTTGAAAACATAAAATATTTTACATTCTCAAACGCCAATTTTGGATCTTCTACATTAGTATGGGTATTTACATTCGACCAATACCATTCTATAGCCCAATTTTTCATTTTTTTTGATAATGCTTTATACCATTCAGGTAAATGTGATTGGGATGGTTCATCCAAGTTTGCATCATATAGAGGAAGTACTGATCTCTCTACATATTCATAACCATCTAGATTAGTATAATAATCAATATTATATTCTGTAGTCCCAATGTTTTTAACATAAGGTTCTACTAATTCATTATTCTGAACCTCTTCTTTATAAAAGAGAGAACTCCATACTTTAGACCACGCCTCTTGTGGTGTTTCACTTTCTTCTTCCTCCCTATCTTTCCAATACCATTCTAATGCCCATCTTCTCATTTTTAATGGTAATTTTTCATACCATAAAGGAACTAAAGAAGGAACATTTAATTTTGGATTTTTAATAGGTAGAGAACAACGACTAATTGACTTAAATCCGTGTAAGTCATTATAAAAATATCTATTATAGTCTCGTGAATTTAAAAAAGAATCCATTTTATATATGTATTCTATAATTCTTTTTATATTTATTTTATTTATTTACACCCTTGAAGATTTAAAATAGAACCTAAAAGGTTGGACACAATCAATTCCATGTAAATTTTGGTTAGGCTTACAAAATGTAAGGAATGATTAATTCGATTTCGTTATCCAGAACAATACTGGTAAATCCCTGATGTCCAAAACAAGAATACACCTGTGGACATATAATTATATGTGGGTCTTTAAGTTATTTTTCTAAAATAATTTAAGGGTGCGGTTTTAAATCTTCAAGGGTGTAAAAGGATTTGTATATAATAATCTAGTGAAATGGATTACTTACAAGAGTTAATGAATGCAAGAAAAGAATACGACGATATTTTAAGAATGTATAAAGAGAAACATAACTATGAAAAAAATAATAGAAAGATTATTCATGATAAAATGGTGGATAAGATAGATAAATATGTTTTTAGTGAAATTATCAATAACAAATATATACGTTCAAAATATGATATAAGTTTACAATCCTTTCAGTTTTGTGATGTAAAAGATAGGATCAATAGAATGTTAGGATATACTATAGTTGAAACAAAACCTCTTCATCTATATAAACAAGATTATTTCGATATTCATGATAATTTAAACTATTTCAACTACCAAGATACTCATTATGGTTCCTATTTACATATGGAAATAAAAAATCGACATAGACATATAGAACATTTATTGAAGGATAACTTGGATACAAAGTATATTATACTAGAAGAGTTGAATATTCCTTATACATCAAGATATTTTGATTATAACTATATATACCCATATATAATTATGAATATAAAGGAAGAATATAAATATAATAGATATTTTGATGAGTTTATAGAAGAAAAATATATACCTGTAGATGATGTGAAAGAAGTAAAAAAAGATGTAGATGAATATTATTGTAATAAATTATACAATTATTATAAAAATAGTAAGTATAATAATTATATGGAGTATAGAGAGAATAATTGCTTGTTAAGAGCTATAAAGGGGAGACAATGTAATTTAAGAGTGAATAAATATACGAAAAAAGAAATAGAGATGCTATCAAAATAAGTATGAATTGATATTTATACATTCTTATCTAATAATTGTTTAATAATATCGTTTCTTTTCTTTATTTCTCGTTTTAGAGTATTAATATATACAACAATATCTTCTAAGGATAGAGGGGTTTGTGAACCATCTTCATTGGTGCGAACAATACATTTTTGATGTTGTTGTTGATTTTTTTTTCTCTCTTCTTCTATTTGATTAGTTTGTTTAATAACATCAGGCTTATACTTTACACTGCCCAAATCATACTCTTTTAATTCTTTGTGAATTAAAGTAGTATAAAAATTATATAATTCAGGGTCCTCTATAAAATCTTTAGGTGTAAGATCACTATTGTTAATAGTTGGATTGCTTTCTGAGTTTTCCAATAATTTTGCTTTATCATATGTATTGTGTTCGTGTGAAAATACTAAAATACTTTTTTTACCATCCAACTGAATGAATGGTATTGTATAATTCTTTAAAAACTCTCTTTCTTCTGCCAAACATGCATCGTCATTATATCTAGTAATGTTTAATAATTCTTTTTTAAAGGCAAATGTTCCTGCTGTAGCGTGTGACGAAGAGTAAGGACCAAACTTTACCATTTTATTTAACTCATTAAACCATACATATAATTCACTTGCACCACTGCATAGAACTTTATCATCACTTAACAATCGTTCCACAGCGTGAGAAACTCTCTCTGTAGGATAATAATCATCATCGTCCATATAAACAATAATATCACCTTTACATTTTGTATGCATAAAGTTTCTTTTTTTACCTAATGTCATTTTATCATCTATATAAAAGTATTTTAAATTAGGTATATCTAGTAACAAATCTTTTATTTTATCAGTTCCGTCATCTACTACTATCCATTCCATACGTTCTTGTGGGTATGTTTGATGCAGAAAGCATTTTTTTAGGTATGGAATAAAAGGACGTCTATTAAATGTAGGTGTGCATACACTAACAAAGGGTAATTCATTCATACATATATATTTATATCATTCTTTAAATCGATATTTTAAATATTTTGTTAAAAAAGTAATGGAAGTATTCTCTCATAGAATATTATTCCACCGATTATTATTAATGCAGGAATCAAGAACTCTATAGATAAATATCTAGAAATTGAAACAAGTAGAAGAACATAGAAGAACGTTTCAATAACGTGAGAGAAAGTCTTCATATGATTGAAAATATGTCTTGGATTGATTATAAGTGGTTTGATTAATAACAAATAGGGAGTATGGAATAGAGTAAGAATAAACATAGTACAACCTAATAAAAAGGATGGATATAATGATATTATTTTAAATATTAGAGAGTCAGAACCAACATTATTCTCATTAACACTTGTAAAACCAGCAACTATTGCACCCCAAAAGGAAACAATAGGATTAAAGATAACAAAGAATAAATATAAAAGTGGAGATATTAAGAAATATAAATACATAATCATTGATTTGAGTATACCAATATCTTTTGTCGTACTATCTAATTCTTTGAATACTCCTGAAAATCCTGTAAAGATAAATTTATTTATTGAACGATAGTATATCCAAGCATATTGTAAAGTAGAAGAAAACCAATTTAAGAATTGATTAAGATATGTAGAATTATCACGCATTTTGAAATAGGGAAACTTCAATGCGATATTACTTATGGATGATGTGTTATATGGAGGTTCGTTCTTATTTGTTGGAAACATTCTTTTAGAAAAAGCTGATTCAATCGAACGTGATGATATAATATCACTAATATTGATCATATTTTTCGTAATGAATAATATATTTCCAGAGATTAGAACAAAAATAATTATTAAAACAAAATTATTTATCATAGAACTTAAAAAACCTTTCCAATCGTTCCCTTTTTCTTCTTCTTTTTCCTCTTTCTCTTCTTTTTCCTCTTCTTTTTCCTCTTCTGAACTCCCTCTATTAAATAAACCAGCTCCCCATGTTCCTGTATTTTCTTCCTTTTTATCTTCAAACCCTTCTCTCTTTGTATCTCCAAAGATTTCATCTAAGGTTTCATTTATATTATCATATAAAAAATTCATCTATATAAAATAATACATATTTAAATATTATAATTATATATTTAAAAACAAACATTTATTTCTAAATATCAAATGAAAATAGAACCTGATATTAAGTTAGATTTTGATAATGTTCTTATTCGTCCAAAACGTAGTGTTTTATCTAGTAGAAATGACGTTTCTCTAGAGAGAACAATTCGCTTCCCACATTCTCCTCTTGAATGGAAAGGTGTTCCTATTATATCATCTAATATGGATACAACTGGAACCTTTGAAGTTTATGATGTATTATCAAAATATAAAATAGTTACTGCTTTTCATAAGTTTTATACATTAGACGACTACAAAAATGAGTTCAATAAACGAATAAGTATGAACTCAAACTATTATATGGTTTCTACTGGGATAAAACCCAAAGACTTGGAAAAATTAATACCAATTGTAGAGTTTACCCAATGTAAATGGATATGTATCGATATTGCAAATGGATATTTAAAAGATATTGTTTCTTTTTCAAATAAAATAAGAGAGATGTGGTCGGATAAAATTATTGTTGCTGGAAATGTAGTCACGAGAGAAATGGTTGAAGAACTCATATTAAATGGTAAAGTTGATGTTGTCAAATGTGGAATTGGTTCAGGAAGTGCTTGCTTAACTAGAATTAAAACAGGTGTTGGTATGCCTCAGTTATCTACTATCATAGAATGTGCAGATGCAGCTCATGGTGTCAATGGATATATTATTAGTGATGGAGGTATTACAAATCCAGGTGATATGGCAAAAGCGTTTTGTGCAGGTTCAGATTTTGTTATGTGTGGTGGTGTATTTTCAGGACATGATGAAAACCCTGGAGATTTGATTACAGATAATGGAAATCAATATAAAATGTTTTATGGTATGAGTTCTAAACATGCGATGGAAAGACATTATGGAAAAATGGAAAATTATCGTTCATCCGAAGGAAGATATATTCGTGTCAAATATAAGGGTTCATTAAAAGATACAATCCAAGATTATATGGGTGGTCTTCGTAGTTGTTGTACCTATATTAATGCTAAAACGATTAAGCAAATGCCTAAATGTGCAACGTTTGTTATGGTAAATCAAATACTCAATACATCTCTTGTTAAGAATTAATGAGAATGTTCTTCACTTGGGGAATAAATAACACTTAATTGAAGAGGTTTTGTGCTTGTATTTATAATATTATGCCATTTTCCTTTTGGTATTATAATGACATCACCTTTTTTAATTTTACTTTTTTTACTATTTGTTTTATGTAAAACAGCAGTTCCCATCCCTTCTTCTACACGTACATATTGATCTTCATCTTTATGAACTTCCATACCAATCTCTTCACCAGGTGGAATATTCATTAAAAGAAGTTCCATATTTTTACTATGATATATACTTTTACGAAAGTTATTGTTTTTTAGAGATTTATTTGTAAAGTCTCGAATATGTAAAAAAGGCATTATATATAATATATAGATTAATAATATGTGAAAAAAATCATATATTATTTTTATACAAAGTCTAATAGAAATGTTCATCTCCATCCATATCTCCAAAATCGTCATCATCTGGAATATGAGACATATCATTTGCTTCCATATCAATAAGGTGTTCACTCATTTGTTGTTCCATTAATTCATCTCTTATGATATTTTCATTTTGAGGAACAACATTTTCTCCCATAAATTGAAGTTCTAGATTTACAATTTCACGATACTCATCACTACTTCTCTCCATATCATACGTTTCTTGAACGTATTGTGTCAATCCTTTTTGAAGTCCAATATTCCATCGTCCCATCTTTGCCGCCTTTAACACATTATCTACATTTCTCTCTTCAGGTGTCAACTCTTTCAATTTTGTTGTCTTAATGTCCTTTTCTTTCTCTCTACTACGAAGTGTTAATTCAGTTATTGTTTGTTTATTCATATTTATACGTTTCTTCTGATCTATACTCATTCTCAAATAAGCAGTTAATAAATCACCAACACGTCTTTTTAATTTCAACTTATCTGCTTGTAATAAATTATTATCTATAATTTCATCATCTTCTTCCTCTTCTTCATCTCTCTCTTCTCTCGATACAACAACACTTTCTAATTCTTTTTCCATTCTAGATAAATCACTATATTGCTCAATAATATCAATATATTCCACAAATATTCTTAAATATAAAAATTCATATATTTCTTTAATAAATGTATGATTAAATACGGGAGTTACCATCTTATCACCTTTTTGTAACAAATTCATATGAGGTATCATTTTTGTAATATTAATCACAACATCTACTCTTTTTCTTATATTTCGTAATATTGGTTTTAATATTTCTTCATCTATAAATGGCTCTAAATAAGAATATGATTTTTGAATAAAGTTTTTAATATCTTGATTATGAAACTGAGAAAGGTTCCAATGAGAAGGAATATCAATACTATCATCATATCTAATATTATTTAGTATAATATTAGGATAGTCATATGTAATCTGATGAACCATGTTTTGAATAAAGTTTCTAGCTTTTATTATTGTATTATCATTATTATTTCTATATTCTGTAGTATCTATACTTTCAAACTCAATAAACGTATCTAAGTATGAATTGATTTTATTTTTGATATTTTTTTTAGCATTACTATATTGCGATATATAATCTTTTAATTTACTTCGATCTCTCTCTATATTTTTAAGGATATAATTTCTCATTTTATTCATATTTTTATCCACTTTTTTAATATCTTGTTGCATAATATCACTTGTTCTATCTATTTCTTCTTCAACATCTTCATTTGCATAACGGAAGGTTCCCATTATTTTATTTAGGTATTTCTGTATAGGCATATATAATGAATTGTCTTGAAAATCTAGTTCATCCAAATATTTTTGTAAAGAATATAAAAGTGATATTTCTCTCAATGAGTAATATTTATTTTCTATTATATTATTTTTATTAATAATATTCAACATAGAATAAAACATCTCAGGTGTATACTCCATACCCTCATCTTTCATAATTGCAATCTTTTCTTCAACACTATCTAAGAGAGAAAAAGAACTTGTATTACGTACACATACTTCTAATAATCTACTATCCACTGGAATATTTTTATTATATTTACAATATTTTATAAAAGCAAGATATATCGTTTGTTCATCGTGTTGTGTTATTCTTGTTTCTTCACTATGTTGTCTTGTATTATCTGTATTAATAAATGTATAAGGAATATTTAATGCCGAAAAATCAGAATATAGATTATAAAGAGAATGAATTAATTTCATATTTCTAGAAATATCTTTGTTCTTTTTTACAAAATATTTTAATACATTACTATATTTTCTATCGTCAATGTCAATCTCACAACAAGAGTTCTCTTTATAAAATTGACCACTACTATGAAGAATAAGTTTTTCATCTTTCACAATATTTCTAATATGTTTTAGTATAGAGAGTGATAACATATTTATTTTAGATTTTAATGTGTTTATTTTTCCATCTTGTTTTTTACTTCCATCAACAATATTTTTTCTTAATCGGTTTTCAAAATTATCTCCTATTGTAATTATCTTGCTAACACTAAATTCTTGTAATGGAGGCATAAAGTTATTCCATTGGGTAACATCAGTGATTTCTTCGCTTTCACTATCGTCTTTCTCTTTAAGATATTGTATTTTATCTTGTATAAGAGTTTGTATTACACTATCTTTAACAAGAAGTTTATTATATAATGTAGTAATGTTTTTCTTTATAATATCCTCTTTAAAACGTTTAATTGTATTCCAAGGATATTCATTGGATACTAGTTTTTTAACTACACAAATAATATAATCAATACCTTTTTCATTTTCACTATCCATAGGAAAACCATCAAAAGAACGAACACAACCTGGAAATGTTTTCTTCGTCTTTATGGAAGGAATATGAGTTTGAATAGAAAGTAAAAAGAAGAAAGAAACAAACAACATTATTAATTCTCCCTTTTTATCCTCATAATTAATCATTGTTTTTCCTGTTTTTTCTTCTAATTTTTGTTTACGTCTATCATATACATCTTTATTGCCAATAGAACGATACGCATACACCAATGTATTTTTTATAATAAAATCTAATTGATTTGATAAGTTTACACCGATGTGTTGTGATAGTGAAATAATAATTTTTCTTACAATGATACCATCAGGAGAGTTTATTAATTTATCCTCATTAGTAACTTCACCAACAAGGATGTCTTCATCTTCTCTCATAACTTCTCGTGTTTGTATTCTAAAACCTTGTGTATCAAATCCTTCTTCTGTATCAAAATCAATGAGACGTATCGTATAACCACTATATTTATCAACCCATTTATCACCATCATCACTTATTTCACCTCTTTCAGCACATATACGATTCAGTTCTTGGGTGTAATTATCATGAATTAAAAATGCTTCAGCAAGGTCTTTCAAAAAGGATGGCAATAATTTTATGTTTGTCTCTGTACAATACAACCAAAAAGGACTTTCTTCATTTTCTGTATTTGCATTTCTAACATAATTTAATTCAATAAATTTACGTATATTTGTCATTTTTGTAACAAAATCAGGTTGAGAAAGTATCAAGTCTCTTAATTTTTCATAAGGTGAAACAACAATATCTAAATCATCTAACAGAGTTCCCAAATGATATAAATACTTATTGGATGACATATAGAGTGTGTTTCTTAATTTAATACTTTGAAGTAATATAGATTTTAATCTATTTATTCTCTCTTGTGTATTCTCTATATACTCACGTTGTTTTTTGATAAAGTCATCAGATAAGTCCTTTATACTACTAGATAATTTAGCATATTCTAGATTTTTCTTTTCAATGTCAATTTCATTACAATCTTCTAGTGTTTTCATTTGAATACATTTTTTCTTAACATTACAGAACATTTTACTTGAGTCATAATTCTTGTTATCAATCGAGCTATCAAGAACCCATACATTATTGTTACGTTTATAATAATACACGGATGGAACATCACTTTCCTCATCTTGATTATTGACTAAAATAGCATATACCCCTTCTTCTACTTTTCGTTGTCCATTCATCATATTCGTATACTCTATTTCAGCTGTTTCATAATTCATATTTTTATCATACATGATATTTTCAATTACTAAATCCTTAAACTCTTCATATTCGATTTCATTATATTGTTCTTCAAATTGTTTTAGATACTCATAATCCGTAATATCATATTTTTCATCATAATATATATTTACATTATTATCATTTTCTAATTCATCAAGAGAGTTATATTTTTTAGACAAGACATAATTAATACATTTATTCTCTCTATTATTCATTTCATTTTCTATTCTTTCTAATTGTTCTAGAAGTTCATTATCGATATTTTCATTATTATAGAGTGAAACATTGTCTCCTACTAAAATAGAATAGATATAACAACCATAATCATTTAACATCCACGATTGGATATGTTCTCCGTGAAAGGCGTTTTCTCTTTCTTGATATAGTTTAATATCTTCTATATTTTTCACAAGATTGTAAATATAAGAGTTTGTATATTCATTTCTTAGTTTTATTTTCAACAAACGTTCTATGTCCTGTAATTTATTTATAAGAGATGTTTTATTATTTTTTATATTTCTTTCTATGAGAGAAACAATTGTTTTATAATCGTGTATATGAATATTGTCAATATCAATATGGAATGGCTCTAAATCTTTTAGAATGTCGTGCATAGATAAATGTTTACCATTTTCAGATATTGTCTTTATAAACTTATCAATAATTGTTTTATTTGTGGGTAATATTGTTTCAAGGAAGTGATAAAACTTGTCTTTACCATATTTTTTTACATAGGAAGTATCTTCTAATAATCCAGGAGCTAATTTAATATGAGTTTTTGAATGGAACAAGTCAGTGAGATCACTTTCTTCATTCTTATACTTTTCTATTAAGATATTGTTAAGAGATGTTTTATGAGAAAGACTATAAGATTTAAGTAGTGGATATAGATTGAGTTGTGTTCTATGAATAATTTTAGTTCGTGGCAATTTTGATTGTGAGTACTCTATAAAGGGTTTATCAAGAAATAAGAGTGATTCAATCGGGACTTCTTCGTTTTCTGTGATTTGTTTTCTAGTGTTGTTTCCACTAAATTGTAAAGAGAGTTGAAATCCTTGTCTTCCTGATTGTAAATGTTGAAGTCTAGATGTTCCTAGGTTATATTTATTTATAACAAAACGTTGTTTTGTAAGTTGATTATTTTTGATAACAGATGAAAAGATTTCACGTAGATATCCATCTGTATTATTAGCCATTGTTTCAATATTATCTTTTGTTTTTTTCAAAATAATAATATCATTTGTTTCGTGAGGTAATGTATGTGGAATGAAATACGTATTTAAGTTTTTATGTAAGTAATCATATTTGTTGATACCAGATGGATTTTCATTTCTGTAATAGGAGTTAATAAGTTGTGTTTCGTTTGTTCTGATATTAGATAGTTTTTGAGATTGAATATCTTCAAAGTAATCATGTTGTTCTTCTTTATCTTGTAAATATATTTTTTTCTTGTTTTTAACAATAGGCACTATCCAAGATGGAATATTTTCAAGATTATATATATTTTTAAGAAGAGGTTTATAGTTTTTTCCTCTCTTTAAGATATGTAGGTCAACATTATTTTTATCTCTGATAGAAAAGTCTTGTCTAAGTCTAGAAAATCTCTCTATAATACGATGTAATTTGTTCATAGTTTTTGTGTTTCTTTCTTGAGTTGGTATTTTAGTAAGCATTTCATCTAAAAGATCATTGACTTGTTCATCAATGGAAAATCTTTTTTCATCGTCAGATACTCGAACTTCTTGTTGTATTTCTTCAGCATCATCTGATATAAAGAAATCGGTAGATTGTTCTAATATTCCTTGTATTTTTGCTCTAAGAGGTATTTCTTCTTCATCATCAATGACATCTACATCATCGGTTTCTATATCTATTTTTTCTGATGGTATAGGTTGTTCTTGTGTTTCTGTTTCTATTTCTTCTGTTAAGGGTTTTTCTCTCAGTTGTATTTTTTCAATTGGAATATCTTTAGGAATACCCTTATATCCAAAATCAATATAAATTATATCATCACTAGGAAATACTTTAATTTCAATTTGGTCTTCTTCTAGATTTATTATTTGACCAACTAGAATAGTAGGGACATCTCCACCGAAATGTATTTGAACCCATTTTTTAGGTAATAGATTATTTTGTCTAGCATAACCTTTCTCCTTACTTTTGCTTAGAATAATAATTGTGGTGATTGAATCTTCACATATCATACCTTCTTCTATTTCTAAAGTTAATCTATCTTCATCATTACTAAGAAGTTCTATGATTGTTTCGTCGATATACTCTATTAAATATATTTTATCGTGAATACTTTCGTCTGTATCACTTTTTAATTGTATAATATCTCCATATTCTAAAATGATACTTTTCTTCGTTGTCATCACTAGTATTATATAATGAAACAATATATTTTTCTATACATTTTTATTTATATAAAATAAATATAAAGAGAAACTAAGATTGTAATATAACATTATACAATGTCTCGTATTTGTATTATTAATAATTTCAATAGTCTTATTGATTATAATCGTATAGATGAGGATGGTTATTTAAAAAATTTAAATTTAATAAAATCTACAATGGGTAGTGATGAACCATCGAAACATTACATTATAAAATATGATAGAAAAGAAAGACACGATGATTTTTGTGGATTATTTCGTTCTTGTGTTATTTATGATAATAAACTAGTTTCTTATTCACCACAAAAGAGTGTTCCATTTGAGAAATTAAGGGGGGATGTATTTTGTATTGAAGAGTTTGTGGAAGGAACAATGATAAATGTATATTATGTAAATGGCGAATGGAGACTATCTACAAGAAGTATAATAGGTGCAGAAGGTTCTTTTTATGAAAACGACACATCCTTTAAAACCATGTTTTATGATTGTAAAAAGTTGATTGGTTTAGAATATCACCATTTAAATAAGAATTATAGTTATTCATTTTTGGTACAGCATCCTAAGAATAGAATAGTTAAGAGAATATATACTCCTACATTATATTTATGTGGTGTGTATGAGATTACGAATGATGTAGAAGTGAAAGTGTATAGTATAAGTATATATACAGAGGCACAACGTATTCAGAGTTTATTACCACAAAGTATGTTTAAATTAAGAACCCCATTTTTGTATGGTTCGGGTGATTTAGAGTTAGTAAAATCATACAAGAATTTATATCATGATTCACATAATACAAGATATGATATAATGGGTATTATTGTTAAAGATAGAGATGGTAATCGTGCAAAATATCGTAATCCAGCATATGAATATGTTAGACAATTACGAGGAAATCAACCTAAACTTGAGTATCAATATTTAGTGTTACGTCATACAGGTAAAGTAAAAGAGTTTCTAAAGTATTATCCAGAATATAAAACATATTTTTCAAGATATCGAGAGTTGGTGCATACATATACATCAAACTTGTATAGATATTATGTAGAGTGTTTTATTAAACATGCAAATCCCATTCAAGAGTTTCCGTATGAATATAGAAATCATATGGTAGGACTTCATGAACTTTACATTAAAGAGAAGATGAAAAATATTGAAATTAAAAAATCGATTACATTTAGAGATGTAGTTCAGTATGTAAATAATTTAGAGCCACCTCGTTTAATGTATTGTTTGAATTACAAAGCACATTAAAAATATTGTTTAATAATTTAATAAATAAATATTAAATTATTTTGTATTATGTTTAATCTAGGTAGAAAGATTTTGAATATTTGTTTGTATTTGTTTATATATATGAATTAGATTATCACATGCTGTATCTATATAAGGCAATACACTTTCTTGAGTTGCATTTGTATTATGTAAAGTTATACGAAGAATAGAGTCTTCATCATGAGGGTGTTCTTTATTAAAACTTATATAAAGAAGACTATTTTCTTTTTCATAGAACAAAGAATACAATGAATATTCTAATGGTTTACCAATAGTATAATCAATATTTTTAAGGAGAATATCAAAGGTAGGTTTTGTATCAAGTGAAACATAATTTGTTTTTGAACGTGAAATATCGAGTTCATTTTTAGAAATGAGTTCTTTTATATGATTAAACTTATCTAATAGAATAGAACATGCTCGATATAGTAAAGCATCATTTTCAATAATTCCAATACTTTCAAGGATAAACTTGAAATGCTTATCTTTAATTATCCTTCTTCCTTCACCTAAATACCAATTTTGTTTTTCACTCTTAATTTCAGGATCACTTAATTCTTGTTTTTCTAATTTTTGCTGTTGTTTTTTCCATTCTATAGATTGCCTTTCTTCATCTACACGAAATGAGTAAGAACAAGTTGAAGCGACATTGTATACACTATCTTCTTTAGCAGTGTGTTGTGTTAGTTTTGCTTCTATTTTTAACTCTTCGCTGGGTATTTCTAAACTTAATTTTCCACGTAATCTAGCTATAATTATATAATCACCAGTAATACTATTTGGAGGAAATATTTTATTTGTTTCTTCTTTTGATAAATATTTATCAGTTTTGATGTGTTTAATTTTAAAATCGTTTGTTGTAACATATATATTTTCATCGGTATCATTTTTTACATTTAATTCAACAATATAATCTTCAATAGGTATTTCTTTATCTTTAATATGTACGGGTATACAAGATATTCTATGTTTTATTATTTCATTATTTAATCTAGTATTATTTTTAATAATATTAATATTACTTTCATGATGTGGAAATCCTTTAAATCCATAAATGGGTATATCGGATAATATAACTCTACGTAACGAATTTATTATACTAACGTGAATATTATCAAAATAGTATTCTGTAATATTTCTATTTACATCATTAATATGCCTATCAATATTCATTTCTGTAGTTGCCATAGTTATGTATATAATATATTTTTATTTTTAATTTAATTCAATTTTATAAGTTTAAATTAAAACTAAATAAACTTATTATTTTATAAATGAAAAATATACTATATTATAGTAATTATTGTGAGCATTCAAAAAGTTTATTAAAGTTATTATCTCGAAGTAAAATAAAAGAAGATTTACATTTTATATGCATTGATAAACGGATAAAGAAAGGGAATATAATCCATATACTTTTAGAAGATGGTAAGAATATATATTTACCACCAAATATTAATAAAGTACCATCTATATTATTAATTAACAAAGGAGGTATTGTTTTAGAGGGTCAGTCTATAAATGATTTTTTGTTTCCACATTTAAAAAAAGAAAATAACAATGCAACATCTCATAATGGTGAACCTCTTTCTTTTTCAATACAAGAGTTTGGAAATATACACAGCGATAAATATAGTTATCTAGATCAAACACCAAGTGAATTATCTTCTACGGATGGGAATGGGGGTTTAAGACAGATACATAATTATGCAACAATAGACTATGTGGATAACATTGAAACACCAGTAGATACATATTCACCTGATAAAATAGGGAATTTATCTTTAGAAGAATTAAGAAATATGAGAAATAAATAATATTTAGATATAATAATTTAAATAGATAGTGTAATTTAGTATATACACATTATGTCAGTTCTTAAGGCATTTAACAATCATTTTATTGAATTTTTGGAAGACATCTCATCTATTTTTCCAAATAATCGTGATATAAAGAAGAGTATAACAGCTCTAGAGATGCTTCGTAAAACAAATCCAAGAGCGATTGTCATGTTATGGAAGAGTAACATAGCAGTACCTTATCATGTTCAGATTGAGAAAGGAGATGTTTCTTTTTTTTTAAATAAAGATTATAAGAATGATATAAAGAATGTAGGGTATGATACTAACGAGGTGATCACGATTATTGAAAATCTAAGAAAAGATGTATCAGAGATGGATGAAAGTAATCAAAAGAAAGCTATGAAATATGTTCAAAATCTAACAAAACTAAGTCAATTATATAAATAAAAATAGTTTTGGTAATTACAATATAAATAAATATATATATATTGATTTATATTATGTCAAATAAAAAGCAACTTGATATTTCAGAATGTAAAGATTTTATAAAAGTTATTCAAGATTTTATACCTGATTTGTTAAATACTTTTCCTGAGTATAAAGATAAACTGGATAAAAATGTTAGTTTTGTTCTAACGATTGATTTAAATACGATGGAAAGTAGAGAGTTTACAGAGGAGGAGTTAGATATGGTGAGAGAATTATTATCTTATTGTAATAAAGTATATCCAGAGAGATTTTTTGATATTATCTATCAAAATGAAGATATTTTTAAAAAGGAAGAATATAATAGTGAGTTTATTCCTGGAATAGATTTTAAAGAGTTATGGAAGCAAAACATTACGGATAGTACAAGAAGTGTTTTATGGAAGTATTTACAACTTATTACTTTTGCGGTAGTATTTGTCATGAAAGATAAAATGGATTTTGGTGAAACGGCTAAAATGTTTGAAGCAATAGATGAGGAGACATTAAAAACAAAGTTGGCAGACACATTAAAAGATATGAAAGATATATTTGAGAAGACAGAAGATGTATCAATGAACACGACAATGCCTGATGTCTCTTCGAATATACCAAATGCTGAAGATATACACGAACATATTAATGGTATTTTGAATGGTAAAATAGGTTTATTAGCGAAAGAAATCGGAGATGAAGCAATGAAAGATTTGAATATAGACTTGGAAAAAGAGAGTTCGATTGATGGTATTATGAAGTCTATGTTTAAAAATCCAGGAAAATTAATGAAAATATTTAATACAGTAAGTAATAAACTACAAGATAAAATAAAGAGTGGAGAACTGGATGAAAAAGAATTGATGGAAGAGGCCACACAAATGATGGGTAAAATGAATTCGATGCCAATGATGAATAATATTCAAGACATTATGAAAAAAATGGGAAATTTTAAAGGTATGGATACTTCAAAGATAGACATGAATGCAATGATGTCTCAAATGAATATGAGGATGAATAAAAACACTCAAATAGAGAGAATGAGAAATAAATTAAACAATAGAGTAGTTGAACCTTTTAAACCAAATATGGAGGGTGAACGTGTAATGTATTCAAAAGGTGATAAACCCGAGCGTTCAAAGAGAATAGTTTCTAGTCATAATGAGGGTGTTAAAAAAGGGAATGGTAATAAAAATAAAAACAAAAAGAGGAATAAAAATAAAAAAAATAAAAAGTAATATAATTATATAATAGAATGAGCAATGAAGATTTTTGGTTTTCAAATCCATATATTTTAATGAATGCTGAATATATAGGAAGAATATATCCAAAACATGAATATAATGTGATAGAGAAATTAAATGCGATGACACGTCTTATTATAGTATTGAGTATTTTAGGATTTTTCATATCTAGAGATACAAAGATAATTATTTTAGGATTTATTTCACTTGTAGCTATAGTAATATATTATCGATATTCAAAAAAGTCTATAAAAGAGAATGTCAAAAAAGAGACTTTTGGATTATTAGATGATATTAATGTAAATAATAAGGAAGAAGTAAAAGATGAACTATATACGCCTAGAAAAAATAATCCATTAATGAATGTATTACTTCCAGAGATTCAATATATACCAAAACGAAAAGCAGCAGCTCCAGTTCATAATAATAAAATTAGAAAAGAAGTAAATAAAAAAACATTAGAAAGTTTAGATGATAAAATTTTCAAAGATTTAGGTGACGATATATTGTTCAATCAAGGAATGCGTGATTTTTATACAAATCCAGCAACAACGATTCCGAATAATCAAGATGCCTTTGTTCAGTTTTGTTATGGTTCAATGAAATCTTGCAAAGAAGGAGATGAAGCAAATTGTGATTCGAATAATTATCGTCATATTTTAAGATAAAAAATAAAAAAAAAATATAATCTATAATTATAGAATAAAATGAGTATGTATAATTATACATTTGATAGTACGACTAGATTAGGAGATGACAGATGTTATGTTTCAGAGAGAACTAAACAAAACACTAATTTTGGTTCATATAGCTTACAAAATTATTATTTACATAATTGTAATTCAAATAATGTTGTTGATTTTGCAACAAAACAGCCTTATGTATTTATAAATGGTGGATACAAAACAAGTGATCCGTGTGGTTCAAATATAAATTTAGACTCTAAAATGAAGATTGGAACAACACAAACAAATCCAAGATGTCGTATTAGTTTATATACTCGTCCATTTGTAACTGTTCCCTATCTAGGAAAGGGTCCTATTCGTGTTGTTGAAGAGTCTAGACTTCAACAAAATCATCTATTCAAAGATAAAAAAAGTTGTGGTACTACTACTGAAATGAGCCATATTAACCATCGTTTCACACCCATGATACCATCCTTGGAGAGTACTATATCAAATCCTGTAAACTTAATTGAAGGTGTTGCTGCTGAAGGATGGATACGTGGTGGATTACCAACAAGAGAACTTATTAGACAACAAGACTATAAATATAAAAGATGAATAAATATAAAGATATAATTAGTATTTTATATTATGAATTATAATATAAATTATACGTGTTGTTATAGAAATACAGAAGATGATAATATGTCATTAGTAGAGTATCAATACGACTTACTTAAATTATTTTATTTAGAAAGTAATATATCGAATGATGAGGATGATTTTGGAGATACCTTTGAGACTATTACAGAGAGATTATATATTTTATATGAGAATAAATTAAAGAAATATGTATTTATGAATGAACTTTTAAAAAAGAAATCAGAAGAGTTATTTCAAGAAGATTGTATGACAGGACTTACATTATTTTATTCCTATTTGACATTAGATATATTTCACGAAATTATAAAATTATTATATGAAATAGACGACCAAAAGATTGAAGTATATACATTAGAAAACATAAAAAATCTAGATTTTATAAGAAAGTATTCAGGAGATGTCAATTATGAAAATTTAGAAAAATTGCATAAATTAATTGTAAAACTAAATATATAGTTATGATATAATGGCATCTACAAGAAACAAAAATATGATTGGAAATTTTAATTTAGAAATGTTGCAGAACCAACAAATTTCTTCGAATAGAACAAACCCATATCGAACACAAGCACACGATACTCGTTTTCCAGATTTTGGTGTAAATCAAGGGCATATACCAAACCAAGTATATGGTCAAAATGCAGTTGATGTAGAAAGTTATTTAAAAGGAGTGGGAGCTACAAAACTTGTAAAATACGAGACATATTACAAGTATCATATAAAACCTGAAAACAAGAGTTTGAGGAGTTTAAAGTTCTTTGATAAACCAACATCAAATGAGATACTTCCACAACCATTTATGGTTGAAAAAAATCAACGCCCATTTATTCCATAAAAAAAATATATACGGATAATATAAATGGCTTTTACACGTTTTAATTATGATGATTGTAGAACAAATAAATTGTTGCAGGAATCTACAGGACCAGGAAGATGGATGATAGATGTGCCAGGTAATGGAATGACACCTGTTTTTATTAATGATCCTCATATTAGAATGCAAAAATGGGGTAATAATCTCTCTATTCCTGATAGTAGATATAGTGAGCAAAATGTAATAGATATAGAAGATGAATTAAATGGACGTAAACGAAAATTAAACTCTTTTTGCAGAAATTCTAATTATCCTTTTAGTGAGAGAGTAACAATGAAAACACCTAGATATAAAAGATATAAAAAACAATTTACTAGTGAAACGAGAAGTACACATCCTGCTTGGATGTATGTAGATTTAGAGCAGACCCGTTGGGAATATCCTCTATTAAATCCACAAGAAAATGTATGTTTTCCGTTTCATTCTAATTTAAGCACACGAATTATAGAAAAAAATAATTTTATCCCGAAGAAACCTTGTATAAAGAATTAAATATATTTGAATTTATATATAATATATTTAATATAGTATAGTATATATAATGGCTGAAATTGTAATACCAATGGCTATATTGGGTGGATTATATATTGTATCTAATCAAGATAATAAAAAAGTAAAAGAGAATTTTGTAGATGGAGGTCCTACTTCTATCAAAGAACGTTCTTCCATGTTAACAAATGCGAATGTTCCTTCTCGAAACTTTCCAGTAAACGGACGTTCCGAATTAAAGAATTTACCAGAATATTATCATTCAAATCAAGAAGCAACAACAAAGTACCTCCAAAAGATTGATTATAAAAAAGGTGTTCTCGCAAATGAAAAATTAGAAGGACGTAGTGAACTACAATATGAAGAGAAAAATCCTGAACATCAGTATTCATTAACAGGTCAAAAAATAGAGAAAGAAAACTTTAGGCATAATAATATGGTTCCTTTCTTTGGTTCTCGTGTAACACAAAATACGATAGATCATACTAGAGAGAGTTATTTGGATCATACAAATGGTTCAGGTTCTATCTTTATAAAGAAACAAGAAACAGCACCATTCTTTAAACCTCAAAAAAACTTAGAATGGGCGCACGGAACACCAAATGCATCTTCTTTTATTCAATCACGTATGAACCCTTCTACAGGTCTTCATAATGTAAAACCATTTCAAGAAATAAGAGTTGGTCCAGGTTTAAATCAGAAAGAGGGAGTTCTAGGAAGTGGTGGATTTAATTCAGGAATGGAATCACGTCATCGTTGGATGCCTAAAAGTGTAGATGAATTAAGAGTTAAAAATAATCCGAAGATTACATATGGTGGTGTTATATTGGGAGGAAAAGATAAAGTCACAAATCGTGGAGTGTTAGGAAATGTTGAAAAGAACCGACCAGACACTTATTATATTAATTCACCTGAAAGATACTTTACAACTACAGGAGAACACAAGGCACAAACATATCGTAGTGAACAAATCGTTCCAACTGAAAATAGAGAAACAACAACACGTGAATATTTCGGTAACGGAGAGCAAAGCACAGGGGAAGCTTCATATGTTAAAGGTGAATATCGTAATACACACCGAAGACAACTAGATCCGTGTGGAAAACAAAATATTCGTAATGCACATGCGGCAGAGAGATACAATTCAACTACTGGTGATTATGGTGTTCAATCGTACAAGTCAAGTGTTTTACCAAACAATAGAACATTGGATTCAAATCAATCACCAAATATAGGTATTGTTTCAACATACGCAAAAGCACTTGTAGCACCTCTTTTAGATATATTACGTCCTACTAGAAAACAGAATGTAATAGGAAATGTCCGACCCCAAGGGAATGTAGGAAATAGTAAATATTCCAAGACATATGTATACAATCCAGCAGATAGAGCCAAGACTACAATACGTGAAATGACTGAAAATAAATTGGAACATAATTTCGTGAATAATCAACAAGAAGCAGGTGGATATGGATATATTGTAAATGAAAAACAACCTGTTCCACAAAATCGTGATACAACATCTTGTCATTATGTTTCTAATCCAAATCAGAGTGAGTACGCAAATGGGTATGGTTATATCGTAAATGAAAAACAAGCAGTGCCTCAAAATCGAGATACAACAAGTTCAAAATATATAGGGAATGCAGGAAATACTAGTACCACCAGTAATGCACGATTATATGATATGGCATACAATGCTCACTTGATAGACAAATCAGTGATATCAAAAGGTCGTAAACCAATGGGTGATAGTGTGAAAGTATTCAATCCATATCACAATATCAAGATAGATAAACTAGAACAAGATAGACACAATCATCGTATGTTTGTTCCTCAGTATATTTCAAAGATGCCTTCATCTGTAGAAACTCATGGAAGACAAGAAGTAAAACCACGAGCAGGTCAAGATATTGTTATGGAGAGAAATGCACCTGAAATACTAAATGCATTTAAGAAAAATCCATATACTCAACCTTTGGATAGTATAGCTTAATATATGATGAATAATAAATTATATAAACATTTATTATTTATAATAACTAAAATGGATTATAATCAATTTATAGAAAAAAGACATCACAATGAAATATTAAAAAAGATGGAAAAATATAGTAAAGATAAAGAAATGCCAAATATAATTTTTCACGGAAAAAAAGGTTCAGGCAAAGTGTTTATAATGAAATATTTATTGAATTCTTTATATAAGGACGATAAAGTGATTAAAAATTATGTTTTATTTGTAAATTGTGCAGAAGGAAAAGGTATTAAGTTTATACGTGATGAATTAAAATTCTTTGCAAAAACAAATATAGAAAATAATCTATATATACCCTTCAAAAGCATTGTATTATATGATAGTGATAAGTTAACTATCGATGCTCAATCTGCATTACGTAGATGTATCGAATTATTCTCTCATACAACTAGATTTTTTATGTTAGTAGAAAATAAAATCAAATTGTTAAAACCCATTGTTTCTAGGTTCTGTAGCATCTATGTTCCATATCCAATAATTAATGGTATTCCGCAAAATATAAATTATTATAATATTCAATTGATGCCTAGAACTATAAAGAAAAATATAGATAAAAATATTGATATTATTTACAATAAATACAAGAATACTCCATGTTCTAACCATATTTTCAAGGATGTAAACACACTTTATGAAAATGGTGTTACAGGATATGACATTATTCACTATTTAGAAGAGAATTTAAATGATAATTCTAAAAAATATCAATTATTAATCTATTTTGATAAAATACGTAAAGATATACATAATGAAAAAATACTTATGTTTAATATATTAGTTTTTTATTCAATGCGTAATGTTATAAATTTAGAAAATATAGGTATAATGTAAAGAATGGATGATTTTAGTATTTCCTCTCTTACTGAGACTAGAAATGAATATACGGCTTTATTAATTAATAAATTAACACCACTTATTATACAAGGGATATATTCAATCTATAATGATGCGTGTAAATTATGTGAAGAAAATGATGAGCATGATAAATATCTAATGACCTTTCAAAACTTTCTCTCTCGTGTTCCAAAATGGAATCAAGAAATTATTAAAAATGAAACACAACGAATATTAAAGTTAAGTCAATGTTCCTATTTAGAAGATTTAATTACATGTGTTCATGTAGCACAACTTAAAATATTAACACATATTCGTGTTGGTTCAAAGCAAAAAAAGATTGAAATTGATATTCCAGATTTGAATAGTTTTATTCATGGTATTTATATTGATTTAGCTAGAAATATATATAAAAATGTATTCTTATTTGAAAAGGTACCCTCATTACAAAGACAAAAGAATATTAATGAATTATCTAGTATTGTTTCCAAATCTATATTGAATGTTATACGAAATAGTATGCCTTTAGAAACTATAGTAAAATCCTACTTACATGAAACACAAGAAGAATATGTTGATGAAATGAAAGAAGAAATACGTGAAGAAAATGTTATAATAGAAGATGAAGAGGAAAATAAAGTAGTTAAAGAAGATACTATGAATAAAGAGGAAAATAAAGTAGTTAAAGAAGATACTATGAATAAAGAGGAAAATAAAGTAGTTAAAGAAGATACTATGAATAAAGAGGAAAA
>LFIK01000122.1_pt1 | contig 50903 bp, 50 predicted proteins | sample 643401 | NCBI WGS metagenome assembly LFIK01 (sample SAMN03777447, study PRJNA286221) | soda lake metagenome | biome: soda lake; feature: Kulunda steppe; material: water; isolation source: sample T5-Br brine of Lake Tanatar-5 | place: Russia: Kulunda steppe | collected 2010-07
GCGGCCTCTGTTCCGTCCCTGCCTCCGTCGCGGCATGGCCCCATATGGCCCCCGAATCGTGACGACAGTTGGGCGCGAGTCGTTCAATTTTGAAGCGAGTGGATTTTTGAACAGAAAATGAATCAACCCCCTGAAAATGAAGGAAAGAAAATCGAAACATGTGCCCGCGCGCCGGGTCGCGCGCCGGCGGTCACCGCAAATTCGCCCCGATTGCGGGCGCGAAAGGCTGGATTCGCGCGCCCGTATCGGCGATGCTGGCGCCCGGCAGTCAAGGCGGAAAACCGCATGCGATACGGGCAAGGGGCAGTGCTGACCGGCGCGGCGATCCTGATCGCGGCTGCTGTGATGGCCGAGTCGCCGCCGCCCTTCCCGGATTTCACCTTCAAGCGCGAATCCGCCCCCGAACCGGGCAGCCGCCCGCGCATCACCGTGCAGATCGACCCCGCCGAACAGCGCGCCGCGCTGGCCCGCACCACCCCGCCGGCACCGGACATCCCCGACCCGGATATCGAGGCGACCGCCCCGCCCCCCGCGCATGACTGGTTCTGGCAATCCGTCTCCGCCGCGCGCGACGACTCGGCGGGCCGCTTCGCGCGCGCCCTCGCGGCGCTGGAGGACGCGCCCGCTGCCCTGCCGGTGCCCCGGCTGCAGCATCTGCAGGACATCGCCGGCGCCCATGGCCGCGACGTGATGCGCCAGACCGTGGGCACGCAGGTGTCGCCGGCGCTGGTGCTGGCGGTGATCGCGGTGGAATCCTCGGGGCGGGCGGATGCCGTCAGCCATCGCGGGGCGGAGGGGCTGATGCAGCTCATCCCCGCGACGGCGGAGCGTTTCGGCGTGACCGACAGCCATGATGCCACCCAGAACATCACCGGCGGTGTGCGCTATCTCGACCGGCTGATGGAGCTGTTCGAGGGGGACGCGGTGCTCGCGCTGGCGGCGTATAACGCGGGCGAGGGGGCGGTGACACGCCATGACGGCGTGCCGCCCTTTGAAGAGACGCGCGGCTATGTGCCCAAGGTGCTGGCCGCCTGGCGTGTGGCGCGCGGGCTGTGCGCCACGCCGCCCGAGCTGCCCTCGGATGGCTGCGTGCTGCAGCGGGCGGCGCAGGAGCCATCCTGAAGCGGGCAAGGGGGCTTTCAGCCCCCTCTGCGGCTGCGCCGCATTCACCCCCGAGGATATTTTCTTCACAGTGAAGTCGAACTCGGCCCGCCGGTTAAGACGTCCTTAACCTCCATGCGGCAGACCGGAACTGCGGTACAGGCGGGGACGCCGATGACCGCCACAGTGAAGCGCCCTGCCTGTCAAGGCAGGGCGTGATTCGTACGCTCCCGACTTCACTGTGTCGAAATATCCCCGCCGGAGGCTTTCCGCTGAAAGCGGAAAACGCGGAGTTCGCGTACCGGCGCGCAGGACTCGGCGGGCACCGGCGGGAAGCGAAAACGGCGTCAGTTGACGATCTTCGCCTCGGTTTTCTCGCGGATCTCGGCCTCGGTGACGTTCGGCGCGGTCTCCACGATCTTCAGCCCGCCCTCGACCACGTCGAGGACACCCAGATCGGTGATGATCCGGTTGACGACACCGGTGCCGGTCAGCGGCAATGTGCATTCCTTGAGCAGCTTGGGCTCACCCGCCTTGTTGGTGTGATCCATCACCACCACGACGCGCTTCACACCGGCCACCAGATCCATCGCTCCGCCCATGCCCTTGATCAACTTGCCGGGGATCATCCAGTTGGCCAGATCGCCGTTTTCGGCCACTTCCATGGCGCCGAGGATGGCCATGTTGATCTTGCCGCCGCGGATCATGGCGAAGCTTTCGGCGCTGTCGAAGAAGCTCGTCCGCTCCAGCGCGGTCACGGTCTGCTTGCCGGCGTTGATCAGGTCGGGGTCGACCTCGTTTTCGGTGGGGAAGGGGCCGATGCCCAGCATCCCGTTTTCCGATTGCAGCGTCACGTCGACGCCGTCGGGGATGTAGTTCGCCACCAGCGTCGGAATGCCGATGCCGAGATTGACGTACATCCCGTCCTCGAGTTCCTTCGCCGCGCGGGCGGCCATCTGATTGCGGTCCCAGGGCATTGTCTCGCCTCCGTTCTTGGTGCCGTCTCGACCCGGTCAGCGCCGGGGAGGGGCGTTACGCCTCGCGCAGGGTGCGCTTTTCGATCCGCTTCTCGTGCTCGCCCTGGATCAGGCGGTGCACATAGATGCCGGGCAGGTGGATACAGTCGGGATCGAGGCTGCCGCGCGGCACGATCTCCTCGACCTCGGCGACGCAGACGCGCCCGGCCATCGCGGCGGGCGGGTTGAAGTTGCGCGCCGTCTTGCGAAACACCAGATTGCCGGTGTCATCGGCCTTCCAGGCTTTCACGATCGACAGATCGGCGACGATGCCGCGCTCGAGTACATACGTCTCGCCGTCGAACTCCTTGTGTTCCTTGCCCTCGGCGATGCGCGTGCCCACGCCCGTCTTGGTGTAGAAGCCCGCGATGCCCGCGCCGCCGGCGCGCATGCGCTCGGCCAGCGTGCCTTGCGGGTTGAACTCCAGCTCCAGCTCGCCGGAGAGGTACTGCTGCATGAAGGTGTCGTTCTCGCCGACATAGGACGACATCATCTTCCTGATCTGGCGCGTCTGCAGGAGCAGGCCGAGGCCGAAATCATCCACCCCGCAATTGTTGGAGGCCACGGTCAGCCCCTTGACCCCGGAATCGCGGATCGCGGCGATCAGAAGCTCCGGAATGCCGCACAGACCGAAACCGCCCGCTGCGATCGTCATGTCGTCGCGCAGCAGCCCGTCGAGCGCCTCGGCCGCCGAGCCGTAGATCTTCTTCATGGGTAATCCCCCCGCTTTGACAGTCTCGCCGCGTTGTGGCCCGCCGCCCGCGCCAAGTCAATGCGGCCGGGATCTCAGCCCTGCGGGTCGGCGCCGGCGGTTTTCCGGCTGCGCGACGCGCCTTCCGCCCTTGTCGCGCCCGTCTTCCCGGTCGCTGTCTTCTTGCCGGCCGTTCCCGATTTCGAGGTCGCCTTTGCCCCGGACTTCGCCGTCCCCTTCGCCGCGGCCTTTGCGGCGCCTTTCGAACCAGCCTTTTTCGCGGGTGCCTTCTTGCCCGATTTCGCAGCCTTTTCGGCCAGCAGGGCAACGGCCTCGTCCATGCCGACGGCCTGTGGGTCGGTTTCCTTTGGCAGGCTCGCGTTGATCTTGCCCCATTTGACATACGGGCCATAACGCCCGTCCATCACCGCCACGGCGCCGCCTTCGGGATGCTCGCCCAGATCCTTGAGCGGTTCGGCTGTCTTGCGCCCGCGCGATGCCTTTTGCGCGATGAGTTCGACGGCGCGGTTCATGCCCACCGTCCAGACCTCGTCGATCTGCGGCAGGTTTGCATAGGTGCGACCGTGGCGCACATAGGGGCCATAGCGGCCGATCCCCGCAAGAACGGGTTCGCCGTCCTCGGGGTGGGCACCGATCTCGCGGGGCAGCGACAACAGCATCAGCGCCTTTTCGAGATCGATCTCCTCGGGTGCCCAGCCCTTGGGAAGCGAGGCGCGCGGCGGTTTCGGGACCTCCTCGGTGGCCTCGCCGCGCTGCACATAGGGGCCGAATCGGCCGGTGCGCAGGGTGATCGGATCGCCCGCGTCATGGCCCAGCAGCTTGCCGTCGGGCCCGATGAAGGCGTCGTCGCCCTCCGGGCCGGATATGGGCCTGGTATAGCGGCATTCCGGGTAGTTCGAGCAGCCCAGGAACGCCCCGCCCGAACGCGCGGTCTTCAAGCCCAACCGACCAACCCCGCAATGCGGACAAAGCCGGGGGTCCGAGCCATCGCCAGGATCCGGATAGAGGCGCGGCGCCAGGACTTCATCGATCTGTTCCAGCACCTCGGTGATACGCAGATCGGCGGTTTCTTCGAGATGGGCGGAGAAATCGCGCCAGAACGCCTCCAGCACCTCCTTGTAATTCCGCGCGCCAGCCGAGATGTCGTCGAGCTGCTCCTCCAGCCGCGCGGTGAAATCGTAGGACAGGTACTTGCGAAAATAGTTGAGCAGGAAAATCGTGACCAGGCGGCCCTTGTCCTCCGGGATCAGGCGGTTCTTGTCCTTGCGCACATAGCCGCGGTCCTGGATCGTGGTGACGATGCTGGCGTAGGTGGAGGGGCGGCCGATGCCCAACTCCTCCATCTTCTTGACCAGGGTGGCCTCGGTATAGCGCGGCGGCGGCTGGGTGAAATGCTGCAGTGCCAGAACCGCACCCGCCGCATCGGCGATGGCCGTGTCGGCGCGTTGCAGACCGGGGGCGGCGGGTGGCTCGATGACCGCGTCCTCAAGGCCTGCCGCCTTGACGAAGGCGGCCTGCTGGGCGCCTGCCGCGGGGCTGAGCCCGTCGCCCTCCTTCACCGGCGGCAGGCGGCGCGATTCCTCGTCCTCGGTATCGTCGCGGCCTTCCTCGTAGACGCGCATGAAACCGTCGAACTGGACGACCTGCCCGGTCGCACGCAATCCGACCTCTCCGGTCGGGTCCCCGATCTCGATCGTGGTGCGTTCCAGCCGTGCGGCCTCCATCTGGCAGGCGATGGTGCGCTTCCAGATGAGGTCGTAGAGCTTGCGCTGATCGGCATCGGCCACCCTGAGCTTGTCCGGCGCGAGCGACATGTCGGTGGGCCGGATGCATTCATGCGCCTCCTGCGCGTTCTTGGCCTTGTTCTTGAACATGCGCGGGGATTTCGGCACGTAGTCCTTGCCGTAGCGCGCCGCGATCTCGTCGCGCGCGGCGTGGACGGCCTCGGGGGCGATGTCGATACCGTCGGTGCGCATGTAGGTGATGTACCCCGCCTCATAGAGGCGTTGCGCGGTGCTCATTGCTTGGCGCGCGCCCATGCCGAACTTGCGGCTCGCCTCCTGCTGCAGGGTCGAGGTCATGAACGGCGCGGCGGGGTTGCGCGTTGCGGGCTTGGCCTCCACGGACAGGACCCGCAACGCGCTGTTTGCGACCGTCTCGACGGCGCGGGCGGCGCTGTCGGCATCCGGCAGGTCGAACTTGTCGAGCTTGCGCCCCCCGAGCCGGGTCAGTCGCGCCTCGAGCCCTGCGCCCTCGGGGGTGGTCAGCCGGGCGGCGACATTCCAGTATTCCTCGGCGTTGAAGGCCTCGATCTCCATCTCGCGCTCGACGATCAGGCGCAGACAGACCGATTGCACGCGCCCGGCCGATTTCGCGCCCGGCAGCTTGCGCCACAGCACCGGCGAGAGCTTGAACCCGACCAGATAGTCGAGCGCGCGCCGTGCAAGATAGGCGCGCACCAGCTCCATATCGACCTCGCGCGGCTCGCGCATCGCCTCCGTCACGGCCGCCTTGGTAATGGCGTTGAACACCACGCGGTGCACCGGCGTCTCCTTCTTGAGCGCGCGGCTCTTGTCGAGCGCCTCGATCAGGTGCCACGAGATCGCCTCGCCCTCCCGGTCGGGGTCGGTGGCGAGGATCAACTCGCCATCCGCCTTGAGCGCGTCCGAGATCGCCTTGAGGTGCTTCTTGCTGTCGCTCGCGACTTCCCACTTCATGTTGAAATCGTCGTCGGGATCGACCGATCCGTCCTTCGGTGGCAGATCCCGCACATGCCCGTAGGAGGCGAGGACGGTGTAGTCGTCGCCGAGATACTTGTTGATCGTCTTGGCCTTGGCCGGGGATTCGACGACGACGACAGCCATGAAATACCTCTTCTCAAGTGCCGGGCGGGCGGCCGGGCAACATGTGGCCGGTGTCCGGGGAATGTCAATGCGCCGCACTCGCCGATCCGCGCGGCAAGCGGGCCGGACAGCGGATCGGGCCGTGTGATGGGGCTGTGTGATGGGGCCATGTAAGGGGGCCGTGCGGTCTACGTCACCCGATCGGGCCGGCTGCCCGGTGGCGGAGGCTGGCGCGGTCGATCCGTGATCAGGCGGTGATGCCGGCGCATCGGTGGGTTTGTGCCGTCGGGCGCGGCGCGGGCGGGCCGGGCCAGCGCCGGTGCAGGGTCGCGGATCGCCTGCTGCGCCGCGCCCCGGTTACGCCGACGGGGTCAACTGACCCGGCTCAACAGCCCGCCGGCGTGTCGTGCGATTCGACCGTCCAGCTCCAGCGTGGTGAGTTCGGGCGCGACCCGCGCCGGCGGCAGGTCGAGATCACGGATCAGCTGATCCTCCGGCAGGGGGCTGGGGCCGAGCCGCGCGAGGATGGTATCATGCAGCGCGCGGGTCTGGGCCGCGCCGAGCTGCGGCGCCGCGGCGGCGTCGATGTCGTTGGCTCCGAGGGTAGCATGACGCGGCGCCGACGGCGGGCGGGCGGCTGGCCGGTCCGTTCTTCCGGGTGGCGGTTGGGCGGGTCCGCCCCGGCGCGCGTCTGGACGGTCATCGGGGGCGTGCCGTGCCCGGGCGGCCGGTTCCGTGCAGTCGGCGGCGTCAGCCGGGGGAAGGGCGGCGATGATGTCGTCCACCCCGCGTACCAGGGTCGCACCCTCGCGCAGGAGGGTGTTGCAGCCCTCGCTGCGGGCGTCGAAGGGGTGGCCCGGCACCGCAAGCACCTCGCGCCCCTGTTCGAGCGCGTCGCGGGCCGTGATCAGGCTGCCCGATCGCGCTGCCGCCTCGATCACCACCACCCCGCTGCACAGCCCCGAGATGATCCGGTTGCGGCGCGGAAAGCAGCGCGCTTGCGGTTCATGGCCAGGGGGGCGTTCGGACAGCCGCAGCCCCTGCGCGGCGACAGCGTCGGCAAGCGCGGCGTTTTCGGGCGGGTACCGGATGTCGACCCCGCCCGCATGTACGGCGATGGTGCCCGACCCGAGGGCCGCGCCATGGGCCGCGGCGTCGATCCCGCGTGCCAGACCCGACACCACGACATGGCCATGGGCGCCCAACCCTTCGGCCAGCTTGCGCGCCATGCGCAGGCCCAGGCTTGAGGCATTGCGTGCGCCCACCAGGGCGACCATCGGTCGCGACAGCAGTGCCGCATCGCCCAGCGCCCACAGCAGCGGCGGCGCATCGCCGATTGCGGCGAGGGTGGCGGGATACTCGGGCATGCCGAAACACAGCATCCGCGCCCCGGCCCGCATTGCCGCGTCATATTCGGCGCGCGCGACATCATGGGGGCACGGGGTATAGTCGGTCACGCCGGCCTCGGCGGCGACCGCCGGAAGCGCATGCAGCGCGGCTTCCGCGCTGCCATGCGCGTGCATCAGCCGGTAGAAGGTCCTGGCGCCGACCCGGCGCGAGCGAATGAGACGAAGCCAGAACAGCCTGTCCTCTTCCGTGGTGGGTGGGGTGAAGGGTGTGTGGGAAGAAAACAGATCTTCGGCCATTGGCTCCGCCTCATTCTGCGAGCACCATGGCCCGGCATGGTTAACGGATCATGAATGCCGGCCGGAAAATCGTGCCACCGGGTGATCGTGTCAGCCGGCGCTGCCACCAACAGTCAACCCGCCGATCAGCAGGCTGGGCTGGCCCACCCCGACCGGCACCCATTGTCCGGCCTTGCCGCAATTGCCGATCCCCGGATCGAGCGCCATGTCGTTGCCGATCCCCCGGATCTTTTGCAGCGCCGTCGGGCCGTCGCCGATCAGCGTCGCGCCCTTGACCGGCGCGCCGATGCGGCCGTTTGTCACACGGTATGCCTCGGTGCAGGAGAACACGAACTTGCCGTTGGTGATGTCCACCTGGCCGCCGCCGAATCCCACCGCGTATATCCCGTCCTTGACGTCATGCAGCAGATCGGCCGCGTCGCTGTCGCCCGACAGCATGTAGGTGTTGGTCATGCGGGGCATGGGAATGTGCGCGTGGCTCTCGCGCCGACCGTTGCCGGTGGCGGGCACGCCCATCAGCCGCGCATTCTGCCGATCCTGCATGAAGCCGGTCAGGATGCCGTCCTCGATCAGCGTGTTGCGCGCCGAGGGGGTGCCCTCGTCGTCGATGGTCAGCGAGCCGCGCCTGTCGGGCAGGGTGCCGTCATCGAGCACGGTCACCCCCGGCGCGGCCACGCGCTGCCCCATCAGCCCGGCGAAGGCCGAGGTCTTCTTGCGGTTGAAATCGCCCTCGAGGCCGTGGCCCACGGCCTCGTGCAGCAGAATGCCGGGCCAGCCGGCGCCCAGCACCACATCCATCACCCCGGCCGGCGCCGCCTCGGCACGCAGGTTCACCAGCGCGATACGAAGCGCCTCGCGCGTGACCGCCTGCCAGTGCGCGGGCTCGAGCAGCGCCGAGAGCCCGCTGCGCCCGCCGCCGCCCATCGATCCGGTTTCGCGCCGTCCGTCCTGTTCGACGATGACCGAGATGTTGAGCCGCGTCATCGGCCGTATATCGCGCAGGTGCACGCCCTCGGGGCGCAGGATCTCCACCTCCTGCAGCGATGCCGCCAGCGAGGCGGTCACCTGTACGACGCGGCTGTCGAGGCCACGGGCGAAGGCGTCGATCTCGCGCAGCGTGCCGAGCCGGGCGCCGAAGGTGGAGCCCGCCAGCGGGTCCTCGGCGCTGTAGAGCCGGCGGTTGGTCCCGGCCGGCGGATCGGCCAGTACACCGCCGCCGGCGCCGACGGCCAGGCGGGCCGTGTCGGCGGCACGGTCGAGCGCGGCCTGCGAGATCTCGGTGGAATGCGCGTAGCCGGCGGCTTCACCGTTGACGGCGCGCAGTCCGAAACCCTCGCTGGCGTCGTAGCCGGCATTGCGGATGCGTCCGTCGTCGAGCACCAGCGATTCGGAGCGCCGGCGCTCGAGGAACAACTCGCCATCCTCGGCCCCCTGCGTTGCCGCGCGCAGGGTCGCAAGGGCGCGAGGGGCATCGAGGGCGTCTTCGAATGGCCGGAAAGGCGAATCAGTCATGGTGGCTCCTGGCGTCCTTGACGCAGATCAATGGCGGCAATCGGCCGCAACGGTTTTGCTTGTCGCTGGCACCGTAATATGATTTTTCCCATCGGGGAGACAACGGGCAGACCCGGCGCGCGGTCGGGGTCCCGGCGGGGCGGCGCACAGCGCCGTGACAGAAACGGAAAAAGAAACGGAAAAAGCGGAATGGGACTTTCGACTTCTCTTTCACGTCTGGCGGCCGCTGGTATGGCGGCGCTCTTCGCCACCGCGGCCAAGGCGGAAGATCAACTGCCCCCATTGGAAACCATGGGTGCGCCCGCGCCGGGCGGGACCGGCTTTCAGAACCCCGTGACCGAGCTGGCGCGCGATATCGTGTGGCTCGACACGATGCTGCTGTGGATCATCACGGCCATCACCATTTTCGTGACGGCGCTGCTGATCTGGGTCATCCTGCGTTACAACCAGCGCAGGAACCCGACCCCGGCCCGGTTCACGCACAACTCGCCGCTGGAAGTCACCTGGACGGTGGTGCCGATCCTGATCCTGGTGTTCATCGGCGCCTTCTCGCTGCCCATCCTGTTCAAGCAGCAGGAAATCCCGGACGCCGACGTCACCATCAAGACCACAGGTTTTCAGTGGTACTGGACCTATGAGTATCCGGACCACGAGTTCGAGTTCGGGTCCTTCATGCTGGAACGCGATGAGCTGGCCGATCACGGGTATGATGACAGCGAGTATCTGCTGGCCACCGATACCGCCATGGTCGTGCCGGTCAATCAGACCATCGTCGTGCAGGTGACCGCCGCCGACGTCATCCACGCCTGGACGATCCCGGCTTTCGGCGTCAAGCAGGACGGGATTCCGGGGCGCCTCGCGGAGTTGTGGTTCGAGGTCGAGGAGGAAGGCATCTATTTCGGTCAGTGCTCGGAGCTGTGCGGCATCAACCATGCCTATATGCCGATCACCGTGAAAGCCGTCAGCCAGGAGGATTACGAGGCCTGGCTCGACCGGGCCATCGAGCAGTACGCCGGCAAGCCGCGCGACGTCAGCTACGCGCAGGCGCAATGAGCGAAGGTGGCGATGCGTGCTGCACGGGCCGCCGTGCAGCGACGCATCCCGACCAGGAGGTTGAGTGGGCATGAGCGACATCCGCGCCGATCAGCAGGGGATCGCCGCCGGGGCCGAGCCGGGCTTTGGCGACTATGTCGCGCTGCTCAAGCCGCGGGTCATGTCGCTGGTGGTCTTTACCGCGCTGGTGGGGCTTTTGGTCGCGCCTATTGCAACCCACCCCATGGTCGCGCTGGCTTCGGTGCTGTTCATCGCGCTGGGAGCCGGGGCGTCCGGTGCGCTGAACATGTGGTGGGACGCCGATATCGACCGCGTGATGCGGCGCACACAAGGCCGCCCGGTGCCCGCCGGACGGGTCGAGGCGGGCGAGGCGCTGGGTCTTGGGCTGGCGCTGTCGGGGATCGCGGTGATCATGCTGGGGCTGGCCGCGAACTGGCTTGCGGCAGCCCTTCTGGCCTTCACGATCTTCTTTTACGCGGTGATCTACACGATCTGGCTCAAGCGCTCGACCCCGCAGAACATCGTGATCGGCGGTGCGGCCGGGGCGTTTCCGCCGATGATCGGATGGGTGGCCGCGACCGGGACCGTCAGTCTCGAGGCGGTGCTGATGTTCGGCCTCATCTTCATGTGGACGCCGCCGCATTTCTGGGCCCTGGCGCTGTTCATGCGCGATGATTACGGCAAGGCGCAGGTGCCGATGCTGACCGTCACCCATGGCCGACGGGCAACGCGCCAGCACATCCTGATCTACACGATGGCGCTGATTCCGGTCTCGATCGGGGCCGGGCTCACGTCGATCGGCGGGCCGATCTACATGGCGACGGCAGTGGCGCTGAACCTTCTGTTCCTTGTCGGGGCTTGGCGTATCCGCCAGCGCAGCGAAGCGGCGGCCGAAGCCGACGGATATGGAGTCGAGAAGCGCTTCTTCCGACTGTCGCTGTACTACCTCTTCGCGCATTTCCTCGCATTGCTGGCCGAGGCGGCGTTGCGCCCCTGGGGTATCGGGGGGTGGTGATGGCGATCGGGCGCGAACATGAACTGCACAGGCGGCGTCTGGGGCGCAATGCGGGGGTGGCCGTGGCGCTGGCGCTGTTCATCGCGGTGGTCTTCGGTCTTTCGGTTGCGAAGGTGCAGCGCGGCGGGGATCTTGAGGCCTTCGATCACACTTACAGGCCATCGCTTGCGGAGACGGCACAAGAGGCGGAGTAAGGCATATGCTGAAGCTGGACGGAAAGCAGAAGACACTGGCGCAGACGGTCGGCGTCGTGGTCGTCATGGGGGCGATGGGATGGGCGGCGGTGCCGCTCTATGACTGGTTCTGCCGGGTGACCGGATATGGCGGCACGACCGGGACCGCGCAACTCGAGAGCGACAAGGTGCTGGACCGCACGATGACCGTGCGCTTCGACGCCTCCAAGGAGCGCGACATGCCGTGGGAGTTCCGCCCCGTGGAGCGCACCATGGAAGTGCGCATCGGTGAGACGGGTCTTGCCTTCTATGAGGCGCACAACCCCACGGATGAGCCTGTCGCGGGGACCGCAAGCTACAATGTCGCTCCCTTCGATGCGGGGCGCTACTTCATGAAGATCGACTGCTTCTGTTTCCAGATGCAGGTGCTGCAGCCGGGCGAGACCGTGCAGATGCCGGTGACGTTCTATGTCGATCCCGACATCGTGGATGACATCGACGCGCACAGCACGCGCCAGATCACGCTGTCCTACACTTTCCATAACACCGACCTGCCGCAGGAGCATGCCAGCGCCTTGACGGATGATGCGCAGGCGCTGCAATAACACGACGGTGATCGGGAGGAGCCGGTTCGGCGACCTGCCGCAACAAGTCAATGAGGGACCGCAACATGGCGCATGAAAAGAATCACGATTATCATATCCTTCCCCCATCCATCTGGCCCTTTCTCGGCGGGGTAGGCGGGTTCGTGATGCTGCTCGGCGCGGTGCTGTGGATGCATGGCAGCGGGCCGTGGCTTTTCCTGATCGGCGCGGCCGCGGTGGCTTACGTGATGTTCGGCTGGTGGGCGGACATGATCACCGAGGCCGAAGCCGGGGAGCACACGCCGGTGATCCGGCTCGGCCTGCGCTACGGCTTCATCCTGTTCATCATGTCGGAGGTGATGTTCTTCGCAGCGTGGTTCTGGAGCTTTTTCAAGCACGCCATGTATCCGATGTATACCTATGCCGGCACCGAATACACGCCGGTCGACTTCTACCAGGTCAACGCTTTCGATCTGCCGCTCATCAACACGCTGGTTCTGCTTTGCTCGGGCGCAGCGGTGACTTGGGCGCACCACGCGCTCGTGCATGGCTGGTCGCGCCGCGACGTGGAGCATGGGCTCGGCCTCGGCGTTCTGCTCGGGGTCGCCTTCACCCTGCTTCAGGCCTATGAGTACCGGTATCTCATCGTCCATCAGGACTGGAGCTTCGGCGGCGATGTGTTCTTTGCCAATTTCTTCATGGCGACGGGGTTTCACGGGATCCATGTCATCATCGGCACGCTGTTTCTGGCGGTGTGCTGGTTCCGGGTGCGCGCCGGGCATTTCACCGCCGACAAGCATGTCGGCCTGGAGGCGGCCGCGTGGTACTGGCACTTCGTCGATGTGGTGTGGTTGTTCCTGTTCTTCGCGGTCTATGTGTGGGGCGTGAATATCTGGGGCGCCTGATCTCCATCATTGCCATGGCGGCCGCGCGGCGGTCGGCTGGCGCGGGGCGCGGGCCGTCGGCGCGCGCCTCTTGCATTCGGGATAACGCACCGGCATGACGCGACGCATGGTATTTCCGCTGCTTCTGGGGCTGGTCGGCGGGGCGATCCTGATCGCACTCGGCACCTGGCAGGTGCAGCGCATGCACTGGAAGCAGGATGTGATCGCCGGCATCGAGGCGCGCATCCATGACGCGCCGCAGGCGCTGCCGGCGTCGCCTCAGCCCGATGCGGACCGGTACCGACCGGTGCAGCTGGCCGGCAGTTTCAGTGACGAATCGCTGCGCGTCATGGCCAGCCAGCGCGGGGCCGGGGCCGGGTTTCACATCGTCTCCGCCTTCGAGACCGCGCAGGGCCGGCGCATCATGGTCGATCGCGGCTTTGTCGCCGAGGCACGGCTGGAGGAGGTGGGTCAGGGTGGCGCGGCCGAGGTCACCGGCCATCTGCACTGGCCACAGGATGCCGATCTGTTCACCCCCGACCCCGACCGGGAGGCGATGCTCTGGTTCTCGCGCGATGTGGAGGGCATGGCGCAGGCGCTCGGCACCGAACCGGTGCTGGTGGTCGCCGCCGCACTCGATCCGTCCGTACCGGTCCCGCGCCCGGTGCCCGTCGGGACGCAGGACATTCCCGACAACCATTTCGAGTATGCGCTCACCTGGTACGGGCTGGCACTGGTGTGGCTGTGCATGACAGGGTATCTGCTCTGGCGTGTGAGGCGCAGGACGGTATGAGGACGCAGAGCCGATGAACTACGTATCGACAAGGGGCGCGGCCCCGCATCTGTCCTTCGAGGAGACGATGCTGGCCGGGTTGGCGCGCGATGGCGGGCTTTACGTGCCTGCCGAAGTGCCTGTGCTCGCGCCCGCGCGGATCGCCGAGCTCGCGGGGCGCCCCTATGAGGACGTGGCGCTGGCCGTGATGCAGCCTTTCATCGGGGACTGTTTCGGGGCCGCCGAACTGAAGCAGGCGATCGCGCGCGCCTATGCCGGTTTCGCCCATCCCGCGCGCGCGCCGCTGCGGCAATTGGGCCCCAATCATTTCGTTCAGGAACTCTTCCACGGGCCGACCCTGGCCTTCAAGGATTTCGCGATGCAGCTCATCGGTCAGCTTTTCGAGCTGGCCCTCAAACGCGCGGGCAAGCGCGTCACGATCGTCGGCGCGACCTCGGGCGATACCGGCAGCGCGGCCATCGAGGCGTTTCGTGGCCTCGACTCGGTGGATGTGTTCATCCTGTTCCCCGACGGGCGCATCAGCGACGTCCAGCGCCGGCAGATGACCACCCCTGCCGACTCGAATGTCCATGCCATCGCGATTGACGGCGATTTCGACGCCGCGCAGGCCCGCGTGAAGGACATGTTCAACGATTTCGCCTTTCGCGATACGGTGCGGCTGGCCGGTGTGAATTCGATCAACTGGGCGCGCGTGCTGGCGCAGGTGGTGTATTACGTCACCGCCGCGACCAGCCTCGGGGCGCCGCACAGGTCCGTGTCCTTCACCGTGCCGACGGGCAATTTCGGTGACATCTACGCCGGCAGCATCGCGCGGCGCATGGGGCTGCCGATCGACCGGCTTGTGGTCGCGACCAACCGCAACGATATCCTGCATCGCGCGCTGAGCAGCGGCATCTACGCGCCGCAGACCGTGATGCCGACGATGTCGCCGTCGATGGACATTCAGGTGTCCTCGAATTTCGAGCGCGCCCTGTTCGATGCTTATGGCCGGGATGGCGCGGCGATTGCCGGGCTGATGGCCGGTCAGGCGGGCGGATTCGAGATTGATGCGCGGGCGCTGTCGGCGCTGCGCGCGGTCTTCGCGTCGGGTCAGGCGTCGGAAGAGCAGACCGGCGCCACCATGGCGCGGGTGCTGAAGGAGACGGGCGTGCTGCTGTGTCCGCACAGCGCCGTGGGGGTTACCGTCGCCGAGGCGCATCTGGATCGCGCGCCGATGGTCACGCTGGCCACCGCGCATCCGGCCAAGTTTCCCGATGCCGTGGAGTCGGCGACCGGAGTGCGCCCGCAACTGCCGCCGCGCATGTCCGATCTGTTCGATCTGCCCGAGCGCGTGACCCACCTGCCCGACGACCTCGCGGCCATTCAGGCATTCATCCGCGAAAGGACCGCCGATTGACCTGCCGTCTGACCACCCTGCCCAACGGATTCCGGATCGTTACCGAGGCGATGCCGGGCCTGGCTTCGACCGCGCTCGGGGTCTGGGTCACCACGGGCGCGCGCAACGAAACCGCCGAGCAGAACGGCATCGCGCATTTTCTGGAACACATGGCTTTCAAGGGCACGGCGCGGCGCAGCGCGCGCGATATCGCCGAGGCGATCGAAGACGTGGGCGGACAGATCAACGCCTACACCTCGCGCGAGATGACCGCTTATTACGCGCGCGTGCTTGCCGATGATGTACCGCTCGCGCTGGATGTGATCGGTGACATCGTCCTGCAATCGCGTTTCGCCCCCGACGATATCGAGACCGAGCGCGGTGTCATCCTGCAGGAGATCGGGCAGGCGCTCGACACCCCTGACGACATCATATTCGACTGGCTGCAGGAGGTCGCATATCCCGACCAACCGATCGGGCGCTCCATCCTGGGAACCGAGGCGCAGCTGCGCCGGCTGTCGCGCGAGGATCTGACGGGCTTTGTCGCCGCGCAGTATTGCCCGGGGCAGATGATCCTCGCCGCCAGCGGCGCGGTCGATCATGACCGGCTGGTCGCGTTGGCCGAAGCGCAGTTCGGCGCTTTGCCCGCGCAGGCGCACATACCGCCGCTTCCGGCCAGTTTCACCGGCGGCGAGTGGCGGCGCGAGCGCGATCTGGAACAGGCGCACCTGGCCCTGGCGTTCGAGGGACCGGCCCATGGCGATGCGGATTTTCACACCGCGCAGGTCTTTGCCACGGCGCTGGGCGGCAGCATGTCGTCGCGGCTGTTCCAGAAGCTGCGCGAGGAGCAGGGCCTGTGCTACACCATCTTCGCGCAGGCCGGCGCCTGCGCCGATACCGGGATGCTGACGCTCTATGCCGGAACAGGGGCCGAGGATATCGGCCTTCTGAGCGAGACGATCATGGACGAGATCCGCCGCAGTGCCGACGACCTGAGCGCGGCCGAAGCCGCGCGGGCGCGTGCGCAGCTGCGTGCCGGGCTCCTGATGGGGCTCGAAAATCCCGCGGTCCGGGCCGAGCGACTGGCGCGGCTTCTGGCTGTGGAGGGGCGGGTGCCCGAAGTCGCGCAGACGCTGGCCGAGCTGGACGCCGTGACCCCCGAGCGGCTGCGCGACTATGCCGGGCGGCTCTGTGCGGGGGCAGCCTCGGCGCTGGCACTTTACGGGCCGGTGGCCCGCGCGCCCGAGCTGGGGCAGTTGCGGCGCCGGCTGGCGGCCTGATGCTGGGGCTGCGGCGCAGTCTGCGTATCGAGACGCCGCGCATGACCCTGCGGCTGCCCGCGCGCTCGGACTATCAGGCCTGGGCGCAGCTGCGCCGCGACAGCGCCGAGTTCCTGATCCCCTGGGAGCCGAGCTGGTCGCCCGATCACCTGCAGCGCCGATCCTTCATGCAGCGGGTGCAATGGGCCGGCCGGGCCCATGCGCAGGGCACCGCATTGCCGGTCTTTCTGATCCGGCGGACCGACAATGTGCTGTTGGGCGCGTTGACACTGGACCATATCCGCCGCGGACCGGCGCAGGCGGGAACGCTGGGCTACTGGATCGGTGCACCGTTCGCGCGTCAGGGCTACATGCGCGAGGCAATCGCGGCGATGGTGCATCATGCCTTCACCGGCGCCGGTCTGAGCCGCATCGAGGCCGCCTGTCTGCCCGAGAATGTCGCATCGCGCGGCGTGCTCGAAAAGACCGGTTTCAAGTATGAAGGGGTCGCGCAGAGTTACTTGCAGATCAACGGGCGATGGCGCAACCACGTGCTCTATGCCAATCTGCGTCACGACCGGCGTGGGCGCGCGCCGTCCGAATGAAGGCGCAGGCCGCCCCGACGAAACCCGCCGCGACGAAAGGATTTTCGCGATGCCGCTTGCCGCCGATTCCGAATTCCTGGACCGGCTGGCCGGGATGCTGCCGCCGGACCGGCTGCGCCCGGTGCCCGCACGCTATCTGGAGGAGCCGCGCGGGCGCTGGTATGGGCAGGGCGCGGCGCTGGCGCTGCCGCGCTGCACCGAGGAAGTCGCGACCGTTCTACGCGCCTGTAACGCCGCCGGGGTTGCGGTCGTCCCTTACGGCGGCGGCACCGGGCTGGTCGGCGGCCAAGTCGCGTCCGACGGCGCGGCGGCGCCGCTGATCCTGTCGCTGGAGCGCATGAACGCGGTGCGCGCGGTGCATCCGCAGGAGGATGTGCTGATCGCCGAGGCCGGAGCCATCCTCGCCGATGTGCAGGCGGCGGCGCAGGCGCATGAGCGGCTGTTTCCGCTTTCGCTGGCGTCGGAGGGCACCGCGCAGCTTGGGGGCCTTCTGGCCACCAATGCCGGCGGGGTGAATGTGCTGCGCTATGGCAATGCGCGCGATCTGTGCCTCGGGCTGGAGGCGGTGCTGCCCGACGGCCGCGTCTGGAACGGACTGCGCCGGCTGCGCAAGGACAATACCGGTTACGACCTGCGCAACCTGCTGATCGGGTCGGAAGGGACGCTGGGGGTGATCACGGCGGCCAGCCTGCGCCTGTTCGCGCCGCCCGCGCGCCGGGGTGCGGCCCTCTTCGTGGTGCCCGACCCGCAGGCCGCCCTGACCTTGCTGAGCCATGCCCGCGCGCGCATCGGCGAGGGGATTTCGGCCTTCGAACTGATCTCGGGTGCCGGGATGAGATTTCTGGCCGAGACGATGCCGCAGCAGCGTCAGCCCTTCGCCGCGCCGCCCGACTGGATGGTGTTGATCGATGTCGGACTGCCCGCGGGGCTTGACCCGGCGGCTGCGCTCGAGTCGCTGTTCGAGCTGGCGGTTGACGAGGGTCTGTCGAGCGACGGCGTGATCGCGCAGTCGCAGGCACAGCTGGCCGAGTTCTGGGCGCTGCGCGAATCCATCCCCGAGGCCAACCGCCATATCGGCGCCGTCTCCAGCCATGACATATCGCTGCCGCTGGGCGCGGTGCCCGAATTCATCGCGCGCGCGGATCCGGCGCTGGCGGCGCTCGGCCCGTTCCGCGTCAACTGCTTCGGGCATCTGGGCGACGGCAATCTGCATTACAACGTGTTCCCCCCAGCCGGGCAGAACCGCGCCGCCTATGAGGACCGGCGTGACGCGATCAAGCGGTGTGTGCATGACATCGTGCATGCGCTCGATGGCTCGGTCAGCGCCGAGCATGGTGTGGGGCGGTTGAAGGTCGCGGATCTTGAACGGTATCAGGACCCGGTGAAGCTGTCGGTGATGCGGGCGATCAAGGACGCGCTCGACCCGGCGGGCATCATGAATCCCGGCGCCGTGCTGCCATGCCGCGCATCCTGCTGATCGCGCCCCGGCTGGACGCGCCGCCGCCGCCGCACTATCACCGCCATCATGCAGGGCATGGAGAGTGCGATGGCGGATGAGACCCCCGTCGAGGAACTGAGCGCCGAGCAGGCCGAGGCCGAACTCGAACGGCTCGCGCAAAGGCTGCATCAGGCCGACCGCGCCTATCACCGCGACGACGCCCCCATCATGTCGGATGCCGAATACGACGCGCTCCGGCAACGCAACGCGGATATCGAGGCGCGGTTTCCGCAGCTCAAGCGTGATGACAGCCCGTCGGGGCGCGTCGGCGCGGAACCGGCGGCGGCCTTCGCCAAGCTGCGCCATGAAGTGCCGATGCTCAGCCTCGCCAACGCCTTCAACGCCGAGGATCTGCAGGATTTCGTCGCCGGTATCCGGCGCTATCTGGGCATGGCGGCGGACAGCGCGCTCACCTTCACCGCCGAGCCCAAGATCGACGGCGTCTCGCTCGCGCTGCGCTTTGAGGACGGGCAACTGGTGCAGGCCGCCACACGCGGCGACGGCGAAACCGGCGAGAATGTCACCGCCAATGCGCGCACCATCGCGGATATCCCGCAGCGGCTGACAGGGGCGCCCGATGTTCTGGAGGTGCGCGGCGAAGTCTATATGGCCCATGACGATTTTGCCGCGCTGAACGAACGCCAGGCCGCGCGCGGGGGCAAGACCTTCGCCAACCCGCGCAATGCCGCGGCCGGATCGCTGCGTCAGCTCGATGCGGCGATTACCGCGTCGCGTCCGCTGCGGTTCTTTGCCTATGGCTGGGGCGTGGTGTCGGAGCCGCTGGCGGCCACCCAATCCGGCGCGCTGGATCGGTTGCAGGCGCTCGGTTTCGTCCGCAACCCTCTGACCCGTCTGTGCGAGGGCGCGGGCGAATTGCTCGCGGCGTTCGAGGATATCGAGCAGCGCCGCGCCACGCTGGGCTATGACATCGATGGTGTGGTCTGCAAGGTGGACGATCTGGCCCTGCAGGCGCGGCTGGGGTTTCGCTCGACGACGCCGCGCTGGGCGATCGCGCTGAAGTTTCCCGCCGAGCTGGCCTGGACGCGGCTCGAGGCGATCGACATTCAGGTCGGGCGCACCGGGGCGCTCAGCCCCGTGGCGCGGCTCGCACCTGTCACCGTGGGCGGGGTGGTGGTGTCCAACGCCACGCTGCACAATGAGGACTACATCGCCGGGCGCGACTCGGCCGGCAATTCGATCCGCGACGGCAAGGATATCCGTGTCGGCGACTGGGTGCAGGTCTATCGCGCGGGCGATGTCATCCCCAAGATCCGCGATGTCGATCTGGCGCAGCGCCCCGATGAGGCGCAGCCCTACCGCTTTCCCGACACATGTCCCGAATGCGGCTCGGAGGCGATCCGCGAGGAGGGCGACGCGGCGCGCCGTTGCACCGGGGGGCTGGCCTGTCCGGCGCAGGCGGTCGAGAAGCTCAAGCATTTCGTCTCACGCGGGGCGTTCGATATCGAGGGGCTGGGCGCGAAGCAGGTCGAGGCGCTCTACCGCGAGGGCTGGATCACCGAACCTGCCGACATTTTCACGTTGGAGGAACGCTACGGCCCCGGACAGCAGCGCCAGTTGCGCAACCGCGAGGGCTGGGGCGAGAAATCGGCACAGAACCTGTTTCGCGCCATCGAGGCGCGGCGGCGCATCCCGCTGGATCGGCTGATCTTTGCGCTGGGCATCCGCCATGTGGGCGAGTCCGCCGCCGACCTTCTGGCCCGGCATTTCGGCAGCTGGGAGAGCTTTGCCGCCGCGATGGATAGCGCCGAGATCGGCACCGGCGACTCCTGGGACAGCCTGATGGCCATCGACGGGGTCGGCACGGTGATGGCGACCTCGCTGATCACCAGCTTTCATCAGCCGCGCGAACGCGCCTCGATCGACCGGCTGACGGCGCATCTGCAGATCGAGGAGGCCGCCCCGCGCGCCACCGCCGACAGTGCCATCGCGGGCAAGACCGTCGTGTTCACCGGGACGCTGGAGCGCATGACCCGCGCGGAAGCAAAATCGCGCGCCGAGACGCTGGGCGCGCGGGTGTCGGGGTCGGTGTCGGCAAAGACCGATCTTCTGGTGGCCGGGGCGGGCGCGGGATCCAAGGCCAGGAAGGCGGCCGAGCTGGGCGTCGAGGTCATTGACGAAGAGGCGTGGCTGACGCTGGCCGGGGCGGGCTGAGCCGATGGGCGGGCGCCCCGAGATCCTGTTTCCGTTGTTCGCGGCGCTCGAGGGCCTGCCCGGTATCGGGGCGAAGACGGCGCAGATCCTCAAGGGGCTCGATGTCGAGACACCGCGCGATCTGCTCTTCACATTGCCGCATACGGGGATCGATCGGCGCCGTCGCGGCAGCATCCGCGAGGTCGCCTATCCCGCCACCGTCACCGTCGAGGTCGTCGTGGGGGCGCACCATCCGCCACGCGCCAAGGGCCGCCCCTACCGGGTGGAGGTGCACGACACTGCGGCGGATTTCACGCTCGTCTTCTTTCATCCGCGCACGGCCTGGATACAGCAGCAGCTGCCCACCGGGCAGCGGCGCGTGGTCTCGGGGCGGGTCGAGCTGTTCGACGGAATGGCGCAGATGGTGCATCCGGATCACATCCTGCTTCCGGATCAGGCCGACAGCCTGCCCGCCTTCGAGCCGGTCTATCCCCTGACGGCCGGGCTGACGCAACGGACCATGGCGCGGGCGGCGCAGGCGGCGCTCGACCGGGCGCCGAAGTCGTTGCCCGAATGGATCGATCCCGCGCTCATGGCGCGTGAGGGCTGGCCGGGCTGGCGCGCTGCGATCGAGGCCGGGCATGCGCCGGCCGATGCCGCCGCGCTGGCCGCCGAGCATCCCGCCCGCGCGCGTCTGGCCTATGACGAATTGCTCGCGCATCAGCTGGCCATGGGGGTTGCGCGCGCCGCGCAGCGCCGGCGGCCGGGGGTGGCCTCGGCGGGGACCGGCGTGTTGCGGCGGCAGGTGCTCGACCGGCTGTCCTTTGTTCCCACCGGCGCGCAGACCCGGTGCATCGCCGAGATCGCCGCCGACATGGCCGCCCCCCACCGCATGAGCCGGCTGCTGCAGGGCGATGTCGGCGCGGGCAAGACGCTGGTGGCGTTCATGGCGTTGCTGGTGGCGGTCGAATCGGGCGGGCAGGGGGTGATGATGGCGCCGACCGAGATCCTGGCACGTCAGCATCTCGACAGTCTGAGGCCCATGGCAGAGGCCGCCGAAATTCGGCTGGAGCTGTTGACCGGGCGTGACAAGGGGCGCGAGCGTGCGCAGAAGCTGGCCGCGCTGGCGTCGGGGGAGATCGACATCCTGGTGGGCACGCATTCGGTGTTTCAGCGCGATGTCGATTTCGCCGATCTGCGGCTGGCGGTGATCGACGAGCAGCACCGCTTTGGCGTGGCGCAGCGCATGGAGCTGGGCGCCAAGGGTCGGGCCGTAGATGTTCTGGTGATGACGGCGACGCCGATCCCGCGCAGCCTGGCACTGGCGCAATATGGCGATATGGATGTCTCGCGCCTTGACGAAAAGCCGCCGGGGCGCAGCCCGGTCAAGACCGCGCTCGTCTCCAGCGGCCGCATGGATGAGGTGGTGGCCCATCTGCGCGATGCGGTGGCGCAGGGGCGGCAGGCCTACTGGGTCTGTCCGCTGGTGGAAGAAAGCGAGCAGCTCGACCTGACCGCCGCGGAATCGCGTTTTCGCCATCTGCGGGCGGCGCTGGGTGAGGATGCGGTGGGATTGGTGCACGGGCAGATGCCGGCGGCGCAGAAGGACGCGGCGATGGCGCGTTTCGCCGCGGGCGAAACCGGCGTTCTGGTGGCGACCACGGTGATCGAGGTTGGCGTGAACGTGCCCAACGCCACCATCATGGTGATCGAGCGTGCGGAAATCTTCGGGCTGGCGCAGCTTCACCAACTGCGCGGACGTGTGGGACGCGGCAGCGAGGCGTCAACCTGCCTGCTGATGTATGCGCCCCCCCTGAACGAAGGCGCGCGACGGCGGCTGACGATCCTGCGCGACACCGAGGATGGCTTCGTGATCGCCGAGGAGGATCTGGCGATGCGCGGCGCCGGCGATCTGATGGGCACGGCGCAGTCGGGCCTGCCGCGATTTCGGATTGCCGACCTGGAACGTCAGACGACCCTGATGGCGCTGGCGCAAAGCGATGCGCGTGCGTTGCTGGCTGTCGACCCGGCGCTGCAGAGCGCGCGCGGCGCGGCGGCGCGCGTCTTGCTGTGGTTGATGGAACGGGACAAGGCCATCCGTCTGTTGCGGGTTGGGTGACTTTATGTTCTCTTTTAGTTCTTGACTGAGGTGCGAGAAAATGAGAACAAAGGGACAACACAGCAATCGGGTGTCTCATGCTTCACGATCTGAAAGCCGTCCTGAACCGCTGCGCTCCCAGCCTGGCGCGGGATGCCGCCGGCGCGCTGTCGCTGATGATCCTGCTCTATGCCGGGCTGCATCTGCCGCTTCTGTTCTGACCCCCTCGCGGCCTGTCGCGGGCAGCCCGCACCCGCCGCGGGCCCTGTGGTTCTGCCTCCCGCAGGGTCTGCATTGCCTCGCATCCGCACCTCGCCGCCGCGCCCGATTATCGGTGCGGCGGCCTTTTCATGCGCGGTTGGGCCGGCACGCCGGGATCACTGGGCGTTGGCGATGCGCGCTTCGTCGATCGCCGCGAGCGTGGCATCGAGCGCGAGCATGATCGAGGCATGACGGTTCTTGTAATCCCGTGCGGGCATCAGAACCTTCAGATCCGCGAAGGGCGGTGACGGGGCGGTGCCGCCCTGTTTGAGCATGGCTTCGAGTTCGTCGCGTGCGCGTGCGATTTCTTCGCGCCGACGCCCGATCACATTGGCCCCGACCACCGACGCGGCCGCCTGCCCGAGGGCGCAGGCTTTCACCTCCTGGCCGAAATCCTCGATCACGCCGTCGCGCAGATCCAGATCGACGGTGACGGTCGATCCGCAAAGCGGCGAGCGCTTGCGGACGGTCGCCTGCGGCGCTTCCAGCCGCCGCGTGCGCGGAATCTCGGCGGCGAGCTCCAGGATCTGCCCGGAATAAAGCTTGATCATGTCGGTTTCGGCGCTCACCGCTTTCCCTCCCCGCTGACGGTCAATAAGTAGGCGGAAAGCGCGGATTTGCAAAGGATGCAGCAATGCAATTTGATCCCGAGACGCTGTGTTACGATGCGGATGGCCTGATCCCGGCGATCGCGCAGGATCATGTCAGCGGCGAAGTGCTGATGATGGCATGGATGAATGCCGAGGCTGTGGCGCGGACATTAAAGACCGGGCGGGTCACCTACTGGTCGCGTTCGCGCCAGGCACTGTGGATCAAGGGCGAAAGCAGCGGCCATGTGCAGAAGCTGATCGAGATGCGTCTCGACTGCGACCGCGACTGTCTGCTGGTGCTTGTCGATCAGATCGGGCCGGCCTGCCACACCAATCGGCGCAGCTGCTTTTACCGTGCCGTACGGGCGGAGGCCGAGGTCGAACTCATGCAGCCGATGGTGCCAGACCGGTGAGACGCCGGATCTCTGCCGGCGTGGCGCCCGCGGCACGATAGGCGCGCAATGCGCGGTCGGCGTCGCGCTTGGCCAGCCGCCGCCCCTGCGCGTCGCGGATCAGCCGATGATGGTGATAGACCGGCCTTGCCAGCCCCAGAAGCGCCTGCAGCAGAACGTGAAGCGCGGTCGCATCGAACAGATCCTGCCCGCGCACGACCTCGGTGATTCCCTGCGCGGCGTCATCGACCACCACGGCAAGGTGATAGGATGTCCCGATGTCGCGCCGGGCGAGCACGATATCGCCATGCTGATGCAGCAGCTCATCGGCGCCGATGGCATGCCATCCCGGCTGCTCCGGCCCCGTTTCCGCGAATCCCAGCGGCTGCGACGTGCCGAGGCGGCTCAGCGCCGCCGCCATGTCGAGGCGGATCGCATCCGAAGGGCCCGCGCTGTCCATGCTGCGGCCGCGGCAGGTACCGGGATAGAGAGCGGGATAATCCGCGCTATCGGATTTTTCCTGCGGTGCGGATAACGCGGCGCGGATCTCGCGGCGGGTGCAGGCGCAGGGATAGCACAGACCCATCCGGACAAGCCGGTCCAGCGCCGCGCGATAGGCCGGCATGCGCTCGGACTGCCGCATCACCGGCAGGGGCCAGCGGAGGCCCAGCCAGGCCAGATCATCCAGAATCGCGGCCTCGAAGGCCGGTTTGCAGCGTGGGGTGTCGATGTCCTCGATGCGCAGCAGCAGATCGCCGCCATGCATCTGCGCGCGCTCCTGCGCTGTCAGCGCGGAAAAGGCGTGCCCCAGATGCAGATGTCCCGTCGGGGACGGGGCAAAGCGGGTTCTATAGCGCGCGGGCGGTGACATCTTGGGATTGGCCGGTTTCGGATTGGCCGGCTAGCCAGCCCTTCAGGGCTTCCTTGGCTCGATCCGTATACGCCTTGTAGCGATCCTGCCGGCCGCGCCGGCCGCCACGGGCCGAAACCGGCGGGAACAGGCCGAAATTGACATTCATGGGCTGGAAGCTGCGCGCATCCGCACCACCGGTTATATGATGGATCAGAGCGCCCATCGCCGTTTCGCGTGGCGGCGGTGGGAGGGTGACGCCGCGCATTTGCGCAGCCGCAAGCCGACCCGCGATCAGCCCCATCGCGGCGCTTTCGACATAGCCCTCGACCCCGGTGATCTGGCCGGCAAAGCGGATATTGGGCCGCGCGCGCAGCCGCAGATGGTCGTCCAGCAAGGTGGGGGAGTTCACGAAGGTGTTGCGGTGGATGCCGCCCAGTCGCGCGAATCGCGCGTTTTCGAGCCCCGGTATGCTTCGGAAGACATCTGCTTGGGCGCCGTACTTCATCTTGGTCTGAAACCCGACCATGTTGTAGAGCGTGCCCAGCGCGTTGTCGCGGCGCAGCTGCAGAACGGCGTGCGGCTTGACCTCGGGTTGGTGTGGGTTCGTCAGTCCGACGGGTTTCATCGGCCCGTGGCGCAACGTCTCGCGCCCGCGCTCGGCCATGACCTCGATGGGCAGGCAGCCATCGAAGTAATCGGCCGTCTCGCCGGGCTTGAAGGCCGTCTTGTCGGCGTCGAGCAGCGCGTCGATGAAGGCCTCGTACTGGTCGCGGTCCAGCGGGCAGTTCAGATAGGCGGTGCGCTGTTCCTCGGTCTCGCCCTTGTCATAGCGTGACTGGAACCATGCCTTCGACAGATCGATGCTGTCGAAATGCACGATCGGCGCGATGGCGTCGAAGAAGGCGAGGGACTCCGCACCGGTGACGGCGCGGATCGATTCGGCGAGGGCGCCGGATGTCAGCGGCCCGGTCGCGACGATCCATTGCCCCGCCTCGGGCAGGGAGGTGATCTCGCCGGCCTCGACACGGATCAACGGGTGCGCCTTCAGCCTTTCGGTAACGGCCCGGGCGAAGGGCTCGCGATCCACCGCCAGCGCCCCGCCCGCCGGGAGCGCATGCGCATCCGCCATCGTCATGATCAAGCCGCCGGCGGCGCGCATCTCCCAATGCAGCAATCCCACCGCGTTCTGTTCATCGTCATCCGACCGGAAGGAGTTGGAGCACACCATCTCCGCCAGATCGCCGGTGTGATGGGCGAAGGTGCCGACCTGCGGCCGCATTTCGTGCAGGACGACCGGTTGTCCGAGCTGCGCGGCCTGCCAGGCCGCCTCGCTGCCCGCCATGCCGCCGCCGATGATGTGAAGCTCGTCGCGCATGGGTGGCACATAGCGCCGCCGCGCGGGCTTGAAAAGCCCTGCGGCGGCGGGCGATGCATCCGGCGCCATTCAGTCGAGGCCGTGGCGCCGGGTCGAGAAGGTCGGGGTCCGGGTGACCGGACGCGCGGCCATGCGCGCCATATCGGCCTCGCGCGGGTCCTGGGTTTCACGGGTGCTGATCGAGTCGCGCGCCGTTGCGATGCGCCGCGGCGCGACCTTGGCACGACGACGCTGCCTTGCGGCCGCGCGTTCATGAACATGCGACTGTGTGGCCATCGTCATCAGTGCACCCGAGATCGCGAAGTTGCGCCACATGTCGGCGAGTGTATCGATGCCCGCCGCGTAGGCGTTGTAGCCGAACCACATCGTGATCAGGGCTAGGAACACCGCCGCGATATGCACATAGCGTCCCGCGAGAACGAGAAACGCCATGCCGTAGACGATGCAGTTGAGAACCAGCGTCACATCCGCCTGCGGGATGTAGAGAAACGGCGTGACGCCGTCATAGACGATGTCCGACACAGCCCCGGCGATGAAAAAGGATGACAGCAACATACGCGCCATCACGGTCGCCCAGTGGTTGGAGGGGGCTGTTGTCGCCTCGGTTGCCGTCATCGGCAATGTCGGCCGTTGCGTCGTCGCGTGCATTCGGTTTCTCCGCGTCAGACATTCTGTCCAGAGCTTTCGTCTGACCCATGTCTGACAGTGAAATCGGACACGATTTGGACGCGGAGACGGCTTTGTCGCGCTGCTGGCGACGATAATCCCGCTTCGGGCTACAATATTGTGTCGAAAAAAGGCGAAATTGCCACAATCTGCGGTTGCACGGCCGATGAGTCATTCATCGGCCGACTCGTCCTCCGGTTCGGCGATTCGGGCCACCGAGACCACCTCTTCGCCGTTGCCCGTGGCGAAGATCTTCACGCCGCCGGCGCTGCGCGAGCGCAGCGAAATGCCGTCCACGGGCACGCGGATCGATTGTCCACGCGAGGTGGCGAGCATGATCTGATCGCCGCTTTCCACCGCGAAACTGGCCAGCAGGCGGCCGCCGCGCATGGCGCGATCCATGGCGGCCACGCCCTGTCCACCGCGTCCGCGCACCGGATAGCCGTGGCTGGAGGACAGCTTGCCGAAGCCGCGTGCCGTGATGGTCAGGATCAGGTCCTCGGCCGCGGACATCTGCGCATAGCGCTCCGGCGGCAACTGGCCGGGCTCGCCGTTGCCCTCCTCGTCGTCCTCGGGCTGATCGTCGCTGATGCCGGCCACGGCGCGGCGCATCTTGAGATAGGCGGCGCGCTCGTCCGGCGTGGCCTCGAAATGGCGGATCACCGCCATCGACACGACCGCGTCCTCCGGCGCCAGGCGAATCCCGCGCACGCCGGTGGATTCGCGGCCCTTGAATATGCGCACCTCGGTGGTCGGGAAACGGATCGCCCGGCCCAGCGCGGTGACCAGCATGACATCGTCGCCTTCGTCGCAGATACGCGCGTTGACCAGGCTGACGCCCTCGGGAAGCCGCATCGCGATCTTGCCGTTGGACTTGACGTTGGTGAAGTCCGAAAGCTGGTTGCGGCGCACATTGCCCGCCGATGTGGCGAACATGACCTGCAGGTTCTCCCATTCGGGCTCGGGCTTGTCCACGGGCATGATCGCGGCGACGGAAACACCGGGATTTATCGGCAGGATATTGACGATCGCCTTGCCGCGCGCGTTGCGCCCGCCCTGCGGCAGCCGCCAGGTCTTGAGCTTGTAGACCATTCCGTCGGTCGAAAAGAACAGCAGCGGCGTGTGCGTGTTGGCCACGAACAGCGTGGTGACGACATCGTCATCCTTGGTGGCCATTCCCGCGAGCCCCTTGCCGCCGCGCTTCTGGGCGCGGTATTCGGCGAGCGGGGTGCGCTTGATGTAGCCGCCGGCCGTGACCGTGACGACCATGTCCTCGCGCTCGATGAGGTCCTCGTCCTCGGTGTCGCCCTCCCAGGCGGCGATCTCGGTGCGCCGGGGCACGGCATAGAGATCGCGCACCTCGCGCAGCTCGTCCGAGATGATCTCCATCACCCGCTCGCGTGAACGCAGGATATCGAGATAGTCGCGGATCTTCGCGGCGAGGTCGGCCAGTTCATCGGTGACTTCCTTGACGCCCATCGCGGTGAGGCGCTGCAGCCGCAGATCGAGGATCGCGCGCGCCTGTGTCTGCGACAGGTTGTAGGTTCCGTCCTCGTTCATGCGGTGCGTCGGATCGTCGATCAGCCGGATATATTCGGCGATGTCCTCGGCGGGCCAGCGCCGTTCCATCAGCCGGGCGCGGGCCTCGGCCGGATCGGCCGAGCTGCGGATGGTGGCCACCACCTCGTCGACATTCGACACCGCCACCGCGAGACCGCAGAGCACATGGCTGCGTTCGCGTGCCTTTCGCAGGTCATGTGCGGTACGCCGCGCGACGACCTCTTCGCGGAAGGCAATGAAATGCCGCAGAAAATCGCGTAGCGTCAGCTGCTCCGGCCGGCCGCCGTTGAGCGCCAGCATGTTGCAGCCGAAGCTCGTCTGCATCGGGGTGAAGCGAAAGAGCTGATTGAGCACCACCTCCGGCGTGGCGTCACGCTTGAGCTCGACGACGACGCGCACGCCGGTGCGGTCGGATTCGTCCTGCACATGGGCGATGCCTTCGATCCGCTTGTCGCGCGCGGCCTCGGCGATGCGCTCGACCATGGTGGACTTGTTCACCTGATACGGGATTTCGTCGATGACGATGGCGTGGCGATCCTTGCGCGGTTCCTCGATATGGGTGCGCGCGCGCACCACCACCGATCCGCGGCCCTCGCGGTAGGCCTTGCGCGCGCCCGATCGTCCCATGATCAGCCCGCCTGTCGGAAAATCGGGCGCCGGCACATATTCCATCAGCTCTTCGCTGGACAGTTCGGGCGTCTCGATAAGGGCCAGTGTGGCGTCGACAACCTCACCAAGGTTGTGCGGCGGGATATTGGTGGCCATGCCCACGGCGATACCGCCCGCGCCATTGACCAGCATGTTGGGAAAGCGCGCCGGCAGTACCGTCGGCTCACGGTCCTGGCCGTCATAGTTGTCCTGAAAATCGACGGTCTCCTTGCCGATATCGGCCAGAAGCGCCTGCGCCGGGCGATCCATGCGCACCTCGGTGTAGCGCATCGCCGCCGCGTTGTCGCCATCCATGGAGCCGAAATTGCCTTGCCCGTCCAGCAGCTTGAGCGACATCGAGAAAGGCTGTGCCAGACGCACCAGCGCATCGTACACCGCCGAATCGCCATGCGGATGGTATTTGCCGATCACATCGCCCACGACCCGCGCCGATTTGCGGTAGGGCTTGTCATGGGAAAAGCCGTTCTGATGCATCGAGAACAGGATGCGCCGATGCACCGGCTTGAGCCCGTCGCGCAGATCGGGAATGGCCCGGCTGACGATCACGCTCATCGCGTAATCCAGATAGGAGGACCGCATCTCTTCCGTGATCGAGATCGTCGGCGCGGCCGGTCCGCGGGGCGTTTCTTCTGAATTTTCCGGGGGTTCGGGCGTGTCGTTCACGTTGATCTCGCCTTGGTTTGAGCACCGCGTCAGCGGATTGCGCGCACTATAGCCGAAGCCGCGACCGGCCTGCAATGGCGCCTCCCGCCGGAATCGAGCAGCCACCCCGGAAGAGTGATAACACACTGTTTTCATTGAAAATCAACACAGGATAGCGAAGACTTGCGGGTGCTGTGTCAGCAAGGGGACCACGATGGAGAAAACGGAAGTCGAACTGATGCTGAAGGGGTACGGCCTCACAACCGCCGAACTGACCTACCGCATGCCGGATTATCGAAGCGTGCTGAACACCTTCATCTGGCAGGAGTACGATCTGGCGCCGGACTACCCGCGCCTGTTCGAATTCATCGAGTTCTGGCAGGACAGTATCGAGGGGCCGCTGCACTCGGTGCGCTTCACGCATCGAAAGCGGATCGCGTCGGGGGAATGGCGCAATGTGACCGCCAGCTTCACCTTTCACTGACGCATGCGGTTCGGCGCCGGCGGCTCAGCCGCGCCCGACCAGTGGCGCGGCGGTGGCCATGACCGTCATGTTGAGCACATTCGCCGACAGTGGCAGCCCGGCCATGTAGCGGACAGCCTCCACCACATCGTCAAGGTCCATCATCGGTTCGGCGCGCCGTGATCCGTCGGGCTGCAGGGCGCCGGCGCCGATCCCGTCGGTCAGTTCGGTGCGGGCGTTGCCGATATCGATCTGGCCGCAGCCGATATCGAAGGCCCGCCCATCGAGGGCGAGCGTGCGCGTCAACCCGGTGACGGCGTGCTTGGTGGTGCTGTAGAGCAGCGAACCCGGTCGCGGTGCCTGCGCCGACACCGATCCGTTGTTGATGATCCGTCCGCCTTGCGGGGTCTGGGTCCGCATCGCCCCGAAGGCTGCGCGCGCGCACAGGAACATCCCTGTCAGGTTGACCGCCAGCGCGGCCTGCCAGTCGTCGAGCGTGATCTCGTCGATCAGCGCGGCTTGCGGCATCCAGCCGGCATTGTTGAACAGCACGTCAATCCGCCCGAGGCGCTGGCGCGCCGTCTCGAACGCCTGCTCTACGTCGTCCTCGCGGGTGACATCGCATTGCAAAGGCACGGCGTCGGGGTGGTCCTGTGCGATCCGCGCAAGCCTGTCACCGCTTCGCGCGAGCAGTGCCACCTGCCAGCCATTGCTGATGAAGCGGCGCGCGCAGGCGGCGCCGATTCCGCTGCTGGCGCCGGTGATGACGATGCTGCGCGCCACCTCAGAAGGCCCGGAAGGTCATCGTCGTCAGGGTGCGGCTGATACCCGGAATGTCGAACAGCCGTGCATTCAGGTAGTGGCCGACATCTTCGTCGCGCGGGATATAGACCTTGGCGATCAGGTCAAACTCCCCCGATGTCGAGTACAGCTCGGACACGACCTCGCGCTCGTAGATCGCATCGGCGACCTCATAGGTTTTGCCGGGGATGCAGCGGAACTGGACGAAGACACAGCGCATTCTCTTGCTCCATGGAAGTTCGGATTCAGCCTAGCGCGAGTCGCGCTGACGGGGAAACCGGATTCGGCCATCCGTGAGGAGGGACATTTTTGCCGCGCGTCCCCGTTGACAGCGGCGCCGCGCCCACATAGATCAGCGTCGTTGGCACTCACCCCGTGTGAGTGCTAATCAATCCAAACCTGGAACCTAGGGAGCGTTCTCAGATGGCATTCAAACCGCTGCACGATCGCGTGCTCGTCCGTCGCGTCGAGAGCGACGACACCACCAAGGGTGGTCTGATCATCCCCGAAACCGCCAAGGAAAAGCCGCAGGAAGGCGAAGTCATCGCCACCGGCGAAGGTGCGCGCAAGGATTCGGGCGAGCTGATCGCGATGTCCGTCAAGGAAGGCGACAAGGTGCTGTTCGGCAAGTGGTCGGGCACCGAGGTCACCCTCGACGGCGAAGAATACCTGATCATGAAGGAAAGCGACATTCTCGGCATCACCGGCTGAGATCGCGCCTTCGACAAGATTCAACCAGACAACCAGGAGCAAGCGAAATGGCTGCCAAGGACGTCAAGTTCGATACCGATGCCCGCGATCGCATGATCCGCGGCGTCAACACCCTCGCCAATGCCGTGAAGGTCACGCTGGGCCCCAAGGGCCGCAACGTGGTCCTCGACAAGAGCTTCGGCTCGCCGCGCATCACCAAGGACGGCGTCACCGTCGCCAAGGAGATCGAGCTCGAGGACAAGTTCGAGAACATGGGCGCGCAGATGGTCAAGGAAGTGGCCAACCGCACCAATGACGAGGCCGGCGACGGCACCACCACCGCCACCGTGCTCGCCCAGGCGATCGTCAAGGAAGGCGCCAAGGGCGTGGCCGCGGGCATGAACCCGATGGACCTCAAGCGCGGCATCGATCAGGCCGTCGAGAAGGCCGTCGAGGCCATCAAGAAGGCCGCGCGCCCGGTTTCGGGCTCCGACGAGGTCGCCCAGGTCGGCACCATCTCCGCCAATGGCGAAGCCGAGATCGGCCGCCAGATCGCCGACGCGATGCAGAAGGTCGGCAATGAGGGCGTCATCACCGTCGAGGAAAACCGCGGACTCGAGACCGAGACCGAAGTGGTCGAGGGCATGCAGTTCGACCGCGGTTACCTGTCGCCGTATTTCGTCACCAACTCGGACAAGATGGTCGCCGAGCTCGATGACTGCCTCATCCTGCTGCACGAGAAGAAGCTGAGCTCGCTGCAGCCGATGGTGCCGCTGCTCGAGCAGGTCATCCAGTCGCAAAAGCCGCTGCTGATCATCGCCGAGGATGTGGAAGGCGAGGCGCTCGCCACTCTGGTGGTCAACAAGCTGCGCGGCGGCCTGAAGATCGCGGCCGTCAAGGCCCCGGGCTTCGGTGATCGGCGCAAGGCCATGCTGCAGGACATCGCGGTGCTGACCGGCGGTCAGGTGATCAGCGAGGATCTCGGCATGAAGCTCGAGAATGTCGGCATGGACATGCTCGGCAAGGCCAAGAAGGTCGAGATCACCAAGGACGAGACCACCATCGTAGACGGCCTCGGCGAGAAGTCCGAGATCGAGGCGCGCACCGCCCAGATCCGTCAGCAGATCGAGGAGACCACCTCGGACTACGACAAGGAAAAGCTGCAGGAGCGTCTGGCCAAGCTCGCGGGCGGTGTTGCGGTGATCCGCGTCGGCGGCATGACCGAAACCGAGGTCAAGGAGCGCAAGGACCGTGTCGATGACGCGCTCAACGCGACCCGCGCCGCGGTGCAGGAAGGCATCGTCGTGGGTGGCGGAGTCAGCCTCGTGCAGGCCGCCAAGGCCCTCGAAGGCCTCACCGGCCAGAATCCCGATCAGACCAACGGTATCGCCATCGTGCGCAAGGCGCTCGAGGCGCCGCTGCGCCAGATCGCCGAGAACGCCGGCGTGGACGGTTCGGTCGTGGCCGGCAAGATCCGCGAAAGCGACGATCTGAAGTTCGGTTTCAACGCCCAGACCGAGGAATATGGCGACATGTTCAAGTTCGGCGTGATCGACCCGGCCAAGGTGGTGCGCACCGCGCTCGAGGACGCCGCGTCGGTGGCCGGTCTGCTCATCACCACCGAAGCGATGATCGCCGACAAGCCCGAGCCCAAGGGCCAGGGCGGTGGCGGCGGTGCCGGTGGCGGCATGCCCGACATGGGCGGCATGGGCGGCATGATGTAATCCGCGTCTGCCGGTACGCAAACGGGGAAGGGGGCCATTCATGGCCCCCTTTTTCGTGCGCGGCGCTTGCGCTCCGCGCCCGACCGCCGCATCGTTCCGGAGATGCAGCTGTTCCTTCTGAGCACTTTCGTGATGACGATGTTCGCAGCGAATTCGCTGCTCAATCGGCTTGCGCTGGCGGAGGGGGCGATCGGGGCAGGGGAGTTTGCGCTGCTGCGCCTGGTGGCCGGGGCCGCGATGCTGGCGGCGTTGGTGCTCACCCGCGACAGGGGGGCCGGGGCCGCGCTCCTGCGTGCGGCGCGGCCCTGGGGGGTGGCGTCGCTGACGCTCTACATGCTGGGGTTTTCCTACGCCTATCTGACACTCGATGCGGGGCTCGGGGCGCTGATCCTGTTCGGCGGCGTTCAGATCGTGATGTTCGTGGGCGCGGTTCGGGTGGGAGAAGGGCTGCGCGCGCGGCGTGTCGGTGGTGCGGTAGTGGCCTTTGCCGGTCTGGTCTGGCTGCTCAGCCCGGCCGGCGTGGCCCCGGCGCCGCTCGGGGCGGCGCTGATGCTCGCGGCGGCGTTGGGGTGGGGGGTATATTCGCTGCTCGGAGCGGGGGCGCGCGATCCGCTTGCGGCGACGGCCGGGAATTTCCTCTACGCGGTGCCGCTGGCGCTGCTGGTGGTGGGTCCGGCCTTGCTGGCCGCTGGCGGCGGAGCGCATGTCAGCGCGTCGGGGATCGTGCTCGCCCTCGTTTCGGGGGCGGTGACATCCGGCCTTGGCTACGCGCTATGGTATGCTGTGCTGCCGCGGCTTCCGGCCTCGGCGGCCGGGGTGGCGCAGCTGACGGTGCCGGTGATCGCCATGGCCGGCGGCGCCGTGTTTCTCGGCGAAGTGCCGACCGGCGAGGCGATAATCGCCGCCGCGGTGGTCTTGGGTGGAGTGGCGGCATCGCTTGCACCGCCCCGCCGCGCGGCTGGGTGAGTCCGCCCGGGGCGCCCCGGGCGGTGCGAATTCAGTGCACGCTGACGGGCGCGAGGTCGTTCTGCCGTGCGAGGATGAAGGCGAGCTTGCGATCCTTCACCAGCGCCAGCCGTTCCCCGCCGGCGTCATGCACGGCATAGAGCGTGTCGAGGCCGGGCACTTCCTTGCGCAATTCGTCGGGCAGTTCCGCCACATTGACCTGGCGGATATAGACGATGCGATCGGCGTTTTCGTCCTTGAAGTCGAATTTGGTATCCATGCTCGGCCTCCTATGCTCGGGTTATGGCGATCTTCTGCACATGCGGCTCGGCGGGCGCTCGGCGCAGCTCGATCAGGAGCAGACCGTTCTCCAGCCGCGCTTCGTGCACCTCGACCCCGTCGGCGAGGACGAAGGCGCGCTGAAACTGCCGCGTCGCGATGCCGCGATGAAGATAGACGCGCTCCTGCACGTCGTCATGCTGACGCCCGCGGATCACGAGTTGCCGGTCCTCGACGGTGATGCTCAGGTCGGCTTCGCGAAAGCCCGCCACGGCCAGCGTGATCCGGTAGGCGTTTTCCCCGAGTTGCTCGATATTGAACGGAGGATAGGCGTCATTGCCGGATTTCGATGTCCGCTCGACGAGGCGTTCGAGCTGCTCGAAGCCGAGCAGATAGGGATGCGTCCCCAGCGAGTGTTTCGTCATATGTCATGTCCTTGTGATAAGCGACATTTCGGCGCGGCCCCGTTATGGCGGCCTTGCGTTCCATATGGGCAGGCCAGCCGGCGCGCGCAAGGGTGGGCGATACGGCTTTGCCGTGGCGCCGGAACGGTGTATACCGTCGGTAACCTCCCACTGCCACTGGCTCGTCATGAATGCGCCGTCCGAGTTGAACCATGAAGAAGTGCTGCGCCTGCGCCTCGAGGTGCTGCGCGGCGAGCATCGCGACCTGGATGCGGCGATCACGTCGATGCAGGCCGCCGCCCCGGTGGATCAACTCGCACTCCGGCGACTGAAGAAGCGCAAGCTGCGCCTCAAGGATCAGATCGCGCATATCGAGGATCAGCTGTATCCCGATATCATCGCCTGAAACGGGCATTCCGCCCGCCGATGCGTTGCCAGCAGCCCGCGTGCGGCTATAGTGCGCGCGAGTCGCGGACGGGGGTAGCATGGCCGAAGCAGCCGCACGGGTCGGAATCATCATGGGCAGTCAGTCGGACTGGCCGACACTGCGCGCCGCTGCGCAGATCCTTTCCGCGCTGGAGGTCTCGCATGAGTGCCGCATCGTGTCGGCGCACCGCACGCCGGACCGGCTGTGGCGTTACGGCGCCGAGGCGGCATCGCGCGGGCTGCAGGCGATCATCGCGGGCGCCGGCGGGGCCGCGCACCTGCCGGGGATGATGGCGTCCAAGACGCTTGTTCCGGTGATCGGGGTGCCGATGCAGACGGCAGCGCTGTCGGGTGTGGACAGCCTCTATTCCATCGTCCAGATGCCGCGCGGCTATCCCGTGGCCACGATGGCGATCGGTGCGCCGGGCGCGGCCAATGCGGGGCTGATGGCGGCGCAGATCCTTGCGCTGTCGGATCCGGCGCTGGCGGCGCGGCTGGAAAGCTGGCGCGCCGAGCTCAGCGATTCGATCCCGCAGGAGCCGCGCGATGACTGAGATGCTGTCGCCGGGCGCGGTCATCGGCATTCTGGGTGGCGGACAGCTGGGGCGGATGCTGTCGGTCGCGGCGGCGCGGCTGGGCTTTCGTACGCATATCTACGATCCCGCCGAGGCGCCGCCGGCCGGGGATGTCGCGGCCCGGGTGACCCGCGCCGCCTTCGACGATGCCTCGGCGCTGACGCGATTCGCCGATTCCGTGGATGTCATCACCTACGAGTTCGAGAATATCCCTGCGCAGGCGCTGGATCTGCTGCAGGCCCGTCGGCCCATCCGCCCCGACCGCCGGGCGCTGCAGGTCAGCCAGGACCGTCTGGATGAAAAGCGCTTTCTCGCCGGGCTGGGCCTGTCCGTCGCGCCTTACGCGCCGGTGGACGACCGCGCGAGCCTGCAGGCCGCGCTGTCCGAGGTCGCACCGCCCGCCATCCTCAAGACACGGCGTTTCGGCTATGACGGCAAGGGCCAGGCCCTTGTCGCCACGGCGGAAGGGGCGCTGCCCGCGCTGGAGGAACTGGCCGATGCGCCCGCGCTGCTCGAAGGGGTGGTGACGTTCTCGCGCGAAATCTCGGTGATTGCGGCGCGCGGGCTCGACGGTGCCGTGGTGTGCTATGATCCCGGCGAAAACCTGCACGAACGCGGCATATTGCGCCGCAGCACCGTACCCGCGCCGCTGACCACCGCGCAGCGCACTGATGCCGCGCTGCTGGCCGGGCGCATCCTGAACGCGCTGGACTATGTCGGCGTGATGGGGGTGGAGTTGTTCGTCACCGATGACGGCCTCGTCGTCAACGAGATCGCACCGCGGGTGCATAATTCCGGCCACTGGACGCAGCAGGGGTGTGTGGTCGATCAGTTCGAGCAGCACATCCGCGCGATCGCGGGCTGGCCGCTGGGCGATGGCCGGCGCTATGCGGATGTGGTGATGGAAAACCTGATCGGCGAGGAGGTGTCCGAGGTGGCGCGGATCGCCGGCGAAGGCGCCTCGGCGATCCATCTCTACGGCAAGCGTGGCACCCGGCCCGGCCGCAAGATGGGGCATGTCAACCGCGTCATTGGTCCGGCGGCGCGGTAAACAGGCCGCGCAGCGCGTCGGGCAGCGTGATGTCGTGATCGAACCTGCCATGTTCCAGAAAATGCAGTGTCTCGGCGACGACGACGGGGTTGAACATCATGAAGGTGTGCGTGACCGGCAGCACGATATGATCGGTCATCCCGGGCAGCCGCGTGCTCTCGACCGCGACCTTGCCGTCGTCGTCGCCTTCGATCATCAGCGAATAGATGGGGTTGAAGGAGACGTCCCCGGCGATCACGCCAAGCTCGTATTCCGGCAGCGGCAGGATGTTGGGGGTGGAGTCGGGCCGCGTGCTCAACTCCAGTCCGGCGGGACCGTGAAACCAGCGGAAGGGTTCGAGATCGCCGAAGGTGTCCACCAGTTCGGAGCCGCGGTTGGGCGGTGCCAGCATCACGACGCGACCCATCCTCTCGGGTCGGTTGTCCGACAGCCACGCCCGCGCCAGGATGCCGCCCATCGAATGGGTGACGAAATGGGTCTGCGCCGCGTCGCAGGCGGCCACGCTCTCGCCGACATGCGCGACCAACTCCGAAATCGGCGCCTCGGTCGACGGGTAGCCCCTATTGACGACGTCGTAGCCCTGCGCCTCCAGCGCATCCTCGAGCATCGCCATCGACCCTGCGCCGCGCGCCAGGCCGTGCAGAAGCACCACGCATTCACCGCGCGCGGGCAGGGCAGGCATCGCGGCGCTGCACCCGGCCAGAACAAGCATGAAGGCGACCAGTCGCATGCCCCACATATACGATGCCCGGCGCCCTTGTGCGATAGGCTGTATGGACAAGGGTGGCGCAGACGGCCATGTTACGCCGATGCCTGTGCGTGCTGCGCGGCTCGCTGTCCGGGCCGTCATCCTGCATGAGAACCGCCTGCTGCTGGTCAATGCCTGGCCGGGGGGGCGCAGCGATCTGTGGTGCGCGCCCGGCGGCGGTGTCGAACCCGGGCAGTCGCTGCCCGACAACCTGCGCCGCGAAGTCCATGAGGAGACGGGACTGACCGTTCAGGTGGGTGCACCTTGCCTTGTGAACGAGTTTCACGATCCCGGCAGCGGATATCATCAGGTCGATGTGTATTTTCACGCCGACATCGTCGGTGGTGTGATCGACGATGCCTGGCGCGACCCGGCCGGTGTGGTGAACCGGCGTCGCTATGTCACGCGCGCCGAGATGACGGGGCTGCGTTACAAGCCCGACAGCCTGCCGCGGATCGCCTGGGACGGGCACGGGCCGCTTTACGACCCGTTGGAGCCGATCGTGCGTTGATGATCGGACGCGGCCAGCGCGGCGCGCGCTCAGTCGGTCAGGAAGGCAGGGCGCAGCAGGCGCAGCGTCAACGCCCCGGTGCCCGCCAGCACCAATGCCAGCACAAAAAGCCAGCCCAGAACCGGAATCAGCGCCAGCAATCCGGCCCCGGCCGCCCCGATGAAGGCCGCGGCGATCCGCTGTCCGATGCTGCCCGGCTCGCCCCGCCCGATGGCGATGAGCACACCGGCGCCGAAGCTGTAGCTGCCGACCACGTAGCCCGCAAAGCCCGTCAGAACCGTCAGAGCCAACATCGCCGGGCTGATCAGGATGCCGATCAGCGTGAGCGCGAACACCAGCGCCGAGCCAATCAGCGCCGACAGCGTCAGAAAGCCATATCCCAGCGACGCGAAGGGCCGTTGCAGCACGCAACGCCGCGCCGAAGCCAGCCCCTGCGGCGCCACCGCCGCCGCCAATGATGCGATCAGCGCGACGACGATGATCCAGCCGATATAGCGTAGCGCCAGCGCCGGCCAGTCTGGTTGCGGCATCTGCACGCGCTCGCCTGCCCAGTCGGGGCGCGGATGGTGTTCGATGCGGGCCGGCGCGATCACGGACTCCGGCACGTCGATGTCGTCCCGCGCATCGGTGTAGAGCCGCAGCGATCCGTCGATACGCGCGGCGGGTCCGAAGGTCAGCCGCTCGGCCGCGATCGAGGCATCGCCCGCGATTGCCGCGTCGAGATGCACGCGCGCCGCGCGTAGCAGCACATCTCCGCCCACCGGCGCGGCGACCGTGATCTGGCGTGCCGCCGCGCGCAGCGAGCGCTCCACCGGTGCACTGACGTGTACGTCATGCGCCATGAGCGAGGCCGCCCCGCCGACTGCGCCGTCAAGCGCGATACTGTAGGCGGCGGCGTACAAGCTGTGCGTGACCGGCGTGTCCACCTCAACGCGGCGGCCGGCTAGATGGGCGCTGCCGGTGATCGGGGCGGCGAGGCGCACGGTTTCGGCGGCGGCGAAGACATCCTGCAACCCGTCCTCGGCGACGGTCACCCGCGGTCCGGTCTGATAGAGATCCGCCCCGACCCGGTAAGCCGCGACATCCTCGGCAGCGGCGCTCAGCGGCAGCAGGGCTGCGCAGATCGACAGCGCAGCGATCGCGATCCGTCTCATGGTCACCCCCGACCGGTTACGCGGTCATATTGACACAACCCGGTCACCGCGCAAGCCCGAGCTTCGGCAGGGGGCGCCGGTCCGGACATCGGCATGCGTGGGGCTGTCCCGCGTGCGCCGTCCGGCGGTGAACGGCGCCACTGCGCCGCTCAGCCTTCCTGCGCGGCCAGCCAGCGTTCGGCGTCCAGCGCCGCCATGCAGCCCATCCCGGCGCTGGTCACCGCCTGGCGGTAGACATGGTCGGTGATGTCGCCGGCGGCGAACACGCCGGGCACAGAGGTCTCGGTGGTGCCGGGACGAACCCAGACATAGCCGCCATTGTGCAGCTCCACCTGATCCTTGATCAGCTCGTTCGACGGGGCATGGCCGATGGCGACGAAGAAGCCCTTGCACGGCACATCGGTCATCTCTCCGGTGCCGACATGTCGCGCGCGCACGCCGGTCACGCCCAGCGGGTCTTCGTCGCCGAGCACCTCCTCGACGACGTGATCCCACATGATCTCGACCTTGGGGTTGCGAAACAGCCTTTCCTGCAGGATCTTCTCGGCGCGCAGGCTGTCACGGCGATGGATGAGCGTGACCTTGGCGGCAAAATTGGTCAGAAACAGCGCCTCCTCGACGGCGGTGTTGCCGCCGCCGATGACCACGACCTCCGCGCCGCGATAGAAGAACCCGTCGCAGGTCGCGCAGGCCGAGACGCCGAACCCCTGGAATTTTTCCTCCGACGGCAGGCCGAGCCATTTCGCCTGCGCGCCGGTGGCCAGCACCAGCGCGTCGGCGGTGTACCGATTGCCGGTGTCCGACAGCGCCGTGAAGGGGCGCGCGCCCAGGTCCAGCTCGGCGATGTGATCGGTGATGATGGTGGTGCCGACATCCTTCGCATGCGCCTCCATCCGCTGCATCAGCTCCGGTCCCTGCACATTGATGTCGCCGGGCCAGTTCTCCACATCGGTGGTGATGGTCAGCTGGCCGCCGGGTTGCACGCCCTGCACCAGTACAGGCTCCAGCATGGCGCGCGCGGCATAGACAGCCGCAGTGTAGCCCGCCGGTCCGGAACCGATGATTAGGAGTTTGCTGTGGCGTGTCTCGCTCATGCTGATCATCCCGTCATGTGTCAGTGCCCGCATATGCTCCGCCGTGTCGCGGATGCAAGCCGTAACCGCCTGCCTCAGCCCGCGTCGCAGTGCAAGCGCATTAAATATCTTGCGCAGTATCGCAACAATATTGCGTTTTGAGGTGCCCTCTCTTATGAAATCGACAAATGCAACTGGGGGCGCACATGCCAGGGACCCGACTAGACCCGATTGACCGCAAGATCCTCGCCGAACTGCAGGCCGATGGGCGCATGACCAATGTCGAGCTGGCGCGGCGCGTCGGCATCTCGGCCCCGCCCTGCCTGCGCCGGGTGCGCACGCTGGAGGAGGCAGGATACATCCGTGGCTATCACGCCCAGGTCGATGTCCGCGAGCTGGGCTTCGAGGTGCAGGTTTTCGTCATGGTCGGGCTGAACAGCCAGGCCGAGGCCGACCTGGCTGCATTCGAGGCGCGCTGCCGGGACTGGCCGCTGGTGCGTGAGTGTCACATGCTCAACGGCGAGATCGATTTCATCCTGAAATGCGTCGCGCCGGATCTGTCGAGCTTTCAAAGCTTTCTCACCGAACAGCTCACGGCTGCGCCCAATGTCGCAAGCGTGAAGACCTCGCTGGTGATACGTTGCGCGAAGGAAGAGCCCGGCGTGCCCTTTGACGTGCTGGAAGAGCGGTTGACGCGTTCCGCGTGACCGCGACCTGCGCCGGCGGTCGGTTCCGTGAGAGCGCGGGAAACCGGTACAAGATCGATCTCCCGAAATGAATGTGCTCCCGAAATGAATGCGGCCTCGCAATCATGGCAGAGGGTCCATGGGCGAGGCCGCGTTCGAGCGACATTCCGGCGCGGCTGCGGCGGTCTGACACCATCATGTCCCGAACCGCCCCGCTGTTGACACGCTTTTGTCCTACTCTGGCGCGGCTGTCAAAGATTTTCCGATCTCCGCCGCGACTGGCCCCGGTATTCGCACAATATGCCGCACAGAGGGTCATCGGTGCCAAAACCGCACCAATCGCGGGTACCCTCGGGTCCGCCGCCATCAGGGGCCCGCGCCGTTGCACAGGTAACGATTCGTCGCGCCTTGATTCCACACCGCGCGGCGCGGGCGAGCCGCAGCGAGCCTTCCGGCGAACGACCTTCTGTTCGGGAGTTCGCGGTGGTGGGCGACCCTGGAATCGAACCAGGCATGGGTCTCCCCGGCGGATTTACAGTCCGCTGCCGCACCTTGCAGCTCGTCGCCCATCGCACAGCGATATCGCCTGTTAGCCCATCACCCCGGACCGTGCAAGAGGGGCGGGGGCGGGTTTTTGCGGCGATCGCCATCGCGCGGTTCCGGGGTGGTCCCGGCGCTTTCATCGCGTGCGAAACGGCGCTAGGCAGGGCGCATCGGGATGGGCTCTTGCGGGAAGGCAGGCGATGGATCACCAGGCAGCGACGAGCGCGGACGCGCGTAGCATCATCTTCGATCTGGACGGCACGCTGGCCGATACCAGCGCCGATCTCGTTGCCGCGGCCAATGCGGTGTTCGAGCGCTCCGGGCACGGCGCGCAGCTTGACCCGGCACGTGACATGGCGACGGCCTTCGGTGGTGGACGCGCCATGCTCAGGCTGGGGTATCAGCGGCTGGGTCTGGCGGCCGATACGGCGCGGATCGATGCCGGTTACGCTGCTCTTCTGGAGGCGTATGAGGCACGGATCGACGCGCAGACGCGGCTCTATCCCGGTGTGGTGCAGGCGCTGGACCGGCTTGGGGCGGCCGGTTATGCCTTGGGCGTATGCACCAACAAGCCGACGCCGCTGGCCGAGTTGCTGTTGCAGCGCCTGGGCGTGCGCGATCGGTTCGCGGCCCTCGTCGGTGCGGGCTGCGTCGCGACCCGCAAGCCGGATCCGGAGCCCTACATGGAGACGATCCGCCGCCTGCGCCGTGGCTGTCGCGGCTCGATGCTGGTCGGCGACACCGTCACCGACCGCGATACCGCGCGCGCCGCGGGGGTGCCCATCGCGCTTGTCGGGTTCGGTCCGCTGGGGGGCGGGGTCGCCCGACTCGCCCCGGATGCGGTTCTGGACCATTATGACGGACTCGACGCCATAGCGGCGCGGCTTCTGTCGGGGGCGCGGCCTGGCGGTTGACCCGCTTCATGACCGCGGCTACGAATTGAACGCGTGTTCAGCGAGGGAGGAGCAGCATGTTCACATCATCCATGGCGTTCGATCTGGGCGAGGATGTGAACGCCCTGCGTGAGATGGTGCATCGCTGGGCACAGGAACGGGTCAAGCCGATGGCGGCGGCGATCGACACGCAGAACGTGTTCCCCGCCGAGCTGTGGCAGGAGATGGGCGAGCTGGGCCTGCTTGGCATCACCGTCGAGGAAGAGCATGGCGGTGCCGGCATGGGCTATCTGGCGCACACCGTGGCGGTCGAGGAGATCGCGCGCGCGTCCGCCAGCGTATCGCTCAGCTATGGCGCCCATTCAAATCTGTGCGTCAACCAGATCCGGCTCAACGGCACCGAGGAGCAGAAGCGCAAGTACCTGCCGTCGCTGATCATCGGCGCGCATGTCGGGGCGCTGGCCATGTCGGAGGCTGGCGCCGGGTCTGACGTGGTGGGCATGAAGCTGCGCGCCGAGCGGCGCAACGACCGCTATGTCCTCAACGGCACCAAATACTGGATCACCAACGGGCCGGATGCCGATACCCTTGTCGTCTATGCCAAGACCGACCCCGAGGCCGGGTCCAAAGGCATCACCGCCTTTCTGGTGGAAAGGTCCATGACCGGGTTTTCGACCAGCCGCCATTTCGACAAGCTGGGCATGCGCGGATCGAACACCGCCGAGCTGATCTTCGAGGATGTCGAGGTGCCCTTCGAGAATGTCCTCGGTGAAGAAGGGCGCGGTGTGCGCGTCCTGATGTCGGGTCTCGATTATGAGCGGGTGGTGCTGGCCGGCATCGGCACCGGCATCATGGCCGCCTGTCTCGACGAGATCATGCCCTACATGAAGGAGCGTCGCCAGTTCGGTGAAAGCATTGGGAATTTCCAGCTCATGCAGGGGAAGATGGCGGATATGTACACCGCCATGAACACCGCCCGCGCCTATGTCTACGAAGTGGCGAAGGCCTGCGATCGGGGCGAGGTCACCCGACACGATGCGGCGGCCTGCGTGCTCTATTCCTCGGAGGAGGCGATGAAACAGGCGCATCAGGCGGTGCAGGCGATGGGCGGCGCGGGCTTTCTGTCGGATCATCCTGTCAGCCGCATCTTCCGCGACGCCAAGCTGATGGAGATCGGCGCCGGCACGTCGGAGATCCGTCGGATGCTGATCGGGCGCGAGATGATGGGAGCGATGCAATGAGGAAGCTGGCACTGGCCGGGATGGTCGTCGCTGCACCCGCGGCGGCGGAGTTTCCAACGCAGGGACATTTCGACGAGCTGCGCGGCTGCCTCGACACGTTTGACAATCCCGTGCATTGCAAGGGCATGATCTACGATCCGTGTTTTGCCACGTTGGACACCGATCTGGACCCGGCAACCTGTTTCGCGGGCGAGCGCGCGGCCTGGTACGAGGTGATCCGCGACGAGTTCGCCGAGCTGGAGGCGGAGTTCGCGCGCCGCGACGACGCCGATGGCGATGGCCAGCGGGTCGAGACTCTGCACGCGGCGCAGCGCGCCTGGGTCGCGCATCGTAACGCCGATTGCGCCATGCGCGCGGCCGACGCGCCCGATGGCGCGCGGCGCGTCGAGGCGTCCTGCACCATGGGCCACACCGCCGACCGCGCCATCGAGCTGATGACGCTCAGGTGGGAGTGATGCGGCTTGCCTCGCAGATCCTCACGGGCTCGGAGGACTTTCGCGCCAATCGCGAGGCCCATCTCGCGGCGCTCGCCGAGATCCGCGACGCCGCCGAAGCCGCGGCGGAGGGGGGCGGCAAGCCGGCGCGCGACCGCCACCGCGCCCGCGGCAAGATGCCCCCGCGCGAGCGGGTCGCCAACCTGCTCGACCCCGGCAGTCCGTTTCTGGAAATCGGCGCCACCGCCGCGCATGGCATGTATGACGGCGCCGCGCCCAGCGCCGGAATGATCGCGGGCATCGGGCGCGTCAGCGGGCAGGACTGCATGATCGTGTGCAACGACGCCACGGTGAAGGGCGGCACCTACTACCCGATGACCGTCAAGAAGCATCTGCGCGCGCAGGAGATCGCGCAGCAGAATGCGCTGCCCTGTCTATATCTGGTGGATTCGGGCGGCGCCAACCTGCCCAACCAGGACGAGGTGTTCCCCGATCGCGATCATTTCGGGCGCATCTTCTACAATCAGGCGAACATGTCGGCGCAGGGCATCGCGCAGATCGCGGTGGTGATGGGCTCGTGCACGGCGGGCGGCGCCTATGTCCCGGCGATGTCCGATGTGACGATCATCGTGCGCGATCAGGGCACGATCTTCCTGGCCGGGCCGCCGCTGGTGAAGGCCGCCACCGGCGAGATCGTCTCGGCCGAGGAGCTGGGCGGTGGTGACGTGCACACCCGGCTTTCGGGGGTGGCCGATTATCTGGCCGAGGATGACGCGCACGCGCTCGCGCTCGCACGGCGGGCGGTGGCCTCGCTGAACCGCAATGCCGGGGCGTCGATCCCCTTGCAAAGCCCCGAGCCCCCGGCCTTTGATCCCGAGGAGATCCCCGGCATCGTCCCGGCCAATGCCAGCATCCCCTATGATATCCGCGAGGTCATCGCGCGCATCGTCGACGGATCGCGCTTTGATGAGTTCAAGCCGCGCTTCGGTGAAACGCTGGTGACCGGCTTCGCGCATGTCGACGGCATTCCGGTCGGCATCATCGCCAATAACGGGGTTCTGTTCTCCGAGTCGGCGGTCAAGGGCGCGCATTTCGTCGAGCTGTGTTCGCAGCGGCACATCCCGCTGGTCTTCCTGCAGAACATCACCGGTTTCATGGTCGGCAAGGCCTATGAGAACGAGGGCATCGCGCGCCATGGCGCCAAGATGGTGACCGCCGTGGCGACCACATCCGTTCCCAAGATCACGCTGCTGGTGGGCGGGTCCTTCGGGGCGGGCAATTACGGCATGGCGGGGCGTGCCTACAGTCCGCGTTTCCTGTGGACATGGCCGAGCAGCCGGATCTCGGTGATGGGCGGTCAGCAGGCCGCCGGCGTCTTGGCCACGGTCAAGCGCGACGCCATCGAGCGCGCGGGGCAGGAATGGTCGGCCGAGGAGGAAGCCGAGTTCAAGCGCCCGACCATCGAGATGTTCGAGCATCAGTCGCACCCGCTCTATGCCTCGGCAAGGTTGTGGGATGACGGGGTGATCGACCCGCGCCGTTCGCGCGAGGTGCTGACCCTGTCGCTGCGTGCGACCCTCAACGCGCCGATCCCCGACACACGCTTCGGGGTGTTCCGGATGTGAAGGGAGAGACAATGCCCCGGCCGGCAGCATTGCCCCCGCAGGACGCAGTTCGGGCGCGAAATCCGGCGCGCATGTCGCAAGCAGGTACCGGCTCGGGTGCGGGTCCGGGGCCTGACAAGGGAGGACGGAGCATGCTTGCAAGCAGCGCGGCGGAGCGCCGCCATCAACGGACGCAGCGGCGATGACACTGCCGATGCGGGTCATGGTCGCCGACATCACGGCGCTCAAGGTCGATGCCATCGTCAATGCCGCCAATGAGTCGCTTCTGGGCGGTGGCGGCGTGGACGGGGCCATCCATCGTGCCGCCGGCCCCGAACTGCTGGAGGAATGCCGCCGTATCGGTGGCTGCCCCACCGGTGAGGCGCGGGTCACGCATGGCTACCGGCTGCCCGCGAAATGGGTGATTCACACGGTCGGGCCGGTCTGGAATGGCGGCGCGGCCGGCGAGTCGGCACTGCTGGCCGCGTGCTACAGCAACGCCCTGCGTGAGGCACGATGGCTCGGGGCGGAGTCGATCGCCTTTCCCGCCATCTCCACCGGCGTTTACGGCTACCCGCCCGAGGAGGCCGCGCGCATCGCCGTGGAGACCGTGGCCGGGCTGTTGCGGGACGATCCGCGCCCCGAGGTCACCTTCGCCTGCTTTTCGCAGGACAGCGCCGCGCATCACCGTGCTGCGATGGAGGCGCTCTAGGATGCGGCGAACGGCCCCGACCGAGCATGGCGCCGGAATGGTCCGGGCAGACGTGTCGCAGCGGCGCGCGGGTCGCACCGCGCCCGCGCGCCGTGGCAAGGGAGGTGCCGATCACGGTTTTGGCGTGACCCGCCCGCGCGGCGCCGGGTCTCAGGCAGTCGTGATCGGTCGTGTACGCATGGTGACCGCCGGGCGGTTAAATCGACCTTTGCAGGGGTGTAACTGCTGGACGGACAAGGACAACACAGGAGTTCGCCATGTCCAGCTACACGATGTCCCTCGCGCCGGTAAGCGACGAGGCCGCCGATCCCGAACAGAAGCGCCTGTTCGACGAGGCGAAGGCCGGTGCCGGGATGGTGCCGAACATGTATCGCACCATGGTCAATTCGCCCGGGCTGATGGAAACCTACGCCAAGGGCTACGCGCTGTTTCGCGGTTCCGGGCAGTTTCTACCCGCCGAGCAGGAAACCGTCTTCCTGACCATCAGCCGCGAGAATGGCTGCGACTACTGTGTGGCGGCGCATACGATGCTGTCGCTCAACAAATCGGGCGTATCGAAGGCGGATACCGAGGCGCTGCGCACCGGCAAGACGCTGCCCGATGCCAGGCTCGACGCGCTCAGCCGCTTCACAGCGCATATGGTACAGACGCGCGGCCGCCCCACCCCCGAGGCGGTGGAGGACTTCAAGGCGGCGGGCTACTCGGACCGGCATGTTCTGGAGATCATTCTGGCGTTGGCCGTCAAGACGCTGTCGAATTACAGCAATCACATCGCCCGCCACGAGGTGGACGAGGTGTTCGCCGCGCACAAGGTCTGAGCGCGGCCTCCCGTCACCGGCGGGGTATGAGGAACTGTTGCGGCGGCGCGTCCCGATACGGGCGCGCCGCAGTTTCGTGTGGCCGGTCGCCGGCCGGGAGGACGACGCATGTTTGAACGCATCCTGATCGCGAACCGTGGTGAAATTGCCTGCCGTGTGATCGGCACGGCGCGCCGCATGGGCATCGCCACAATCGCGGTGTATTCCGACGCCGATGCCGAGGCCCGCCATGTGCTCATGGCCGACGAGGCGGTGCATATCGGCGCCTCGGCCCCGGCGCAGAGCTATCTGCGCGGCGATGCGCTGATCGAGATCGCGCTGGCAATGGGCGCGCAGGCGATCCATCCCGGCTATGGCTTCCTCAGCGAGAACCCCGATTTCGTCGCCGAGGTGGAGGCGGCGGGGCTGGTCTTCATCGGCCCGTCGGCGCAGGCGATCCGGGCCATGGGACTCAAGGATGCCGCGAAGAAGCTGATGCACGACGCCGGCGTTCCCGTGGTGCCTGGCTACCACGGCGACAATCAGGACCCCGAGCACCTGGCCGGCGCTGCCGATGCCATCGGATATCCGGTGCTGATCAAGGCGGTGGCGGGCGGCGGCGGCAAGGGCATGCGAAAGGTCACGCGGCCCGAGGACTTCGCCGAAGCGGTCGAGAGCGCGCGCTCGGAGGCGCGCGGCGCGTTCGGCAACGATGCGCTCCTGATCGAGAAATTCGTCGAGACGCCGCGCCATATCGAGGTTCAGGTCTTTGGTGACGGCACCCGTGCCGTTTATCTCTTCGAGCGCGACTGTTCGTTGCAGCGCCGCCACCAGAAGGTGATCGAGGAGGCGCCGGCGCCCGGCATGACACGGCAGATGCGCGCCGAGATGGGCGCCGCCGCGGTCCGCGCGGCCGAGGCCATCGGCTATGCCGGGGCGGGCACGGTGGAATTCATCGTGGATGCCAGTGACGGGCTGCGCCCCGATCGTTTCTGGTTCATGGAGATGAACACCCGGCTGCAGGTTGAGCACCCGGTGACCGAGGCGGTGACGGGGCTGGATCTGGTGGAGTGGCAACTGCGCATCGCCGCCGGCGAACCCTTGCCTGCGCGTCAGGAGGATCTGCGCCTCGAGGGGCATGCCTTCGAGGCGCGGCTCTATGCCGAGGATGTGCCCGCGGGCTTTCTTCCGGCAACCGGGCGGCTGACGCATCTGGCGTTCCCGCCCGATGTGCGCGCCGACAGCGGCGTGCGTGCAGGCGACGAGATCAGCCCCTTCTATGACCCGATGATCGCCAAGATCGTGGTGCACGGACCGACGCGGGCGGTGGCGCTCAACCGGCTGCATGCCGCCTTGCAGGGCACCGAGGTGGCGGGCAGCGTGACCAATCTGACTTTCCTGCGTCGCCTGTCGCGCCATGCTGATTTCGTCGCAGGGAGGGTCGATACCGGGCTGATCGAGCGGTCGCTGGACGAACTGGCGGCGCCGATAACGCCCTGCACGCGCACCCGCGCGCTGGCCGCGCTCGCCGCGCTGGGCCTTGGTGACGGCGATGGGGGGAACGACCCGCTCGAGGGGTTCACCCTGTGGCAGCCGCTGCGCCGGTCGGTGCGCCTGCAGGGGGTCGACGATCTGTTCGATGCGCGAATTCTGGTACAGGGGCCGGGGCGCTACCACGTGGTGATGGGGGCGGACGGGCAGGAGGGTGCCGTGGCGGCCGAGCATCTGGTGGTGCGCGCCGCCGGGCGATGGCGCGTCGACGAGGCGCCGCTGCCTGCCCGCGTGCGCGCCGTGCGTGACGACGCCACGGTGACGGTGTTTTTCGGCGATGCCTACGACTTCGAGGTCGTGGACCCGCTGGAACGCGCCGCCGAGGCGGCTGCGGGCGACAATGTGATTGCGGCCCCGATGCCCGGAATGGTCAAGTCCGTGGCTGTCGCGCCGGGTCAGACGGTCGCGGCGGGTGACCGGTTGGCGGTTCTGGAGGCGATGAAGATGGAGCACAGCCTGACCGCATGGCGTGACGGTGTGGTGGATGAGGTGCTGGCGGCAGCCGGCATGCAGGTTGCGGCGGGCGACGCGCTGATCGCCCTGCGCCCGCAGGAGGATCCGGAATGACCGGGCCGTCGCTGCGGTTGCATCATTGCGCGCAGGCGCGGTCCTTTCGGGTGCTGTGGCTTCTGCACGAGATCGGCGCGCCCTTCGAGCTGGTGCATCACTCGCTGCTCGACCGGTCGTTGCGCGGGCCGGACTACATGGCGCTGTCACCGGCCGGGCGGGTGCCGGCGCTGGAGATCGACGGGCACGCCATGTTCGAGTCGGGCGCGATCGCGGAGTATCTGTGCGAGACCCGCGCGCCCGAGCTCGGTCGCGCGCCGGGCGAGGCGGGGCGGGCCGCCTTTCTGGAATGGCTGCATTTCGCCGAAACCATCGGGCAGCATGTCGCCAACCTGACGCAGCACCATATCGTGCTGCGCGAGGCGTGGATGCGTTCGCCCACCGTGATGCGGTTGGAGGCACGGCGCCTCGCGGTGACTTTGAGCGCGGTCGCGCAGGCTGTGCACGGGCGTGACTGGCTGCTTGGCGAGCGTTTCTCGGCCGCCGATGTGGCGGTCGGCTATGGTGTCGATATCGGGCGGCGATTCGTGGATATCGGCGCGATCGACGGGCTGACGGCGTATCATCGGCGGCTCTGCGCGCGCCCGGCCTATCGCCGCGCCGCCGAACAGGACGGCCCGCCGGAAATCTACACGCGCGACTTCTACGAGGTGCCCGATGGCTGATGCGGTCGAGATATTCGAGGTCGGTCCGCGGGACGGGCTGCAGAACGAGGCAAGGCCGATTCCCGCGGCCGAGAAGATCGCCCTGATCGACATGCTGTCGCGCGCGGGGTTTCGCCGCATCGAGGCGGCGAGTTTCGTAAGCCCGACCCGCGTGCCGCAGATGGCCGACGGGGCCGAGGTTCTGGCCGGGATCCGGCGCGCGCCCGGGGTGCGCTACGCCGCCCTGACGCCCAACATGAAAGGCTACAGCCGGGCCAGGGCGGCCGGGGCGGATGAGGTGGCGATATTCGCCTCGGCGTCCGAAGGCTTTTCGCGCGCCAACATCAATGCGAGCATCGCGGAAAGCCTCGAGCGGTTCGCGCCGGTCGCGCAGGCGGCGGCGCGCGATGGCGTGCCCCTGCGCGGGTATGTCTCCTGCGTCACGGATTGCCCCTATGACGGCGCGGTGGCGCCCGATGCGGTGGCACGCGTCGCGCGGGCGCTGCGCGAGATGGGGTGCTACGAAATCTCGCTGGGTGACACGCTGGGGCGCGCCACGCCCGAGCGCATCGCGCCGATGCTGACGGCGGTGCTGGAGGTCGTGCCGGCGACCATGCTGGCCGGGCATTACCACGCGACCGGGGGGCGTGCGCTCGACAATATCGCGGTGTCGCTGGAGCACGGTCTGCGCGTCTTCGACGCCGCCGTGGGGGGGCTGGGGGGCTGCCCCTTCGCGCCGGGGGCAGCCGGCAATGTCGCGACCGAGGATGTGGTTGCGGCGCTGGCCGCGCGGGGCCATGACACCGGACTGGATAGTGAGGTTCTGGCGCGCGCCGCGGCGATGGCCCGGCAGATGCGCGGTCGGGAGGGATGACGCATGACACTTTATGAGACGCTCGAGACACGGACCGACGACCGCGGTGTCACAACGGTCACGCTGAACCGCGCCGACAAGCACAATGCGATGTCGGCCGCGATGATGGACGATCTGCACGCCGCTGCGCAGCGGCTTGGCCGCGATCCCGCGGTGCGCGTGGTCGTGCTGACCGGTGCCGGGGAAA
>LFIK01000123.1_pt1 | contig 50881 bp, 51 predicted proteins | sample 643401 | NCBI WGS metagenome assembly LFIK01 (sample SAMN03777447, study PRJNA286221) | soda lake metagenome | biome: soda lake; feature: Kulunda steppe; material: water; isolation source: sample T5-Br brine of Lake Tanatar-5 | place: Russia: Kulunda steppe | collected 2010-07
CCTCGGCCTGATGGGTGAAGGCATGGCGACCAACATCGTCAAGTCGGGCCACAGGCTGACCGTCACCGCAAATCGGAATCGCGCACCCGTGGAGCGGCTGGTGGCCGCCGGGGCCGAGGAAGCCGACACCCCGGCAGCAATAGCGCGGAAAAGCGACTTCGTGATCCTCTGCGTCGGCACGGCGGAACAGGTCGATGCCATCGTTACCGGACCGGACGGCATATTAAGCGCCGCCCATCCGGATCTGACGATCATCGACTGCACGACCAGCCATCCGGACGTCACCCAACGGGTGGCCGGCGCGTGCACCGCCGCCGGTGTCGCCTATATGGACGCACCCCTTGCCCGAACCCCGAAAGAGGCATGGGAGGGCCGCTTGAATATCATGGCCGGGGCGGACGACGCCGTTCTGGAACGCGCCCGGCCGGTCTTGTCGCTGTTTGCAGAAAACATCTTCCATATCGGACCGGTTGGCAGCGGTCACGCACTGAAGCTGATCAACAATTTCCTGTCCATCGGCGCGGCGACATTGACGGTCGAAGCCGCCCTTGCAGCTCGCGCCCTGGGTGTCGATCACAAAAAGCTGTTCGAGGTATGCTCGGCCGGGGGCGCCAATTCGGCCATGTTCCAAGCTGTGATGCCGTGGATCCTTGACGGCGATGACACAAAGATGCGGTTCAGCATCGCCAATGCGCAAAAGGATATGGGCTATCTGCGGTCGCTGGCGGAGAAGGCGGAACTGTCGGCCCATGTCTTGCCGGCCCTCAGCAAAACCCTCGACGGCGCGACATCCGCCGGTATCGGCGAGGACTATATCCCCAAGCTCTATGACTTGGCTCTGAACGAAACCAATCGGAAAAAATCATGAGCACCAACCAGCCCTTTTCCCTTTCCGGCCGGACAGCGCTGATCATTGGCGGCACCAGCGGATTGGGCCGTGAAATCGCGCTCGGCATGAAGGCTGCGGGGGCGCGAATCGTCGTCGTCGGGCGGGACACCGCAAAGATCGACGCCGCCGTCGAGACCCTGGGCGGCGAGCCGGCACGCGGTTATGCCGCCGACGTCACCGATGTCTCAGCGCTTAAGGCACTGGCCGAACAAATCGAGACAGACGTTGGTCCGATCCACATTCTGGTCAATTCCCAAGGCACCACCGAGATCAAGCCGGCGCTCGACTTCACCGAAGCCGAATACGACCGGGTGATCGACACCAACCTGAAGAGCGTGTTTTTTGCCTGCCAGAGTTTCGGTGCACGAATGGTCGAGCGCGGCGACGGCTGCATCATCAATATCGCCTCGCTTGCCGCGCATTATGGTTGGGCCAACGCCACGCCCTATTCGATCAGCAAATTCGGCGTCCACTCGCTAACCAACTCGCTGTCGGCCGAATGGGGAGGATCGGGCGTCCGGGTCAATGCCATTTCACCCGGTTTCTTCCTGACCGACATGAACAAGGCCCGGATGAGCGAAGAGCGCAAGGCACAGGCGACGGCCCGCAACGCCATGCACCGCTTTGGCGACCTGCCGGAAATCGCCGGCGCTGCCGTCTTTTTGGCATCGCCGGCTGCGAAATTCGTTACCGGTGAGACGATCCGCGTTGACGGCGGCTATCTGGCCTCCGGTATCTGAGACAAGCCGTCGCCACCCGTGGCCTGGACTCTGCCCGACACGCGGGCTACATCGTCTGACCGCCATCGGCTACGACGACACTGCCGGTGATGAAGGCGGCTTCATCGCTGACCAGATGAAGGGCCGTTGCGGCGATCTCTTCGGGCTTGCCCAGCCGGCCGATCGGCTGGCGGGCGGAAAAGGCTTTGCGGGTCGCCTCGGGATCGTCGGTCGCCTCGATCCTGGTTGTCAGGGACGGGGTTTCGGTGGTGCCGGGACACAGCGCGATGCAGCGGATGCCGTCGCCGACGAAATCCCGGGCGACCCCTTTGGTCAGGCCGATCACACCGGCCTTGGCCGCGCCATAGGCCGAACGGTTGGCAACACCGGTAATGCTGGAGGCAACCGAGGCGACATTCAGAATAACGCCCGAACGGCGCGCCAGCATTGGCGGCAGGACGGACCGGGTGGTGTAGTAGATTGATGTTAGATTCTGGTCGAGGCTGCGTTGCCAGTCTTCCATTGAGCAGTCCAGGATGGTGCCATTATGAACATAGCCGGCGCAATTCACGAGAATATCAATCGGGCTCCACCGCTCGATCAAATCGGCGACGCCGGCGGCGTCGGTGACGTCAACGCCTTCGGTGTGAATGCCTTTATCGGCGAGGTCGGCCATTTTCGAGGCCGTGCGAGAAACCGCGACCACATCGGCCCCCTCCTGATGGAACAGGATGGCCATGGCCCGGCCGATACCTTGGCCCGCCCCTGTGATCAAGGCACGCTTACCCGCAAGTCGATTAGACATAACTTCCTCCTCCAGAATTGTATTTCTCGGAATGAACATACCATGGACGGAAATAGAATTCAAACACTATGCTAATTAAATTTATATTTTCTCCTCCAAATTGATGGCCGTTTTCAGTAATTAATTGCATTTCACTTATTGAAAATTTCTGCTACAGAGAATTACTTCAACCAAGATCGAAGGGTACCGTGAAGGAAGACCAGCGCAGGCGGACCGAAACGCTTTATCATCAAGTCGAATCCATGCTCCTGACAGGCATCGAGTCGGGACACATTCGACGCGACGTTCCGCTACTCGAGGTTCAGGTCGCCGAACAGCTTGGCGTCAGCCGGGCGCCGGTGCGCAAGGCCCTGGGCCTGCTGGCCGAAAAAGGCATCGTGCGCAAACGCAACGGCCGCGGATTCGACATCGTTGGGTCGGCCGATGCCCGTGCCGATGGCAACATCCCGGCTGCCGGGCCGTCCTCTCGTCACCGCCCGTCCCTCAACCTTGGTGAAACGGACCGGCGTCCGGCCTGGCAAAACATCTATGCCGCGGTCGAACGCGATCTCGTGTCCCGGCAAGTCTTCGCTTCGGTTCGCGTCAATGAACAGGCACTTGCCGACCATTTCGGGGTCAGCCGAACCGTCGCACGCGAGGTCCTGCTCAGGCTGCAAGAGGTCGGCATCGTGGACAAAGACGATCGCATGCGCTGGATTGCGCCGAAACTAACCGCCGATCATGTATTCGATCTTTACGAAATGCGCTGGATTCTGGAACCGGTCGCCTTGCGCAAAGCCGCCCCCAACTTGCCGGCCGAGTTGGTGGCACAGACCCGAGCCGATCTTGCGCGGGTACTGGGTAAGTTCCCGAATGTGTCTGTGAAAACGCTCGATAAGCTGGAACACAACTTGCACGTCGATCTGTTGGCCTATTGCCACAACCGGAAGATCATCCAAATGCTGTCGCAGCAACGGGCGATTATGATTAGTAATCATTATATCTTTGATCTCTATCTAAATGTGCCGGAAGAAGACCCGTTCATCCAGGAACATCTGGCCATCGTCGATCACTTGATCGCCGGTGATATCGATGCTGCGGTCGAGTCGCTGACATCGCATCTGAAAATCTCATTGAATCGGGCGCTGTCTCGGATCGAGACCATTTCCCCTGAGAAGAGTCCGCCGCTCGTTTCCTATATTCGGCTGCAGGACGACTGACCCGTTCCAACCGGTGCTTGCACCGCTCCGTAGGCCGGGCTACCCATCCTCTCGACCAACGACAGACTTCCATTGCCGACCGGACCCCCATCTCGACATGACCGCCCAACCCGCCCAGCAAAACGCCGATCCCAACAGCGCGCCGCGGTCGTGGTATGCTGCGACGGCCCGGTATGCCCTCCCTCATGGCCAGGGACAGTCACCGGCCGGCGGCCCGGCCTTGACCGGGACCGTCAGCGCCGATGTGGCCGTGATCGGCGGCGGCTATACCGGTCTTTCCGCCGCGCTGACCTTGGCCGAGCGCGGATTCGATGTGGTTCTGCTCGAGGGCCGGCGGATCGGCTGGGGGGCGTCAGGGCGAAACGGCGGCCAGATCATTCACGGATACAATCAGTCGCTCGGTGACATCGCCGCGCTCACCGGCGCCGACGACGCTCGCAAACTGTTCGACCTGGAATGCGAATCCCGGCGGCTTATTGCCGATCGCGTCGGCCGGTTCGGCATCGATTGCGACCTGAAATGGGGGTCGATGCTGGCGGCGGTAAAGCCGCGCCAAATGGACTATCTGCGCGAAAGCTTCGACGAATGGGTCAACGGCTATGGTTACCAGACCATGACCCTGGTCGAACGGGCCGATATGGGCGCCTATGTCAATGTTCCGACCTATCACGGCGGTCTTTTCGACAGCGCGTCCGGCCATATCCATCCGCTGAATTACGCCCTCGGTCTGGCCGATGCCTGCCGCCGGGCGGGTGTGCGGATCTTCGAGAACAGCATGGCGGTGGATCTCGACGACGGTGCCAACCCCTCGGTGACAACGGCATCCGGCCGCGTGAACGCACGGTTCGTCGTTCTGGCTGGTAACGCCTATCTACAAAAACTGACGCCAGCGATCGCAAGGTCGATACGGCCGCGATTCATGCCAACCGGCACCTATATGATCGCAACCAATCCGCTGGGGGACGACCGTGCAAAACGGCTGTTTCCGCAAGATATCGCCGTTTCGGACTGCAACTTTGTTCTCAACTACTACCGCCTGACAGAAGATCGCCGCATGCTGTTCGGCGGCGGCGTCAGCTATTCCACGCTGGAGCCGCGCGATCTGGGCGCCTCGCTCCACCGCACGATGTGCCGATACTTTCCGGACCTAAGGGATACAACGGTCGATTATGTGTGGGGCGGCCATGTCGCCATCACCCGCAACCGGCTGCCCCATCTCGGCCGTCTGTCGGATACAGTCTATTTCGCGCAAGGCTATTCCGGCCACGGGGTCGCCCTGACCGGCATCGCCGGCCAGGTCATTGCCGAGGCCATTGCCGGGACCGCCGAACGGTTCGACGTCTTTGCCCGAATTCCGCACAAGACATTCCACGGCGGCGAGCTCTTCCGGATGCCGCTCTTGGTGCTTGCCATGGCTTGGTACCGGCTGCGTGATATGTTGTAGGTGGACGCTGCGGCTCATCCGACTCACTAAAACGGCGACAGGCCGACTTGCCTTTTAAAACGGCGACTGGCCGTCGCCGAGATCAAACTGGTATACCGGCTCCAACTCATTCAAGCCGCTGATGCTGCAATCGATGTCATGGAGGTGTCCATCTTCCAGCGAATAGATCATTCCATGCACGCTTAGCGGTTGGCCGCGCTCCCAAGCCGATTGGACGGTCTGTGTCCGGCAGACATTGATCACCTGATGCCGCACATTCAGTTCCGACAGCCGATCGAGCCGCGCATTGTCGGACGGCAGCGCCGCCAATTCCTGATAGTGCATGCGCTGGACGTCCCGAATCGGCTGCAGCCAATTGTCGACCATATTGAAGGCAACCCGGTCCATTGCGGCCCGCACACCGCCGCAACCATAGTGGCCGCAGACGATCACGTGACGAACGGCGAGCGCCCGGACGGCGAACTGAAGCACCGCCAGCGCGTTGGAGTCGATGGCGTGAACCTGATTGGCGATGTTTCGGTGGACGAAGATTTCGCCCGGGTCCATGCCAACGATCTGATTCGCCGGCACGCGGGAGTCGGAGCAGCCGATCCAAAGATAATCAGGGGTCTGCTGGCGGGCCAAGCGGGCAAAGAAATCTGGGTCCTGTTCTGTTTTTCGCGCCGACCACTGGCGGTTTCGCGCCAGAAGATCTTGCAAAGCCGACATAAGACTACCCTTGTGTTAGTAGACGCCCCTCTGGCACCGACCTCAAACCCGGTTTGCGGCTCGATAAAAATCACAGCTCGGATGCTAGAGTCCCGAACCGGGAATGCAAATCGAAAATCAGCCTTGATGCAGCCGTCAATGGGAGAGATTCGGGAAATGGCGTCATACACGATGACGGTTGTGGTCTCGGCCATCGTGCTAGCGGGGCTGAACGGGTTGATCGCCGTCGTCATGGGCGCGATCGGAGCCCACGGCGTCTCGGATGATCAGGCCGCACAATGGATGGCAACCGGCAGCATGTTCCAATTGGCCCATGCGGCAGCGGGCATCGGCCTTGCCGCCCTCATCGCGGGACGTAAGCCGCCAGTCTCGCAGTTATTATTGCCGACGATCGTCGTCGGTCTGACCGGGGGCGGCGCATTGATCTTCGCCGGCGCGCTCTACGCCACCGCCTTTGGCGGTCAATGGGCGGAATTCCTCGGCTGGGCCGCTCCCTGGGGCGGTCTGGCGATGATCGCCGGCTGGGCGGTGCTGATCGTCTATGGCGTCGGTCTGTTTTTCCGGCGCCCGTAATCAGCCGCGATCACGATGGTGCGCCCAAGCCGCCACTATGATGCCGCTTCGCCGGACAACCCGTTTCTGCCGCCCATCGCCTTGGACCGGCCCGAAGTCGACTGCTCGGCAGCAAACAGGCTATCCAGGGCCGCCAGCATCGTCTTGGCCGTATCACCCTTCAGGTCGTAGAACACCGTTTGAGCGGATCGGCGCGTGGTCACCAAGTCCCCCTCGCGCAGCCGGGCCAAATGCTGAGACAGGGCCGATTGGCTCAACCCGACCAGGGCTTCAAGGTCGCCGACCGCATGTTCGCCACGCGCAAGATGACACAATATGCGCAAACGCCGCTCGTTCCCGATTGCCTTCAAGATTGCAGACGCATCCTCGGTTTTGTCTTTTAGATCCTTGAACGGCAGGTCCTTGGATGGTTGCATCGGTTCCGTCCACTGTCCGCGTTTCGACGGGCTCCACCTCTTTGGTCCCGCTTGTCTATGAAGAACAGTTGCAACGGCCGGTGGTTCCATATGCGCGGCCATTTTTCCTTTGCATGCGTCCTCGTCCCGCCGCCATAAGGTTGCCCGAGACATGAGGGGCCCAAATTGAGGGGCCCAAATTGAGGGGGAGGCCCAAAGAGGGCGGCAAAAGACATTGGGGGGACCGAAAGATGCAGGGCCCATGGGTTCAAACAGGGCACGATCAATGCCGCACTACACCCTCGACGCTCGGGGGCTGAAATGCCCTCTGCCGGTGCTGAAGGCCCGGCGCGCGCTGGACGGCCTCCAGACCGGCGATCTGCTGACCGTGACAGCCACCGATCCGGCGGCCGAGCGGGACTTTCCGGAGTTCTGCGATGCCGCCGGCCACGGAATCGATTCTGTGGATATCGCCCCTGACGGCAGCATCATCGTGCGGATCACGAAGGGGCCCCTGCCGATCCGGCAAAACGCACACATGCCGGCCCGGCAAGACTAGACAAGACGAGACGAGAACGGCGAAGGGGAACGGCTTTGCGAACGGCGATTTTTGAGCATCAAAGCTTCTTGAAGCACGACACGGGCGACGGCCATCCAGAACGGCCGGAACGGATGACGGCGCTGCGCAAAGTGCTGGAGGATGAATCCTTCGCCCTTCTTGACCGCATCGAAGCGCCGGCCGGCACCGAAGACCAGATTCTGGCCGTCCATCCCGAACATCATCTGCGCCGAATCGAAGCGGCGATCCCCGAATCCGGCTATGCCATGATCACCGGCGACACCGTCGTCTGTCCGGAGTCGATGGCGGCCGCTCTGCATGCCGTCGGGGCGGCCTGCGCCGCGGTGGACGGCGTCGTCGACGGAACGTTACGCAATGCTTTCTGCAATGCCCGCCCGCCCGGCCACCACGCCGAGAGCGACCGCGCCATGGGTTTCTGCCTGTTCAACAACGCCGCCATCGCCGCCCGCCACGCCATCAACACCCATGGCATGAGCCGGGTGGCCGTGATTGATTTCGACGTCCATCACGGCAACGGCACCCAGGAGATCGCCTGGGATCGCCCGGACATGTTCTATGCCTCGACCCACCAGGAGCACATATTTCCCGGCACCGGCCGCGCGGCCGAACGCGGTGCGCATGGCAATATCGTTAACGCCCCGCTTCCCATGGGATCCGGCGGCGACTTGATGCTGGACGCCTTCGACACTGTGATTCTGCCGGCCCTCGACACCTTCGGCCCGGACTTGATCATCATCTCCGCGGGTTTCGACGCCCATCGCCTGGACCCGCTCGCCGGACTTGCCTGGACCGAAGACGATTTCGAGACCGTGACCCGGCGTCTCGTCGAGGCCGCGGACCGACTGTGCGGCAGCAGGCTGGTATCGGTCCTGGAGGGCGGCTATCACCTGGAGGCCCTGGCCCAAAGCGCCGCCCGCCACCTCCGCGTTTTGATGGAGGCCTAGAGCCGGCCTCGCATCTCTTGCCCCACATCACTTGCTACAACCGCGTGCCTTGCCTACAGTGTCGGCGGGCTGTCGCTACGGTACACGATGCCGATCGGCGACGAAGCCCTAGCACGGGTTCTATCGTCGGGAGTCTCCATGGCCGGGCCATCCACTCAGCCGCCCAAAATCGACAAGATGAGCTTCGAAGACTCCCTGGCCGAGTTGGAAGCCATCGTCCGCCGCCTTGAAAGCGGCGAGGCGAAACTCGACGATGCCATCGCGGCCTATGAACGCGGCGCCCTCTTGCGTGCCCATTGCGAAACCAAACTTCGGGAAGCGCAGGCCAAAGTCGAAAAAATCACGCGCCAAACCGATGGCGCCGTCTCGACCGAAAGTGTCGAATCGCAATGACGTCCAATTCCCCCCCTTCCCAGGGCGGCGATCTTCGAAGTCGCATGGCCGATGCCGCGGACGACGTCGAAGTCACCCTCAACCGCTTGTTGCCGCAGCCCCGGGGCACCGAAGCACGGCTGTCCGAGGCCATGCGCTATGCGGTGCTGGCGGGTGGCAAGCGGCTCAGGCCGTTTCTCGTCCTGTCCAGCGCCGATCTGTTCGGAGTCGCCCGCGGCTGCGGGCTGCGGGTGGCCGCGGCGATCGAATGTATCCATTGCTATTCGCTGGTGCATGACGATCTTCCCGCCATGGACAATGACGATTTGCGCCGGGGCAAGCCCACCGTCCATGTGGCCTTTGACGAGGCGACGGCCATCCTGGCTGGCGACGCCCTTCAGGCCCTGGCCTTTGAAATCCTGTCGGATGCCGCCACCCACGAAGACCCGTCCGTGCGGTGCCGCCTCATCGCCGCGCTTTCGCATGCCGCCGGGGCCGCCGGTATGGTCGGCGGCCAGATGATGGATCTTGCCGCCGAAACCACAGATTTCGATATCGGCGCCATTACGCGCCTGCAGCGACTCAAAACCGGCGAATTATTCGCCTTTGCCTGCGAAAGCGGGGCGATCATGGGGCGCGCCGACGAAAGCCGCCGCCATGCGCTGCATGCCTATGCCCATGACGTCGGGCTGGCGTTTCAGATTGCCGACGACCTTCTCGATGTCGAAGGGTCGGCCGAACAGACAGGCAAGGCCGTGGGCAAGGATGCCGACGCCGGAAAGGCCACCTTCGTTTCCGAGCTCGGTGTCGAACGCGCTCGGGATCAAGCAAGAATTCTGGCCGAACAGGCCATCCGTCATCTGGATGTCTTCGACGACCGCGCCAATGTATTCAGGGAAATCGCGCGATTCGTGATTGATCGCCGCAACTGATCGCCGCCTGCCGAGCCGAGAAAATGGCCCGGCGTTCGGTAAGGAGAACGTTCCATCATGGCCCCTGCCACCCCGCTTCTGGATACCATTCACACGCCGCATGACGTTCGCCGGCTTTCCGCCAAGCAACTGGCGCAGCTCGCCGAAGAATTGCGGGCGGAAACGATTGATGCCGTGTCCGAAACCGGCGGGCATCTCGGCGCCGGTTTGGGGGTCGTCGAACTGACGGTGGCGCTGCATTACCTTTTCGACACGCCCGACGATCGGCTCATTTGGGATGTCGGCCATCAATGCTATCCCCACAAAATTCTCACCGAACGCCGCGATCGTATCCGCACCCTGCGCCAGGGCGGCGGCCTTAGCGGCTTCACCAAGCGCTCGGAAAGCGTCTATGATCCGTTCGGCGCCGCACACAGCTCGACCTCGATCTCTGCCGGACTCGGCATGGCCGTCGCCCGCGATCTCGCCGGCCGGGACAATAATGTGGTCTGCGTGATCGGCGACGGCGCCATGACGGCGGGCATGGCCTACGAGGCGATGAACAACGCCGGATCCATGGACAGCCGCCTGATCGTTGTCCTGAACGACAACGATATGTCGATCGCCCCGCCCGTCGGCGCCATGAGCGGCTATCTGTCGCGGTTGGTGTCATCGCGCCAGTACCGGTCTCTACGGTCCATCATGAAGGATCTGGCCGAGAAGTTTCCCCGCCCGATCCAGACCGCTGCCCGCCGGGCCGAGGAATACGCCCGCGGCATGGTCACCGGCGGAACTCTGTTCGAGGAGTTAGGCTTCTACTATGTCGGCCCGATTGACGGCCATAACCTCGATCACCTGCTTCCGGTCCTCGAAAATGTTCGTGAGTCGCGCGACGGTCCGATCCTGGTTCACGTGGTGACCCAAAAGGGCAAGGGCTATAGCCATGCCGAGAACGCCGCCGACAAATATCACGGCGTTTCCCGTTTCGACGTCATCACCGGCGCCCAGGCCAAGGCGAAGGCAAATGCCCCTAGCTATACGCGAGTATTCGCCGACAGCCTGATCACCGAGGCCGAACGCGATGATCAGGTCGTGGCGATCACCGCCGCCATGCCATCCGGAACCGGGCTGAATCTCTTCGAGGAGCGGTTCCCCGACCGGTGCTTCGATGTCGGCATCGCCGAACAGCACGGCGTCACATTCGCCGCCGGTCTGGCGTCCGAAGGGTTTAAGCCCTTTGCCTGCATCTATTCGACCTTCCTGCAACGGGCCTATGACCAGATCGTCCACGACGTCGCGATCCAATCCCTGCCCGTCCGGTTCGTCATCGACCGGGCCGGCTTGGTCGGCGCCGACGGCCAAACCCATGCCGGCAGTTTCGATATCGCCTATCTGGGATGCCTGCCTGGCTTTACATTGATGGCGGCGGCCGACGAGGCCGAGCTCCGCCATATGGTGGCAACCCAAATGACAATCGAAGACGGCCCGTCGGCGCTGCGCTACCCGCGCGGCGAAGGGCGCGGCGTCGACCTGCCGGAATTCGGAACACCGCTGGAAATCGGGCGCGGTCGCGTCTTGGCCGAAGGCACCAAGATCGCCCTTCTCAGCTATGGCGGACGTCTCGGCGAATGTTTGGCGGCGGCCGAGGATCTGGGTGCGCGGGGGCTTAGTACGACGGTCGCCGATGCCCGTTTCGCCAAGCCGCTGGATCACGATCTGATCCGCCGGCTCGCCCGCGAGCACGAGGTCATGATTACCGTCGAAGAAGGGTCCATCGGTGGATTCGGTTCGTATGTTATGCAGTTCATGGCCATCGACGGGCTGCTGGACGGCGGCGTCAAGATGCGCCCCATGGTTCTGCCCGACCGGTTCATCGACCACGACAAGCCCGAAGCGCAATACCGCCAAGCGGGACTGACCGCACAGGATATCGTCGCCACCGCTCTGGACGTGCTCGACCGGACCCGGACAACCACGTCCATTCGGGCCTGAGCCGGCATGGCCCCCGTGCGGGCACGACGGGAACGGGTCGACCAGATGCTCGTCGATCGTGGGCTGGCCGACAGCCGAAGCCGGGCGCAGGCGCTGATCATGGCCGGGCTGGTGTTCAATGATACAGCACGTGTCGACAAACCAGGCACCCGCCTTGCCGACGACGCGCCGCTTTGGGTCCGCGGCCGGGACCACCCCTGGGTCAGCCGTGGCGGACTGAAGCTCGAAAAGGGGCTGACCGCCTTCGGCATCGATCCGACCGATGCGGTGGCCATTGATGTGGGCGCCTCGACCGGTGGGTTCACGGACGTGCTTTTGACCAAAGGCGCGCGCCATGTCTATGCGGTCGATGTCGGCCACGGCCAATTGGCTTGGCGGCTGCGCCAAGACCCCCGCGTGACGGTGCTGGAACGGACCAACGCCCGGCTCCTGACCGCCGATCTCATTCCCGAACCGGTCGATCTGATCGTCTGCGATGCCAGCTTCATCGGGCTGAAACTGGTTCTTCCGGCCGCCATGGCGCTTGCCGCTCCCGGCGCCCGGCTGGTGGCCCTGATCAAGCCACAATTCGAAGTCGGGCGCGGCCGGGTTGGCAAAGGGGGCGTGGTTCGCGACCCCGCCCTGCACGACGAGGTTCGGACCGATATCGAAGCGTGGCTGACCGGGCTGGACGGCTGGTCCAGCCTTGGGGTCGTCGAAAGCCCGATCACCGGGCCGGACGGCAATGTCGAATTCCTGATCGCCGGACACTATGTCGATGCCGGAGCGGGCACGGGCGATTAGGGGGCGCACCCTTGCCCCGCGTTTCGGACGCGTGCGCCGCTCATCTTCGATTCCGGGAAGTCAGGGCGGCAGGGTTGACAGCCCCTACCCCCTATGTCATTCAAATCAGTCTTTGAATGATTTGATCTAGGGTCCATGGTGATGTCAACCCAACCACCAAAACAGACGCTTCTGGCTCAGTTCGCCCTGGTGGCCAAGTCGCTCAGCCATCCCGACCGTCTGGAATTGCTGGAGCATATCGCCCAGGGGGAGCGCAGCGTCGAAGCACTCGCGCAGCGCGTCGGAATGGCGATGGCCAATGTATCGCATCATTTGCAACAGCTGCGCCGCGTCGGATTGGTCAAAACACGCCGTGAAGGAAAATTCATCTTCTATGCACTTGCAGACGATACTGTACTTGACCTCATGGCGGCACTGCGCCGCGTGGCCGAAAAAGGTCTTGCCGAGGTCGATCGTATTGTCGGAGATTACTTTTCGAGCCGCGATCATCTGGAGCCCGTTTCGCGTACCGAGCTTTTCGAACGGATGCGCGCGGGCACGGTGACCGTTTTAGACGTGCGCCCGCCCGATGAATATGCCGTAGGCCATCTGCCCGGCGCGGTGAACCTCCAATTGGAGGATCTTGAAATGCGGCTGGCCGAGCTTGAGCCTGGACAAGAAATCGTCGCTTACTGCCGGGGGCCCTATTGCGTCCTGTCCTTCGAGGCCGTTGCGGAACTGCGAAAACACGGTTTCAAGGTAAGGCGGCTGGAGGACGGTTTGCCGGAATGGCGCGCCGCCGGATTGCCGGTTGAAACCGCCACGCAGACCTGACCGCGCCTTAGATGGCAAATGCGTCTGCTCAGAACACCAGCACCTTGTCGGCGGTCGCCGCAGCCTCGGCCAGCGCATCCATGGTCGAGCGCTCGGCACCCTTTTCGCTTCGGCGTTTCGGGTCAATCGCATTCATGCCTTCGGGACGGTCTCGGTCGTACGCTCGCGGAGGCTCAGCCAGGCCACCGCCGCCAGCGCCAGCAGAACGAAGGGAGTTACAGCGATATTGAGTCCCGCCCAGCCGAATTGGTGCAAAAGGGTGCCGGCCATAAACGAGCCCAGCGCCACCAGCCCGAAGATCACGAGGTCATTGATCCCCTGCACCTTGCCGCGCTCGTCGGGGGTATGCAGCGCCGTCAGCATTGTCGAGCCGCCGATGAACAGAAAGTTCCACCCCACGCCCAGCGCCACCAGCGCCACCCAGAAATGCACCAATGTCTGGCCCGAAATCGCCGTGGCAGCCGAGATTAGCAGGATTATTCCGCCCGCACCCAGAATGCGCCGCACACCAAAGCGCGCGATCAAACTGCCGGTGAAAAAGGAGGGCGCGAACATGCCCAGCACATGCCACTGCATGACTAAGGCCGCCTGTGCCATCTCAAAGCCGGCATCGCGCATCGCCAGCGGTGTCGCAGTCATGACCAGGATCATCACCGCATAGCCGATCGCGGCTGAGGTCAGCGCCACCGGAAAGCGCGGGCGCGCCGCGATCTCGCGCATCGAACGCTGCGGACCGCCCTTGGGTTCCGCCGCCGACGGGATGCGCAACAAGCCCACCAGCACCGCGGCCAGAGCCGACAGCGCGGTGACGATCACATAAGGCCCTGCCTGCGGGGCGGCGGCGAGCACCGCCTGGCCGTAATTCGCGTTCCACGGCCCCAGAAAGGCCGCGACCACACCGCCGGCCAGCACCAGCGAGATCGCCCTTGAGCGAAAGCTCTCGCTCGCCGCGTCGGCGGCGGCGAAGCGGTAATACATGGCAAAGGCCTGATAGAGGCCAAGCAACAGATTGCCGAGGCAAAACAGCAGGAACGAGCCGGTCATCACCCCAAGCGCCGATACCGCGCCGCCGCCAACGCCGCCGCCGATGGTGCCGATCAAGAAGCCCGCGCGCCGTCCGATCCGCTTCATCAGCAGCGAGGCCGGCAGCGTCACCGTCACCGTGCCCAGCATCATCAGCGCCACCGGCAATGTGGCCAGCACCGGCGACGGCGCCAGATCGCGCCCGACCACGCCGCTCAACGTCATTACAGTGATTGCCGCGATCAGAAAGAGTGCCTGGTTCGACGCCAAAAGCGCAACGTTGAGTCGTTCGCGAAACGGATCGGTTGCGGTGTTTGCCTGACTCATGACGGGCTCCCGTGAGTTTCAAGCGGTCTTGATAAGAGCGGAGGCCATTTTGGCTGTCTCCGATGCGCCCTTGCATATGTCGGTGGAAGGAGTCGGGCGTTCCTCGGCACTGCGGTCCAGTTCTTGTGCATATCAGCCCCTTGGCGCGACGCCATCAATACAACATTCCAACGAATATCTGAATGTTAATCATCTTAAGCCTTTTCTGTCAATACCGGGCCCGGATGCAACATCGAATTTCCGGTCGCCGGACACCATATTGATGGGGCACTATGCATAGGTGATTAGGGAGCGCGTGGGCGGTGATCCTTTGGGTATTTCTAAGTGTTGCGATTACCGGACTGATCTTCGGACCAACATTGTGGGTGCAGCACGTTCTTCGTCGGCATGGCGCGGACAGGAGCGACTTTCCCGGCACCGGTGGCGACCTCGCCCGGCATCTGCTGGATGAGGCCGGGTTGCGGTCGGTTGGGCTGGAACAGACAAATATCGGGGATCACTACGATTCCGAGGCGAAGGTCGTTCGTCTGACCCCTCGGATCATGGACGGTCGATCGGTAACAGCCGTGGCCGTCGCAACTCATGAAGTCGGCCACGCCATTCAGGACCGCGACGGCTTTGCGCCGCTTCGCTACCGCAATACCGTCATGACCGCCGCGCGCACCGCCCAACGCGCCGGGCTTGCGATCATGCTGCTGGCACCCGCGCTCGGCGCCATCATCCGATCGCCGGTCGCCGCGGCGCTGCCCCTTGCCGTCGGTCTCTTGGTGCGCGGCTCCGCCGTCCTGGCCGCCCTGGCTGCCTTACCCAGCGAATATGACGCCAGCTTTGGCAAGGCGTTGCCGATCCTGCGCGAAGGCGGCTATCTTCAAGAACGCGATCTGACGGCGGCATCAGCCGTTCTGCGCGCCGCGGCCTTGACCTATGTCGCCAATGCCGCCGTCCAGATCATCTTTGCCGGCCGGGGCGGCATGCGGTTCTAGCCCTTACGTCCCCGTTTTCCGGAAGGCGCTGTATTGAAAGCTCTGCCTATTGCCCTTCGGCGTGATGTGCAGATGCCGTTGCGCGCTGACCATCTCGAACCTGCCCGGGACGAGCCTGTCCAACTCCTGTGCGAGTTCCTCCGGCGCGTAGCGAACCACCGGCAATCCCGAACACTTCTCAGGCCCATCATCGGCGAATGTCGCAATGATCGCGACGCCATCAGGACGCAGCGCTTCGGCCATCACCCGAGCATAGGCGGCTCGCGCCTCGGCATCGGTCAGAAAATGAAACACTGCCCGATCATGCCAGACCGCGTAGGGCCGATCAGGCTGCCATCTTATCACGTCCGCTTCGATCCAGGCCGCGTCGTCGGCCCGCGCACCAAGTCGCTGCCGGCTCACAGCAAGGGCGGCGCCCGAGATATCCAACACGGTCAGCGGACCGAACCCCTCATCCAGCAGCGCATCGACAAGCCGCGATGCGCCGGCGCCGATATCGATCAGGGGATCGCCAGGCTGCAGATGTGTTCTGACGAGTTCCAAAGATAACGACGGCGTCGTCTCGAACCATGTCAGTTCATCCTCGGATCGCGCGCCGTAAACGCCGTCCCAATGCGCCTGTCGGTCTGTCATCGCCTTCCCATTTCGTAACAATCTTGCGCCGCCCTCAGAAATCCGGAACGAACGGCATGTGAAGGACCATTCCGTCAGGACTATGAAGCATCGGCAGGAGGGGCGTATAGGCCCGGAGCATCGGTGGCAGCGTATCAACACCCGACCACGCCCCGCTTGACGCGCCTGGTAAAAACGGCACCCCCTCGCCCAGCGATTCCATCAAGCCTTCCAGAAAGCCCAGTTCCTCCGGCAACAGATCGATGCGAATCGGCGTATCGGCGTCCACCGACAACACATCGCGAATCTCGACCTGCGCCTGTCCGACACCGCCCAGACTGTCGACCAGGCCGAGATCGACGGCCTGAAGTCCGGTCCAGACCCGGCCCTCCGCCAGATCAGCAACACGGGGCCGCGACATCTCCCGGCCCGCCTCGACGCGGTCGAGAAAGGCCCCATGGAGATCATCAACCATGGCCTGAAGGCGATCTTCCTGCTCGGCCGAAAACGGTGTGGCGAAGGACCAGAAGTCGGCGTTGTCACCTTGTTGGACCGTTTCGACCGCAATCCCCAAACGCTCACCCAACGCCCCGAGCGAGAGTTTGCCGGCAAAAACGCCGATCGACCCCGTCCTGGTCGTCGGCGTCGCCACGATTCGGTCGGCATGGACAGCCACCCAATATCCGCCCGACGCCGCCGACTGGCCCATGGAGACGACGACCGCCATTCCGTCGTCCCGGGCGCGGGAGATCGAATTAGCGATCATCTCGGATCCGATCGCCGATCCACCCCCGGTGTTCAGCCGCAGGATAATGCCGTCATGGCGCCCCTCCGCACGGATGTCGTCGATGGTCTCCACCAGTGAGGCCGCTGAAAGAATCCCCAACACACCGCCCGGCGCTTCCTCGGCATCGCGCTCAAGGATCATGCCGTCCCCATGAACCAGAGCGACCCGAAGCCGATCGTCAGGGGCATCCGAGCTTTCGTCGTCGGCCACGGATTCAGGCGCCGGCAGCGATAGATAGTCTCTCGGCCCCATCTCGACCGCATCGGTGCCGAACCACGCCTCTTTGCGGTCGGCCAGCGCGCGGTCGCCGCCCAGGGTATCGACCAATCCGGCCGAAAGGGCGTCGGCCGCCGACAATGGCCCGGCATCAATCAAAGCCGCCACATCCCTGGGCGCCATCGAGCGGTTTTCGGCGATGGTGTTGGTCAGAACCGCAAATGATGTCTCAAGGATGGAATCAAGCATTTCCCGATGCTCGTCGGTCAATGTGCTTCCGGTGAGCATCTCGGGGAATGTCTTATACGGACCGGTGCGCGCGAATTGAGCCGACACACCGAGGTCTTCCAGTGCTTCACCCGCAAAGATCGGCTGTGCGGCCAATCCGGTCAAACCCAGGGACCCGACGGGCCGCAGGATGATGCGGTCGAACGCGCTGGCGACCATGTAGGATGCGTTGGCTTCGCCCGGCATTCCGAAGGAATTCGCAAATGCCACGGTCGGTTTGTCGCTTTGCTTGAAGCGCTCGATCGCGGCTTCGATTTCCGAACCCATGGAAAGGCCGAAGACATCGTCACCGAACCGGGCGCTGACACCGACCACCCGCGGGTCGTCGGCGGCCCGTTGCAACGCGCTTTCGAGCTCGTAAAGGGTGACGGGCTGCTCACTCAAGAGTGATTGGATGCCGCCGCCGTTCGGCCTGGCATCCACCGGAGCATCGCGCAGATCAAGGCCGAGAATGATCTGGTCCGGCGGCGGCGGGGTGGTATCGCGAAGAAACAAGCTATAGGCAGCGATGCCCCCGCCAACGACCACAACGACAGCCAACAGACCGACCACAGCAAAGAACCGAACAACGAAACGCCACATTCAACACCCGATAGTAGGGAAAATCGTCAATCGACAAACCAATCGACAGGAAAGCCGCCAATCAGCCGGCAACTACCGATTCTGGCTGTGATACTCGGAATTGGGGATCATATCTACCCCTGTCGCAACCCGATTGGACATATTGAAAAATCCGATGACGTCGCAAAGGTCGAAATAGGCCTCGTTCGTGATGTCATGAGCCGCCAATGCCTCCCGGTCGGCTGCGGTGACCGCGGCCGGATCGGTCGTAAGCTTCCAGGCAAAGTCGCACATGGCGCGGTGACGCGCCGGCAGTTCCGCCACCCGATAATTCATCACCAGCATTTCGCCCAGTTGCGGGTCGCCCGACAGCCGACGAACCGCCTGACCATGGGCTACTTGGCAATAATAGCACCGGTTGGCCGAAGAGACGACGACCGCGACCATCTCACGTTCGAGTTTGGTCAATGGGCTATCACCCAGCATCAGTTCGTTATAGGTGGCGATAAAGGTCCGCAGCTTTGACGGCCGGCTTGCATAGGCCCTTAGCACATTCGGAACGAAACCGAGTTTCTCGGTGCAGACATCAAAGTATTCCTTCAAATCATCGTCGAGTGCCGAATCATCGGGAACCGGCAGCGCCATGATCCGGTCCGGTTGTGGCATGTCGAAGCCTCCTTTCAGGCGCGCCGCGTTACTCGGGACAAGGCGGCGCGGTTCAGAGATCACTCAATTCAGAGATCACTCAATTCAGAGATCACTGGCGCCAAATTCGGTCTCGTAGTGCGCTTTCAATCGGCGCATGGCTATCACGGTATTGCGCATCAGGACCGAGACGGTGACCGGGCCGACCCCGCCGGGAACCGGGGTGATCCAGCCCGCCTGCTCGGCGCAGCTATCATAATCGACATCCCCGACCACGATCTTCCGGCCATCGGGGCCATCGACTTCGTTGATCCCAATATCGATGATCGCCGCCCCCGGCTTGACCATCTGACCGGTCAGCAGCCGGGGCTTTCCGACCGCCACGAAAACGGCATCCGCCCGGCGGGTATGAATTTGAAGATTGCGGGTCATGTGATGGCAGACGGTAACGGTCGCGCCTTCGGCCATCAAAAGAAAGGCGATGGGCTTGCCCACGATTTCGGAATGGCCGACCACCACGACTTCGAGCCCTTTGAGGTCGAGATTGGTGCGTTTCAGCATCTCCACCGACGCCATGGCCGTGCAAGGGGCGAGGTCCAACTCGTTGTAGACGATATTCCCGATCGAGGTCGGGTGCATACCCTCGACGTCCTTGAGCGGATGAACCGCGACCTGCAGCGCCTTGACGGAGATGTGACGGGGCACGGGCCGCTGAATGATGATACCGGTAACCGTTGGATCGACATTCATCGATCGTATCGCTGCCAGCAATTCCTGCTGGCCGATCGTCTCCGGATAGTTGCGCTCTTCGAAAACAATTCCGATACGCTCGGCGATCCGGCGCTGATTGCGGACATAGACATCGACGGCGGAAACATCGCCGACCGTGATCGACATGAGCTTGGGACTCCAGGACGTCTTTTTCAGCGCCTCAACCTCGGTGGCGACACCCGCCAGGATATCGTCGGCGACCGCGCGTCCGCGCAGATCCCGGTTGCTCATGCTGCACCCCTTTTGTTGATCGAATGGCGAATGATTGGGTCCGGCCACCGGATCCCGGTTTTGCACCGATTGCAGTCGTCGTTTTCTATAAGCCCTGGTTCTATAAGCCCTGGTTCTATAAGCCCTGGTTCTATAAGCCCTGGTCCGGCCGCAGGGCGCGTTGTCTCATCCAATGATCGGCCAGAACCAGAGCCATCATGGCCTCGCCGACCGGCACCGCCCGGATCCCGACGCAAGGGTCATGACGCCCCTTCGTCTGAACATCGGTTTCCCGTCCATCGGAGGTGATGCTGCGCCGCGGAACAAGGATGGAACTGGTCGGCTTCACCGCAAACCGGCACACGACATCCTGACCCGATGAAATACCCCCCAATACGCCACCGGCATGATTAGAGCCGAACACGGTGTCGCCGTCCGGGCCCAGACGCATCTCATCGGCGTTTTCTTCGCCCCGCAAACGCGCGGCGGCAAAGCCATCGCCGATCTCAACCCCTTTGACGGCATTGATGGTCATCATCGCCCGCGCCAGATCGCCGTCCAACTTGTCGTAAATCGGCTCACCCAGGCCTGCGGGAACGCCGCTTGCCACCACCTCGATGACGGCGCCGATGCTGCTGCCGGCCTTGCGGATTTCGGCAAGCCGCGCATCCCAGACAGGGACGGTATCAGGGTCCGGGCAGAAAAAATCGTTGCCATCGACAGCCTGCCAGTCCCAGCGTGCGCGATCGACCTCGGCATCGCCGATCGCCACCAGCGCCCCACGGATGGTCACGCCCGAGAGCACCTTTCTCGCGATTGCCCCTGCAGCGACACGGGCGGCCGTTTCACGGGCCGAGGACCGGCCGCCGCCGCGATAGTCACGGATGCCGTATTTCTTGTCATAGGTGAGATCAGCATGCCCGGGCCGATAACTTTGGGCGATGTCGCCATAGTCCCGGCTTCGCTGGTCGGTGTTTTCGATCATCAACGAAATCGGCGTTCCCGTGGTCCGCCCCTCAAAGACCCCGGATAGAATCCGCACGGTATCGGGTTCACGCCGTTGTGTGGTGTATTTCGATTGGCCGGGCCGGCGGCGGTCGAGAAAGGCCTGGATATCGGCTTCGCAGAGGTCGATCCCCGGCGGACAGCCGTCGACCACGACGCCCAGCGCCGGGCCATGGCTTTCGCCCCAGGTCGTAAAGCGAAACAGGGTGCCGAAGCTGTTACCCGCCATTGATCCCGACTTTCCGTCACTCAGACTTACCGCATCGATCCGCGCCGATGGGAAGGTCTACTCTTGTTCGCGCTGTTCGGCAAGGGATCTCAACAACTCAGCGGAGTCCGCCGCCTTGTCTTCAGCAACCATACCGACAGTATGATAGCCGCAATCCACGTGATGCACTTCGCCGGTAACGCCGCTTCCAAGGTCGGACAGTAAATAGACACCGGCATTGCCGACTTCGTTTATCGTGACGTTGCGTTTCAACGGCGCATTGTACTGATTCCATTTCAGGATATAGCGAAAATCACCGATACCGCTGGCCGCCAATGTCCGGATCGGCCCCGCCGATATCGCATTGACCCTTATGTTGCGACCGCCGACATCAGTCGCCAGATAGCGCACACTCGCTTCGAGCGCCGCCTTGGCGACCCCCATCACGTTGTAATGCGGCATCACCCTTTCGGCGCCGTAATAGGTCAGGGTCAGGAGTGACCCGCCGTCATTCATGATGGGAACGGCGCGCTGGGCAACAGCGGTGAAGCTGTAGCACGAGATATCCATGGTGCGTAGGAAGTTGTCCCGCGAGGTTTTCAAATAATAGCCGTCGAGTTCGGATTTGTCTGAATAGGCCACGGCGTGGACAAGGAAGTCGATCTTCCCCCATTTTTCGGCCAGGATCTTAAAAACGTTGTCGATGCTGTTGTCGTCGGTGACATCGCACGGGATGATCAGATCAGACCCCGTCTGCGCCGCCAGCGGCCGCACACGCTTGGCCAACGCCTCCCCTTGGTAGGTGAAGGCGAGCTCCGCCCCGTGTTCGGCGCAGGCAGACGCGATCCCCCAAGCGATTGAGCGGTCGTTTGCCACACCCATGATCAGGCCGCGCTTTCCGGCCATGAGCGGAGTTTGTACGGACATAAACTGGCCTCATCCAACTTGCTGAACATTGACGGCCGGCCGGTCGTTGAAACCTGCCTTGGCCGGAATATCGCCGCCGCCACGCGAAATAAGTGTAACCGCATGAGCGCGGAAGTTATAACTGCCACGAAATTCGTGATCCTACACGAAAGCCCATTGTGGTCAAACATGCCCGCGCCTTGTATTTAGAAACGCAGAGCCGTCCAGGCGGCACGCGGCCGGTCAATGATCAAGACAGGCTTCAACCCGGTCCGTCCGGGCGGGATCATCGCCCGGCACCGAACCGGAACAACGCCGGAGGACAGGGTCCATGACCCAGGCCAATGCGACCCCACGGGTCAATCGGAAGAACGCCGCATCGGGTGGCGCCAGTCGTCCGGGATCGGGGGGTCCTGAACAAAGCGATCTGGATCAGGATCGAAGTCCGCTGCTCGAACGGCTCATGCCCCTCTTGGTCCGGCTGACCGGAACCGCTTGGCCGCCGCTTCTCACCCTGCTGGCCTTCATCCGGTATGCGATCCGCCGGTTCAGCGAAGACAATCTGTTCCAGACCGCCGCGGCACTGACCTATACGACCTTGCTGTCGCTTGTCCCGCTGGCGGCGATCACCATCGCCATCCTGTCGGCGTTTCCCGCGTTCTCGCAGTTTCAAGACGATGTCCAGTCGCTGGTCTTTCAAGCCATGGTGCCCGAAGTGGGCGACGCCGTCCTCGATCAACTGCTCATCCTGGCCGAGAACGCCGGCAGCCTGACCGCCTTTGGCTTGATCGGCACCCTGGTCACCGCGTTCCTGCTGCTCGCCACGATCGAGTCGGCCTTCAACTCTCTTTGGCGCGTCCGGGTGAACCGGCCGCTGACGACGCGATTGCTGTCGTTCTGGGCGGTGTTGACATTTGCCCCGATCCTGGCCGCCTTTTCCATATCCCTGACGGCCGACTTCCTGTCGGGAACGCCCGCAGGCGGCGAATCGACCCTCATCGGAACAGCCTTGCGAGCGATGATCGCCCCGGCCGTCGAGTTCCTGTTGCTCGGGCTCTTGTTCCTGATCATTCCGAACCGCGAGGTCAGGTACGGCGACGCCGCGGTCGGCGCGGCGATCGGGATGGTCTTGCTGGAGATATCGCGATGGGGTTTCAGCTATTACATCCGCATGGCCCCCATGTACGAGACCGTTTACGGCGCCTTGGCGACGGTGCCGATCTTCTTGCTGTGGCTGTATCTGGTCTGGTCGATCGTTCTGATTGCCGCGCTGATCGCCGCCGCCCTGCCCGATTGGCGGGCCGGGCGCCTGATCACCGCCGCCAGCGAACCGGAAACGCGGTTCTACAATCTATCGACCTGTGTCTCGGTGATCGCCGTCTTGCACCGCGCCAGCCGCAGCGGCCGGCTTGCCGATCCCCGCTTGATACGCCGCGTGCTGTCCATGAACGCGTCCGAAGTCGACCAAGTTCTTGAGACGCTGCGCGGTGCCCGATTCGTTGCGCTGACCGACGAAGGGAAATGGGTTCTGTCTCGCAGCATTCAAAGGGCCACCCTTTGGGACCTGATGGAAGCGCTGGGCTATGGATGCGAGCCAATGCTGGTCGGGATACCCGATCTGGACCGGGCCCGCAGTATCGCCGATCTTATCGAACGGTCCCGCAGCGAGGGACGTAAGATCCTTTCGGTTCCGCTGGTCGATCTGGTTGGGGGCGTGGGCATCATGTCGGACCGGGCGTCACCGGACGCCGATTAGAAACCCGCATCTCCTCGAGGGTCATAGGATGCCGGCGGATTCCAGCCGGCAATCAGCGCCTTAAGGGCCGGATCGGGCGATTCGGGCAGGACCAGTTCCAGCGTCACCAACTGATCGCCCCATTCGTCCGTCGCCCGATCCACGATCCCCTTGCCACGCAGACGCAAGACGCGTCCCGTCGCGGAGCCGGCCGGGATTTTCAAGGCGACACGGCCGTGAACCGTCGGTGTATCCACGGTGGCGCCGCAAATCGCCTCCTTCAACGTTATCGGCAGGTGCAGATGAACCGTGGTGCCGTCACGCTGAAAATGGCTGTGTGGGGCGACCGTCAGCGCGACCAAGGCATCCCCTGCTTTGCCGCCGCCCATGCCTTTCAGGCCCTGGCCCTTCAGGCGCAGAACCTGACCGGTCGCGGCCCCGGCCGGAACCGCTACGGTGATGACCCTGCCATCGGACAGCGTCAGCCGCTGCTTGCCGCCAACAGCGGCGTCAACGAAGGGCACCGTCAGTTCGTAATGGACATCCTTGCCCGCCATCCGCGGCGCCCGGCGAAAGAAATCGGCAAAACCGCGCTTCGCGCCCGTTTTCCCACCGGCGCTCTCTGCGTTTGACCCCCCCGCACTTGAGTTCCCCGGACCGGGGCTGGCAGACGAAGCAGATCCGGCCGGCTGGCTGTGACGCCATGTGCGCCAGCCCTTGGTCATTGGGCGTCCGTCGGCATCGATCTGCCCGCGGTCGAACCGGGCGCGCTTGTCCGGGTCGCCGAGCAGCGCATAAGCCGCGGCAACATCCTTGAATCGCTGCTCCATCGCGGGATCACCCGGATGCAAATCTGGGTGCACCTCTTTGACGAGCCGGCGATAGGCCTGCTTGACCTCGTCGGAGGGTGCATCCGGCTTCAGGCCGAGTATATGATAGGGATCACGCATGGCCTTCGATGGATCGGAACCTGTGGAAGCAGCCCGCATCGCGACGGGTACGACGAACACCTATGGCGACGCGGATAGGCCGAGCCAATGCGCATTCAAAACAAAAACGCCTGCCTCCGACCGTACGGGTCAGAGTGCAGGCGCATTATTGAAGGCTGGTTAAACCCGGAGACGAAAAACCGACCCCGGCCGCTAAAGGCAGCCGGGGCCGTGAATTTCGGGTCGTCAGCTCACGACCTGCCAAGTGCCGTCGGACGCACGGCAGGCTGTGCCGCGGCCGGTTTCAGCCCGTCCATCGACATAGATGGTCTGAGTAAAGTCACGGCAGTCACGGCCGTTCTGCGTATAAGTCCGCACCGGCGTGATCTGGCCGCGATTGCCGCTGTCCGGATTGCTCCAGGACCGCGCCTCGCCGCTGGGCGTCCGTTCCATGGCCTGCTGATAGGTTTGGGCATGCTGCTGCTGGTCGCGCTCATCGAGCATGCGGCCGAGCTCACTGCCGATCAGGCCGCCCAAGGCACTGCCCACACCAACCGCGACCATGGTGCCGGTGCCGCTGCCGATCTGCGACCCGGCCAGACCGCCAACGGTCGCGCCGACAATGCCGCCGCCAACCTGTCCCGGACCGGCCTGGCATGCCGCCAATACGAGCCCGGCCCCGATAACAACAGCAAATTTGATTTTCATAACAATAGTCCTCCTGACACGATCCCCGGTACGAATGAAGTTATTCCCGATTGGATATAACTCCGGTACGGTTGAGTTTGTTTTTCCGGTCCGGCACCGCCGGACGCGACTTTTGGCTTGTCGGCGACGGGAAACCGGCAGCGTGGCAATCGCTACACCATATCTCAATAAACGTGCTATATCGCTTCGCGTTCCGTCAACCAAGTTTCTTTCCGGATATGGATAAGATACCATACATTTCCGATATTCCTTTTCCGGAGTTGATCGTACCCTATGTAGACATTGCGACACAACTATGGCCTTGCATTGGTGATTTCAGGATGAGCATAGACTATCTCGCGAATGATACCGCCCTGACGACAACCGACCCGTTCGATATCTTTCAATCATGGATGGCGGCGGCGTCCGAATCGGAGCCCAACGATCCCAATGCCATGGCGCTGGCGACCGTGGATGCCGAGGGCATGCCATCAGTACGCACGGTCCTGCTGAAAGGGCTGGATCCGGCCCCAGCCGCCGGAGAAACCGGGCGGGGTTTTGTTTTCTATACCAATCTCGAAAGCCGGAAAGGCCGGGATTTGCGGGCCACCGGCCGGGCAGCCATGCTGTTCCATTGGAAATCGCTTCGCCGCCAAATCCGGATCGAAGGGTCGGTCACCGCCGTCGCCGACGACGAGGCCGACGCCTATTTCGCCAGCCGGCCGCGCGGATCGCAAATCGGCGCCTGGGCATCGCAGCAGTCGGCCGCACTAAAAGAAGGACGCCCGGAACTGGAAGCCCGCGTCGCGGAAATGGAAGCGCGATTCGCCGACACGCCCGTGCCGCGCCCTGCTTTCTGGTCCGGATTCCGACTGACACCGACCAAGATCGAGTTCTGGCAGGACCGGGAATACCGCTTGCACGACCGGGCGGTATTCACCGCGACCGAATCCGGCTGGACGATCCAGCGCCTTTATCCCTGATTCCTTAAAAGCTTGGTAATGGGCTTGGCCATCCGGCCTTGCTCATCTCAACGCAAACCGGTCAACGCAAACCGGTCAACGCAAACCGGCTCTCACGGTTTCTTAACCGTCCACGATGCAGACTATCGCGAAGCGGGTGGGACGTGTCCCACCTGCCCCAAGATCGCTGTCGTCGTCGCATGACGCCCAAGGAGAGCCGGCCGATGTCCACCCGTATCCGTACCTTCAAAATCAGTGACGGCGACTCCGCCCATCGAGACGAGGCGGCCGTATCGGACTTTTTGAGGTCGGTGAATCCCGATCGGATCGATACCGCTTTTGATGGCGGCGGGTGGCGCGTCCTCGTCCTCTACAGCGATTCCCGCGCCGAAGAAGAATCCGCCCAAATCGAGAGTACGGTCGCCGGCGAATTGCGTGGCTGGCGGGCCGACGTGGCCCGAAATCTCGGCGTCAAGCCCGCCATGGTCATGTCCGACGAGGCGGTGACGCGCGTCGCACGCTATGTGCCAACCACGGTGATCGAACTTCGGACGGTTCTGAACGCCGGGTCGGGCGTCGGAAAATCCATGCCGGCCATGGACGGCCGGTTCGAGAACGAAATCGTGCAAATCGTCCGCCAGACGCTCGACTCGCTCATCTGAGTCCCCACCGGTGACTCCCCATCTGAACGCCGGACAGGGCGACATCTCGGAAAATTGAAGCTGGGGCCCGTTTGACCCGCATTCTGGGTGCTGATATGGCTGACTAGGAATTGGCCTTCGGCATCGCAACGCATTTCACCCCCCATCATGGCTTTGGGCATGAGGCGGCTTTCGCTTGCGTTCGGCGCCGGGAACGCCCAATTCAAGAATCGGCGGCAATTGAAATTGCCGAATAGGCTTCTGTGCCGAACCCGCCACGTGCTTCGGGACAGTGAACACGCAAGACCAACACGGAAACGATATCAGGAGATTGCCGTGACCCAGAAAGAGGTCGCCCGACTGCAAAGCTATTTGGGCTCGAAGTTCAACGTCCCCGGACTAAAGGTGGTCATGCGGAACACCAAGGACGACAGTGCCGAAGTCATGATCGGCGATGAGTTCATTGGGGTCGTCTTCAAGGACGATGAGGACGACGAAGTGTCTTATGACTTCCATATGGCGATCATGGAACTCGACCTGCCCCCGGAGTAACCCAACCCGCCGCCGACGCGCATCGCAACGCCCGTATCGCTTCGCTGATCCCTTATGGAGTCGTTCGTGGATTCGCCCGCTCGGAGTATTATCGCATGACATCGCCGACCCCCCCTCAGGCTACCGATTCGGTGGACGGCGCCACCGTCAATGCCGATGCCGTCGACGTCGACCCCAGAGTGATCGATCTGCTATCCGACACCCTGAAAGCCGAGGGACCGGCCCCCGGGCGTATCGACACTCACGGCGCCTTGGTCCTTCTGGGCCGGCAAACAGTCTTCAAGATCAAGCGCCGCAAACGCTTCCCTTATATGGATTTCTCCACATTGGCGGCCCGTGCCCAAGCATCGGCGGCCGAAATCCGATTGAACCGCCGAACGGCGCCGGACTTCTATCTGGGCCTGAGGCCGGTTCTGGAAGACTCCGACGGCTTGCATCTGGGCGCGCTGCAGACCGGCATTGGCTCCGACGGCCCCTTGGATGTGCCTGCCAATTGTGTCGAATGGGTTGTCGTCATGAAACCGTTCGACGGGACGCGGCTCTTATCGGCTTTGGCGGCCGAGGATGCGTTGCCGCCGAGCATGCTTCGACAGCTTGCTGATCGCGTTCATGCCTTTCACGACGCCGAACCCCCGGCCCGATCGACTCAGACGGCATCGATCCAGGCGGTGATCGATGGCAATATCGATGAGCTTGCAGGCTGCGACGACCTTGATGCCGAGGACCGCCGGCGCTTGGCCACACTGTCGCGCGAGCGGCTGGACCGGCTTCGCGGACGCCTGGAGGCGCGTGCCGCCGACGGCCATGTCCGGCACTGCCACGGCGATCTGCACCTCGGCAATGTCGTGGCGACGGATGAGGGGCCGATGCCGTTCGACGCGTTGGAATTCGACGAAGATCTGGCCACCATCGACACCGCCTATGACAATGCATTTCTGCTGATGGATTTGGATCGCTACGGCCTTCGAAACGGCGCCAACGCGTTTCTAAATCGCAGCCTGGATCAAAGCGCTGATTACGGATCGCTGGGACCGCTGCCGCTGTTCTTGTCCATGCGCGCCGCGATCCGCGCCAAGATCGGCATCAGTGCCGCGGCAACCCAGGCGGACGATCGCGCCGCCGACGACAAACGTGCCGAAGCGGCCGACTATTTGCGCCGGTCCGTTACATATCTATCGCCGCCCGATCCGATCGTGGTCGCGGTCGGCGGCTTGTCCGGAACCGGCAAGACATCGGTCGCAAACGCCGTCGCCCCGGATATCGGCGCGGCGCCTGGCGCCGTTGTCCTGCGATCGGATGTTATCCGCAAGCGCTTGGCCGGGGTGCCGGAGACCGAGACGCTCGATCCGTCCTGGTACACGGCCGAGGCCAGCAGCCGCATTTACGAGGAAATGGCCATGATCGCCCGCCAAATCATCGCTGACGGGCACAGTGTCATTTTCGATGCGGTGGCCGCCAAACCCGACGAACGCGACCTGCTCGAGGCCGCCGCCGGCGGCCAGCCCTTTGTCGGACTGTGGCTTACCGCCGATCCGGATCTGCTGAAAACCCGTGTCACGGATCGTCAGGGCGATGCTTCGGATGCGACGGCTGATGTTGTCGAGCGTCAGACTCAATACGATCTGGGGCCGTTAAGCTGGACCACGATCCAGGCTGACGATAAGCTGGACTCCGTCGCAGAGCGCGCCATCGCCGTTATAGGTCAAAGCGCCAAGCCAGAGAAGCAACCGGGCAGCATTTGATACATGTCAATGCGACCGGCCTGGCGGTGATCATAGGGTTGCAATGGAACCGTAATTCGCAAAGGTTTGGCCGACCTGATCGGCTGCCCCCCAATAAGGAGAGTCGCCATGACGCATACGCCCGCCTATAAAACCATCCTCGCATTGGTCTCCGGCGATCGCGGCGATGCGCCGACTCTCAAGGCCGCCGCATCGCTGGCCACCCAGTTCAACGGGCATGTCGATATCGTGTTCGCACATCCGCGCGCCATCGATCTGGTCCCGACGACAGGCGAAGGCGTGTCCGCCGCCGTTATCGAGCAACTCGTTTCGGCGGCCCGCAGCGAGATCGAAAACCGGAAGGCAACGGCTGAACAAACCGTCAAGGCACAGGTCGAAAAAGCAGGCCTTATCCATCATGACGCCGCCCCGGGGCCCGGCAGGCCCAGCTATCATTTCCGAGTCATGGAAGGGCGCGAAGACGATGTGGCCGTCACAGCCGGATTGGCGGCCGACATTATCGTGCTCGATCGGGCCGGCGAGAATGACAGCCCCCAACCCATGCTGACGATCGAAGAAGCCCTCATCGGTTCGGGACGGCCGCTTCTTGTCGTGCCGGCGACCGTGCCTGACCGTTTGAACGGATCGGTCGCGATTGCCTGGAGTCCGACTCCACAAGCCGCGCATGCGTTGATCGGCAGCATGCCGTTGCTCAGCAGCGCCGACGCAATTCACATTCTGACGGCAGGCACCGGCAAAACCGCGGCCGACGCCGGCGACCGGGTCGTTGATCTTCTGGCCCGACACGGCATCGAAGCGACCGCCCAAACCGTTGATTCCGGTGGTCGGGGTGTGGGGGCTGCTCTGCTGGCCCGGACGGGTGACCTCGGGGCGAGTGTCCTGATCATGGGGGGGTATGGGCATAGCCGTTGGCGCCAGATGATACTGGGCGGCGTCACGCATCATATCCTCGGCAATGCCGGTATACCTGTGCTGATGGCGCATTAGGGAAAAGGACGACATAATGCCGATGAAACGGATCAGACTGGAACTGGCGCGAACGCACGACTTTCCCAATGGCAGTCCGGAGCACGGCTATGATTTCGTGGCTCCGCTGACCGAAGACGGCCATCTCGACAACACTAACTGGGCGGCGGACGCGCCTTACTGCACCGTCCGCCGATTCTGGCCGGGAGAAGACGACCAACACGGGCATCTTCGCCGCACCCGTGGCGGGCGGTGGGTTTTCCATTACGACGGTATGAAGGAGGACCTCGACGAACCCATCTTCGCCTTGGATCGCCATATTCTGGTTGAAGGCGACTACGTCACCGTCACCGAACACGACGAGGAGCAACTGCCCTTTAGGATCGCGCGGGTCACACCAATCGCGCCCGCCGCCCTCGAAGCGATAAAGCAAAGTAAGCAGAATTAGTTGCGGAAAAAGTATCGCAGGGGACGATCGCCCCTATGGTCGAAGCGGGTCGATGTGCTTATCTCCTCACCATGACAAGCGATCGCAGCAATACCCGCCCCACCGTCATCCTGACCGGCGCTAGCCGGGGGATCGGCCATACCACCGTAAAACGGTTTTCCGATGCCGGCTGGCGGATCATCACCGCCAGCCGCGAGGACGTCCCCGCCGAGTGCCAGCGCGATCCCAACTGGACGCATCATATCACCGCCGATCTGGGCGACGCCGACAGCCGCGCCAGCTTTATCAAGCGGGCCACGACGCTGCTGGATGACGGGGCATTGGGCGCTTTGATCAACAATGCCGGCATGTCGCCCAAGACACCGTACAAAGAGCGGCTCGGCTGCCTTAACGGCGATATCGACGAGTGGCGGCGGGTCTTCGAACTGAATTTCTTTGCCCCGATCGAGCTGGCGCGCGGTTTCGCATCGGCCTTGGCCAAAGGGCCGGGTGCGATCGTCAATGTCACTTCGATCGCCGGCCATGCCAGCCATCCATTCGCCGGCTCGGCCTATTCAACATCGAAGGCAGCCCTGTCGGCACTGACGCGGGAGATGGCGGTCGAGCTTGGTGAAATCGGCGTACGCGTGAACGCGGTTGCCCCCGGCGAAATCGAAACGGCCATGCTGTCACCGGAGACGGCAATGCTTCTGCCGCGCATTCCATTGAATAGGCTGGGCGTGCCGGGCGACGTGGCATCGGTCATCCACTGGCTGTGCACCTCGGACAGCGCCTATGTCACCGGTACTGAGATATTCGTCACCGGCGGCCAGCATCTCTATTAGGGCGTAGGCCAGCATTTCACCCAGTGCTACCCAGCCGGTTCCAGCCTGACCAGCGGGGCGTCGGGACTGTCGACCAGCAAATAGAGAAATCCGTCCGGGCCGTCGGCGACATCGCGAATCCGCCAGCCGAAATCGGTCATCATCCGCTCCTCGTGGACCTCTTCGAGACCGTCAAAACGCACGCGGGCCAAATGCTGACCGGCAAGCGCCCCGACAAAGATGTCGCCTTGCCATGCCGGGAACGCGTTGCCGGTATAAAACGCCATCCCGGACGGTGCGATCGATGGCGTCCAGTGCTTCAATGGCGGCTCGAAGCCCGGACCGGTCGCAGACTCGGCAATCTGGCCACCGCCATAGGCAATGCCATGGGTCACCTCCGGCCATCCATAGTTCAGCCCCGCGCGCAGCACGTTGATTTCATCACCGCCGCGCGGGCCGTGTTCGTGCTGCCAAACATCGCCGGTCTCGGGATGGATGGCCAGACCCTGACCATTGCGGTTGCCATAAGTGAAGATCTCGGACAGGACGCCCTGGGTATCAACGCCCTGGGTATCAACGCCCTGGGTATCAACGAAGGGGTTGTCGTCGGGAATGCCGCCATCGTCGCGCAGGCGAAGCGTGGTCCCTGCGTGGTCGGTATTGTCTTGGGCCCGATGCATTTCGCCGCGGTCGCCGACGGTCAGATAGAGATATCCGTCCCGATCAAATACGATCCGCGACCCAAAATGACGGCCAGTCGTTCCCTGGGCCTCGGCCATGAAGATCGTTGCCGTGTCGACCAACCGTTCACCGTCGAACCGTCCGCGCGACACCGCCGTGGTCGCGCCTGACGGCCCAGCGGCCGAATGGCTGAGATAGACCAGCGCGTTCGCCTCAAATTCGGGATGCAACGCGATATCAAGCAGGCCGCCCTGTCCCGACGCCACCACATCGGGAACCCCGGCGATGGGATCCGGATCGAGCCACCCATCGCGAACGATCCGAAGACGTCCGGGCCTTTCCGTCACGAGAATGTTGCCATCCGGCAGGAAGGCCAAACCCCAGGGATGCGCCAATCCCTCGGCTACGGTAATGGCGCGGACTTCATAATCTTCGGTTTCGAACGTCGTCTCCGCCGCGACCGACACATTGGAATGAAGGACGACAGCAATAATACCCGCCAACAAAACTGGCGTCCTGGCAAGGCGTTCCGGCCGCATGAGTTCATTCCTCCAAATTCAAATCTCCCTGTCTAACATATGGGCGCCGCCACCGAATTCACCCCCCTCGCCTTCCCCCTTTTGTCCTCGACCTCCCCGTTTCCAAGCCGCAAGTGGTTGACAGCCCGCAACTGGAGAATGATTAGAGGCATAATTATTTCTCTTATTAGTTGCTTTTTAAGGAATTGAACCTACCTTGAGTTGCACTCACCGGACTCCGCTGTCGGACGCTACGGTGATCGACTCAAACACGGCAGGGGGCTGTATGCAACTCGATGGCCATCACGAGGAATACCGTGGATACACCCACAGAGGGTGGTTCATTCCCGGAAAACTCAATCCTGGATGGGATCGCGGATTCCGCCAGAATTTTAACGACATGCGGATGAAGTTCCAGCAGCTCGGCATCCGGCCGATTCTGCCGGGCCTAGCCGGAGAGACCGATCTCGGCATATATTTCTCTCAGGCTCAGTACAGCTTCACCCAATTCCTGAGTACGCCGCCGCCCAAGGAATGGGCCGATGCCGCTGGAGATCACACCCGCGGCAGTACCCAGACCATCGTGGCTTATTCGTTGTGGATGGCCGAGCAAGGATGGTCGTCTTTCAGCCCAATACCTCTGCTAACAGCGGACAATGCCCCCCAGACCATTGCCCCTTTCATCTATCCTCCTGCCGATCCGAATTTCCGTCACAGCCCCTTCGGCTGGCTCCTGATCGGGGAATTGTCTCAGGCGTGGTTCGCGGATCTCAGTCGAAACCTGGATCGGGCCGCCGAAAAGCGCGCTTCCCTGGACGTCGTCGATACAACGCCGTTCTACGTTACCCAATCCAGTGAAATCGACAGCGTCCAAGTCGTCCAGACAAGCCGGTTCGACACGGCCGGACTTCAGGACCGGGCAACGGTCATGACCTATGCAGATTGGTTCGCGGCACAAGGATTCGGGCGTCTCAGCGTCTCACCACTACTGGGAGCAACGCTGGTGGAATCGGCCGTGTTTGCCGCGCAGCGCAATCCGTGACTGCGCATTTCCCCCATCCGACCGCGCGGCAATTCTGACAAATGGCGAGGACGCATTCATGAATCGGACCGATTATTCACACGTAGTTGTCGGCGGCGGCGTTGCCGGCACTTTTGCCGCCTGGCGTTTGGCGACCTCGGGCGCAGCAGACCCGGCGCGAATTGCCCTATTCGAAATGCTGCCGGAGATCGGCGGACGGCTTAAGTCCGTTGCACTGCCCGGGCTTGGCGGGGTGCGGCGTGCAGAGCTCGGCGGCATGCGTTATCTGACGTCCCAACCCATGGTCACCAACCTGGTTCTGGATCTCCAGAAGCGCGACCCGGTGAACTTTGAAACGGTGCCTTTCGCTGTCGATTCAAAAAACAACATGGCCTATGTCCGCAACAAATACCTGCGCACGCCGGATCTTCGCGATCAAGACAAGGTGCCTTATGACTTGGCGCCACTGGAGCGGGGGCGGGACCCGTTATCGCTGTTGACCCACGCTTTGAACTGCATTGTGCCGGACGCCGTCTACAAGTCCGAGGACGAGTGGGAAGAGATCAAACGGACCTTTATGGTCGACGGCCAGCCGCTTTACACGCTTGGACTCTGGAATCTGCTGGAACGGGTTCTTTCGCCGGAAGCCTATCGTTTCGTTCATACCGCCTGCGGCTACAACACCACCGTCGGCAACTGGAATGCCGCCGATGCCATCCCCTGGTTCGTATCCGATTTCTGTGCCGGTGCGGCCTTCACCTCGATTAGGGCCGGATTCGACGCCTTGCCCAAAAGGCTGCTTCAGGAAGCAATCGATCGGGGCATCGCCTTCAACCAAAGAGAGGTCAAGGGCTGGGAGCCACTCGACTCGCCCTATTCCGGGGTAAGATTGCGGATGGCCGACGGCGATGAAATCACGGCTGAACATCTCGTGCTCGCCATGCCCAAACGGTCGCTCGACCGGTTGTCCATGCCACGAACCAGCCATTTTGTTTCCATGACCACCTCGGTCACGTCCCTGCCGATGTTCAAGTTGTTTATGGGATATCCATACCCCTGGTGGCGTCAGTTGGGCATGAAGGCCGGCCAAACCGTCACCGATCTGTCGCTGCGGCAAATCTATTATTGGGGATCGAACTATGACGGATTCTTTCGGGACGTTCCCGATGAAACCGGCGGCATGACCAACGATTCACAGAACTCACTGATCATGGCCAGCTATTGCGACGGCCGGGAGAAGAACTTCTGGGTGCCGCTGACGGGCAACAGTCATGGCAGTTTGGCGGGCATCATCGATCTGCGCAATCACGAGGACCTGTCGATCGCAAATATGGTGCGCACTGTTCAGGATCAGCTTCGCAGCATTCATGCCATCAACTATATTCCGGATCCCTATGTCGCAGCCTATGCGAATTGGTCGGCCGAGCCATTCGGCGGCGGCTGGAACAGTTGGAATATCGGCGCTCGATCCTGGGAGGTCAAAGCCGGTATGCTGAAGCCGTTCGACGATATGCCGGTTTATGTCTGCGGCGAAGCCTATTCGAACCAGCAAGGCTGGGTCGAAGGGGCGCTGCAAACAACCGAAGAAGTCCTGGTCAAAAAGCTGGGCCTGCCGGCAACCGGCTGGCTGGCGTTAAAGCGTTGACGCGTCGGCACCCCATGCTGAATCAAGAACGGCGGACCTCCGATGACCGGTGATCCGCCGCTGCCTTGTAACCCTGAAGACGTAGTGCCCGTCAGCGGCAGGCCGTGACCATGATATCGGGCTCTTCGACCCATTGAGAATAACAGTGATACTCGTACTCGGTCTCATCATCATAATGAGGCCAGTAGTTGAGTGAGTATTCACCACCGGCATTGGCCGTTTCGGTGAACTCTTCGATCACATAATTTCCCCGCAGATCTTGAAGCTGATTGAAATCGATGCCGGCAAGGTCGGGATATTTATTGTGCATCCCCATGCTGCCATCGACCCAGATCATAAGGCCGAGCGACGTCGCGCCAAATCGATGGTCGGGGTCGTCCATCGCAGCAATGGTCGCATCGGGGCCGTTTTCAGCCGTATACGCGATCAAATCCGGCATGATCTCCATAATATCCTCATCGGTCCCGAAATCGGTGCCGGCGTTGGCCGAAGCGGCGACACCAAAAGAAAGAGCGAGCGACAGGGAAAATATCGTTTTACGTGTGTTCATACGCATGTTCGTTCCTTTTCGAAGGTGGCTGAGCCAGACATCATCATGGTTTCTTTTCGTTTAAGTTGTGTTAATAGGGGATAACCTAACGTTTTGCGTTTGTCCAGCCTGTCCTTCGCATCCGAATTCGGCGGCGCATGCTGCGGCCCATCCTGCCGGACCCCATCCCACCGGTTCCGAAAGCTGCTGGATCCGAAGCCTATTGGGCCATCGTTGCCACCAAGGTGAACAGCACAAAGGCGACGAACAGCAGACCCGCGAATCCCTTGAGGCGACGCCGAAAAGCGGGGAACAAGACCGCGATCAACGCCACGATCAGCAGGATTTGAAGAACCATGATGCTACCCGTCCAACCCGTCGGCCGACACGGTATTGGCCAAGGCGCGGAACCAGGAAAGCCGGCGTTCCATTTGGGCGATGTCATGTTCGAGCCATGCCGCAAGGTTCCCCGGCTCTCGCTCGTAAAGCGCATTCAAGGCTTTCAGGCGGCGCAGCGCCTGCTCGTAATGGTCGGCGAGTTCATCGGCCTGACGTTGCTGCAGATCTGTCGGCAACAGATGAAGAAACCGGACCTTCAAGGTGATAACCAATTTGGTCTGATCGCCCAAGGTCGACTCCACCGGCGTCATCATCAACGCCGCGAACTCGTCTTTGCCATGCGCCGTCGCTTGCAGGAGCGAGTCGGCGGTGGACGGAGACGGCGTATCGGATTGCGCAGTGGCCTCGATCAGGCCTTCATAGCGCAGAACCTCCATCGACGACCCCATGAGGTCGAGCGACGGCCCCACCAGATGGGCCGTGAAATTCCGGACCGACTCCGCCAGCCCGCCATAGGTCATTCGCCCTTCTTGCAACAGGGTCCCGATCGCACAGAGGCGGAATATCTGTTTGGGCAGAAAAACGGTCGTCCCGGACATGACCACTCCCAGACTGCGGCAGGCATCAACGCGGCCGACTGTGCTACCCTTGTCTCCAAAGCGCAAGGCGGCCCCACGAAAAGGGGGCCGAGCGGGTCAGAAATCGAACTTGACCCCCTGTGCCAATGGCAATTCCCGACTGTAATTGATCGTGGCCGTTTGCCGCCGCATATAGGCCTTCCAGGCGTCGGAACCGCTTTCACGGCCGCCGCCGGTATCTTTTTCACCGCCGAACGCGCCCCCGATCTCGGCCCCGGACGGCCCAATATTGACGTTCGCCAGCCCGGTATCGCTGCCCGTGGGCGACAGGAACGACTCGGCCTCGCGGACATCGGTGGTGAACACGCAGGAAGAAAGCCCCTGAGGCACATCGTTCTGCATTGAAAGCGCCGTCTCCCAGTCACGATAACGCATCACATAGAGGATCGGGGCGAATGTCTCGTCGCGCACCAGCGCGGTCTGGCTCGGCATCTCGACAAGGGCCGGACGGCGGTACACACCACCGGAAGGCACGCCATCGGCCACCGGCATGCCGCCATGGACCACCCCACCATCGGCCGCCGCCCGCTGCAATGCCGCATCCATGGCGTCGGCAGCATTCTGATCGATCAAGGGACCAACCAGTGTCTCCGCAAAACGCGGATCGCCGACGCGGATCGATTCGTATGCCGCGACGAGCTTGGGCACCAAGCTGTCATAGACATCGTCATGGACGATCAGCCGCCGAAGAGACGTACAGCGCTGACCGGCCGTACCGACCGCGCCGAACACGATGGCGCGCACCGCCATATCGAGATCGGCGCTCGGCGTTACGATCATGGCATTATTGCCGCCAAGCTCCAGAACCGTCCGCCCCAAACGCCCCGCCACGCGCGGCGCCACCGCGCGGCCCATACGGGTGGACCCGGTTGCCGAAATCAACGGCAAGGCGGGGCAGTCGGCCAGTCGCTCACCCAATGCCGGTCCGCCGATCAGAACATTGATCAACCCGGCCGGCGCGTCACCGTCCAGCCGCATCATCGCCCGCCGGAGAAGCGCCTCACAGGCCAGCGCGGTCAAAGGGGTCTTCTCCGATGGCTTCCAGATTACGGGATCGCCGCAGACCAGCGCGATCGCCGTATTCCAGGACCAGACGGCAACCGGAAAGTTGAATGCTGTAATGACCCCGATCGGGCCCAACGGATGCCAAGTCTCACGCATGGAATGGCCCGGACGCTCAGACGCGATCGTCAGGCCGTAAAGCTGACGCGACAGCCCGACCGCGAAGTCGCAGATGTCGATCATCTCCTGAACCTCGCCCAGCCCCTCCTGATGGATCTTGCCATTCTCATAGGTGACGAGCGTGCCCAGCTCCTCTTTGTGGGTGCGAAGCTCTTGGCCGAGCAGGCGCACCAGTTCACCGCGCCGGGGCGGCGGCAAAGCCCGCCACGTGTCGAAGGCCGTCACCGCGCTGTCGATCGCGCGGTCACAGTCATCGACCGTCTGACCGGCCAAAGTAGCCAGCACGGCACCATCGATGGGCGAGCGCACGACGACCCGATCGCCGTCATCGGGTTGCGCCCGGCGCCTCGACGGATCCACGCCCAGTGATGACAGCAAACGCTCGATCGCCATGAAGTCCCCTCTTGATGCAAGTCTGTTGGTTAGCCCATTGTCCCCTGGTCGCTACGGCACATCCGCCATTAGCGATAAGGTGTATCTACCGGCCCCATGCCGACATAGACACTCTTCGTTTGGGTATAATATTCGATTGCGGCCATGGAGTTTTCACGGCCGATCCCGGATTGCTTCACCCCGCCGATCGGCATTTCGATCGGCGTCAAATTATAATTATTGATCCAGCAGGTTCCGGCCTTTAGCCCGGCCGCGACCCGATGTCCACGCTGGATGTCGCGGGTAAATACACCGGCGGCAAGGCCGAAATCGGTATCGTTGGCGCGGCGCACGACGTCATCCTCGTCGGCAAACCGCAGCACGGCCATCACCGGCCCAAAGATCTCCTCGCGCACGAGATGCATGTCGTCGGTGCAATGATCGAAAACCGTCGGCGCAACGAAACTGCCCCGGTCGAGCGGCGGGGTGGTCACCTGCTCACCACCGCAAAGAAGCTTGGCGCCGGCGGCCTTGCCGCCCTCGATGAAGTCCAGAACCTTGCCCATATGATTTCGACTGATCAGCGACCCGACATCCGTCTGTGGATCGGTGGGGTCGCCGACCTTTAGCCGCGCGGTTTTCTCCAGCAGCCTTTCCAGGAAGGCGTCCGCGATACCGTTTTGCAAGAACACGCGCGTGCCGTTCGTGCAGATCTCGCCCTGGGTAAAGAAATTCGCCAGCATCGACGCATTGACCGCATCTTCGAGCGATGCATCGTCGAACACGATGAACGGCGACTTACCGCCCAATTCCATTGTGACATCTTTCAGCGTTTCGGCGGCATCGGCCATGACCCGGCGGCCGGTGGGCACCGACCCCGTGAACGAGACCTTGGCGATTCCCCGATGGCTGGCCAGCATGCTTCCGACCGGCCCGCCGCCTTGGACGACGTTGAACACTCCTTCCGGGACGCCGGCCTCGATATAGATTTTCGCGAGTTCCAGCGTGGTCAGCGGCGTCGCTTCGGAGGGTTTGTAGACCATGGCGTTGCCGGCCGCCAGGGCGGGTGCGGATTTCCATCCGGCGATCTGAATCGGATAGTTCCAGGCCCCGATCCCCGCACAGACGCCCAAGGGTTCGCGCCGCGTATAGGCAAAATCGCCGCCAAGATCCATCATGCGGCCCTCGATCTTGCTGGCCGCCCCGGCGAAGTACTCGATGCAATCGGCGCAACTGTCGATGTCGGCCTCGGGTGCTTCGGCGATCGGTTTGCCGGTGTCGAGAACCTCGAGCCGGGCCAATTCGTCGCGCCGATCGCGGACCAGACGGGATGCTGCCCACAAGCGGCGCCCCCGTTCGGCGCCGGACAGGGCCGACCACTCGTGAAACCCTTTTTCAGCCGCCTCGACCGCCCGATCGACGATCGCCGCATCGCCCACGGCCACATGGGCCAGAATCTCACCCGTGGCGGGGTTGTGGGTCTCGAAAGTCTCGGCATCATCGGGAACGACTTCACGGCCCCCGATAAAATGGCCGCGGCGTTGAATGTCGATCATGTCTCGTCTCGCTTTCCGTTGACGGAATCAGGTCCGACCCGCCGCTTTCCGGTCCTCGCGCTTCGGCCGAGGGGCGTCCGCCGGCTCATACGCAGCCCAAGCCGCCGTATTAGCCGGAGAACCGCCGGAAATCAAAAGGAAGTCGCCGGAACCACCCTCTCGGCCTTAGAGCCCGAGATGCGCACGGACCGCGGCCAGTCCGTCACCGCCGTCGATGGTCGTCACACCGTCGAGCCAATCGGCCAAGGGCGATGGATCCTGAGTCAGCATCCGTTCGGCGGCATCGTCACCCTCCATGTTATCGTCGAGGATATAGGCCATCAGCTCGTTTTCCATTTCCAACGTAAACGTCAGATTTTCGAGCAGTCGATAAAGATTGGGGCAGTCGTCCGACAGGCCGACCCGCGCCAAAGTATAGACCGTCGCCCCGCCCATATCGGGCCCGAACCAGTCGGCGCCGCCGGTCAGATATTCCATGTCCAGCGTTCGGTTCATCGGATGGGGCTCCCAGCCCAGGAAGACCGATTCTTCGCCGCGCCCGGCGCGCCGCTCGACTTCGATCAGCATGCCCTGCTCGCTCGATTCAACCAGCGTAAAACCGCCGAGACCAAAGGCGTCTTCGTCGATCATTTCCTCGATCAGGAGGTTGCCGTCATTGCCCGGCTCGATGCCGAAGATTTGCTCACCAACCAGATCGGCATGATCGGCGATGTCGCCGAAACTCGTCAGACCGGCCTCATAGGCGCCGCTGGTGACGGCCAGGGTGTATTTGGCCCCTTCGAGATTGGCGCCCATCCGCTCGATCCGGCCGGCCTCCAGATGCTGATCGATCATGGATTCCATGGTCGGCATCCAAAGCCCGAGAAAGAAATCGATGTCGCCGCGCGCCAAACCCTCGAAAGTGATCGGCACGGAGGCGACGGTGACGTTCGGCTCATAACCGAGGCCGGAAAGCAGCAATTCCGCCACCCCTGTGGTCGCCGTGATGTCCGTCCAGCCGACATTGGCGATATCGACATCGGCGCACGCCGCCGGGTCGACATCAGCCTGCGCGGAGCCAGCCCCGATCGCCATGGCCAGCGCCCCGGCACCTGCGAAAAGCCCAGTTCGTAAGGTTTTGAAACTCATAGTTTTTTCCTTATTTCGGTTTATCCGGCAGGGTGATTTTTTGGTCATTTGCGACCGAGGGCGGGGCACTTCGAGACAAAAGGCTCCCCGCCATATGATCAACGACCGTCGCCCCAATCTGACATACAAGAGCGACAAGGCAACAGCGCCTTTTCCCCCACAATAAAGACCTTAGGTCGTGCAGCGGCTCAGGAACCCAGCCATTTTCGATGTTGATTCGATATTTTTTCCCGCATACATTACTTTTTAATTGCCGAAAAACCAAGTATTTGATAAAAAATTAAGGATAGAAAATCCCTAGCCCTCCTAAAATCTGGCAGATTCTTTAGTTTTTCTTCCCTGCCGTATACCTCAAAATTTTGGCTAAAATTTCCAGAATCAACAATAAAATAAAGGAAAATCCAGTGAACCCGACACTTGCAGCAGCCATCATTCGTTTCGTCATTGCCAACGAGATGAAAGCAAGCCTCAAAGCCCAAGGGCATGGGACGCTTTGGCGCAAAGTGCACGGTCTAACGCGAAAGAAAATTAATAGAAAAAAGCTTGTGCTTAGCAATGATAATACTGGAATTGCGCCAGCCGAAGGTAATAATCCCAAGGCATTCGTTTGCTTTTGGGTTTTACTGAACAAACCCGCGACAAGTAAAGATATTTTTCTCGAACAGGCGGGCAATGTTGTCTTGGCCCATTTTCAAGGCGCCCTCGGTGGGTTGGCCGGCGGCGGTCATTTCGGTTCGGTTATTCAGCAAATCAACGAGGTTTATTCCAATGCGGATACGATAAAGGGCGGAGCCGAAAAACTTTCCAGCGGCATCAACAGTTCGTCGACAAGCAGTGGTATCTATAGTGGCCTGAACAGGGCATGGCGGGCGGGTATGTGGGATTCCGTCATCGGCACCCGATCGGAATTCGCCTTTGCTGTGGACGAAGGGCTGACATTCGGCGCCGCCGCCATATCCGGGCCCTCCAGTAACCTGACCATCGACATGCGCTACTGGCCGGAAAAGAAGGATCTGATGGTCTTCATGGCCGAAGCTGAACGCAAAGGCCTGGGCACGAACGCGGCTCGGCAATACATCCGGGGTCTGTGCTCGCAGGTGCGGTGGAGCTACAGTTCGGAAACACAAAACATCATCAAGGTAGAATAATGCGGGGTGATATAGAGGGCATTTCGAGCAGTTCGGGTCCCAAGCGGGGCGCAAGGGGCAATATCAAACTGGACGAACCAACCCGGCGATGCCATGTTGTGCCTTGAAACCGTTGGCGCGCAAATTCCAAGCGCCGATCCATTGACCTAACATGTTGGTGTGCCATGCCTATCGACGTCCTTATCGTCGCCTTCATCCTGATCGTCATGTATGTTCATGCGGAATTTCAATCCGGTGACAGGTGATCTGATGGCCGGGGCGTATTGCCATGGGGTCGACGCCAACCGACCATAGACAACGTGCATCTGACGAGGCGCCGCAACCGCTCAGCGTGATCGGTTTGATGAGCGGTACGTCTATGGACGGAATCGATGTTGCCCATTTACTGACCGATGGCGAGAATGCGGTTACGACCGGCTTCTCGCTGACCGTGGACTATGACTCTTCGCTCCGGTCACGTCTGGCTGACGCCGTCCGTACCCGGGGGCGTTTGCCGGCGGGTGATCTGGCCGATCTGGCGCAGGACGTGACCGACGCCCACGGCGCGGCCGTTTCCACCTTCCTCGAGCGATTCGCCCTTGATCGGGAGTCGATCGACTTGATCGGCTTTCACGGCCATACGATCTTTCACGACCCGGCGGCCGGTATTACCTATCAGATCGGCGACGGCTACCGACTGGCGGCTTGGACCGGTATCGACGTCGTGAGCGACTTTCGGGCCGCCGATGTCGCCGCCGGCGGTCAGGGCGCCCCTTTGGCGCCGGTTTATCACCGGGCCCTCGCTGCCGATTTGCCGCAGCCGGTGGCGGTTCTGAACATCGGCGGTGTTGCCAACGTCACCTATATCGACGGCGACACCCTGCTGGCCTTCGACACTGGGCCGGGCAATGCGATATTGGACGACTGGATGCAGCGGCATACCGGTACCCCCTGTGATCGGGACGGCCGCATGGCCGCCGGCGGCCGGGTTCATTACGGGCTGATCGACCGGTGGCTGGCCCATCCGTATTTTGACCGCAAACCGCCGAAAAGCCTGGATCGCAATGCCTTTGCCGTCGACGGGCTGGACGATTTATCGGTCCAGGACGGCGCCGCCACCCTGACAGCCTTCACCGTCGCGGCCGCCGAAGCCGCTATCGCCCATCTGCCCCGGCCTCCGGCACGGTGGCTAATTACGGGCGGCGGCCGACACAACCCGGTGATGATGGACGGACTTCAGGTTACGACCGGCGCCCTCGTCCAACCGGTCGAGGCTGTCGGCTGGCAGGGCGACGCCTTGGAAGCACAAGCCTTCGCCTATCTGGCGGTTCGGGCGGCCCGCTGCATGCCCTTGTCGTTTCCGGGCACGACGGGCGTACCAAGACCCATGACCGGCGCGATCTATCACCACGCTCCCACCCGTGACGACCGCGACGCCAATGCCGACTGACGTGTCAAGCCGGGGCGCACCGCCGCTCGACGCCCCTCTGGACGGCATCGCCGCCCATGCCGCCGCCCCCTTGATCGAAGCCGTCGACCAGCACCGCATTCCCGCCGGTGTTCTGGGCATCGTCACCCGAGACGGACAGCGCGCCGCCGTCACGGCCGGCCATCTTTCGACCGCCAAGGGGGAGACGGTGACCGTCAACACCTGGTTCGATCTGGCCAGCCTGACCAAGGTCATGGTGACCGTCCCGACGGTGCTGGCCCTGATATCCGACGGCCGGGTCGATTTGGACGACCCCCTATCCCGCCACCTGCCCCAGTTGAATCAGACCCGACCCGACGCGCCGGTCAGGGCGCTGACCTTGCGGGCGCTGCTGACCCATCAGGCCGGTCTGGTGCCGGTGGCGCCGCTTTACACCTGGGCGTCGGGCGCCACCCTTCGCCAAGCCATTCTCCAGCACGACTGGGAGCCGGGCGCCCCGGCCTATAGTGATATCGGGTATATCCTGCTCGGCCTGATGATCGAACGGCTGACCGGCAGCCCGTTTTGTGCCTTGCCGGTGGGGCCGGGCCTTTCCTTTGCCCCGCCCACGGCCGAAACGGCCGCGACGGAATCCTGCCCCTGGCGCGGCCGGACCCTTCAGGGCGAGGTCCATGACGAGAATGCCTGGGCTTTGGGCGGCGCCGGTCATGCGGGGCTGTTCGGCACGGTGGACGGCGTGTTGGCGTTCGCCGAGACGCTCTTGAACGGCACGGGCATGAACCCGGCCGCATTGGCGGTCATGCGCGCGCCCCAGTCGGACCGTCGCGCATTGGGATGGGAGCGGCCCTATCCGTTATGGACCGGCGGCAGCTTGTGCAGCCCCGGCACGCTCGGCCATAACGGCTTTACCGGCACGGGTCTTTGGATCGATTTCGACCGTGGCTACGCCTGGACCTTGCTGACCAACCGCGTTCACCCAAGCCGGCACACCGAAACCGGCATCATGGTCTTGCGCCGAGCGGTGTCGAACCGGCTCGCCGCCGCCATCGCCGGTTCAGGGTTGGTCCGCATCGGCGCGTAGGCGATCAAGGGCCGGACGAAGCCGCCCATCGGCTGCGGCCAGCAGGGTCCGCGCCCGGTCCGATGGCGCGCCCGCGCCAATCAGGACGGCCAGGGCGACCGCCCCCTCGGCCTCGGCCATGGCCTGTTGCGCGGTTTCATCATCGCACCCCGCCAGACGCATGACGATATCGGCAGCCCGCCGACGCAGTTTGCGGTTGGTCGGCTGGACAGCGATCATATAGCCGTCATAAACGCGGCCCAGACGCACCATCACCGCCGTGCTGAGCGTGTTCAACAGCGCCTTTTGCGCCGTACCGGCCCGCATCCGGGTCGATCCGGCGATCAATTCGGCGCCGCTGTCCACCGCGATCGCATGATCGGCCCCGACCGCCAGCGGACTGTCAGGGTCGCTGCACACGGCGACGGTCAGCGAACCGGCCGCCCGGGCCGCCTTTTGCGCCGCGACAGTAAACGGCGTATGCCCCGACGCCGCCACCGATACCAAAACGTCCGCCGGGCCCAGTGCGGACGCCTCGACTCGAAGACGGCCATCTTCGGCGTCGTCCTCGGCCCCTTCAACCGCATCGACCATCGCCCTGTCGCCACCCGCCAGAAAATAGACCAGTCGATCGCGCGGCCATCCGAAGGTCGGCTCCAATTCGATCCCATCCAGAACCGCCAACCGGCCGGACGTTCCGGCCCCGGCATAGGCCAGCCGCCCGCCAGCGGCCAAACGTCCCGCCATGGCGTCGACAGCCGCGGTCACAGCCCCTGAGGTGGCGTGGACGGCAGCCGTTGCGGCCAATTGTCCGTCGAGCAAAGCATCGACGACCTCGTCGGTCGGCCATAGATCCAGCCCGGCGGCGCGCCCGCTCTGTCTTTCGGTTCTGAAGACGGCCATGGACAAATTCCTGTCAATGATGGGCTTAATGATAGGTGAGGTTTCGAGAGGGAAGCGCAGATCGGCATGGTGCGCAAGCTGTTTACGCTTGGCTTTAAATCAGCCTATCTTGCGCGCGGAACGGTATTCACTGGAGAACCGTCATGGCCGATGGGGCCGACTGGGCGCGCGCCGCGCTGGACATGCCGGAGACTTGGGCCGACCGGGTCTCTGGAAGGCGTGTCGGTGTCTTGACCACGGCAGCGTCGCGCCGTGCCCACTTAGACATGGCCCACACAGGTCTGGGCCGACCAATTCTGGGGCAGCGCACGGATGCTGTCGTGGCCGGGGCCGGCGGGACGGTGATCAGGCTTTTCACGCCCGAGCACGGCTTGGAGGCCCGCCTCGACCCCGGCGAGCCGGACGACGACAGCACATATGAAGACGGCATTCCGGTTATTTCGCTTTACGGGCCCCGCCGGCGGCCCACCCATGGGCATCTGGCCGATCTGGATGTCATCGTCATCGATCTGCCCGACGTCGGCTGCCGGGCCTATACCTTTGCGTCGACGATGCTGGGCGTGCTGACCGTCGCCGCCGAATCCGGCGTCCCGGCGATCGTTCTGGACCGCCCCAATCCCCTTGGCCGCATTGCTGCCGGGCCGGGCGTCTCCGGGGACCGAACCAGCTTTGTGGCTGCGATGGATATCCCGTTGCGACACGGCTTGACCATGGGCGAGATGGCGCTGCACCACGCCCGCCAGCTCGGACAAACGCCGCCGGTGGTCGTCCGATGCGACTGGGACGGCCGCCCCTGTCCGGCCGAAGCGCTTTGGTATCCGCCATCTCCCGGCCTGCCGACCAGCGAAACGGCCTTCGCCTATGCCGGAACGGTCTTATTGGAGGGTACGAATATCAGCGAAGGGCGAGGCACGACCCGGCCGTTCCTGACGGTCGGCGCCCCGTATCTGTCAGCCGAAGCGCTGAACGACGCCATGGCGGCGACACCGATACCGGGCATCATGCATTGGCCGACACGGTTTCGCCCGGCCTTCTCCAAGCATCAGGACGCCATATGCGGCGGTGTCAGCCTTGCCATCACCGACCGGCGCCGGGCGGACCCGATTGCCCTGATCGTTCGCCTGTTCGCAGCGATCGGCCGCCTAAGCCCGGACTCCGTTTCGGCGTCGGCCTTTCTCGGCCGGTTGAGCGGCGGCGAGGAGGCGCGCAATCTCTTGCTTTCCGGCGCCAATCCCGATGAAATTCTCGAAGCTTGGCAATCCCATGCGTCCGATTTCCGGCAGCACCGCGGCCCGATGCTGTTGTACCCCGACGACGAGGCGGCAACATGACGACGGATCGGCCTGGCGATGTCTTCTATATCGGCATCGATGGCGGCGGCAGCGGATGCCGTGCGCGCCTTGTCGACCAGGCGGGCCGGGTCTGCGCCCTGGCGGCCTTGGATCGGCCGGCCAATATGGCGACCGATGCCGTCGCCGCCTGGGGCGCCGTCATGACCTTGTGCGACGACGCGTTGCATCAGGCCGGGCTGCCGCGCGACGTGCTGGACCAAACGATCGCCGGGATCGCCCTGGCCGGACTCGGTCAAAGCCGCGTGCGGCGCCAGGCCGAGACACTGGCACATCCGTTCCTTGCGCGCACACTTGCCACCGACGCCGAAGCGGCCTGCCTCGGGGCCCATGGCGGCGCCGACGGCGCGATCGTGATCGCCGGTACCGGCAGCATTGCCCTGGCCATCACCGAGGGGCGGATTGTGCGCATCGGCGGCTGGGGATTTCCGGTCAGCGATCACGGTTCGGGCGCATGGCTGGGGCTGGAGGCCGTTCGCGAAGCCTTACTCGCCCATGACGGCCTTGCTCCCCACGGCACCATGGCCAAGTCGGTCTTGGCCCGTTTCGACGGCGATCCCGAAAGCATCGTCTATTTCCGCAGCCACGCCCAGCCCGCCGATTTTGCCGCCCTGGCCGCCTTTGTCATCGACACCGCCGAGACCGACCCGCGCGCCCAGGCCCTGCTGTTTGAGGCCGGCAGCATACTGGGCGCCATGGCCGAAAAGCTTCCGGTATCGGAACCTGACCGGCTGTCGATCCTCGGCGGACTGGCATCGGTGCTGACGCCGTTTCTGCCCACTGCCGTTCGGGCCAGACTGACCCCGCCCGCGGGTGACGGCGTCGACGGTGCGCTCATCCTTGCCCGAAGTTTTTCACAGGGTTAGCCTGACACGCAGCAGCCGCCGGCTTCGGCGCGGTCGAGCATGTCGCGCAGTTCTTGGATCGCATTCCTCCACCTTGCCAATCCAACCAACGGAGTCCCTCCATGCGCATCGCCTTGTCCCAAGACACACCGATCGGCGATCGCGATCCGATGGCGCGTCTCGACCAAACCGCCGCGCGCGCCATGGCGGCAGGCGCGGCGGTGTTGGTCACGCCCGAAATGGGGCTGACCGGCTATGATATCGGCCCCGAGACCATCGCCGCGCGGGCCGAACCGGCCGACGGCCCCATGATGGCCGATGTGGCGGCGATCGCCCGGCGGCACCGCATCGCGCTGGTCGTCGGGTTTCCCGAATGCGCGCCGTCCGGAAAACCCTATAACGCCACCGCATTGGTCGATGCCTCGGGCGTCCTGCGAGGCTTGTGCCGAAAGACCCATCTGTTCGGCGATGTCGATCGATCGCAATTCAGCCCTGGCCCGGCCCTGGCCGACCCGATCGATCTGGACGGGTGGCGGCTGGGGCTGGCAATCTGTTATGACATCGAATTTCCCGAAGTGGCCCGGCATTTTGCGGTCGAGGGCGTCGAGGCGATCCTGGTGCCGACCGCCAACATGCTGCCCTTTACCAGCATCGCGACCCGGTTGGTCCCCGCCCGGGCCGAGGAAAACACCGTCTATGTCGCCTATGCCAACTATTGCGGCGCCGAAGGCCGGTTCGACTATTGCGGCCTGTCCTGCATCTGCGGCCCCGACGGCAACGATCTGGCCCGCGCCGCCACGCAACCCTTGATGGTGACCGCCGATCTGTCTAAGACCGATCTGGCGCAGGTGCGCAGCATGGCAACTCATCTTGCCGACCGCCGCACCGATCTGTATCGCTGACCGGCCTGCTTTGCCCCCTTGCTGCGTTTTCCGGAGCCGTCCTGAATGACCGACAAGCCGTTTTCCGTTTTCGGGCCCGACTTTCCCTTTGCCTATGACGACTGGCTGACCCATCGGGCCGGTCTGGGGCAGATTCCCCCGGAAAAGCATGGCAGCCGGATCGCGATCATCGGCGCCGGCATCGCCGGGATCGTGACCGGCTATGAATTGATGCGGCTTGGGCTGCGGCCGATCTTGTTTGAATCCGGCCAACTCGGCGGACGGCTTCGCTCGCAACCCTTCGAGGGGGCCGAGGGCATCGTGGCGGAATTGGGCGGGATGCGTTTTCCGCGATCGTCGCGGGCCTTTTATCATTATGTTGATATGCTGGGACTTGAGTCCGAACCGTTTCCCAACCCGCTGACCCCGGCGGCGGGGTCGACGGTGATCGATCTCGAGGGCGAAAGCCACTATGCCGAAACGCTGGATGACCTGCCGCCGCTGTTCCGCGAAGTCGCCGACGCCTATGACGCGGCCCTTGAAGAGGGGGCGCGGTTTTCCGACCTGAAGGCCGCGATCCGGGCCCGCGATCCTGCCAGGATCAAGGCAATCTGGAACCCGATCGTGCGCGCCTGGGACGAGCGGACATTCTACGATTTCGTGGCCTCGTCAAAGGCATTTCAAGCTTTGAGTTTTCGCCATCGCGAAGTTTTCGGCCAGGTTGGTTTCGGGACCGGCGGCTGGGATTCCGACTTCCCCAACAGCATGCTGGAGATCCTGCGGGTCAATGCCACCGAACTCGACGATCACCAAAACCTGATCGTCGGCGGGGTCGAGCAGGTGCCGCAAGGTCTCTGGCGCCGGCCGCCGGACGATGCGGTCTATTGGCCGGCCGGAACCACGCTTGCCGGCCTGAATGGCGGCGCACCGCGCCCCGGCGCCCGGCGCATTTTCCGCGACGAACAAGATCGGCTGAACGTCACCGATCGATGGGGCCGTACCGAGGCCTTCGAAGCCGTGGTCGCCACCTGTCAAAGCTGGCTCCTGACCACGGCGATCGAAACCGAGGAGCGTCTGCTCAGCCAAAAAACCTGGATGGCCATGGACCGGACACGCTACATGCAGTCGTCCAAGACCTTCGTCATGGTCGACCGGCCGTTCTGGAAGGACAAGGACCCCGAAACCGGGCGCGACGTCATGTCGATGACGCTGACCGACCGGCTGTCGCGCGGCACCTATCTGTTCGACAACGGACCCGGCAAGCCCGGCGTTATCTGCCTGAGCTATTCCTGGATGTCGGACGCTCTCAAGATGATGCCCCAGCCGGTCGACCGCCGGGTTGAACTGACCCTGTCAGCGCTTGAAAAAATCTATCCGGCCGTCGATATACGCGCGCATATCATCGGCGATCCGATCACGGTCAGCTGGGAAGCCGACGAGAACTTCCTGGGCGCATTCAAGGGCGCCCTGCCCGGCCATTATCGCTATAACCATCGCATGTACGGCCATTTCCGGCAGGACGGTCTGCCGCCCGAGCAGCGCGGCCTTTTTCTGGCCGGCGACGGCATCAGTTGGACCCCGGCCTGGGTTGAAGGCGGTGTGCAAACGGCGCTCAACGCCGTTTGGGGGGTCACCGCCCATTTGGGGGGCGGCAGCCCGGCCGACAATCCCGGGCCCGGCGACGTGTATCCGGAATACGGGCCGATCACGCTGGGGGACTAAGACGCAGACCCGGCTCATTCTGTGCCCCCCTCGGGAGTCCCCCCTCGGGAGTCTTTTGACAGGCCGCGATTTGCCATGCCACCCGGCATGCGAATTCCGCGCTGCTGCGCTGCACCAATTATCCTTTGTCTTTAAATAATCAGCGCGCACATTACTAGGGTGTGGATGCATCCGGCATGCTGCTCGGCCATTGGCCGGCCCGTCGCCGTCCGCCTCCCTCTCAACCAAAGGATAAAGACCATGATCACCGGACCCATCGTTGCGCAGATCGCCGGCGCCTTGACTCAAGCCGCTGGCGCTGGCGCCCGGTTTTTCGGCTATAGCAGCCGCACGGCCGGTCAAGAAGTCACCTATCAAGAACTGATGCACCTGTCGGACCGTCAACTGGAAGATATCGGCCTCAACCGTGGCATGATCGAAACGGTCGTGGTTCAAGGGTCGGCGGCGCTGAAAGAAATCAGCCCGGCGGCCACCGCCAGGGATGCCATCACCCGCCCGGCCAACACCAACCGGTTCGCATAACGGCGAATTACGATTGTCTCATTGCGTCGGGCAGGACTAGAACAAGGGGCGGTACGATCGGCCTCCAGTCGATCGCCAGTCAAATGGAGCCGTCGTCTTGAAAATCGGATTCATCGGCCTTGGTATCATGGGTGCGCCGGTAGCAGGCCATCTGGTGAAGGCCGGTCACGCTGTTGCGGTCACGACACGAACACGCGGCCCGGCGGTCGAGGCGCTTGCGGCCGCCGGGGCGCGGGTGGCCGACGGCCCGGCGGATACCGTTGGCGATGCCGAGATCGTGTTCACCTGTCTTGGCACGCC